>NNBV01000777.1_pt1 | contig 170575 bp, 153 predicted proteins | sample 1173771 | NCBI WGS metagenome assembly NNBV01 (sample SAMN07173938, study PRJNA388173) | plant metagenome | isolation source: symbiotic tissue sample KVS11 | place: Norway: Troms, Kvaloya island | reverse complement strand
GGCCTTCGCTCCTTCGTGCCCGATGGCGATCTCGTCTGCGGCTTCAAGCCTGGTGCGCCCGGCTTCTTCTGGGTGGCGGCGCAAGGCGGCTACGGCATCCAGACCTCGGCCGCCATGGGTGAGGCCTGCGCCGCGCTGGCACGTGGGCTGCCGCTGCCGGAGCGCATTGCGTCGTTTGGCCTCACGGCCGAGATGCTGGGCCCGCAGCGGCTGCGCGCGGCCAAGGCCGGCTGACGCTGACTTCAAGAACAACCCCTCCCCACGAGTACCCACCATGCGTGTCTTCAGTGCCTCCCTTGCCACCGAAACCAACACCTTCGGGCCGATGCCCACGGGCATCGCCTCCTTCAAGGACCGCGGCTACTTTCCCGCCGGCCAGCACCCCGACGCATTGACGATCTACTCGGGCCCGCTGTGGGCCGCGCGCATCCGCGGCGCGGAAAAGGGCTGGACGCTGCTCGAAGGCATGGTGGCCGGCGCGCAGCCCAGCGGCATCACCACGCGCCACGCCTACGAAACGCTGCGCGACGAAATGCTCGCCGACCTGCGCGCCGCGCTGCCGGTCGACATGGTGCTGCTGGGCCTGCACGGCGCCATGGTGGCCGACGGCTACGACGACTGCGAAGGCGACATGCTGCAGCGCGTGCGCCAGATCGTCGGGCCCGACATCGTGATTGGCGCGGAGCTCGACCCGCACAACCACCTCACGCCCGCGATGGTGGACAACGCCAACGTGATGGTCTCGTTCAAGGAGTACCCGCACACCGACATATTGGAGCGCGGGCTGGAGCTGGTCGACATCTGCGCCGCTGCGGTCGAAGGCAAGGTGAAGCCGGTGGCCGCCATGGTCGACTGCGACATGATCGTCACCGTGCACACCTCGCGCGAACCGGCGCGCGGCTTCGTGCAGCGCATGCAGTCGCTCGAAGGGAAAAACGGCGTGCTCTCGGTCTCGCTCACGCACGGTTTCTCCTGGGGGGATGTGCCGGAGATGGGCACCAAGGTGCTGGTGTACACCGACGGCGACAAGGCCCAGGCCCAAGCCCTGGCGCGCCAGCTGGCCGACGAGGTCATCGCCATGCGCGACGGCCTCACGGTGAACTACCCGAGCATCGACGCTTCGCTCGACGAGGCACTGGCCTTCGACGGCGGCCCGGTGGTGCTGGCCGACGGCGCGGACAACCCCGGCGGCGGCGCGGCGAGCGACTCCACCTTCATCCTGCGGCGCATGCTGGAGCGCGGCATCACCAACGCCGCGCTGGGCCCGATGTGGGACCCGATTGCCGTGCGCATCGCTTTCGACGCGGGCGTGGGCGCGCAGCTGCAGATGCGCATCGGCGGCAAGATCAGCCCGCTCTCGGGCGACCCGCTGGACCTGGCCTGCACCGTGAAAGCGCTGAAGCACGACCTGGTGATGACGGGCCTGTCCGACACGCCCACCCCCATGGGCGACTGCGCGCTGGTCGAGGTCGCGGGCGTCCAGATCGTGCTGATCACGCGGCGCAACCAGGCCATGGGCACCGACCTGTTCACGCAACTGGGCTGCGACCTGGCCGCGAAGAAGATCGTGGTCGTGAAGTCGTCGCAGCACTTCTATGCGTCGTACTCCAAGGTGGCAAAGCACGTCATCTATGCCGGCGCGCCCGGCGCCGTGACGCTCGACCTCACCACCCTGCCCTACCGCAAGGCGCGCCTGCCCAAGTGGCCGATCGGCGTTGCGGCCTGAGCTTTCTTCCTGCCCTACTGACCCCTTTTGTTCAGCCCCACCCGACCGGAGAACCGACGATGAAACGACGACCGCTTGCCGCCCTTGCTGCCCTGGCTCTTTGCGGCGTCTTCGCCGTGGGCCTTCCCGCGTTCGCCCAGACGCCGCCCAAGACCCTGAAGGTGGTGGCGCATGCCGACCTGAAGATCCTCGACCCGACCTTCACCACGGCCTACATCTCGCGCAACTTCGGCCACATGGTGTACGACACCCTCTTCGCGCAGGACGCCACCGGCAAGCCGCAGCCGCAGATGGTCGACAAATACACCACCTCCAAAGACGGCAAGCAGTGGAGCTTCACGCTGCGCCCGGGGCTGAAGTTTTCCGACGGCAGTGCCGTCACCTCGGCCGACGCCGTGGCCTCGCTGCAGCGCTGGGCCGCGCGCGACAGCCTGGGCCGCGCCATGACGGCGGTCGGTGCCGAGTGGAAGGCGACCGACGCGCAGAGCTTCACTCTCACGCTGAACGAGCCCTTCGGCATGGTGCTCGACGCGCTGGCCAAGCCCTCGGGCTTTCCGCCGGTGGTGCTGCCGGAGCGCGTGGCCAAGCTGCCCGCCACGGCGCCGCTCACCGAGGTGATCGGCTCGGGTCCCTTCATCTTCAAGCGTGACGAATGGGTGCCGGGCAACAAGACGGTGTTCGTGCGCAACCCCAACTACGTGGCGCGCAGCGAGCCGCCCAGCGGTCTGGCGGGCAGCAAGAAGACCACCTTCGACCGTGTCGAATGGCTCTACCTGCCGGACGCCAACAGCGCGGTGTCCGCGCTCAAGCGCGGAGAGGTCGACCTCATCGAGCAGCTGCCGCCCGACTACATTGCGCCGCTGCGAACCGACACGAACATCAAGATCGGCTCGTTCGGCACCTACCAGGGCTTTCTGGTGATGAACCAGCTGCACCCGCCCTTCGACAACCCGAAGGTGCGCCAGGCGCTGCTGCAGGCCGTGAGCCAGGAGCGTTTTGTGGCGGCCATGGGCTTCCCGCTGGACATGCGCATGGCCTACTGCGCCACGTACTTCATCTGCGGCAGCCCCAACGACACCGCCGCCGGCGCCGAGCCCTACCGCAAGGCCGACGTGGCCAAGGCCAAGCAGATGCTCGCGGCCTCCGGCTACAAGGGCGAGAAGGTGGTGCTGATGGTGCCCAGCGACGTGCCCTACCTCAACGCCGAGGCACTGATGGCCGCGCAGACCATGAAGAGCATCGGCATGAACGTCGACGCGCAGAGCATGGACTGGGCGTCCATCGGCGCGCGCCGCGCCAAGCGCGACGCGGCCGACGCGGGCGGCTGGAACATGTACGTCACCGTGGCCGGCGAGTTCGATGCCAACTCGCCCATCGCCAACGCCTACCTGGGCGCGGCCTGCGGCAACACGCTGCCCGGCTGGCCCTGCGACAAGCCGCTGGACGAGCTGCGCACCGCCTGGTTGAAAGAAACCGTGCCGGCCAAGCGCCGCGAGCTGCTCGACGCCTTCCAGCGCCGCGCCTACGAGGCCGTGCCGTACATCAACGCGGGCCAGTACTCCGCCGCGTATGCCGCGCGCGCCAGCCTCAAGGGGCTGGACAAGCTCTGGGCCGGCATGCCGACGGTCTGGATGCTCGACAAGTAGCCACAGCACGGCCCGCCAGGCCAGCACCTCGCCAGCCAACACCGTTCAAGGGCATTGCCATGGGCTACATCGTTCGACGCTTTCTCTCGACGCTTCCTGTCATGGCGGTGGTGGCCGTGGTGGTGTTCCTGCTGATCCACCTGTCGCCGGGCGACCCGGCCGCGCTGATTGCGGGCGACCTTGCGACCACCGACGACATCGAGAAGCTGCGCGCCGCGCTCGGCCTGAACCTGCCGCTGTGGCAGCAGTTCGGGCTGTGGGTGGGCAAGCTCTTCACCGGCGACCTGGGCACGTCGATCTTCACGCAGATGCCGGTCACGCAGCTGCTGGGGCAGCGGCTGGCGCCCACGGTGTCGATTGCCGCGCTCACCATGCTCATCACGCTGCTGGTGGCCGTGCCGCTGGGCACGCTGGCGGCCTACCGCGCGGGCAGCTGGATCGACCGGCTGGTGATGCTGTTCGCGGTGCTGGCCTTTTCGGTGCCGGTGTTTCTGGTGGGCTACCTGCTGGTCTACACCTTCGCGGTGCAGCTGCCGTGGTTTCCGGTGCAGGGCTACGTGCCCTTCGGCGAGAACCCGGGCGAGTGGCTGCGCTCGCTGGTGCTGCCCTGCGTGAACCTGGCGCTGGTGTACATCGCGCTGGTGACCCGCATGACACGCGCCACCGTGCTCGAGGTGCTGCACGAGGACTACATCCGCACCGCGCGCGCCAAAGGCCTGGGCGTGCTGGCGGTGCTGGGGCATGCGCTGCGCAACGCGGCCATTCCCATCGCCACCACCATCGGCGCGGGCATTGCGCTGCTGATTGGCGGCGTGGTCGTCACCGAGACGGTGTTCGCCATTCCGGGCGTGGGCCGGCTGGTGATCGACTCGGTGCAGCGCCACGACTACCCGGTGATCCAGAGCGTGCTGCTGCTGTCGGCGGGCGTGTACGTGCTGATCAACCTGCTGATCGATTTGAGCTACCGGCTGTTCGATCCTCGAATTCAATACTGAGCCCAGGCCATGTCCAACGCCCCGCCCTTGAGGAACCACAAACCCGTTCACGCCGCGCTTGTCGAAGCGCCGCGCGAGGCTTCGACAAGCTCAGCCCGAACGGGTTTTGCTCCCACCGACATCTCCGCGCACACGCTCGCTGCCAAGTCGCCCGAGCCCGACGACGCCCCTTTCGTGCCACCGCGCTGGCGCTGGGCACGCAAGCACCCCACGCTGATCATCGGCGCGCTGCTGCTGATTGCGGTGGCCGTGCTGTCGCTGGCCGCGCCGTGGATCGCCACGCACGACCCGCAGGACATCGACCCGCTCGCGCGCATGCAGCCGCCTTCCGGCGAGCACTGGTTCGGCACCGACGCGCTGGGCCGCGACGTGTTCAGCCGCGCCGTGTGGGGCGGGCGCGTGTCGATGATCGTGGGCGCCGCGGTGGCCGTGCTGGCCACCTGCTTTGGCGTGGCGCTCGGGCTGGTGTCGGGCTTCGTGCGCTGGGCCGACGGACCCATCATGCGGGTGATGGACGGCCTCATGGCCATCCCCGGCATTCTGTTGGCCATTGCGCTGATGGCCGTCACGCGCGCCAGCCTCACCACGGTGATCGTCGCCATCACCGTGCCCGAGATACCGCGCGTGGTGCGCCTGGTGCGCTCGCTGGCGCTCACCTTGCGCGAGCAGCTCTACGTGGAGGCCGCGCATGCGGTGGGCACGCGGCTGCCGCTGATCCTCATTCGCCATGTGCTGCCCAACATCGTGGCGCCGCTGGTGGTGCAGGCCACCTTCGTGGCGGCGGCCGCGGTGCTGACCGAGGCCGCGCTCTCGTTCCTGGGCGTGGGCGTGCCCTCGCAAACGCCGAGCTGGGGCAACATGATGGCCGAGGGCCGCAACTTTGTGACGGTGGCGTTCCACATCATCCTGTACCCGGGGCTGCTGCTGGCGGCCACGGTGCTGGCCATCAACCTGCTGGGCGACGGCCTGCGCGACGCGCTCGACCCGCGCCTGGCACGGCAGCTGTGAGAGGGCCATCACGATGACTTCGATGACCACAACGACCCCGATGCCCCCGATGTCCCACGCCACCCTCGCCCCCGGCGAGCCCCTGCTCGAAGTCGACAACCTGCGCACCCACTTCCACACCCTGGCTGGCGTGGTGCGTTCGGTCGACGGCGTGTCTTACACCGTGCGCGCGGGCCGCACGCTGGGCGTGGTCGGCGAGTCGGGCTGCGGCAAGAGCGTGACGGCGCTGTCCATCCTGCGGCTGGTGCCCACGCCGCCGGGCCGCCACATGGGCGCCGTGCGGCTGCGCGGCACCGACCTGATGCAGCTCAGCGAGCGCGAGATGCGCCAGGTGCGCGGCAACCGCATCTCCATGATCTTTCAGGAGCCCATGACTTCGCTGAACCCGGTGCTCACCGTGGGCCGGCAGATCGCCGAGACCGTGCAGCTGCACCAGAAGGCCAGCCGCGCCGACGCAATGAAGCGCGCGGTCGAAATGCTGCGCGTGGTGCAGATCCCCGAGCCCGAGCGCCGCGTGCACGAGTACCCGCATCAGCTCTCCGGCGGCATGCGCCAGCGCGTGATGATTGCGCTGGCGCTGGCCTGCAACCCCGAAGTGCTGATTGCCGACGAGCCGACCACGGCGCTGGACGTGACCATTCAGGCGCAGATTCTCGACCTCATCAAGCGGCTGCAGAAAGAGCTGGGCATGGGCGTGGTGATGATCACGCACGACCTGGGCGTGGTGGCCGAGAGCTGCGACCGCGTGGTGGTGATGTATGCCGGCAAGAAGGTGGAAGAGGCCGACGTGATCGACCTGTTCGACCGCCCGCTGCACCCCTACACCCGCGCGCTGATGGCCTCGATGCCCGCGATGAACACCGCAAGCACGCGGCTCACCGAAATTCCGGGCCTGGTGCCGGCCGCGCACGAACTGGGCCGCGGCTGCGCCTTTGCCGCGCGCTGCAGCCATGCACGCGAACGCTGCCGCGCCGAGACGCCGCGCCTCACCGCGCAAGGCGGCGACCATGTGGTGGCCTGCTTTGCCGTCGAAGAACACTGGGAACAGCCTGCCGGCGCCGAGGAGATCGCCGCATGACGACCACGACCGTTGCAACGCCCCTGCTGCAGGTGCGCAACCTGCGCAAGCACTACATCTCGCCCAAGCGCTGGCTGGCCCAACAGAAGCCGGCGATCCAGGCGGTCGACGGCGTGTCGTTCTCGGTGGCGCGCGGCGAAACGCTGTCGCTGGTCGGCGAGTCGGGTTGCGGCAAGACGACCACGGCCAAGTCGGTGATGCGGCTGGTGGAGCCGACCTCGGGCTCGGTGCAGCTCGAAGGCGAGGAGCTGCTGTCGCTCTCTGCCGAAGAAATGCGCCTGCGCCGACGCGACCTGCAGATCATTTTTCAGGACCCGTACGCCTCGCTGAACCCGCGTTTGACGGCGGGCGACATCGTGGCCGAGCCCATGCGTAACTTCGGCAAGTTCGGCGCGGGTGCGGCGGCGGAGCGGCGCGAGCGGGTGCAGTGGTTGTTCTCGCGCGTCGGCCTGCGGCCCGAGGCGGCGAAGAAGTTTCCGCACGAGTTTTCCGGCGGTCAGCGCCAGCGCTTGGGCATTGCGCGCGCGCTGGCGTTGAACCCCAAGCTCATCGTGTGCGACGAGCCGGTGTCGGCGCTGGACGTGTCGGTGCAGGCGCAGGTGGTCAACCTGTTGATGGACTTGCAGGCCGAGCTGGGCATTGCCTATCTTTTCGTGGCGCATGACCTGGCGGTGGTGCGTCACATCAGTCACCGGGTGGCGGTGATGTACCTGGGGCACATCGTGGAAATTGCCGACCGCGACACCCTGTTCTCCACGCCCCGGCATCCGTACACGGAGATCCTGTTGTCGGCCGTGCCAGTGCCCAACCCGCGCACACCGGCGCGCCGCATGCTGCTGCAGGGTGACCCGCCGAGCCCCAGCAACCCGCCCTCGGGTTGCCGTTTTCACACACGCTGCCCGATGGCACAGGCTGTCTGCAAGGAGCAGGTGCCAGAGCTGAGCGAACGCGACTCTTCTTCCAGTGGCGGGCATTGGGTTGCCTGTCACTTTCGCTGAGATGACGTTCTGCTTGTCAGGGTGCGCTGCTGTTCAGGGTGGCGCTCACGCCGACGGGGTGCTCCCCTCCGCGAATGTCCCCCGGCCTGCGGCCTCCTCCTTTATTTCGCTGCGGGGAGCACCCCATCGACGTGAGCGTTTTCAGAGCAGTGGTTGATCGTGCGATCACCAGCAGCGTGCCCCAGTGCACAGGGCGTCGGGTGCTCCCCGCAGCGAAATAAAGGAGGAGGGGCGAAGCCCCGGGGGACATTCGCGGAGGGGAGTACCCGGCGGCCTGTGCACACGCCCTGAACAGCGGCGCCAAGAAAGAGACAGCACACAAACATCGTCCAAAACACATGAAAGGACCGAAATGAACGACCCAGTCCCCCACTACGACCTGCTGATCCACGGCGGCACAGTCATAGACGGCACCAAGGCACCTCGCTTCGACGCCGACATAGGCATTGTTGACGGCCGCATTGCTGCCATCGGCAAACTCACCGGCCACACCGCCGAACAAACCATCGACGCCACAGGTCGCATCGTCGCGCCAGGATTCATCGACTCGCACACCCACGACGACCAGGCCGTGCTGTCACAGGCCCAGATGCCGTTCAAAGTGTCCCAGGGCGTGACGACAGTCGTCGCAGGGAACTGCGGCATCAGCGCCGCGCCGCTGCGCATCGACATGGACCTGCCCATGCCGCTCAGCCTGCTCGACTCCCCCGCCGAAGGCCGCTTCACCACCTTTGCCGCCTACCTCGACGCGCTGCGCGCCACGCCCTCGTCGGTGAACGTGGCGGCGATGGTGGGGCATTCGACGCTGCGCGCCGTCGTCATGGCCGACCTCGACCGGCCCGCGAACGACACCGAAATCGCCGCCATGCAGGCACTGGTCGAAGAAGCGATGCAGGCCGGTGCCATCGGCATGTCGACCGGCACGTTCTATCCGCCGGCCGTGAAGGCAACGACCGAGGAAATCATTGAAGTCGGCCGCCCGCTCAGCGCGCGCAAGGCGCTGTACGTGACGCACATGCGCGACGAAAGCGACCGCGTGATGGAGTCGCTGGAAGAAACCTTCCACATCGGCCGGGCGCTCGACATTCCGGTGGTGGTGTCGCACCACAAGGTGCAGAACACGCAGAACTTCGGCAAGACCAAAATCACGCTGCCCTTCATCAAGGAAGCGATGCAGCACCAGTGCATCGGCCTGGACTGCTACCCCTACACGGCCGGCTCCACCATGATCCGCACCGACCGCGGAATGATGGAAGGCCGCGTGCTCATTGCGTCCAGCGACCCGCACCCCGAATGCGCGGGGCGCGACCTGAAGGACATCGCGGCCGAATGGGGCGTGTCGGGCGAAGAGGCGGCGCAGCGGCTGCAGCCAGGCAGCGCCATCTATTTCATGATGGACGAGGACGACGTGCAGCGCATTCTGGCGTTCGACGACACCATGATCGGCTCCGACGGCATTCCGCTGGGCGAGAAGCCGCATCCGCGCCTGTGGGGCACCTTTCCGCGCGTGCTGGGCCACTACAGCCGCGACGTGGGACTGTTCCCGCTGGAAACCGCAGTCTGGAAAATGACGGGGCTGACCGCGCGCAACTTCGGCCTGCACGAACGCGGCACGCTGAAGCCAGGGCACCACGCCGACGTGGTGATCTTCAATGCCGCGACAGTGCGCGACACAGCCAACTACGAAACGCCGACGCAGCCGGCGGAAGGCATCGATGCGGTGATCGTGAATGGTGCGGTCACCTGGCGCCATGGCGCGCACAGCGGTGCGCGCAACGGGCAGGTGATCAGGCGGCGCGAAGTGCTCTAGGCAAGCACGCGCCCTCGGTCAGTCTGGCGCGTTCATCACCCGGTCGAACTCTTCGTCGGCCGGCACGTTGTCGGCGTCGAGTTCGCTGGCGTCGGTCAGGTCGATGCCGGTTTCCTCCGACAGGTCGTCGGAGCCCTCGCTCTCGGGTTCTTCGAAATCATCGGCGGGCGTGTTGTCCTCGTCGTCTTCCAACGATGCGGCGGCGCGCGCGGTGGCGTCGATGTTGTTCATGGCGGTTCCTAGGCTGATGGCTGACAGGCCCTCTATGGTGCGCCTGTTTCAGCCCTTGCGGCTCATCCGGCGCGCAGCGTCGGTGTCGGAAAGTTTCCCGTTGCCGCAGTCCACTGCGCTGAGGCGCATCAGTCCTTGTGCACGTGGCCGGGTTCGCCGTGCCCGGCGTCGTCATGGCCGTGCGTTTGTTCGCTGTGCGCGGCGCCCTCGTGGCCGTGGTCATGCCCGTGTTCACCATGCGCCAGGCGGCTCACGCCTGTGACCAGCACGATGCCCGCGACCAGCCACAGGATCTGCGCGGCGGTCTGGCGCGCCGGCAGGCGCTTCTGCAGTTGCGGGATCAGGTCGGCCAGCGCCACATATACAAAGCTGCTGCCCGCCAGCACCAGAAAGTACGGCAGCCAGCTGTGCAGCTGGTCGACCAGCCACCAGCCTGCAATGCCGCCGAGCATGGTCATGGTGCCGGCAAGCGAGACCTTGACGAGCGCGGCGCGCGGGTTGGCCGAGCTCTGGCGCAGCACGACGAGGTCGCCGATATGGTGAGGTACTTCGTGCGCAAGCACGGCGATGGCCGCCACGAGGCCAAGGCGCATGTCGGCGATGAAGGCCGAAGCGATCAGGATGCCGTCGCCGAAGCAGTGCACGCTGTCGCCGGTGAGCACGGCCCAACTGCCGCCGCCCTTGGGCGCATGGCTGTGCCCGTGGGCGTGGGCGTGGTCGTGTCCGTGGTGATCGTGGTCGTGGCCCTTGTGGGCATCTGGCGCGTCGGCCGCGTCGCCATGGTGGTGCTCATGCCCGTGGTGCCATAGCTCGGCCTTGTCGAGCAAGAAGAAGAACACCAGCCCGAACAGCAGCACCCCGAACAGCAGCGCGGGTTCAATTCGGCTTTCGAAGGCCTCGGGCAACAGATGCATGAAGGCGGTGGCCAGCAGCGCGCCGGCCGCCAGGCTCAGCAGGTGCTGCGGGTTCACGCCGCCCGAGCCGTTGCGCACGCCCACCTTCAACAGGAGGGCCGCGAGCCAGACGCTGCCGATGCCGGAGACCAGGGTCGCCGCGATGATGACTATCAAATTCATAGCTGCTTGCGCAAGAGGGACGGCCGCCAGGGTCGTATCAACGCCGTTTTGTCCGTTCATGAAAAGAGAAAAGGCCGTCATGGACGGCCTTCGGCGGGGGTGGTGGCTACAGGGCGCCGGGTTCAGGCGACGCCATTGGCTTTGAACCAGGCCGTGGCGCGTTGCCAGCCGTCGTCCGCCGCGCTCTTGATGTAGCTGGGGCGGTAGTCGGCATGGAACGCGTGGCCTGCTTCGGGGTACACCACGAAGCTCGATGCCTTGGCCGCCGGAGTCCCATTGGCCAGAGCAGCTTTCATCTTATCAACCGTGTCAAGGGGGATGCCCTGGTCTTTTCCGCCGTACAAGCCGAGCACCGGTGCCTGCAGGCTGGCGGCCACGTCGACCGGGTGTTTGGGGGTCAGTTCGCTGCCGGTGCCGACCAGCCGGCCGTACCAGGCCACGCCCGCCTTGACCTTGCCGGTGGCCGCATACAGCCACACGATGCGCCCGCCCCAGCAGAACCCAGTGATGCCGGCCTTGCTGATGTCGCCGCCGTTGGCCTTGGCATAGGCCAGCGCGCCGTCGAGGTCGGCCATCACCTGGGCGTCGGGCACCTTGGTGACGATGTCGGCCTGCAGCTTCGGAATGTCGGTGTAGCCGCGCGGGTCGCCCTGGCGCGCGTACATCTCGGGCGCAATGGCCAGGTAGCCGAGCTTGGCGAAGCGCCGGCAGGTGTCGGCGATGTACTCGTGCACGCCAAAGATCTCCTGAATCACCAGGATCACCGGCAGGCCGGTCTTGCCCGCGGGCGCTGCCGCGTAGGCGGGCACGTCGAAGCCGTTCACGTTGTACTTGATGGGGCCGGCCTTCAGGCCCTCGGCCGAGGTGACGACGGCAGTTTGCGCGGACACCGGCAGCACGGCCGCCGCGTAGCCCACGCCAATGGCGGCCTTCAGCGCGGTGCGGCGCGTGGCGCCCTGCGCGGTGCTCTCGCCGGGGCGCAGGGAGTCGAAGTCGGAACGGCGGTCGTCAAGGGACATGGAAAGGGCTCCAGGTGAGTCGTCGAACAAGGGGGCGTGGCGCGAAAAAAACGCACGCCGCAATGTAGGCCAGATCAGCCGGGGAGCCCTATGCCCCGAAATTCGGTGGGGTCAGTGCAAGCGGAGTGAACCGCTCAATCCACCCGGTACGCGCGGCGCGCCAGCGCGGCGGCCAGCACCTGCGCCGGGTCGACCAGGTCCAGCCCCGCCACCGCGGGCAAGCCCTGCAGGCCCAGCGGCACCTCGGTGCAGCCCATGATGATCGTCACCGGCCCGTGGCGCTCGGCGAGCCGCAGCGCCACGTCGGAAAAGCACTGGGCGGCCAGCGGCATGTTGCCGGCCTTCACACCTTCGAAGATGCCGCGCGTGATGGTGCGGCGCTCCTCGGCCAGCGGCACGTGGCAGCCCAGGCCGGCATCGGCCAGCGCCTGCTCGTACAGCCGCACGCGGTAGGTGCCTTCGGTGGCCATGAGCGCTACGTCGCGCACACCCTGCTCGGCCAGCTGGCGCGCCGTTTCGCGCGCCATGTGCAGCAACTCGACCTGCGGAAAACGCGCCTGCAGGCTGCCGTGCCAGGCATGCGCGGTATTGCAGGCGATGGCCACGGCCCGGCTGCCCAGCGCGGCCAGCCGGCCCAGCGCCTGCAGCATCGGTTCGAGCGGCTGGTGCGCGCCCTGCTCGGCGGACGCCAGCGCGTCGGTGCGGTCGGGCACCGGCACCTGCGCGAGCCAATGCTCGGGAAAGGACTGGTCGCGCACCGGCTCGCCGCGCGCGCGCATCTGCTGCGCGCAGGCCTGCACGAAGAGCCGGACGAAGTCGGCGCCCGCCGCGGGGCCCATGCCCCCCAAGATGCCGACCACTTGTGTCACTGCGATGTCCTTTCGTTCGTGCCTGATCAGGTCGCTGGCTTGTCGCTCAGTGCCTTGAGGTTTTCCTTGAGCTGGTCGCTCATGGGCAGATTCAGCGGCACGCCCTTCGGCGGAATCGGCTGCATGAACCACTTGGTGTAGAGCTTTTCGAACTCGCCGCTCTTCATCATGGCGCTGAAGGTGTCGTCCACCAGCTTCTTGAAGGCCGGGTCGTCCTTGGGCAGCATGCAGGCGTAGGGCTCGACCTGCAGCGACTCGCCCACCACCTCGTAGTCGGCCGGTGCCTTGGCGTTGGCGATCAGGCCGAACAGCAGGATGTCGTCCATGGCGAATGCCACGGCGCGGTCGCTTTCCACCAGCAGGAACGAGTCGGCGTGGTCCTTGCCGAGCACGATGTCCATGCCCAGGTTTTTCTCGGTGTTGTACTTGCGCATGACCAGCGCGTTGGTGGTGCCGGTGGTGCTGGCCACGGTCTTCTTGGCCAGGTCGGCGTAGTCCTTGATCTTGGAAGACTTCTTCACCAGCAGGCGCGTGCCGGTATAGAAATGGTTGATGGCAAAGGCCACGTCCTTGCCGCGCGCGGAGTTGTTGGTGGTGGAGCCGCACTCCAGGTCGATGGTGCCGTTGGTGATCAGCGGAATGCGGTTCTGCGAGGTGACGGCCATCAGCCCGACCTGCAGGTTGGGCTTGTTCAGCTTCTTCTTCACCGCCTCGACGACGGCGTTCGACAGCTCCACCGAGAACCCGATCGGCTTGTTGGGGCCGTCCAGGTAGCTGAAGGGCACCGACGACTCGCGGTAGGCGAGCGTGATCTTGCCGGACTCGGCGATCTTGGCCAGCGTGTCGGCCGCCTGGGCCGCCGGAGCGGTGAAGAGCACCGCGGCCGCCAGGGACGCCATCAAAACGGAGAGTTTCATTCGAGCCTTCATTCGGTTGGATTGAACAGAGGCCCAGTGTAAGAAGGAGTGACAGAAACCGGCAATTCCAATAGAACGCCAGCCCATACCCAAAAGTAATGGGCTGGGTTTCTTTTGGCATTTCCGCGGGCCGGCGCCTGAACCTACAGTCACGGCTGTCTTCTTCTCAACCTTCGGAAAGTTGCCCCATGCATGTGTGTGTGCTCGGTGCCGGCATCGTGGGCCTGGCCACGGCCTGGCAGCTCCAACGCCAGGGCCATCAGGTCACGGTGATCGACCGCGCCACCGCCGGCGCGGGCGCCAGCGGCGGCAACGGTGCGCAGCTGAGCTACTCGTACGTGCAGCCGCTGGCCGACCCGTCGATCTGGCAGCAGCTGCCCAAGCTGCTGCTCTCGCCCACCTCGCCGCTCAAGCTGCGCCCGCAGCTCGACCCGCTGCAGTGGCGCTGGGGCATGGAATTTCTCGCGGCCTGCAACGCCCGCACCTCGCGCGACACCACCGAAAAGCTGCTGGTGCTGGCCGCGTCGAGCCGCGCCCAATTCGAAGCGATGCGCGCCGACATCTCGCCCGACTGCGACTTCTCCGCAACCGGCAAGCTGGTGCTGTACGCCAGCGCGGCGTCGCTGGCAGGCGCACGCGCGCAGCTCGATCTGCAGCGCGCCATGGGCAGCGAGCAGCGGCTGGTAACGCCCGACGAATGCATCGCCATCGAGCCCGCGCTGCAAAGCTACCGAGGCCAGATGGCCGGCGCGGTGTACACGCCGAGCGAGTGCGCGGCCGATTGCCTGAAGGTGTGCGCCGAGCTGACGCGGGCGCTGGGCGCGCGCGGCGTGCGCTTCATGCTCGGCACCGACGTGCACGGCTTTGCGCGCAGCGAGAACCGCATCGCGGCCGCGCGCACCAGCAAAGGCGACGTGCAGGCCGATGCCTTCGTGATGGCGCTGGGCGCGGCCTCGCACCGGCTGGGCCGCGCGTTGGGCGCCTACCTGCCGGTGTATCCGCTCAAGGGCTACAGCATCACGGTCGAGGTCGACCCGGCACCCGGCGCGGCGCCGCATGTCAACGTGACGGACAGCGCGCGCAAGGTGGTGTTCGCACGCATAGGCTCGCGCCTGCGGGTGGCGGGCATGGCGGAACTGGTGGGGCACGACGCGAGCATTCCGGCCGCGCGCATCGAAACGCTCGCGGCCGCGACGCGCGCGGTGTTTCCACACGCGAGCCGGCTGGAAGAACTGCACCCGTGGACCGGCATGCGGCCCGCCACGCCCAAGGGCTTGCCGATCATCGGGCGGCTGGAGAGTGCGCCGTCGAACATGCTGTTCAACACGGGGCATGGCGCGCTGGGGTTCACGCTGGCGTTCGGGTCGGCGCTGAAGATCGCGCAGGCCCTGACTCCTTCGTGAAACACCGAGGAACCGGCTTTGCCGGGCCTCTGGTGTTGCCCCCGGTAGGGGGAAGGAGCAGCGACACGAAGTGCGCGAAGCCTGGGGGCGAGCCTAGATTGCGTCTTGCAATGCCTGCTGCATGCACCGCGTGATGCCGCGCACCGCCACCGAATCGGGCTTCGCGGCAAAGCGCAGTGCGCGAATCGGCACCGGAATGTGCGGCTCCAGCGTGAGCACGTCGACCTTCTCGCGGTCGGCCGAGCGCGCCGTGCAGCCGTCGACCAGCGCCACGCCGATGCCGTGGTGCGCCATGGCCAGCGCGGCGTGGTAGGTCTGCACCGTCACCACCGCCTGCTGAAAGCCCACGCCGGCCTGGCGGCAGGCCTGGCTCAGGCTGGTGCCCACCGGGTCGCGGCTGTCCAGGCCGATCACCGGCCGGTTGACCAGGTCGTGCAGCGCGACCGAGCCGTTGCGCACCAGCGCGCGCGGCAGCATGCCCTTGGGCGCGATGCACACCATGCGGCTGTCGGCAAGGGTCTCCTGCGTGAGCGACGGGTGCACCGCGGGGCTGAAGGCAAAGCCCACGTCGGCCTCCTGCACCAGAAGCGCCGACATGATCTGCGGCGAATGCAATGACTCGACCGTGATCTTGTAGCCCGGATGCTTCTCGCGAAAGGCCTTGAGCGCGCGCGGCAGGATGTCGTAGCTCAGCGCCAGCACGCTGAGGATGCGCAGCTCGCCGGTGTCGCCCGCGGTGCGCAGGTTGGCCGCGAGCCGCTGCACCTCGTCGAGCTGGGCGAACAGCCGCTCGATGTGCGGGTACAGCGCCAGCGCCTCGGTGGTCGGCGTGAGCCGGCCCTTGGCGCGCTGGAACAGCGGAAAGCCCAGCTGCAGCTCGGCATGCTGCAGCGTGCGGCTCACCGCCGGCTGCGTGATGTTGATGAGCCGCGCCGCCGCGCTCACGCTGCCCGTGAGCATGATCGCGTTGAAGACCTCGATGTGGCGCAGGCGCATGGGGCCGTCGACCGGTCAGTTGCCGGTCTTGCCGCGGGCGATGTCCATGATCAGGCGCGTGCCCAGGTACAGGCGCGGCTCGATGGAATCGACCAGCACGTATTCGGCATCGGCCGAATGCGCGCCAAAGCCCTGCAGGCCGAAGCGCTCGATGACCGGCGCCTTGGTCTTCAGCGCCGCAAAGGCCGCGTCGGTGCCGCCACCGGCGGCCTTGTCGTCCGCGCCCAGCGGCAGGCCGAGCTCGTCCTTGTAGATCTGCTGCGCATGGCGGGCCAGCGCGCGCGAAGCGTCGGTCGCTTCCAGCGGCGGACGGCGGCGCTCGAACTTCAGCTCGACCTTGGCCTCAGGAATGAGCTGCTTCTTCACGCGCTCGTTCACCTGCTGCTCGATGCGGTCGTAGTCGCTCACCTTCAGCACGCGCACGTCGGCACCGGCCGTGGCGCTGGCAGGAATCACGTTGCGGTTGGTGCCCGACTTGGAAATGGTCCAGTTCATCTTCAGGCCCGTGGCCGGGTCGGACAGGTCGCGCATCTGCAGGATCTGGTGCGACAGCTCGTACAGCGCGTTCACGCCCAGCTCGGGCGCTGAGCCCGCGTGCGAGGCCTTGCCCGCCACGTGCAGCGTGACCGACGCAATGCCGGCCGTGGCCAGCGAGAGCTTGTCGTCCTTCACATAGGCGCCTTCGAAGGACATGACGGCGTCGTGCTCGGCGCCCATGCGCGTGATGAGCGCGCGCGCGCCGGGCGAGCTGATTTCTTCGTCGCCGTTGATCAGCACGGTGAGCGTGCCGTAGTCCTTGAACTTCATCGCCTGCAGCATCGACACGATGTGCGTGATGACCGCAATGCCCTGCTTGTCGTCGGCGATGCCCAGGCCGTAGGCCTTGTCGCCTTCGACGCGGAACGGCTGCTTGTTGAGCATGCCCACGGTGTAGACCGTGTCCATGTGCGCGATGAGCAGGATCTTCTTGCTGCCCGTGCCCTTGAAGGTGGCGCGCATCACGCGGCCGATTTTCTCGGGCGTGTCTTCCATGCGGTAGGCCTCGGCGCTCGGGTCGATCAGCTCGACCTCGCCGCCCAGCGCCTTGAACTTCGCGGCGATGAGGTCGGAGATTTTTTCGAGCCCGTCGAGGTCCCGGCTGCCCGATTCGATGGAGACCAGCTCCTTCAGCGTGTCGAGCAGCGCGGGCTTTTCCTTGGCGGCGAGCGAGGCGATGCGGGCATCGGGCGCGGCGGATGCGGTGCCCAGGAAGGCAGCGAAGGCGGTGCCCACGGCTGCCAGCAGGAATGTGCGATGCGGAAATTTCATGTGCTTCTGGGTTTGTTTGGTTGTCGCTCGATCAGTGCGCCTTGTCCCAGTTGGGACCGACACCGATCTCGGCCAGCAGCGGCACCTGCAGCGCGGCAACGCCGGCCATGAGACGGGGGATTTCAGTGCGCACCCATTCGACTTCGGCCTCGGGCACTTCGAACACCAGTTCGTCGTGCACCTGCATGATCATCTTGGTGCCGCGCTTCTCTTCGTCAAGCACGTTCTGTACCTTGACCATGCTGAGCTTGATCAGGTCGGCAGCGGTGCCCTGCATGGGCGCGTTGATGGCCGCGCGCTCCGCGCCGGCGCGGCGCGGGCCGTTGGGCGAATTGATTTCGGGCAGGTACAGGCGGCGGCCGAACACGGTCTCCACATAGCCCTGCTCCTTGGCCAGCGCCTTGGTCTCGTCCATGTAGGCCTTCACGCCCGGGTAGCGCGCAAAGTAGCGCTCGATGTACGAGGCCGCGGCCTTGGTCTCGATGCCCAGGTTCTTCGCCAGGCCGAAGCTGCTCATGCCGTAGATCAGCCCGAAGTTGATCACCTTGGCATAGCGGCGCTGCTCGCTGGACACCTGGTCGGGCGTGGAGCCGAACACCTCGGCCGCGGTGGCGCGGTGCACGTCGATGCCTTCGGTGAAGGCGCGCAGCAGCGACGCGTCGCCGCTGATGTGGGCCATGATGCGCAGCTCGATCTGCGAGTAGTCGGCGCTGGCGATCACGCTGCCCGCCGGCGCCACGAAGGCCTCGCGCACGCGCCGGCCTTCGGGCGTGCGGATCGGAATGTTCTGCAGGTTGGGGTCGTTGCTGCTCAGGCGGCCGGTGACGGCCACGGCCTGCGCGTAGTGGGTGTGCACGCGGCCGGTGCGCGGGTTGGCGAGCTGGCCGAGCTTGTCGGTGTAGGTGCCCTTGAGCTTCGACAGGCCGCGGTGCTCCAGGATCTTGGCCGGCAGCGGATAGTCTTCGGCGAGCTTTTCCAGCACTTCTTCGTCGGTGCTGGGCGCGCCGCTCGGCGTCTTCTTGACCACGGGCAGGCCCAGCTTGGTGAAGAAGATTTCGGCGATCTGCTTGGGCGAGCCGAGGTTGAAGGGCTGGCCCGCAATGTCGTAGGCCTCCTGCTCCAGCGCCATGATGCGCGTGCCCAGTTCGTGGCTTTGCGCGGCCAGCGTGGGCGCGTCGATCAGCACGCCATTGCGCTCGATGCGGTAGAGCGCCTCGCTCGAATCCATCTCCAGCTGGTAGACGAAGCCCAGCTTTTCCTCTTTCTGCAGCTGCGGCCACAGCGTGTTGTGCACGTCGAGCGTCTGGTCGCTGTCTTCGCAGGAGTACTCGGCGGCCTTGGCGATGTCGACCTGGCTGAACGAGATCTGGTGCACGCCCTTGCCGCACAGGTCTTCGTACGAAATGCCGCTGCGGCCCAGGTGGCGCTCGGCCAGGCTGGACAGCCCGTGCGGCCGGTGCACTTCGAGCACGTAGCTCTGCAGCATGGTGTCGTGCGCGTAGCCCTGGACCTCGATGCCGTGGTTGGCGAACACATGGCGGTCGTACTTGATGTGCTGGCCCAGCTTCTTCTTCGCGCCGTTCTCCAGCCAGGGCTTGAGCCTGGCGAGCACCTCGTCGATGGGCAGTTGCTCGGGCGCGTCGGGGTAGTTGTGCGCAAGCGGAATGTAGGCCGCCTCGCCCGGCGTGACGCTGAAGCTCACGCCGACGATCTGCGCCACCATCTCGTCGAGCGAGGTGGTTTCGGTATCCACAGCCACCAACTCGGCCGCCTCCAGCTTGGCGAGCCAGCCGTCGAACTGCTCCCAGGTGGTGATGGTGTCGTACTTGAGGTTGCTTGCGGGCGCCGCGGCTTCGAGTGCGGCGATTTCCGAAGGCTCGTCGAACAGGCCGCCCTGGTCGGTGTTGGCGGCCTTTGCCGCGGACTTCTTCTTGAGGTTTTCCTCGATGAGTTCGGGCGGCACTTCCTGCGCCTCGAGCCCCTTCACCAGGCCCTTGAAGCCGAACTTCTCGTAGAAGGGCTTCAGCTGCGTGGTCTGCGGTGCGCCCACGGGCAGGGCTTCGAGCGACGGCAGGCCGGTGACGTGGCCTTCGAGGTCGCAGTCGGTGCGAATGGTGACCAGGCGCCTGCTCAGCGGCAGCTTGTCCAGCGCGTTGCGCAGGTTCTCGCCGGCGGCGCCCTTCACCTCGGCGGCGCGTTCGACCAGCGCGTCGAGCGAGCCGTATTCGGCCAGCCATTTGGCGGCTGTCTTGGGGCCGACCTTGGGCACGCCGGGCACGTTGTCGACCGTGTCGCCCACCAGCGTCTGGTAGTCGACCATGAGGCTGGGCGGCACGCCGAACTCGGCCGTCACGCCCGCCACGTCGCGCCGCTTGCCGTTCATGGTGTCGATGATGGTGATGTGCTCGTCCACCAGCTGGCTCAGGTCCTTGTCGCCGCTGGAAACGATCACTTCCACGCCTTGCGCGGCGGCAATCTTGGCGAGCGTGCCGATGACGTCGTCGGCCTCCACGTCGGGCACGCTCAGCACCGGCCAGCCGAGCAGCTTCACCACCTCGTGGATCGGCTCGATCTGGCTGCGCAGGTCGTCGGGCATGGGCGAGCGGTTGGCCTTGTACTCGGGGTACCAGTCGTCGCGAAAGGTCTTGCCGGGCGCGTCGAAGATGCAGGCGGCGTAGTCGGCGCGCACCTCGCGGCGCAGCGCGGTCATCATGTTGATCATTCCGCGGATGGCGCCGGTCGCCGCGCTCTTGGGGTCGCCGGGCACCGCCCGCAGGTCGGGCATGGCGTGGAAGGCGCGGTAGAGATAGCTCGAGCCATCGACGAGCAGCAGCGTTTTCTTGTCGGTCATCGGGGCATTTTGCCGTGCCTGCGCCGGCCTCCAGAACCACGACGGCGTGAGGTGACAACCGACGCGCCAAAACCGGGGGCGCGCCTACAATCGCGCCATGCCTAGCTCCACACTCATGGTCGCCCGCCGCATCCTGCTGGCGCTGGCTTTCGCAGCCCCCCTTGCCGCCGTGAACGCCGTTCACGCGCAGCAGCCCGCACCCGCTGCGGCAAGCCCCTCGGCCACGCCGGCCGTCCCGCTACCAAATCAGGAGCAGGCCAATGCCGACGGCCGGCGCAACCAGAAGGTGGAAAACATCCACACCGAAGACAGCGGCGCCTCTGTCGACGAGGTGCGCTACGGGGGCCGCACGCAGAGCATCAACGTCAAGCCCAAGTCGAACATGCCCGGCTACGAAGTGCTGCCCGCCGACCAGGCCACGGGCCGCCAGGGTTCCCCCGAGACGGGCGCCAACGGCGCCCGCGTCTGGAACGTGATGAAGTTCTGATGACCGTGCATTCCTCTCTCGTCTTCGCTTTCTTCCCCGCCGCCGCAGCGCCGCGCTGAGTACCCCCATGGCAGTTTTTACCGAAGTCGGGTTCGGCGAAGCAGACGCGCTCGTTCAACGCCTGGGCCTGGGCCGGCTGCGCGAACTGCGCGGCATCGAGGGCGGCATCGAAAACACCAACTACTTCGCGACCACCGAGTCGGGGGAGTTCGTGTTGACGCTGTTCGAGCGCCTGAGCGCCGAGCAATTGCCCTACTACCTTTGCCTGATGAAGCACCTGGCCGGTGCAGGCCTGCCGGTGCCGGCACCGGTGGCCGGCCCGCCCGTCATCGAAAAGCCGAAGAAGGGCCAGATGCCCCTGCCTTCCGCCGACACCGATTGCGACCTGCTCCACACGGTGGCCGGCAAACCCGCGGCCGTGGTGCAGAAGCTCTCCGGCCACAGCGAGCTGGCCCCGGGGCCCGCGCACTGCGCCGAGCTGGGCGCCATGCTGGCGCGCATGCACATCGCCGGGCGCGATTACCCCCGCAGCCAGCCCAACCTGCGCGGCCTGCCCTGGTGGAACGAGACGGTGCCCGTGGTGCTGCCCTACATCGAGGAAGCGCAGGCCGCCTTGCTGCGCTCCGAGCTGGCCTACCAGAACCACATTGCCGAGTCGTCGGCCTACGCGGCGCTGCCGCGCGGCCCGGTGCATGCCGACATGTTCCGCGACAACGTGATGTTCGCCACCGACGGTCACGGACACACAGGCGCCGCCCCGCGCCTGACCGGCGTGTTCGACTTCTACTTCGCCGGCACCGACACCTGGCTGTTCGACCTGTCCGTGTGCCTGAACGACTGGGCCATCGACCTGCCGAGCGGCCGCCACCACGCCGAGCGCGCCGACGCCCTGCTCGCGGCCTACGAAACCGTGCGCCCGCTGAACGCGGCAGAGCGCGCCCTGTTGCCCGCCATGCTGCGCGCCGCCGCGCTGCGCTTCTGGATTTCCCGGCTCTGGGACTTTCACCTGCCGCGCGAGGCGAGCATGCTCAAGCCCCACGACCCCACGCACTTCGAGCGCGTGCTGCGCGACCGCGCCTCCCACCCGCATGCCATGGCCCAGGCGCTCGAGCCTGCCCTGGCGGCCTGACCCCTTCACATGAAACTCAACCTCGTGCCGGCGCGAACCGGCGCCCTGTGGGTCCGCCTCGGGCTCAAGACCTTCTGGCGCCAGCCGCTGGCCTTCATCTCGCTGTTCTTCCTGCTGATGGCGGTCATCTCGACGATGTCGATCGTGCCCATCCTCGGCAGCCTGCTGGCGCCCGGCCTGGTGCCCTTCATGACGCTGGGGCTGATGGTGGCCACCTCGGTCGCCTATACCGACAACGCCGAAGGCGTCGGCCGCTCCGGTGACGCGAAGCGGCCCACGGGCTCTGCCATGTTCGTGGCGGTGTTCAGTGCCATGCGCACCGAATGGCGCTCGCTGGTGGTGCTGGGCGTGATCTCGGCCGTGTACTTTGTGCTGGCCGTGCTGGTGACCACGCTGGTCGACGGCGGGCAGCTCGCCCGCGCCTACCTGCTGGACGACCCGCTCACGCCCGAGATCATTGCCAGCAGCGACTTTCAGGTCGCCCGCATGCTGCTGATGTGCCTGAACCTGCCGCTGTCGCTGGCCATGTGGCATGCCCCGGCGCTGGTGCACTGGCACCGCGTGGAGCCGGTGAAGAGCATCTTCTTCAGCATCGTCGCGCTGTTTCGCAACTTCGGCGCCTACGCGCTGTTCGGCATTGCGTGGTTCGGCGTGTTCCTGCTCGCCGGCATTGCAATGGGCCTGCTCGCCACGCTGCTGATCGGCGTGGGCGCGCTGGGCTCGGGCGGCGCCGCGCTGGCGGTGGGCAACGTGCTGATCGTGGGCACGGCGCTGGTGCTCGCGGCCATGTCGCTGTGCTCCACCTGGTTCACCTTCCGCGACACTTTCGAGCCCAACTGACGCCCCCGCGCGGCCGGCCGCTCAGTCGGCCCGCGGCGCCCCGTCCTTGCGCAGGCTCGCGAACAGCGACCACGCCATTCCGGCCAGCAGCAGCAGGCCGCCGCCCAACGCCCCCCACAGCCACCACTTGCGCGACGGTTCCTGCGGCGGGACCGGCGCCTGCACCGCCGCCGCCACGGCCGCGGTGACGGCAGCAACGGGCAACGACACCAACGCACCGTCCGCCGTCACCGGCTTGTCCGCGGCGTAGCCCGGAATCAGCGTGGACAACGCCAGCGGTGCGCCGGGCACGCTGCCTTCGACCGCATTCGCCTCGGGCGCGGCGCTCCATGACAGCGCGAACGGTGCGGCCCCCTGCGCCAAAAACACCAGCGTGCGTGGCACGGCGCCCACGGCAATGCTCGGCGGCGTTGCACCCAGCACGCTCACCGGGCCCGCCGTGCGCAGGCGCAGGCGCGCATGCACGGCGCCGTCGAGCGCCAGCACCGGGGAGCGCGCCTCGCCGCCGGGCTGCGCCAGGCGGTACACCACGGCGTCGAGCAGCGGCGATTCGTCCGGCCCGCCGTTGCGCACCACCGGCCGGGGCTGTTGATGCCGCAAGGCGTAGAGCGGGTTGCGCGGCACCGGAGGCGGCATGGCCGCGGCGGAAGAAGGCGCGGGGTCTGACAACCCCGCGATGCTCACCTGCGCGAGCGTGTTGATGTCGGCCAGGTCGATGCGCAGGCTCTGCACCGGCAGGCCGCGCGGCAGCAGGTAGTCGCAGTGGTCGGCGGCGCAGCTTTCGGGCCGGATGGCGGCGGACCATTCGAGCGGCGCAACGGGCTCGACCTCTTGCACGCTGTCGATGCCCACGCCGGTCAGCACCGCGCCGAGCTTCGGGTCGCTCCAGCGCAGACGCAGGAAGCGCGCGCGCACGTTGTTCAGCTCGACCGCGAGGCGCTCGATGGTCTGGCCGCCGTGGCTCAACCGCACCAGTTGCTCTTCGCCGCCCACCGGACGCCACTGCCGCAGGTCGTCGCTGGCTTCGAGGCGAAAGGCGAACAGGCCGCGCGCGTCGGGCGCCATGTCGAAGCGGGCCTGCAGCAGGCTGCCCTTGACCTGGCTCACGTCGATGAGCCACTGCGCCGGATCGTCGACGCCGGCCGGCTTGACAGGCTTGCTCTCCAGCTTCAGCGAGCCGTCGGGCCGCAGCGAGAACGCCAGCGCCGTGTCTCCGGAGGCTGCGGCGGCGCCCGGCAGCGCGAAGATCGGCACGTTGCGCGACGCGGTCTGCGGCGTGGCGGCTTCGTTGCGCAGCCAGGCGTAGGGCACTGCGTGCCCCGCCGCGTTGCGCACCCGCAGGTCACGCAGATCGGGATGGGCGGCGCGGCTGTAGATGGCCAACGGCAAGGTGAGCCGGTGGTAAGGCCCTGGGCCCTGCAAAGTGATCGGCGCCGTGGCACCGGGGGGCGCGGGCTGCGCCGTGGCGAGCCCACCGCCGGCCGAGAGCAGTGCCGCCACGGCACCCAGCGTCCACGTCATGCGCGCGTTCATGCCGCACCGCCTTCCGCGGGCGCCGGCTGCACGGCTTCTTCTTCCTTCTTCGGCGGCACCGGCGCGAAGTACCCGACCAGCAGCAGCAAGGCCCCCACCCCGATGAACGACACGATGCGGAACAGCCCGCCCCGGTCCGCCAACTCGACGAAGAACAGCTTGAGCACCACCACGCCGAGCAGCGCCGCGCCGGCCACCCACAGCGTGCGCACGCGGCGCGAATGGCCCAGCACCATCGCGATCACGCCGCACACAGCCCAGGTGATGGACAGCGCGGCCTGCGTGAGCCAGGAGGCGTACAGCGCGTCGAAGCGCCAGTCCACACCGGCGTAGTGGTGGCAGGTGCGCAGCACCATACCGGTCAGCAGCGCCAGGCCGGTGAAGCCGACCGCGCCCTTGGCGATCATCGGTTCCACACGGGCGAACGAGCCCGCGGGAAGCGCGCGCCACCAGAGCACCAGCGCAAACAGCACCAGCCATTGCGCGATTTCCAGCGGGTTCAGCAACGGCACATAGGGCAACGGAGACGCATCGCCCGGGCTCACCGCGTTGGTCACCCACACCCAGGCCAGCAAAAAGACCGCCACCGGCGTGGCGGCAAATTCCAGGTAAGCACTGCGGAACTCGGCCAGCGGCCAGCGCTGCAGCAGCACACGCGAGCGCAGCGCCCACAGCACCAGCGCCGGCACCAGCGCCCAGCCCAGCAGCTGCCAGCTCGACCATTCGGCGCCGACGCTGCCCAGTTGCCATTGGCATTCGCGCGCGGCCAGCAGCAGAAAGAGCCAGAAGCCGGCGACGTGGAACGGCGTCAACGCAGAGGCGTCGAACCAGCGCTTCTGCGCGCGCAGCAGGCGCAGGTGCCACGCCAGCGCCAGCGGCCAGGCGAGCCAGCCCAGCGCGCTCGACGGCACATAGAACGGCGTGGGGCCGCCCGCAATGCCGTAGGCGGCGATCAGCCCGAAGGCCGGCAACGTGGCCAGCGTCGCCTTGCCGAGCTGCGCCCAGTCGCGGCGGTGCGCCACGATGGCCGCGAGCACGGAGGTGACCAGCACCACGGCCATCGTGGCGGCGGGAATGTGGCTTGCCAGGTCGAGGCGGTTGAGCACGCGAACGCTTTCGTCGAGCATGCCGAACAGCCACCAGCCGAGCCCCCAGACCACCGGCGTCCACAGCACGACTGGAATGGCGCACCAGGTGTTGGCCCAGCGCCTGCGTGACGTGCCCGCAGGCGCGTCGACACGCGGGCGCGCCTCGTCGCGCAGCCAATCGCCGCCCAGCAGCGCGGCAAGCCCCAGCACCACCGGCGTCCAGAAGCCGAAGTGGGCGAAGGCCGGCCGCGCGGCATCGGCCAGTGCAGCGGTGTCAGCGAAAGCAGTGGCCTCAGCCACGCTGACGCCGAAGGCAACGGCGGCCAGCGCCTGCAGCACGCCGGCCAGCGCCGCGAGCGGGAAATGCGCCATGCGCAACGCCACCCACAGCACGACCAGGGCCGACAGCGGCCACAGCAACCCCACCTGCGCCAGGTTCAGCTGGAACAGCATCGCCAGGTGCAGCAGGCTCACGCCCGCGATCACGCTGACGACATTCCCGACGGACCACACCGGCTGCACGCCCCGCGCCAGCGCGGCACGGTGCGCCTGCAGCATCGACCAGCCGGCGCTGCCGAGCACGCTCAGCGCAATCAGGCAGGCCGCGGCGGCCCCTTGCCAGCCGCTCTGCAGCACCTTGCCGTCGACCACCTCGCCGGTGCGGTGCAGCGTGGCCGTGAAGCCCGCCACCGCCAGCGCCTGCATGCCGAAGCTCACATACGTCAGCGGCAGCAAGGCCAGGCGGACCGCCACCGCGAACGTGACCGACGCCAGCACCGCCGTTGCGGCCGCGGCCCACGGCGGCGTGAACCCCTGCCACAGCAGCAGCGTGAGCGCGGCCATGCCCAGCCATGGCAAGGCGGTGCCGGCCAGGGCCTCGGCGCCCTTGCCTTCGTCCAGCCTGGCGCGCCGGTGGATGGCCCATATCGCGAAGGCGCTCACCGCGACCAGCAGCGGGCCGATCACCGAGCCTTCGAGCAGCGGATGCCCAGGCGCCGCATCGAGCCGCGTGGCCGCGAGCAGCTTGACCACCGCGCCCGCGAACACCAGGAACGCGAAGGCGCGCGCATAGACACGCCCCTGCCGCGCGCCCAACCAGTACATGCCGGCCGCCTCGACGGCCCAGGCCGCGCCGGTCCACTGCCCTTCGAGGCCCAGCGGAACGGCCAGCGTGCCGAAGATCACGCCGACGATGGCGTAGGCCTCCGCCAGCAGCGCCAGGCCCTTGGGCTGCGTGGCGAACACCAGCCGGCCCAGCACCAGGTAGAAGGCCGACAGCGCCATCGCCGAGAAGGCGGCGCCGTATTCCCAGGGCTGCATCAGCAGCACCTGCATGCCGAAAGCGACCATCGGCGTGCCGAACACCAGCGAGCTGTCGACGCGGCCCGCGCGGCGCAACGTGTCGAGCGCGCGGCTGCCCAGCGGCTGGGCCGGCTGCACCGGCGCGTCGAACAGCGTGCGGCGCGCAAACAGCAGGCCGATGGCGGTGAACAGCAGGAAGAACACGACCAGGAAGGGCTCGACGGTCGCGAACTGGTCGTCGGTGTAGTACTTGTGCGCCCAGCCGGCCGCCAGCGTGAAGGTGCCGACGAAGCCGATCAGGTTGAGCACGCGCCAGGCCTTGAACCAGGCGATCAGCACGATGCCCACGTCCAGCACCAGCAGGTAGGTGAACAGGCCCACGGGCTGGTTCGACCCGGTGGACGCCAACACCGGCGCCGCAAAACCTTCGAGCGCGGCCACGATGGCCAGCAGCGGTGCGTTCTGCAGCACGGCCAGCGCCGCGCTGAGCACCGCCACGCCGAACAGAAAGGCAAAGCCGACGGTGGCCGGCAGCAGCCCGCTGAGCTTCATGGCCGCGAGCGTGGTCAGGTAGAACACGCCGATGCCCGCGCCCTGCAGGATCAGCGCGTAGCCCGCGCGCTTGTGGCGCAGCAGCCAGCCCAGCACCAGCAGCCCCGCGCCGACCAGCGCCACGGCCGCATAGCGCAGCTCGATCGGCACGGTGACGCGCTCGGCCGTGTAGCGCAGCAAGAAAGCCAGGCCCAGGAACAGGATCAGCACGCCGAGCTTGACGAGCATGTTGCCGCCGAAGATCAGGTTGGCAATGGGCGCTGGCAGGCGGTCACGCAACGCAACGGCCGGCGGGGGGGGCGGTGGTGGCGCGCGGCGAACCGGTGGTGGCGTGGCAACGGGCGGCTGGGCGGCAGCGGCCTCGGGCCGGGGCGGCTGAACAGGTTGAACTGGCTGGGCCGGTTGGAGCGGTGCCTGGGCGGGCGGGCTGGCCGACGCTGCGACCACGCTCGCCTGGGCCACGGCCACGGCGGCCTGCATGCGCGACACGCGGGCCTGCTCGATCTGCGCGGTCCGGCTTTCGAGCGTGGCGACCGGCAGCGAAGGCGCCTGCGGCAATGGCGTGGTGGTGACCGAGGTAGCGAGCGCGCCGGCGGACAGTTCTGGAATGACGGAGGCTTCGGGTCGCTCGTCGGCCTTGCTGGCCACGGCGCCTTGCACCAGCCGCCGCTCGAGCGAGGCCACCCGCTCCTCCAGCTCCAGCACGCGCTGCTGCAGCTTGAGCATGCCGCCGGCCGGCGCAGGCGCGGCCGCGAGCGTCGTGCGCTCAGCCTCGGTTCGATGCGGCTCGGCCTTGTCTTTCTTCTTGCTGAACATCATCGGCAGCGCAAACGCCCCGAGCACCGCAAGCACCAGCGCCACCGGCACCGACTGAAACAGCGCACCGATGAACAGGCCGGCAATGATGCCTATGAACCACATCCCTGACTCCCCTTGTTTGGCGAGTGCGGAGTGTACGACCGTTCAAGTCAAAAGCGCCCCTCAAGCGCGCCCTGCCTGCGTTGTTAGCTATAGCTTTAGTAGCAACTCAAATTGGCGTGAGCTTGGCCACCGACAGCGCCAGCCACTTCACGCCGTGCCGCGCGAACTTGACCTGCGCGCGCGCGTCGTCGCCGGAGCCTTCCAGCGCCGTCACCGTGCCTTCGCCGAACTTGTTGTGGAACACCTGCATGCCCGAGCGCAGGCCGTGCGCGGGCGCGCTCTTCTGAGGGGGCACGGGCGGGCTCGCGAAAGTGTCTTTGTCGCGGCCACTGCCACTGCCCCCATATGCGTTGCCGCCGCCGTAGCCGCCCGCGCCGCCCCGCGTGCTGCCGTAGCCGCCGCCGTAGCCGAAGGCCGAAGGCGTGAAGCCCTGGTTCTTGGGCGTGAGCCACTTCAGCGCGCCTTCGGGCAGCTCTTCGAAGAAGCGGCTCTTGAGGTTGTAGCGGGTCTGGCCGTGCAGCATGCGGGTCTGCGAATGGCTCAGGTACAGGCGCTTGCGGGCGCGCGTGATGGCCACATACATCAGGCGGCGCTCTTCCTCCAGGCTCTCGACGTCGCTCATCGAGTTCTCGTGCGGGAACAGGCCCTCTTCCATGCCGGTGATGAAAACGCAGTCGAACTCCAGGCCCTTGGAGGCGTGCACCGTCATGAGCTGCACCGCGTCCTGCCCGGCCTGCGCCTGGTTGTCGCCCGACTCGAGCGCGGCGTGCGTGAGGAACGCGGCCAGCGGGCTCAGCGTTTCGCCGGTCTCGGCGTCGGGCGCGAGCGGCTCGTCGACGATGGGACGGGTCAGGTCGATGCCCTGGCTCGCGGGCGACTGGCGCAGCTCGTCGACCGGCAGCGCCACCGCGTCGCGGCCGAAGCCCTCTTGCGTGACGAAGCTTTCCGCCGCGTTCACCAGTTCTTCCAAGTTCTCGACACGGTCGGCGCCTTCGCGGTCGGCCTTGTAGTGCTCCACGAGGCCGCTGTGGTCGAGCACCAGCTCGATGATCTCGCGCAGGCTCGCGCCCTGGGTCTGCTCGCGCAGCACGTCGATCTTGGCGACGAAGCCCGTGAGGTTGGCGCCCGCCTTGCCGCCGACCACGCTCACCGCGTCATGCAGCGAACGCCCGGCCGCGCGCGACGCATCCTGCAGGGTTTCGAGCGTGCGCGCGCCGATGCCGCGCGGCGGGAAGTTCACGACGCGCAGAAAGCTGGTGTCGTCGTCCTTGTTCTCCAGCAGGCGCAGGTAGGCCAGCGCATGCTTGATTTCGGCCCGCTCGAAAAAGCGCAGCCCGCCGTACACGCGGTACGGCACCGACGCATTGAACAGCGCCGTTTCAATCACCCGGCTCTGCGCATTGCTGCGATAGAGCACGGCCATTTCCTTGCGGTCGAAGCCGTCGCGCGCCAGCTGGCGCATTTCCTCGACCATCCACTGCGCCTCGGCCAGGTCGGTGGGCGACTCGTACACACGCACCGGTTCGCCCGGGCCCTGGGTGGTGCGCAGGTTCTTGCCCAGGCGCTTCTTGTTGTGGCTGATGAGCTCGTTGGCGGAGTCGAGGATGTTGCTGTAGCTGCGGTAGTTCTGCTCCAGCTTGATCTGGTGGCGCACATCGAACTCGCGCACAAAGTCGGTCATGTTGCCCACGCGCGCGCCGCGAAACGCATAGATGCTCTGGTCGTCGTCGCCCACGGCAATCACGCTGTTGTGGCCCGGCTCGAACTGGCCCGCTGCGGTGTTGTGGCCCGCGAGCATCTTGATCCACGCGTACTGCAGGCGGTTGGTGTCCTGGAACTCGTCGATCAGGATGTGGCGAAAGCGCCGCTGGTAGTGCTCGCGCACCGGGTCGTTGTCGCGCAGCAGTTCGTAGCTGCGCAGCATGAGCTCGCCGAAGTCGACCACGCCTTCGCGCTGGCACTGCTCTTCGTACAGGCGGTAGAGCTCCACGCGCTTGCGGTCGTCCTCGTTGCGTACTTCCACGCCGTCGGGGCGCAGGCCGCTTTCCTTGGCGCCGGCAATGAAATACAGGGTCTGCTTGGCGGGGAAGCGCTCGTCGTCCACATTGAACTGCTTCATCAGGCGCTTGATGGCCGAGAGCTGGTCTTGCGTGTCCAGGATCTGGAAGGTGGACGGCAGGTTGGCCAGCTTCCAGTGCGCGCGCAGCAGGCGGTTGCACAGGCCGTGGAAGGTGCCGATCCACATGCCGCGCACGTTGACGGGCAGCATGGCCGTCAGCCGCGTCATCATTTCCTTGGCCGCCTTGTTGGTGAAGGTCACGGCCAGAATGCCGCCGGCGGAAACCTGGCCCGTCTGCAGCAGCCACGCGATGCGGGTGGTGAGCACGCGGGTCTTGCCGGAGCCCGCGCCCGCGAGGATGAGCGCATTGCCCTCCGGCAAGGTGACCGCGGCGAGCTGCTCCGCGTTCAGGTTATGGAGCAGCGGCATGTCCGAAGGATTCGGGAGGGGGGCGTCAGCCGCGGGATCGTTAAACAACATCCTGCGATTGTAGAAACCACCGCGTATGCGGGTTATACGAAGAACAGGAAGACCCGCCTGCGGGAGACCGCGTAGACTCAATCACCGGGCCCAAGTTTTTTGCGCCCGGTTTTTTGTGGGCGTCTTCTTGCAAGACCGCACCGCAGAAGCCGGCCGGACCAAGCGCTCATTCGTTCTTTTCAACGAGTCCCTTCAGGAGCCTGTCCATGCAGATTTTCGATTACGACAACATTCTTTTGCTCCCCCGCAAGTGCCGCGTGGAGAGCCGCTCCGAGTGCGACACCAGCGTGAAACTGGGCGAGCGCAGCTTTCGCATGCCGGTGGTGCCGGCCAACATGAAGACGGTGGTCGACGAGTCGATCTGCCTGTGGCTCGCACAGAACGGCTACTTCTACGTGATGCACCGCTTCGACCTGGACAACGTGCAGTTCGTGCGCGACATGCAGGGCAAGGGCGTGTTCGCCTCCATCTCGCTGGGCGTGAAGAAGCCCGACTACGACACCGTCGACCAGCTGCTGGCCGAGGGCCTGGTGCCCGAGTACGTCACCATCGACATCGCGCACGGCCATGCCGACAGCGTGAAGAACATGATCGGCTACCTCAAGCAGAAGCTGCCCAAGACCTTCGTGATTGCCGGCAACGTCGGCACGCCCGAGGCGGTGATCGACCTGGAGAACTGGGGTGCCGACGCGACCAAGGTCGGCATCGGCCCGGGCAAGGTCTGCATCACCAAGCTGAAGACCGGCTTCGGCACCGGCGGCTGGCAGCTGTCGGCGCTCAAGTGGTGCGCGCGCGTGGCAACCAAGCCGATCATTGCGGACGGCGGCATTCGCGACCATGGCGACATTGCCAAGAGCGTGCGCTTCGGCGCGTCGATGGTCATGATCGGCTCGCTGTTCGCGGGCCATGAGGAGTCGCCGGGCAAGACCGTGGAGGTCGACGGCGCGTTCTTCAAGGAGTACTACGGCTCGGCCAGCGACTTCAACAAGGGCGAGTACAAGCACGTCGAAGGCAAGCGCATCCTCGAACCCGTCAAGGGCAAGCTGGCCGACACGCTGATCGAGATGGAGCAGGACGTGCAGAGCTCGATCAGCTACTCGGGCGGGCGCGCGCTGATGGACATCCGCAAGGTCAACTACGTCACCCTGGGCGGCGGCGACAACGCGGGCGAACACCTGCTGATGTAAGCGCCCTTCCCCGCCCCGCCCTGCACGGCCCTCCTCTGGCCGCTCAGGCTTCGAGCAACTGCACCGCGTGGCGGTGCAGCGTGTGGGCCGGATCGGCGAGCGCATCGACCACGCCGAAGTGGTCGAGCCCCGGCAGCACCTCGCACACCGGCACGGTGTTGCGGCCCCACGCCTCGCGGATCATCGCGTTGTGGCGAATGAACTCTTCGCTTTCCGCGCCGCCGGCAAAGGCATGAAGCTGGCCGCGCCTGGGCGCCGGCCACAGGGCGGGGCTGGCGCGCAAGGCGTCGGCATCGCTCAGCTTCAGCGTGTGTTCGAGGAAGGGCGTGTGCTGCAGCGGACGCAGGTCGTACAGACCCGACACCGACAGCGCATTGCGCACGAGCTGCGCGGGCAGGTCGGGCGCAACCGCTTGCCAATCGCAGGCCAGCAGCGCCGCCGCCATGTGGCCGCCCGCCGAGTGCCCCGCCACGGTGATGCGCGAAGGATCGCCGCCATAGGCTGCGACGTGGCGCCAGGTCCATTCGAGCGCGCGCACCATCTGCAGCAGGATCGACGGCACTGTGACCGGCTGCGCGGGCGTGCCCGGGCACAGCGCGTAGTTGGGCTGCACCACGCAGATGCCGCGGTCGTTGAACGCGGGCGCGATGAACGAGTGGTCCTTCTTGTCCATGGCGCGCCAGTAGCCGCCGTGAATAAAGACCAGCACCGGCGCGTCGGGTACGGGGGCTGGAAAGATGTCGAGCGTTTCATTGACGCCGTTGCCGTACGGCACATCGATGCGGGCCGGCAAGGTGTCGCGCGCGGCGGCCGAGTCGCGCGCCCAGCGCTGGAAGTACGCGGCGTGGTCTTTCACTCGCGCGAGGTTGTTGTACATGCCTTCCAGCCAGGCGGGATCGAACGAAGCCATGCGCTTTTCTCCGGGTTTTTGCGTGGCGCGCATCTTGGCACGCCGGGGTGTTGCAAACGGGGCGTTCTGGGTAAACTGCGCGCTGTGTTGGGGGGGTAGCTCAGCTGGGAGAGCGCCGCGTTCGCAATGCGGAGGTCGTGAGTTCGATCCTCATCCTCTCCACCAATTCACCAGCAACGACGGGCCTTCGCGGTCCGTTTCTGTTTCTACCCACCATTGAACCCGCCATAGGCACAAACGCCAAAAACGATGCGCACATGACTGCTGAGGACCTCCGACGCCTCATCGACGAGCACACGCAGGAGTCGCTTTACCCTAGTTCAAGCGGGGCGACACTCTTGGTCGGCAGAACAATCGGCGCGCAGAACTCATCAAGGACTTGACTGGCCTCAAGAACGCCGATGGCAGGCGCATCGTCTACGGCATCGCTGAAAGCCGGCCGATCGACGGCTTCGCTGCCGCGAAGGCTTAGCGCCGGGGGTCGACGGCACCCTCACCCTGGAATGCCCAGCTCAGCGATTCGCGATCATTGTTAGCCCCAGGGTTTCAGAACTTCAATCGAAGAGATCTCAGTCGAAGGTGCCCGGGTGTTCGTGGTTGGCATCAGTGCTGCCGCTACAGCTCTTCAGAGATTGGTCGGCGACCTGCATTACTGCCAACGCGCCGTTGTCACCACCAGACCCTTTGAGGGACAGCCCGAGCTCTGCACGACGAGCTGCCGGCCTGGCTGGATTGAATCGACGTTTTTTTCTGCTGCGGCTTCATCATACGGAGCAACTGCTGCGGCGCGCCGCGTCGCTCTTTTCGCGACATGACGCAGTTCCTTTGAGCACATTCACCTGAACGAAGCAACTCGGCGGCGGTTGATGAACAAGGCGATAGCGGCTCCCGGTCCGACCTACTTCGTTCCCAGGACCTGGAAGCTGTCGCTGGCGGCAGTCGAATAACCCGTTTGCGTCTAGTCGCCTCCCCTGGGGCAGACCAGGCACAGTTGCAGCGTCAGCGCCGAACGGCCACCATCGCTTCGTACGACCCGTCTTCAGACGGCGCCTCGGGCAGAATGCAGTCTCCGAGTAGCCGGGAGCGCCCCCAAACTTCCGTGCTGATCGGCCCTAAAAAGAAAGACGAGGAGATCTAGTAAGTGCGGTCCAGCACATTGACACACACTAGCTGCCGGGGTGCTGAGGCGTGCAGCTGAGTCGGGCGCCTGGGCGCCGTCCCCCTTCGGCGAGTGCGCGCTCCTCGCGGCGCTTCCGACTACCGGCGCCATTCGCTGCGTCGTGGCTTGCCACGTCTGCCCTGCATGGCGAGCCACGCGCCAATCGCCACGAGAGGAAGGCTGCGGATGCCCAAGTCTGAAATCCAAACCCGCGCTGAACATATCGACCAGCTGCTGGCGGCGTCGGGGTGGAACGTCAAGGACCCAACTCAGGTCGTCGAAGAATTCGACATCCTGACCGGCCTGCCCGAAGGTGTGGCGGAACCTCGCATGACTTACAAAGGCCATCAGTTCAGCGACTACGTCTTGCTCGGCAAGGACCGCCGGCCGCTCGCTGTCGTGGAGGCCAAGCGAACGAGCAAAGACGCCGCGCTGGGTCGAGAACAGGCCAAGCAATACTGCCACAACATCCAGAAGCAGATTGGTGGTGAGCTGCCCTTCTGCTTCTACACCAACGGTCTCGAAATCTACTTCTGGGATCTTGGAAACGCGCCGCCGCACAAGGTAGTCGGGTTCCCGACACGGGATGATCTTGAACGCTTCGGGTACATCCGCCGCAATCGAAAGCCGCTGACACAGGAGTTCATTAACACCTCGATTGCCGGCCGCGACTATCAAATTCGAGCCATTCGTTCAGTGCTCGAAGGCATCGAGCAGAAGAAGCGAGAGTTCCTGCTGGTGATGGCCACCGGAACGGGTAAGACTCGCACTTGCATTGCTATGGTCGACGCTTTGATGCGAGCCGGCCACGCCGAGAAGGTGCTGTTCCTGGTCGACCGCATCGCGCTGCGCGAGCAAGCCTTGGCGGCGTTCAAGGAGCACATGCCCAATGAGCCCCGCTGGCCCAACGTGGGCGAGAAGCTCGTCGCCAAGGACCGACGCGTGTATGTCGCTACCTATCCAACAATGCTCAACATCATCCGGGACGGGACGCAGCACCTGTCGCCGCACTTCTTCGACTTCATCGTCGTCGATGAGAGCCATCGCTCCATCTACAACACCTTTGGCGAGGTGCTCGACTACTTCAAGACGATCACGTTAGGCCTGACGGCTACGCCTACCGACATCATCGATCACAACACCTTCCATCTCTTCCACTGTGAAGACGGTCTACCGACCTTTGCCTACACCTTCGAGGAGGCCGTGAACAACGTGCCTCCGTACCTCTGCAACTTCCAAGTCATGAAGATTCAGACCAAGTTCCAGATGGAGGGAATCAGCAAGCGGACCATTTCCCTGGAGGATCAGAAGAAGCTGATCTTGCAGGGCAAGGACATCGAAGAGATCAACTTCGAGGGCACGCAGCTCGAAAAGCAGGTGATCAACAAGGGTACCAACACCTTGATCGTCCGGGAGTTCATGGAAGAAGCCATCAAGGACGCCAATGGCGTCCTGCCTGGCAAGACCATCTTCTTCTGCGCCACGAAGGCACATGCCCGCCGCATCGAGGAAATCTTCGACAAGCTCTTCCCCCAGTACCACGGCGAACTGGCCAAGGTACTGGTCTCGGACGATCCGCGCGTCTATGGCAAAGGCGGCCTGCTCGATCAGTTCACCAACAACGACATGCCGCGCATTGCGATCAGCGTCGACATGCTCGACACCGGTATTGATGTTCGCGAGATCGTCAACCTCGTGTTTGCCAAGCCCGTCTTCTCGTACACCAAGTTCTGGCAGATGGTGGGGCGCGGCACTCGGCTACTGGAGACGAACAAGCCCAAGCCATGGTGCCTTGAGAAGGACGTGTTCCTCATTCTGGATTGCTGGGATAACTTCGAGTACTTCAAGCTCAACCCCAAGGGCAAGGAACTGAAGCCACAACTGTCGTTACCAGTACGGCTGGTCGGACTGCGGCTCGACAAGATCGAAAAGGCCAACGACTGCGGTCAACCTGATATCGCCGATCGCGAGATCGCCAAGCTCCGTTTTCAGATTGCGGCGCTGCCCAAAGAGTCAGTGGTGATCAAGGAGGCTGCCACGGCGTTGGCTCGACTCGAAGAAGAGAACTTCTGGATCAGCGTCACGCACGAGAGGCTGGAATTCTTGCGTGCTGAGATCAAGCCCCTGTTCCGCACCGTTTCCGACGCCGATTTCAAGGCCATGCGCTTCGAGCGCGATCTTCTTGAATTCTCGTTGGCGGTGCTGAGTGAAGAGAAGGAGCGGGCGGCGGCGATCAAGGAGGGCATCGCCGAACAGATAAGCGAGCTGCCCCTTTCGGTCAGTTTTGTGAAGCAAAAAGAGGTGCTGATTCGCGCAGCGCAGACCGAGCACTACTGGGCCAAGGCAGATGAAGATGCCTACGATGACTTGGTCACGAAGCTTGGCCCACTGATGAAGTTCCGCGAGCAAACCACCGGCCAAGACCAGACGCATCTCGATCTGGCGGACGAACTACACAAGAAGGAAAGGGTCGAGTTCGGCCCACAGCATGAAGCTGTAAGCATCACTCGCTATCGCGAAATGGTCGAGTCACTGATCGCCGAGTTAACCGAGCACAACCCAGTGCTGAAGAAGATCAAGAACGGTGAGGCAGTGAGCGCAGAGGAAGCCAATGCACTGGCGGAGCTGCTGCATGAAGAACACCCGCACATCACCGAGGCACTGCTGCAGCAGGTCTACAAGAACCGAAAGGCCCGGTTCATTCAATTCATCCGCCACATCCTGGGCATCGAGGCGCTCAGGAGCTTCCCCGACCAGGTCAGCGCGGCTTTCGACCGGTTCATCCGAGCTCACACTACGTTGTCCAGCCGGCAACTGGAGTTCCTCAACCTACTGAAAAACTTCATCGTCGAGCGCGAAAAGGTGGAGAAGCGAGACCTGATCAACACCCCCTTCACAGTCATCCACCCGCAGGGCATCCGCGGTGTGTTCGGCCCCAGTGAAATCGACGAAATCCTGCAGCTTACCGAACAGTTGGCCGCATAGCACACAGGCATCTCTATGCTGCAAAACAACCCCGAACTTAGAAACAAGATTGACCAGCTCTGGAACAAATTCTGGAGCGGTGGTATCAGCAACCCGCTCACCGCCATTGAGCAGATTACCTATCTGCTGTTCATGAAGCGGCTAGATGAGTTGGACCTTAAGCGCCAGTCGGACGCCGAATTCACGGGCGAAAAATACGCCTCCAAGTTCGATGGCAAGTGGATTCCGCCGAGGTTCAGGGCCAATCTTCGCGACGAAGACTCGTCAGACGAGCGCTTGAAGAAGCTGGAAGACGAAAAACGTTATGCGATCGAAAAGCGCAGTCTGCGCTGGAGTGAGTTCAAGTTCTTCAGCCCGGCGGAGCGAATGCTGGACCACGTGCAAGACAACGTGTTCCCGTTCCTCAAGGACCTGAACGGCGCAGAGTCCAACTTCACCCACCACATGAAGAACGCCGTGTTCATCATTCCCAAGCCAGCCCTGCTGGTGGAGGCTGTGAAGACCATTGACGACCTCTTCGAGGTGATGGAGCGCGACTCGCGCGAGAACGGCCAAGCCTTTCAGGACATCCAGGGCGATGTCTATGAAATGCTGCTGTCCGAGATCGCCACCGCCGGCAAGAACGGCCAGTTCCGCACCCCGCGCCACATCATCAAGCTGATGGCCGATCTGGTGCAGCCGCAACTGGGCCACAAGATCGCCGACCCGGCCTGTGGCTCCGGCGGCTTCCTGCTCGGCGCCTATCAGTACATTGTCACGCAACTGGCCATCAAGGCCGGCACAACGAATCTCACGCCCGATGAAGACGGCTTTGTCCGCACTTCGGTCGCCGCCGCCCTCACCGAGAAGGCCCAGGCAATTCTGGCCAGCTCGCTGTGGGGCTACGACATCGACGCCACCATGGTGCGCCTGGGGCTGATGAACCTGATGATGCACGGCATCGACGAGCCGCACATCGACTACAAGGACACCCTCAGCAAGAGCTACACCGAGGAATCCGAATACGACATCGTGATGGCCAACCCGCCCTTCACCGGCAGCATCGACAAGGGAGACATCAACGAAAACCTGCAACTAGGCACCACCAAGACCGAGCTGCTATTTGTCGAGAGCATCTACCGCCTGCTGAAGAAAGGTGGCACCGCCTGCGTGATCGTGCCGCAGGGCGTGCTGTTCGGTTCCGGCGGCGCGTTCAAGACGCTGCGCCAGTTGCTGGTGGAGCGTTGCGATCTCAAGGCCGTCATCACCCTGCCGAGCGGCGTGTTCAAACCCTATGCCGGGGTCAGCACCGCCATCCTGCTGTTCACCAAGGTCTGGGGTCCGAAAGACAAGGTCGCCCAGCCCGCCACCGAAAATGTCTGGTTCTACGAGATGGCCGCCGACGGCTATTCACTGGACGACAAGCGCAGCAAGCAGATTGGCAATGGCGACCTGCAAGACATCATCGCCAAGTACCACTCCCGCAACCCAGCCATCGACACCGACCGCACCGCCAAATGCTTCATGGTGCCGCGCACCGAGATCGCGGATGAGAAGAACAACTTCGACCTCTCGCTCTCCCGCTACAAAACTGATGTTTTCGAGGAAGTGCATTACGACGCGCCGGGCGTGATTCTGGATCGACTGATTCAGGCCGAGGTGGGTGATGTGGACGAAGCGGGACTCGCCAAGGTGCAAAGTGGCATCGTGCGCGAGTTGCTGGAGTTGAAGGGGATGGTGGGATGAAGCTGATCCCGCTAGCTAAAGTCGTGCAGATCAATCCTCGACTGCCTAAGGGGCTCGAAGATTCAGAAGAAATTTCGTTTGTCGCAATGGCATCCGTCTCTGAAGACGGAGGGATAACGCATCAGGAAACTCGTAACTTCAGTGACGTAAAAAAAGGGTTTACGTACTTCGAGCGGAGTGACGTCTTACTGGCCAAGATCACTCCATGCTTTGAAAATGGTAAGTCTGCGCTTGCCGAGACGCTTGACCATCAAATCGGCTTTGGGTCAACGGAATTTCACGTACTGCGCGCTATTCCGGGGAAGTTCGACTCGCGCTTTCTTTATCACCTGGTGCGTAGCTGTCGGCTTTTGTTCCTAGGTCAAAAATCGATGAAGGGCGCCGCGGGCCACAAGCGCGTGCCGGCCGAGTTCTTAGAGAAATTTGAAGTCGCAGATTGGCCCGTCGAAGAACAAATCCGCATTGCCGATCTGCTCGGCAAAGTGGTAGGGCTGATCGCCCAGCGCAAACGACACCTTCAAGAGCTCGACGACCTGCTCAAGAGCGTTTTTCTGGAAATGTTTGGCGACCCGGTGCGGAATGAGAAGGCCTGGGACAAGCCCGAGCTGAAAGCCTTCGGCAAGATTTCGACCGGCAATACGCCGCCCAGAAATGAGCCTGCGAATTACGATGGCGATTTCATCGAATGGATCAAGACGGACAATATCACTAGTGAGGCTGTTTTTGTCACGCCCTCCACTGAGCATCTTTCTGAGGTTGGCGCGAGAAAGGCGAGAACGGTAACGGGCGGCGCCCTGCTTGTGGCCTGTATCGCGGGCAGCATTGAATCGATTGGGCGTGCAGCACTGACAAACAGGACAGTGTCCTTCAATCAGCAGATCAATGCCATCCAGCCAGGTAAGGATGTCAACCCCCTGTATTTGTATGGCCTGTTTAAGCTGTCTCGGGCCTATATACAAAGCCACGCCACGAAGGGCATGAAGAAGATTCTGACGAAGGGTGATTTCGAGAAGATCACGATGATCAAGCCGCCCTTTGAAATTCAGAACCAATTCTCGGTCATCGTAGAAAAAGTTGAAAGCATCAAATCCCGATACCAGCAGAACCTCAACGATCTCGAAGCCCTCTACGGCGCGCTGAGCCAGCAGGCCTTCAAGGGCGAGCTGGATTTGACGCGCGTCCCCATGCCCGGCATGAAACAAGAGGAAGAGCAAACTGTGGCAGCAGAACTCTTACACACGCCCGCCGAACAAGACCTGGCCATCCACTTGCCTGACACCGATAACTTGCTGGCTGCGCTTGAGAGCGCTGAAGTGGGCGAGGGTTTGATCTCGCAGTGGTTGGAGGCCTATTGCGGCCAACTGGGCAGCACGCCGTTTTCAGTGCAGCACTTCATGGCGGCGGCGCAAACCCGGCTGGTGGAACTACACCCGGACAACGACTTCGCGCTGGGCGCCAACGACTACGAGCACATCAAGGCCTGGGTGTTCGATGCACTGGCCGCCGGCACGCTGACTCAAGCGTTTAATGATGCAGGCAATCGCGTCGAACTCAAGGCCGTGCAGGCATGAAACTGCTGCGCCTCAAGATTACCGACCCGGCAGGGTTTCGCAGCCTGCCCTGTGGTTTTGAGCATCACTTCCGCACCGAGTTGAGCCTGCAGGACGAACTGGCTCAGCCCGAAGGCTTTGCGCCCTTTGTGTGCGCCGGCCCCAATGGCAGCGGCAAATCCAACCTGCTCGAAGCGCTGGCGGCGATCTTCTTTCAGCTGGAAGTTCAACGGGTACGTCGTAGTTTTTTGCCCCGCATCTTCGAGGACGACACCGAGCTCAACCCGAATGGCATCCAGGAGCGGGAAGGCAGCCCGAGCGCTTACGAACTGGACTACCTGATCCAGGTACCACAGTCCTATCGACAGGTTGAGGGCCCGCGCCACGCTCATGTGCGTGTGCTCAAGGAGCCCAATGCCTCGCCCTGGCTCGCATGGATCAATAACGAAGCCTTTGTCTCCGATGGATTCAGTACCTTGACCGATGAAGAGCGGGCGTTCTTGCTGCCTGAGTTCGTCCTAGGCTATTCCTCCGGCGAGAACGAAATCCTCAGCTTGCCCTTCTTCAAACTGCGCTTCGTGCAGTTCGACGAATACTGGAATGCTCTGACGCGGCAATTAAGCTATCCCGGCCATCCGGAAACGCGGCTGGCCTACCTAGACAGTGGTTTCAGCCAAGCCATTCTGCTGTGCAACCTGCTTTTTCAGGACGACGCCACGCTCCAGCCCTTCCGCGAGGATGTCGGCATCGAGGCGTTACGGGAGTTTCGCATCATCATCCGACGCAGCATCCCCCTTGCGCCGGAGCAACTGGCCGCGTTTGCCAGCGAGGACCAGAACCAGCGGCAATCGCTCGATGACATCGTGGGTAGCAACCCCGCTTTACGCGTGGAAACGGATGACGCCGGCAGCCCCCGTTACCGCCTGAACCTGATGCAATTGCTGGAGGGCGATGAGAAGTCGTCGCTGGTGGTGAGCGCTCTCAAGCGCTGCGCCACGTTGAGCTACGTCGATGACGCCACCGATACGCTGGTGCTCGACTACTGGGTGAACGACGACACCAAGCGGGCGTTTCGCGAGAACTTCGATGGCTCACCGCTGGTACTGTTCCAGGCGTTGCAGGTGTTGTTGGCGCTCAACCTGTATGCCGTAAGTGATGCGCTCAAGGCCGATCTGTATCGTTCCACCAGCCACTACGTCAGCGAAACGGTGCCGACGTTGGCGTCCGACCAGCGCATCATGCGTTTCAAGTTCGTGCGCTTTTCAAAGCAGGGCGTGTCACAACCGATGATGCTTAAGGAGTTGTCGGACGGCGAGCACCAATTGCTGCACAGCCTCGGCTTGTGCCTGCTGTTTCGAGAGACCAACAGCCTGTTCCTGCTCGACGAGCCAGAAACCCACTTCAACCCTGATTGGCGCGCCAACTTCATCAGCCGCCTGCGCCAGTGCCTGCCCGATGCAGGGGATGTGGGGCAGGAAATGCTGATCACCACCCACACGCCTTTCCTGATCTCCGACAGCAAGCCGGACAAGGTGCTGCTGTTCACCAAAGACAAAGCCAGCGGCACGGTTAGCATCCGCCGTCCGGACTACAACACGCTGGGCGCGTCGATCAACAAGATCACCATGAATACCTTCGATAAGCGAGAAACCATCGGTGGCCACGCGCAAGCGCTGTTGGAGGCGTTGCGGGCGCGCTTCGAACAGGGCGCCGAAAACAAGGAAGCGCTGATCACAGAAATCCACCAGCAACTCGGCGACTCGGTGGAAAAGGTATTGTTGATCAAGGCGATTCTTGCCAGCGATCCGCCAGGTTCCGCAGAGGTGCCGGGCTGATGTTATTCGCCTACACCTACGTTCCGCATCAAATGGAGCGTATGCATCGCTTCATCAACTTCATCGTCTATCAGGTCTGGTGCCGCGCACCGAAGGCCGGCGCTTTCTCCCTGAACCTCTTTGATGCCAATCCGCCACTGAAAGAGGTGATGACATCGTTTGCCTACGACGATACGCAGGCTGGCGATCGCTTCTATACACAAGTGCAAGCCATCTATCAAATCTTTTCTAGCTTACCCAGGCGTGAGATCGCGCAGTTCAAACGGTGGCACCAGGGCAACAACAACCTGGAAGACGTGTGTGCCAACAGTCCGAGGGCACATCTCGCCCGCTACGCTGACATTGCCATATCACATCCTATTCTCAGCGAACAACTGGCAGTCTTTTTCAAGGGGCTGTATTCGAAGTCGCTGCTGAACCTGGCGGCGTTGCGAGAGAAGATCGGGGACATCGCGAATCACTACAAAGCTTTTGTGACTATTAATAAAGGTGACAAATGCCCTTTCTGTGGCATCAACGACTTGCTGGGCGAATACCACTCAAATCGAGAGGCGTACGACCACTATTTCCCCAAGGGGCTTTATCCATTCAACTCCATGAATTTTCGGAATCTTGTTCCGACGTGCCACCACTGCAACAGCAGCTACAAGACAAGCAAAGATCCAACATACACCTCAAAAGATCCTGCCGGCGCTCCGATGAGGCGGAAAGTCTTCTTTCCTTTCGCGAAGGCCCACTCCGGGATCGATATCAAAGTGACTCTGCCGCACGTGGACCTTGAGAGGATGACGCCTGCGGAGGTTGCCCTCTCCTTCGGCCCCGCGGCAGTTGCGGAGCAAATCGAGACTTGGAAAGACGTGTACGGCATCCAGGAACGCTACCGGGCAAAGCTGCTTGGTGCCGACGGAAAGGCATGGCTTGTTGAAGTGCTTGATGAATGGCGCTGGAATGAAGAGTCTGCTGGTGGGGAGGGCAAGCCGCCCGAGAAGTACCTTCAAGATGTCGGCCGGCACACCCAAAAGTCGCCGTATGCCAATAGCAACTTCCTGAAGCACAGCTTCTTGCAAGGCTGTAAAGCGGTTGGGTTGTTCGACTCGACTAAGCAAGCTGGGGCCGCGGCGTGACCACGACAAGAAATGAACCCTGACCATGGCTCGCAATATCCTCAACCGTGATATCACGCCGCTACTGTCGGCCGCATATCGCTGGATCGAGCGCTGCATATGGGCGGACGGCTCCTTGCTGAATGACCGTTCGCTCTGGACCCCGCCTCTGCTTAAGGAGCTGCGTTCGGCCTTCGTTGACCATCCGGATGCCGGCGACGACGACTTCATGACGAAGTTGCGTGGTCAGATGCAGGCAGCGAGCCCTGCGGGTCGCCAACTGATGGCCGAGATGATGTGGGTGCTGCTTCTGTTTCCTTCAAATATCGGGGCCGAGAAGAAACGCCAACATGTCCAGGGGGTTTGGTCCTGGTCTGAAGAAACACTCCCTCTTGGCAACCCGATGCTCGAATCTCAGGTATTGCAGGGAGTCGGCTCTGCCGGGACCGCCTACAACAACCTGCGGTGGAAGGAGCTGGCCTACCTGATTGCACTCGCACAATCCGTTAAGTCGAAGCCGGTCTCGGATCGCAATGCGCTCTTTGACGATTACGACCGATTCATGGAGTGGATCGAGTCGGTGCCGCGCGATGGCGACCGACAGTTCCGCCACATGCTGCGTTACTTCGCCTACCCGGACAGGGTGGAGCGCATGTCTTCCAATCGAGACAGGATCTCCGTGTTGGAGGGCTTCAAAGTCGCACCCCGGGCACAGTTGAAAGACTGGACTGACCGGCAGCTCGATGACGCGCTGTTCAAACTACGAAGTGGCTGCGAGGCCAAGTACCCCGGCAAGGCGCTGGACTTCTACGAGCCACCGCTCGAGGCGCTATGGCGCTCGGCCAAGCAGGATGAGGAGCCGATTGCACCCCCAGTCGTTCAAGAGCCTTCGACGAAGGAATCATCAAGCCCGAAGGCAGCAGCCACACCAATCCCGCAGATAGCGGCGCCGACTAACTTGATCGTGTATGGCCCGCCTGGGACGGGCAAGACTCACTGGTTGCGGGAGCGATTCAAGGACTACACCGATGCCCCCAACAACGTCGACCCCGAGAGCTGGCTCCAAGAGACCTTGACGGTACACGGCTGGCGCAGCGTCATCGCAGCGGCACTGGCCGACATGGGTCGCCCGGCGAGGGTGCCTGAGATTCGAGCTCACCGATGGGTCCACGCGAAGGCAAAACAGCGCGGGCGAGCCACGGCCGGGGTTCAGGCCACCCTTTGGGGATACTTGCAGGAGCACACGCCGGAGACCAGCAAGACCGTCAACGTCGGCACCCGCCGGCCACCGTACCTTTTCGACAAGCGCGAGTCGGGGGACTGGCAGTTGATTCCTGGCTGGCAAGAACAAGACGATGAGTCGGCACAACTTTGGCGGACGCTGAAGGCCGGCCCAAAGGCGGCCACGGAAGCCATCCATCGATATAAGGTGGTGACCTTCCACCCTTCCTTCACGTACGAAGACTTTGTGCGTGGCATTCGGCCAGTCAGGACCGCCAAAGATGGCACCACTCAGTTTCGCTTGGTTGACGGCAAGTTCAAGCAGATTTGCGACGAGGCGCATGCCAACCCTGGCAAGCGCTACGCACTGTTCATCGACGAGATCAATCGGGCCAACATCGCCAAGGTCTTCGGGGAACTGATCACTCTGATTGAGTCGGACAAGCGCGCGGTGTTTGACGCGCAAGGGCGATTGGTCGAGGGCCTGGCAGTGCATCTTCCAGGTGAGGAAGAGGCTGACGTAACCGAGCGGCCGTTCGGGGTGCCCAAAAACTTGGACATCTACGGCACGATGAACACAGCGGATCGCTCGATCGCGCTCCTGGATGTTGCCCTGCGGCGGCGTTTTCAGTTCGAAGAGCGTGGGCCGAACTATGCGACGCTATCTACCAACGTTGAAGGCGTCCAGCTTGATCACCTCCTTCAGAGGATCAACGACCGTCTGGAATACCTGCTGGACCGTGACCACCGCATTGGTCACGCCTATTTGATGAAGGCACAGACCCTGGATAGCGTCAGACAGGCGTTCGCCATGCAGTTGATCCCTCTGCTGCAGGAGTACTTCTTCGACGACTTCTCTCGCGTCGCTCTGGTGCTCTCAACCACCGCCGACCAGGCATTCGTGAAGGAAGAGCCGCTGAGCTTCGGTCGCTTGTTCCCGCGCCAGCAACTTGACGGGGTTCCGAGGGATCGTTTGCGCTTCATCGTTACCTCGCCGGCAAGCTGGACAGCCAGCAGCTTTCGCGGCATCTATGAAGACGCGCCTGAGGTGAGCCCGGCCACGTAGCTGACAACAAGATGATTGCCGCGCCTGCCAGGTTCCTCACAGCGCTGGAGCACCAGCCTATCCCCATCACCGCCGATGGGGTTGGTGGAAGCCTGACCCAGGCAGAGGCTGAGTTTCTCGCCCAGATCAGTGAACTCAGGCGTGGTTTCTGCGAGCTGGGCCATCGGAATTTGACGCTAGCCCAGTACTGCGGTGTTGTAAGTCTGGGCGGGCGCGTCTTGGAGATTCTGCCAAAGACTCAAGGCGGCGAAGACACGGCAGAGCAGTGTCGCGGGGTTTTGCTTCGTCTCCTGAAACTGACCGACCGCTTCCCTCAATTTCAGCACCTTCCTGTCGGGCAGCACCTGCGCCACGCGCCCTTACTGGAAGCGTTCATTGCCGCGTTCTTTGATTGTGTGAGCAGCGTCCTTCGAGGTGGCCTGCTCAGGCACTACCAGGAGCACGATGAAGATTTGCAGATTGTTCGCGGCCGTATCGTAGTCGGACGGCAAATGGGAGTTCACGCAAATCGCCTCGATCTCGTTGCCTGCGCGTTCGACGAGCTGACTGCCGACAACGTGTGGAACCGCGTGCTGAAGAAGGCGATTCGGGTAACCAGGCCATGGATTCGCAGCGCTGAACTCAACCGCCGCTGGATAGAGCTTCTGGGCGTTTTGGACGAAGTCAATGACGGACGGCTCACATCGCTAGATGTGGCTCAGCTCAACTTCGATAGGCGCGCCGAACGCTATCGAACGGCGATTGGCTGGTCGCGGTGGATTCTGGCGCTTTTGGCGCCCGCACTTAGAGCAGGTCGGAATGAAGCCCCGGCATTGCTGTTTGACATGAACAAGCTGTTCGAGTCGGCCGTGGCAAACACACTGCGACGCCAAGCAAGCCGTCATCCAGGCTTGCAGGTTCGAACTCAGGACTCGACGCGCTCACTGGCCACCGTTGTGGCGACAGGTCGAGAGGAGCCAAGCTTTGCGCTAAGGCCCGATCTGGTGGTTCAGCGAGGCTCCGAAGTGGTAGCGATCGCAGACACGAAGTGGAAATTGCTAGAGCTGGACCGCAAAGGTCGACAAGTGCCGAGCGAGGCCGACATGTATCAGATGAACGCGTATGCCACCGCGTTTCGATGCGCGGAGTTGGCATTGATCTATCCCCGGCACGGTGGACTCACGGCGGCAGTCGACACCGAGTTTCGTTTACCGCCGGTCAATGGAATCTCGGCCACTGTCCGAGTGCTGGGCGTGGATGTCGATGACGACCGGCTACCCCTGCGGATGGGTGGCTCGTCGGGATTCATCGGCCGACTTTTGTCTCTCGATTTAAACTGAGCTGAGGCGGGCATGCGCCGGACAACTCCTTGACAACTTTCAACGACTAGGATCGGGTCCTCCGCCCATTCAGCTGAGCATCCGCTTTGGGGCCCATAGCGACCGCAATCGCTGCGAGGCGGACAAGCGCCGCGTAAGCGTCTCGCGGCCCCGCCGAAGGAGTGGCCGAGCATTCCGACCTTGTCGAGCTTCCGAACTCGCCTTTCCAGTTCGCGAACTCGAACCGGATGTTGCCGATGCGGGCTTGTGCTGCCGCGCCCAGTTTCTCTTTAAGAATGTCGATGGCGTTGTCGACCCATCCGCCAAGAACCTCGACGGTGGCCTCGAAAATGTGTCGATCATTACCACAGCGTAGCCTGTGCGACGCCAAGTCCTGCACGAGGAATTTCCGCTGGCCTCTGCCCGCTTTGGACGCCACCCATCGCGTGAGCTGGCGCACTCATAGGTCCTCTTGAGCAGCTCGCGGCTGCGATGCGACGTAGTTTGTGTTCGGACTGAGGACACCGATGAACTCCGCTTGCGTGACCAGCGCCGCCAAAGCCTCGATCGTCTTCACTTAACCCCCTTGGCGAGGTCGCGGAACAGTTCGAGGGCGCGGTTCGAATTACCCGTGCAGCGCACTTCCGGGAAGGACCCGCGACTGAAGCGGGAACTCCCGCACGGCGCTATCGCTCCCCACCCCAATCGACAATGTCGACAAACTCGACAAACACCCTTTCGATCTGGGTCTGTCGAGTTTGTCGACATTGTCGATGGGGTAGGCATCAAACCCCGCAAGTGATTGATATAGAAAGAAAAAGTCTATTTTTTGGTTATGGCGACAAACTCGGTTATGTCGACAGAGCCCTCGGATTGACGCGATACGCAGTGGTCGCCGGTGCGCCCCTGTTGGGCCGCTTGAACTCACGCACCACGTCCTGATGCTCCAGCCGGTCCAGCGCCTTCTGCAGCCGCTCCACGCTCCTGAAGCGCCCCTCCTGCGCCTTCTGGCATTCGCGCCGCGTGAACTCGGCCAACCCGCCCGCGCGCGCCCATTTCAGGATCGCTGCCGCATCACCGTCGATGGCATCGGTGCCCAGCAGCCCGAACGCCGCCTGCGCGTGCGGGATCAGCAGCCGGCCCAAGCGCAGCGCCCGCTCCATCGCCACCTGGCTGACCTCCTGACTGGCAAGGCCCATCTCGGCCAGCTCCAGCAGCGCAGCGATGCGTGCCACCGCGCCGGGCAGTTTGCCGGTCCAGTCGCTGATCGACTCGTAGCGGCCGCCATCGCCCTGCTGGCGCTCGATCTCCTCAGCAAGGTCGAGCCAGACGCCGCGCGCCGCATCCGACAACGGCAGCACCTTGGGCGCCGCCAGGGGACCGGGCACACCCTCCAACAGTCCGAACAGGTGCCGCTTGTAGTCGTCGCGCACATCGGCCGGGATGGGCGCGTGCTTGCGCACGTCGCGCCTGCCGACGTTGCTGGCCGGCATGGCGTACAGGAAGCGCGCCAGCAGACCCGACGCACGAAAGCGCCGCGAGCTGGCGACATCCGCCAACACATCCGGCTGCAGCAGCAGGCCGAACGACAGCGCGGGCTTGTCCACGTGCGCCGCGCGGCCGGCACGGTCCACGCGCATGGGCGTGCCGGCATGGCCTTGCAGGAACACGTCGATGTTGGCCGCGCCGCCGTTGTAGATGCCGGCCATGATGAGGAAGATGCCCGACTCATCCGAGTGCACCGCCATGCGCTCGCCGTGCTCAACGAGCAAGGCCTGTAGTCGCTCGGCCGTGGTGTCACCCGTGAACAGTCGTGGCGCCCGGGCTTCGTCGGGCATGTCGGTTTCCTCGCGCGCGATCTCATTGCGGATGCCTTCGCGCTCGCTCTCGTCCTTGGCCTTCGCTGCATCCTGCAGCAGCCGCTCGATGCGCTTCTTCGCCACTGCGCGGGTGGCGGCAATGCGGACAATGGTGCTGCGCATGCGGTCCCGCAGCTGTTCCTCCCAATGCACCAACGGCCCCAGCATGGCGTTGAGGACAGCCGACTTGCGTGTGCCGCTGGGTGTGGCGCTCAATGTCCACAGTGCCAGCGGTTCGGTGTAGTCATCGCCGAAGGGCGCGACCTCGAAGCGCCGATGCAGCACCGTGGCGAGCACGGCCAGGCAGGACATGACAGCCAATGCTGGCGGGGTTTGTGTGCTCTCGGAAACGGCTTGCGCCATGGCCCCCATCCAGGTGGGCAGCACGTCGCAGGGGATCGTCGGGGTGCGCAGGGTGCCGGGCAGGATCGGCTCAGGCCACGACGGGGGCTCGATCGCTTTCATTGCTTCGATGGGTTGGAACGTCGCCGCGGCTTGGTGAACCTGGTGACGCACCTCGTCAAGGCTGGCCAGCCGGGCCAGGTCGTTGAAATCTGTGGCGGCACTCACGCGGCATTCCTTGCGAACCGAGGGATGGCGACGCAGCCGCCGACAGCACGCGCGGCGGCCTGGGCGTGCGTGACGCCGGGATTGCCGGGCGTGTGCTGGTCGTTGTCGGCGCAAACCACCAGCCGCAGCGCGGGGAACTTGGCGCGCAGTGCACGCGCCACGGGCTCCAGATTGGCGCAGTTGAAGGCGACGGCCACCGCATGGCCGGTGGCTTGGTAGAGGGTGCTGCCAGTGGCCAGACCTTCGGCGAGCAACAGGCAGCGTTCTGGCCGTCCCCTTCCGATGGCGAAGTAGCACCCCTTGATGCGCCCACCGGTCAGGAAACGCTTGGCGCCGTCGGGGCCGATGAACTGCAGCGTGTGCAAAGTGCCATCCGCATCACGCGCGGGAATCAGCAGGGCATCGCGCAACTGGCGCATGCCGATGGCCGGGATGACCGGCACACCCTTGCGCCGCAGATAGGGATGGTCATCCTGCGCCGGTCGCGCTCGCACCCACAGCTTTTGCGCACGTTCGCGCGCAGAGGCGTGCACGGCCTGTTGCTCGGCGAAGCGGGCTTGTTGGGCGGCCTTCATCGTGCGCTGCAGTGCGGCTCGCTCGGCGGGTGTCGGCGGCCTGGCATCGGGCGATGGCGTCGCACACCAGGTGTGTGTCTCCCCGGTCTTCCAGCTACCAAAGGCGCCTGCGCGCATCGGGCCGTCGTGCAGCACGGCCCAGCCATTGCGACTGCCGGGTTTGTCACCCTCTACGCGGTAGCGCACCAGGCGACCATCGGCGCGCAAGTCCAGATTCTTCGAAGGCGCCAAGCCGGCCGCGCACATGGCGTCAAGCATGCTGCTCATCATCATTTGCTTGGCGAGCCCTCACTTGGAGACCTGGGCGTCGCGCCAGGCAATCAGCTTGTCGCCGGGAATGACCGTGCAGCGTGCCGACAGGCGAATCGGCCGTGGAAAGTCGGGCCGGGTCTTGACCCAGCGCCAGAGGGTGGCCGTCCCGATGCCAAGCAATTCGGCTGCTTGCTTCGGGCGGTAAGACTGGGCAGGTGATGCCATTCGTCGCTCCAATTGATCCCGCGTTGCGTCATGCGTGCGGTATGGAGTGACTGTCGATTCATGGGAGCGATTGCGCTACGCCGCGTCGATGGATACGGCATGAGGCATCAGTGGATGTCATGCGCCGCATCGGTGAATGTCACGCATCATGTCGGCGGATGTCATGTGTCGGATCGGCGGATTTGACGCTGCCACGCGGGACCGGGGAACTGCTCAGAAAGCAACCTGCGCACCGTGCTCGGTGACTTGCCGATTTCCTCGCTGATCAAGGAGGCCGCGGCCTCCTTGGGCAGGTGCATGAACTTCAGGGCCGCTTCTTTCACCTTGTTCATCGTTTGCTCACCAAGCTCGCGTCGCCCCGCCGCACCCCGTTCGACGTTCTGCTGGGAAACATCGTTCATCGCTTCGAGGTAGCCGACCAAGCGCGGGGCATATTGTTCGAAGATCTCGAAGAAGTCTTCGTGGCTTTGCAAGAACGTCTCATCCACCAACGACATCGCGATGGCACCGTCGCTGCCCGTCAAGACATCCTTCAAATTTGCGCACATCTCTGTGTGCTGACGCGCCAAGGTACGACCAGCCTCGCAAGTCCAGGACAGCAACCACAGGCCCTGGGTCGCCTTGTGTCTGGGGCCGTTCAACTGGGGCTTTGCGTTCGCCGCCCGCAAAGATTCAGCGTAGCGCTTTGGGAGAGTTTCAGTGGTCGTGCCTTCTGGAAAGCATTTGACCTTGATCGCCAGTGGCAGCAATACGTCGTCGAAGCGCGCTTGAGCACTCGTCCAGTAGGCTTCCATTTCGTTTGTTGACAACATCATCACTACTCGCGTTCCTATCTCACGTGCAAGCCCAGCCTGTCGGGCAACGGGTATTGGGGGATCAAGCTCAGGGCTGTCAGAAAATTATTTGCTGAGTGGCTTGGCCGTGCCGTTCGCACAAAACGTCGCCCATGCGTTCATCAGTTCGGCGCGCTTGTCAAACAAATCACCACGCCGATAGGCCGCCTCGACGGCATTGCCGATGGTGTGCGCCAGCGCCATTTCGGCGAGTTCGCCGGGGAAGTGGGTGCGCTCGGCGGCCCAGTCCCTGAAGGTGCTGCGCATACCGTGCGGTACGGCCGGCGCCTCCATCCTGCGCAGCACGGCGGTGAGGCTCATATCAGACAGCACGCCACCACGCGGGGCAGAAAATACAAGGTCGTTGCCCTTGATGCGAGGCTGCGCTCGCAGCAGCGCGATCGCTGGTGGAGACAACGGCACGCGGTGTTCCTTGTTAGCCTTCATGCGCTGTGCCGGCACGGTCCAAGTCGAGCTTTTCATGTCGATTTCGTCCCACCGTGCGCCGCGCACTTCACCGGATCGGGCGGCCGTATAGATCAAGAACTCCAGCGCCCGCGCCGTAACGCCCGTGCGCTCGCGCAGATCGACCATGAAGGTAGGCATTGCATCAATGGAAAGCGCTGGGTAGTGCACGACGCGGGCGATCTTGGACGGATTGGGCAGCAGTTGCTCCAGGTGCCCGCGCCACCGCGCTGGGTTCTCCCCTTGCCTGTAGCCACGCACTCGCGCCCAGTCCAGTACCTGCTCGATGCGCCCACGCAGCCGAACAGCGGTTTCGGTTTTGTCCTTCCAGATCGGCTGCAGGATGGCGAGGACGTGTGTCTGATTCACGTCTGACACGAGCATCTTGCCGATGACCGGGCTGGCGAAGTTTTCAAGCGAAGTTGTCCACTGCCAGCGATGCTTGGCGTTGCGCCATTCGTCGCTCTTGGCATCGATGAACTGGAGTGCTGCTTCATCGAAGGTCATCGCCTTGGCCTGCTCGGCCTTGAGCGCACTGGCAGCGCGCTGACGCTCCAGGATGGGGTCTACGCCTTGCTCAATTTTGTTGCGCGCTGCGCGTGCCTTGTCGCGCGCCGCCGCCAGCAAAACTTCCGGGTACGCCCCAAGTCCCATCTCTCGGCGCTTCACCCCGACCGAGACACGCAAAATCCATGACCGACTGCCGCCTGGAGCGACCTGCAGGTACAACCCCGCCACTCCGCCAACGGCATGCATGCCTGGCTGGCGCAAGCGCCCGACGGCCAAGGCACCCAACTCTACTGCCCGACGAGCCACAAAAACCTTGTATTCTTACCCGCCATTCAACCCGCCATAAGAGAAATGATTACGCGAGATTATGCGCGACGATTCGAGACGTTCGATGGACTGGTTCTCCTCTGAGAAAGAGGACTATTGAGACTACGCGGGGCCGTAAGATGGGCTATTTTGGTGGACATCCTCTCCACCAACCGATGCAGAAAAGGCCTTGGCATTCGCCAGGGCCTTTTTCTTTGCGGCTCAGCTGTCCAGCGTCAGGTGCTGGCCGTGCAACGCAGCCGCCGCGGGCGACGCCAGAAAACCGATGGTCTGCGCCGCGACCGAGGTCGACACCCACTCCGCCGGATTCGCATCTGGCATGGCCTGGCGGTTGGCGGGCGTGTCGAGCACGCTCGGCGCCACGCTGTTCACGTTGACGCCATGCGGCGCTGCCTCGGCCGCCATGGCTTCCACCAGGCGCTGCAGTGCGCTCTTCGAAGCGATGTACGCCGCCATGGCCGGCAGGCCCCGCGCAGCCACCTTCGCCGTGACGGCGATGACGCTGCCGGCGCGGCGTTCGATCATCGAAGGCAACACCGCCTGCGTGACGGCCACGAACGACCACGCGTTGAGGTTCATCATGCGGTCCCAGCTCTCGCGGGTGAGCGCATGCGTGGCCTCGCCCATCTCGAAGCCGCCCGCGATGTGAACGAGCGCATCGATGCGGCCGAAGGACTTGAGCGCCTGCTGTGCAAGGCCCGCCATTTCCGATGCCGATGTCACGTCGCCCGCGAGCAGCAGGTGCTGCGAGTTGTCGAGGCCGGGGAACACGTCGGCGAGCCGGCCTGCGTGATGATCGACCAGCGCAAGGCGCGCGCCCTGGTCGAGAAAGTGCTGGGCCACGGCGCGCCCCAATGCGCCCGCCGCGCCGGTGATCAAGACATGGGGTGCTGTGCTTGCGTCGCTCATCGAAATTCTCCTGGTTGAAGGGCTTTGCCCCGTCGTTGATGATGAATCCTAACGTTGCGACTGCAAATTTTTTGGACGGCCTCAAAAACTGGGATATACTCGTGGTCTTGCCAGATAGCAGCAAACGCTGTCTAAGCAAGGGCTCTTAGCTCAGTTGGTAGAGCAGCGGACTCTTAATCCGTAGGTCGAGTGTTCGAGTCACTCAGGGCCCACCACCAACACTGCGGAAACGCTGAAAAGCCCGCTACCTCACCGGTAGCGGGCTTTTTTCATTGTGCGTTGCCTGCGCGAGCGGTCCCATCGCACGATTCGCCCCTCTCGCTCAATGCGCTCCATTCGTCTACGCAGCGCGTCAGCAGATCGCGACGCTCGCTCACTTCCGCCATCAGATATTGCCGCGCGTGCGCCTGCGCCAACTCGCTCGACATGAACCACCGCTCCCGCTCGTCGCTGCCCTGCGCCGGCGGCTTGCCCCAGGCCATGCCGCGGGTTCCGAGAAAAGCCTCCGTCACCGGCAAGCGCCCTTCGGTCTTGCCGAGGACCGACAGCGCGCCGCACGATCCGTCCAGCACAACGCGCACCCTCACCATCTCTTCATCCGCCTCGATTCGCGCGCCCAGGCCGCCCGATTGATGCATGCGCCAAAGCTGCTCGGCGGACGCATGGCGTACCCAGCTTTCGAGGGCGCGCGTCAAACTCTCCAGAATGTCTTGTCTGTTCATTTCGAATTGCTCACAGTTCGTTGAACCGCCGAAGCGGGTGTCTTGTGCTTGGACAGCGCCAATGCAAAAGGTGATGTTGGAAGACCACGGAATGCGCGTGGGCCGGGGATATGAATTCAAGCGTGAGCTATATTTCCTCCCATGGAAAAGGCGTCAGACATAGGCAAACCCACGGTCCCCATCGATCTGATCGGGCCGGACCACTGGCCTCGCGCCAGACGCGGCGGCGGCCGTGCAACCAAGTTGCTGCTCGCGGTGGTGGGCGGCATTGCAGCCGCAGGCGTGATCGCCTATCGCTACTTCGGCGTCGGACGCTGAAAACGCGCATTCCTCACACACAGCCAGAGCCCGCTGCCGCAAAGACAGCGGGCTCTTTTCATTGGCGTGGACCCATGTCATGGCCGTGCCCTCACTGCAGCCGCGACCCCTTGGGCAGGCGCCTTGCCAGCCATTCGTGCACGTCCGCGCGAATGTTGCGGCCTTCGAGCAGAAAGCTCTCGAAGCGACTGGGCACATAAGGCAGGTACACCAGCGGCATGCCCGCCTCCTCCGGCGTGCGCGCGGCCTTGCGGTTGTTGCAGACCGCGCATGCGCTCACCAGGTTGGTCCAGCTCCAGGGGCCACCGCGCGATTCGGGCAGCACATGCTCGCATTGCAGATCACGCTCGTGGAACACGCCCGCGCAATAGGCGCAAGTGTGGCGGTCGCGGCGCAGCAGCTTGGGCTTGGTGACGCCGGGAACCACGTCGAACAGGTTGATCTTCGACGCACCGCGCAGCGCGATGATGGGCGCCACGTCGATGCGCGACTGCACACCGCTGGCCACGTTGAAGCCGCCACGCAGCGTGGCCAGCGGCAGGCCGCCGTCTTCCCACGCAACGGTGTCGGTGGCGTAGTGCAGCGCCGCCTGCTCCAGCGAAATCCAGGCTTGCGGCGTGCCCTGAATGTCGAGTTGCAGGACGTGAGTGTTCATGGCTCGCCTCCTTTCGCGGCGATGGGTGTGGATGGCCCCGCGTGCACGACTCGAACGTGCAACCCCTTGCTTCGTAGGCAAGTGCTCTGATCCATTGAGCTAACGCGGGTCTGAAAAAACGGTGTGCTGCTTTTTCATTTCGGTTGTGTCCTCACGCGACGGACAGCGCGCTGGGCGCTGTCCCGTACGACGTCGCCGCACAGGAGGGATCAGTTCCTGCACATCCCGCCAGACCGTCTACGCGGTGGTCTCTGGCGGTGGGGTGAAGACACACCCGAAATGACAAAGCAAAAAGGCCCGGAACCTTTCGGTGTCCGGGCCTCTGCATGAGAGAGCTTGGAAGGTATGCGCCTATGCGCAACCTCCACCCGGTAGCACCTGATCCTCGAGTTTTCCCATGCGCAGGCTGGCTGCGGCTGCCGTGGAATACGCGTGGTGCGGGTGCTGATTCGGTCGGGCCGACGGCATGCCGCCGAAACCATCGCACGCCCCAACGCGCATGCGCGATCGGCCCGAGGCGGGTCGAATGCTGGCGGAGTTCTGTGCGGTGTTCACGATGGTTCCTGGGTCAAGAATTGCGGCTGTCGGCTTTGGCGGGAGAAAAAAGTACGGCTTGTGCCGCGATGGAAGGCGACTGTAAATAGTGTTTACGGGGGCGTCAACAAGCGGGACAATCTTTTCTCGACTCGTTGTTGTTTTTGAACAGTGCCCAATACCACCGTCGCGCGCCGCCGCAATGCCCTCGCCTTGCACCGCCGCTTTCTCGAAGAGGCCGTCGCCGCCGGCCTGCCAGCCAAGGGGCTGGACCAGGCGTTTGCAAAGAAGATCGAAATCTCCCCGAGCATGTGGAGCCAGATCAAGAGCGCCCGGCCCATCGGCGACAACCTGGCGCGGCAGATCGAGCGGCACTGCGGCGTCGAGCCGGCCTGGCTCGACAAGGAAGACCGCCCGTCCGAAGTGCCCGATGCGGCGGAAGAGCGCTTCATTGCGGCGGCACGCGAGGCATGGCGTGCGGCCAATGCCAAGGGCAAGATGGAACTCAGTGGCTGGCTGAAGAAGCGCGCGCAGGATGCCCAAGGCAACGCGCCTGCATCCTGAATGAACGTCAGCCCAGCGTGGGCGCGTTGCGCACAATGGCCGCGCGCATGTCGGGCGGAATCTCGACCGCGCGGTGGGTTTCGAGCGACGTGGTCACCAGCACCTGCTTCACCTGCATGCGCAGCTCGCCGGCGGCCGCGTCGAAGCAACGCACCAGCAAGGCCATCGAGCGCGACCCCAGCCGCTCCACCGTGAGCCCCAGCATCACCTGGTCGCCCATGCGGCTCACCGCGCGAAAGTCGGCCTCCAGCTTCACGGTCGGCAAGCCGATGCGCCGCTGCGCGACGAGCCCGTGGTAGCTGAGCCCCAGACCTTCGTTCACCCAGTCTTCGACCAGGCCGTTGAGCATCACGAAGTACTGCGGATAGAAGACGATGCCCGCCGGATCGCAATCGGAGAAGCGAATCAGCCGAGGCCGACGAAATTCGTTGCTCTCGGCCAGCAGGTCGATGTGCGTACGCTCGCTCATCGTCAGCCCTCTTCGCCCGAAGGCTCGCCGCGCATCACGTGCACGCGCAGCAGGCCCAGTTGCGTGTGCAACTGCTTCACCGTTTTCATGTCGAGCCCCGAGAACATCTCCAGGATCCACTGCTCATGCTCGCTGGCCATCGTCTCGAAGGCGCGGCGGCCTGCGGGCGTGAGGCTCACGATCCACGCGCGGCGGTCTTCGGGGCTGGGCGCGCGCGCCACCATGCCTTCGCGCTCCAGCTCGTCCGTGAGCCCGGTGACATTGCCGCCGGTCACCATCAGGTAGCGCGAGAGCACGCGCATCTTCAGGCCGTCCTTGTAGCGATGCAGCTGCGCCATGTAGTCGAAGCGCGCGAGCGAAATGCCGAAGCGCTCGCGCAGCCGACGGCGGATTTCGGCCTCGATCTGCGTGGTGCTGGCCAGCATGCGCAGCCACAGCTTGAGCATGGCGTGGTCTTCATGACCCGCGCGGGCTTCGTGCCCCAGTTCTTCGGCGTCGCTCAGCGCGGCATGCGAAGCGTCGTCACGCGTCATGTCACTTCTCCGCCGGACACCGAGATCGACTGGCCGGTGACCGATGCGGCGCCTTCACCGCACAGCCAGCGCACGGTATCGGCCACTTCGGTGGGCTGCACGATGCGCTTTTGCGGGTTGACGCTGGAGAACTCCGCCAGCGCGTCGGCCTCGCTGCGCCCGGTCTTGCCGACCACGTTGGCCACACTGTTGCGCAGGATGTCGGTGTCGGTGTAGCCCGGGCACACGGCATTCACCGTGATGCCCTTGCGCGCCACTTCCAGCGCCAAGGAACGCGTGAGCCCGATCACGCCGTGCTTGGCCGCGGTGTAGGCGGCCACGTAGGCGTAGCCCTTCTGCCCGGCCGTGCTGGCGATGTTGACGATGCGCCCCCAACCGGTATCCAGCATGTCGGGCAGCGCGGCCTGGGCACACAGAAAGCTGCCCGTGAGGTTGACCGACAGCATGCGCTGCCACAGGTCGATCGAGGTCTTGAGGAAGGGCGCGCTCTCCGCAGCGCCGGCGTTGTTGATCAGCACGGCAACCGGTCCGCGCGCGGCGCGGGCCTGCGAAAAGGCCGCTTGCACCGCCTCGGGGTCGGCCACGTCGGCAGTGACCACGCCGTGCCCGCTGCCGAAGAGCGTGTCGGCCACCCGCTGCAGCGCCTCAAGGTCGCGGCCCAGGAGCGTGAGACACGCGCCCTCCGCGGCCAGGGTGCGCGCGATTTCCGCGCCAATGCCGCGCGCCGCGCCGGTCACGAGTACATGGCGGCCAGTCAGTGAATTTGATTGCATAACTGAATGTTTTAGTTGTGAATCATTTTAGCGGCAGGCTTCGTGCACCCGTTGTCACCGCATGAAACGCCCGTTGCAGGGGCCCCACCTGAATCAGGCCCGCGCGGGCCGGCCGTCCCACGTCTCGGGCCCCACGCCGCGCTCGCGCAGCTTGAACTTCTGCACCTTGCCGTTCTCCGTGCGCGGCAGGTCGGCCAGCATGTCGATGTAGCGCGGCACGGCAAAGTACGGCAGGCGGCTCTCGCAAAAGCGCACCAGTTCGACCGGATCGACAACGGCACCTTCGCGGGCGACCAGCGCAGCCATCACCTCGTCCTCGGCCAGTTCGGAGCGCACCGGGTACACCGCGCAAGAAGCCACGCCCGGGTGGCTCAGCAGCACCTGCTCGACTTCGAACGACGAGATGTTCTCGCCGCGCCGGCGAATCGCGTCCTTGATGCGGTCGACGAAACGAAACGCACCGTCGGCGTCCTGCACCACGCGGTCGCCGGTGTGGAACCACAAATTGCGCCAGGCCTCGACCGTCTTGGCAGGCATGTTGAAGTAGCCGCTCGCAAAGGCATGCGGCTCGTCCGCGCGCAGCAGCAGTTCGCCGGCCTCGCCGGGTGGCAGGGCCACGTCGTCGTCATCGGCCACGCGCGCCTGAAAGCCCGGCCGCAGCCAGCCCATGACGCCGCCGCGCGGCGAGTCTGGTGCGGTGGCAATGGCGAAGTTGGTTTCGGTCGAGCCGTAGCCCTCGAGCAGCGACACGCCCGTGCGCGCCTTGAACGCGGCACCGGCGGCCGACGGCACGCCCGGCCCCAGCCCCAGGCGCACGCGGTGCGCGCGCTCGCCGGGGCCTTCGGGCTGCGCCAGCAGTATCGGCACCATCGCGCCCAGCAGGTACACCACCGTCGCGCCGCTCGCACGCATGGCCGGCCAGAAGCCCGATGCCGAGAAGCGCGGCTCGAACACCACCTCGGCCCCCGTGAGCGCCGCCTGCGCGAAGGTGTTGAGCGCGTTGATGTGGAACAGCGGCAGCGTCGTGCACAGCACGTCGTCGGCGTTCACGCCCAGCACCTCGGCGCTGTTCACGCCCCACCAGAAATACTGCGCATGCGGGCAGACCACGCCCTTCGCGGGGCCTGTGGTGCCCGAGGTGTAAAGGATCGCCAGCGGGTCGCCGGGCTGAACCGGCGCCGGGGCGACGGGGTCGCATGCAGCCGGATAGGCCACCACGCGCACGCTGGCAGGTGCGCGCCATGCCGCCACATCTGGCTGCGCATCGGCCTCGCCGACCACCCATATCTCGCGCAGCGCGGTGCGCGCCAGGTCCGCCGTGGCAAGCCGCGGTAGAAAACCCGCCTCGATCACCAGCAGCTTCGCTTCGCTGTCCGCCAGAAAGTATTCGATCTGCGGCCCCATCGATGCCGAATTGATCGGCACGCTGGCCGCCCCCAGCCAGCCGGCGCCCAGGAAGCTTTCGACAAACTCGATGCGGTTGCCGCACATCACCGCGATGCGGTCCCCGCGCACCACGCCCGCGGCCGCCAGGGCACCCGCGCGCAAGGCCGCGGCCCGGGCCGCGTCGCGGTGCGTCCATGCCCGCCCCGCAATCTTCAGCAGCGCGCGCGGCCCGAAGCGCTCGGCCTGGCGCTGCAGCATGGCCGGCAGCGTGCGCTGCGCGGGCGGCACGGCGCGCGCGTCATTCGTCATCGTGGGTGCCTCCGCCCAGGTAGGTTGCCTGCACACGCGGGTCGCTTGCCAGTTCGGCCGAGGCGCCCGACAGCGCAATTTCTCCGGTCTCCAGCACATAGCCCTGGTCGGAGCTCTCGAGCGCGGCGCGCGCGTTCTGCTCCACCAGCAGGATCGACACGCCGTCTTCGCGCAGCTTGCGCACGATGGTCAGAATGTCGCGCACGATCAGCGGCGCCAGGCCCAGGCTGGGCTCGTCGAGCATCAGCAGGCGCGGTGCGGACATCAGCGCGCGCCCCACCGCCAGCATCTGCCGCTCGCCGCCGGAGAGCGTGTCGGCGCGCTGCGACCGGCGCTCGGCCAGCCGCGGAAAGCGGTCGTACACCGACTGCAGCCGCTTCCTCATTGCATCGCCGCGCAGCCGCTTGGCATAGGCGCCCAACTGCAGGTTGTCGAGCACGGTGAGCTCGCCGAACAACTCGCGCTTCTCGGGCACGAGGCACAGGCCGCGCTCCACGCGCGCCTCCACATCCAGCCCCTGCAGGTCTTCGCCCTCGAAGCGCAGCGTGCCCTTGCATGGCAACAGCCCCATCGCCGCGGCCAGCAGCGTGGTCTTGCCCGCACCGTTCGGGCCGATCACCGAAATGATCTGCCCGTGCTGCAGGTCGAGCGACACACCACGCACCGCCTCCACCTGCCCGTAGGACACATGCAGGTCGCCAATCTCGAGCATGGCTGTCATACGACGCTCCCCAGGTAAGCCGCCTGCACACGCTCGTCCGCGCGCACCGCCGACGGCACGCCCTCCACGAGCTTGGAGCCGAAGTTCATCACCACCAGCCGGTCCACCAGTTTCATCACGAAGTCCATGTCGTGTTCGACGATGAGAATGGTCACGCCGTCGTCGCGCAGCTTGCGCAGCAGGTCGCCGAGTGCCATCTTTTCCTTGCGGCGCAGGCCGGCGGCGGGCTCGTCGAGCACCAGCAGCACCGGGTCGGCGGCCAACGCGCGCGCAATTTCCAGAATGCGCTGCGTGCCCAGCGGCAGGCTGCCCGCCAGCTCGTGCGCGCGCTCGCCCAGGCCGATGCGGTCGAGTTGGCGCTGCGCCTCCTGAAGAATCTGGCTTTCTTCCGCGCGGTCGAGCCGCAGGCCCGCTTTCAGAATGCCCGAGCGCGTGCGCGAGTGCGCGCCCAGCGCCACGTTGTCGAGCAGGCTCATGCGCGGCCTCAGCTTCACATGCTGGAAGGTGCGCGCCAGGCCCAGCCGCGCCACCTGCCGCTGAGGCAGGCCGGCGATGTCGTGATCCAGAAAGCGCACCTGGCCCGCGCTCATGGGCAGCGTGCAGGTCAGCAGGTTGAACATGGTCGACTTGCCCGCGCCGTTCGGCCCGATCAGCCCGACGATCTCGCCGGCCTTCACGTCGAAGCTCACGTCGTTCACCGCCACCAGCCCGCCGAAGCGCTTGACTGCGCCGTTGACCGAAAGCACCGGTGAACCGCGTGCCGGCAGCGTGCGGCTGGCCAACGGCTCGACCGGTGCCGCCTGGTGGCGCGACGGCCCTTGCGGAGCGCCACGCCGCTGCGTCCAGCGGCGCAGCAGGCCCATCACGCCGCCGCGCGCAAAGTGCAGCAACAGGATGAACAGCGCGGCAAACGCCACCGCCTCCAGCTGTCCGGCGCGCTGCGTGAGCATCGGCAGCACGTCCTGCAGGCCGTTCTTCAGCACCAGCACCAGCGCCGCGCCCACCAGCGCGCCCGCCAGTTGCCCGAGCCCGCCGGCCACCGCCATCAGCAGGTATTCGATGCTGGCGCGCACGTCGAAGGGCGACGGGCTCACGAAGCGGTTCATGTGCGCATAGAGCCAACCCGCCAGCCCCGCGAACAGCGCGGCCGTCACGAACAGCGAGAGCCGCACCCGGTACGCATCCGCCCCCACGCTGGCCAGCAGCGTGGCGCCGCCGCGCAGTCCGCGAATGGCCCGCCCCGGGCGCGACTGCAGCAGGTTGTGGCTGAACAGGCAGGCCAGGCCGACCACCACCCAGATCAGGTAGTACATCGCGCGCGGCTCGGCCAGCGACCAACCTGCAATCTGCAGCGCCGGAATGTTCGACAGCCCCGTGTGCCGGCCCAGCGCATCGACATTGCCGAACAGCATGGCAATCGACAACCCCCACGCGATGGTGCTCAGCGGCAAGAAGTGCCCGCCGAGCCGCAGCGTGAGCATGCCGATGGCCAGCGCCGACAGGCCCGTGAGCAGCAGCGCGAACAGCAGCCCGATCCACGGCGACATGCCCTGCGTGGTCGTGAGCCAGGCCGTGGCGTAGGCCGCGATACCCACGAACGCGGCCTGCCCGAAGGAGGTGGCGCCGCCCACGCCGGTCAACAGCACCAGGCCCAGCGCCACCAGCGCGCCAATGCCGATGTCGTTCAGCAGCGAAACGGTGAAGCTCCCCGCCACGGCCGGCACCAACGCCAGCACCAAGACGATGCCGGCGATCCACGCCATGCGTTTCTTGTTGTTGGCGTTCATTGGTCCACCTCGTCTTCTTCGTCTTCGGCGTGCACCGCCATGAAGGAGCGCAGCATCAGCACCGGAATCAGCAGGCTGAACACGATCACGTCTTTCAGCGCGCCGCTCCAGAACGAGGCAAAGCTCTCCACCACGCCGACCGCGAGCGCGCCCACGGCCGTCATCGGGTAGCTCACCAGCCCGCCGATGATCGCGGCCACGAAGGCCTTCAGACCGATGATGAAACCCGAGTCGTAGTACATGGTCGTCACCGGCGCGATGAGCACGCCGATGAGCCCCGCCAGCAGAGAGGCGCAACCGTAGGCCAGCAGCGCCGTGCGCACCGGCCGGATGCCCACCAGCCGCGCGCCCACGCGGTTCACGGCCGTGGCGCGCAGCGCCTTGCCGGCCACCGTGCGCTCGAACACCAGAAAGAACAGCCCGCTCAGCACAATGGCTGCCCCCACCATCAGCACCACCTGGCCGCTGACGGTGAAGCTTTCGCCCAGCGTGAACACGGCGCTGGTCAGCGGCGTGGTGCGCGAGCCTTCAGGCCCGAAGAACAGCAACCCCAGGCCCGACAGCAAAAAGTGCAGCGCCAGCGACACGATCAGCAGCACCAGCACCGACGCATCCGCGATCGGCTGAAACACCACCCGCGCAAGCAGCGGCGCAATGGGCACCACCAGCAGCACGGCCACCGCAATGTGCACCGCCACCGGCACGCCGGGCCGCGCGGCAAGCCATGCCAGCAGGCACGGAATGGCCGGCAGCACGCCCCACATCAGCACCGCCTTGGGAATGCGCGCGGTCTCGCCGCGCCGCAGCAGGCTGCCGACCTCGGTGGCCAGCGCCAGCGCGGCCAGCACGGCCACCATGCCGATGGTCGCCGGCACATGGCCGGTTTCGAAGGCCGCCAGCGACAGGGCCGCAAAGGCCGCGATGTCGCCGAAGGGCACGAACACCACCCGCGTGACCGAAAAGATCAGCACCAGCCCCAGGCCGGCCAGCAGATAGACGGCACCGTTGGCCAGGCCGTCGGTGAGAAGAATGAGCGCCACATCCCATGTCATCGCGCGGTCCTCCGGCAAGGAAAAAGCGTGCGGTTCAAGGTGCGAGCTTCCATTGGCCGTTGTCGAGCTTGACGATCACGCGGGCGCGTTCGTCCACGCCGTACAGGCTGCCCGGCTTGAAGGTATACACACCGTGCGTGCCCACCACTTCCTTGGTGCTGAAGATGGCGTCGCGCAGCGCCACGCGAAATTCAGGCGTGCCCGGCTCGGCCTTTTTCATGGCGCGCGAGGCGGCATCGGCAAACACCAGCCAGCCGTCGAACGAATAGGCCGAGAAGGCGTCGTTGGTCGGCGCGTTGTTGACCTTCTGGAACACCGCGCGGAACTCGGTCGCGATCTTCTTGGTCGGGTAGCCGTCGGGCAGCTGCTCGGCCACGATCACCGGGCCCGTGGGCATCAGCGCGTTCTGGCCGGCGGCCCCCACCACGCGCACGAAGTCAGGGTTGATCAGCCCGTGCTGGCCGTACACGCCGCCCTTGAAGCCGCGCTCCTGCAGCGCCAGAAACGGCAGCGCGCCCGGCGTGCCGGCGCCGCCGGTCATCACCGCGTCGGGCCGCAGCGCGACGATCTTCAGCACCTGGCCCGTGACCGACGCATCGGCACGCGCATAGCGCTCGTTGCTCACCACCTTGATGCCGGCACCGGGCGCGGCCTTCATGAGCGCGTCGTACACCAGGTCGCCCCAGGCGTCGGTGAAGCCGATGTAGCCCACCGTCTTCACGTTGTTGCGCTTCATGCGCTCGACCACCGCGTCGATCATCAGCTGGGTCGGCTGCGCGACGGTCATCACCCACGGGTTGTCGGCCGGGTCGAGCAGGATCGGCGTGAGGCCGATCATCGGCGTCTTGGCCTCCTTGCCGACCTGCGCCATCGCAATGGCGGCGGGCACGCCCGAGGTGCCCATGAGCACGTCGACCTTTTCTTCCTCGATCAGCTTGCGCGCGTTGCGCCCGGCCGTGGTCGGGTCGGAGCCGTCGTCCAGCACGATGAGCTGCACCTTGCGCCCGTTCACCTCGGGCTTGTAGGCCAGCGCGGCTTGCATGCCCTTGGCGTAAGGCACGCCCAGCGAGGAGTTGGGCCCCGACAGCGACACGCTGAGGCCGACCTTCAGGTCGGCCGCGAATGCGCTGGCAACGCCGCAGGCGGTCAGCGCCGCGGCGAGTGTGCCGCGTGTCAAGGTCTGCATCAGGCTCTTCATGTCGTAGCTCCGGTGGGGATGGTGGGAATGAACGGGTAACTCAGATGAACAACTGGATGGCCGGCAAGGCGCGCGCGGCATCGAGCAGGTCGATGCGCTTCTCGCGAATGCGCCAGCCGTCGGGCGTGCGAACCAGGTGGTGGCGGGCCGTGCCGCTGAGCAGCACCTGGTCTTGCCCCCGCGCCTCGACATACAGGAACGGCGTGCGCAGGCGTGCTTCGTCGTCGCTCTGTTGCTCGATGCGCGACGGCTGCAGCACGTGCTGGCTGTGGCTGGGCGGGTGCTGAGAATGAGCGCGCGGATTCTTCAACCGCTCCACGCGCAGCTGCAGCAGCAGCCGGTCTTCGTAGGCCAGCGAGTTGTGCGAGAACGGGTCGGCCTGCGCCGCGCCGAGCAGCGGCACCCAGTAGTGGCCGTCTTCGGCGAACAGCGCAAGCCATTCGTCGAAGCGCTTCGCGTCGATCAACTCTGCCTCGAGGGCGACCAGGTCGCGCAGGTCCGTCATGGCGCGCCCTCCGTGGCCATGCCCGCGGTCATCGAGCGGGCCCAGGCGCGAAACTGGTTGCGCATCAGCAGCTCGTTGGTGCCGTTGGTGGTCACCGTGGCCTGCTGTGTTTCGGCCGGATCGTGGTTGCGGTGCAGGCTGATCCATTCGTTGCCGCCGGCGCGCAGGCCCTGCTGGATGCTTTCGAACAGGTGCACGTCGTCGTGCGCCACCACCGACATGGGCGAAAACACGAGGCGGTTGTAGCTCATGGCGCGCTCGAACAGCAGCGCGGGCGCACCGGCCGCGCGAAAGCTCCAGGCCTCGATCAGCGTGCGGTTGGCCGACAGCGGGCGAATCACGCGAATGGCTTGCGGCGAGCCCTTGACCGACAGGCTCGGATAGAACACCGAGTTCTGCGGCGAGCGCTGCAATATCTCGCTCGCACGCGCGTCGCCGTGCGCGGCGCGCATCGCGGCCTCGTACTCCGGCAACTGCGCGTAGTTGGAGTGGATGCTGAAGTTCACCCCCAGCACGCTGTGGCCGTTGGCAAACACGCGCCCGCCCATCTTGTCGAAGAATTCGTAGCCCGAGCCGAAGGGCAGGATCTGCTCCATCGCCATGGGCTTGGGGTCGGTGGGTGCATGGCCTTCCCACAGCGCCTCCGCCGCCTTGGTGGCCGACTCGTGCGTCGACATCGGATGCACCGTGTCGTTGATGTTCTCCAGGTACATCTTCCAGTTGCAGTGCACGATGTTGCGCAGCACGCCGCCCCCCACGCTGAGCTTGCTTTCGGGCGAGCGGTCGACCATGTTGTCGAGGGCGCCGAGCACCTCGCCGAAATAGTCTTCGAACGAAGGGCCGGTGTCGGACAGCCGCACGAACACGAAGTCGCGGTACACCTTCACATGCTTCACCACCGACAGCCCCTGCCCTGATTCGCAGGCCTTCAGTTGCGTGCCCTCGTAGCCGTTCTTCAGCGGCAGCCCCAGCGGCGCACCGTCGAGCTTGTAGGTCCAGGCGTGGTACGGGCAGCGAAAGAAGCGCCCGGTGTTGCCGCTTTCGTCCGTGACCAGCTGCGTGCCCTTGTGGGCGCAGCGGTTGTAGAGCACATGCACGTCGCCGTCGGGCTGGCGCACCATGAGCAGCGGGCGCCCCGCGATGTCTTGCGTCACGAAGTCACCGGGCTCGGGCACCTGGCTGGCGTGGCCCAGAAAGACCCAGGTGTTGGCGAACAGGTTCTCCTGCTCCAGTGCAAAAAGCTCTTCGCTGAGGTACAGGTCGCGGTGCACCCGGTCGTCGCGGACCAGCGCCGCGACCAGATCGGGGCGGTTTCGGTAGGTCGTCATGGAGATGGGCTCGGTGGTGCCTGGGTCGCTGGGCGGGGGCCTAGGGAACCAGCTTCCACTGGCCCTTGGTCATCTGCACGATGACCACGCCGCGCTGGTCGGAGCCGTAGCGGTCGTCGGGCTTGAAGGTGTACACGCCGTGCGTGCCCACCAGTTCCCTGGTGCTCACGATGGCGTCGCGCAGCGCCGTGCGGTACTGCGGCGTGCCCGGCTCGCCCTTGGTGCGCGAGGCGGCATCGGCCAGCAGCAAATAGGCGTCGTAGGTGTACGAAGAGAAGGCATCGGTCGGCACCGCGCCATTGACCTTCTGGTACGCGCTTCTGAACCCCATCGACACCTTCTTGATCGGGTTGCTGTCGGGCAGCTGGTCCGCCACCAGCACGGGGCCGCTGGGCACTTGCAGGCCTTCGATGGAGGCGCCGCCCACGCGCACGAAGTCGGCGTTGATGAGGCCGTGCGTGCCGTAGATTTTTCCTTTGTAGCCGCGCTCTGCCAGTGCCAGGTACGGCAGCGCGCCGGGCGTGCCGGAGTTGCCGGCAAACACGGCGTCGGGCCTTGTCGCAACGATCTTCAGCACCTGCCCGGCCACCGAGGAGTCGCTGCGCGCATAGCGTTCGTTGGACACCACCTTGATGCCGGCGGCGTCGGCGCTCTTCACGAGCGAGTCGTAGGCCAGGTCGCCCAGCGCATCGGAGAAGCCGATGAAGGCCACCGTTTTCACGCCCGACTTCTTCATGCGATCGACCACGCCGGCGACCATGAGCGGAAACGGCTGCGACACGGTGACGGTCCATGCGCCTTCGGGGCCGGGGATGGTGACGGGAGTCGGCGAGATGAGTGGTGTGTTCAGCTCCCTGGCCACGGCGGCAATGGCCATGGCCCCGGGCACGCCAGAGGTTCCGATGAGCACATCGACCTTGTCCTCGGTCACCAGCTTGCGTGCATTGCGTCCGGCGGTGGTGGGGTCGGAGGCGTCGTCCAGCACGATCAGCTGCACCTTTCGTCCTGCGATTTCCGGGCGTTCGGCAATGGCGGCGCGAATGCCTTTTTCATACGGAATTCCGAGCGCGGCGACCGGGCCCGAGAGTGAGCTGATGAAGCCGATCTTCAGGTCGGCCGCCATGGCCTGTGCCGCTGTCAACGCCAGTGCTGTGGCGCCGAGGAGGTGGGTGAGCTTGTTGTTCATCTCAGGTTTCCAGTGTTGAAGGCTGTTGTTTGAGGTCGGTTGTCTGGGGGCTTTTTTTCAGCGCTGCGTTGTTCGGGGCGCCGTTGTCCAGGGCGTGTGCACAGGCCGCCGGGTACTCCCCTCCGCGAATGTCCCCCGCTTCGCTCCTCCTTTATTTCGCTGCGGGGAGTACCCGACGCCCTGTGCACCTGGGCACGCTCTGGGTGATCGCACGATCAACCTTCGCTCTGTCCAACGCACACGCCGATGGGGTGCCTTGCGCAGCGAAATAAAGGAGGAGGCCGCAGGCCGGGGGACATTCGCGGAGCAAGGCACCCCGTCGGCGTGGGCGCGCCCTGAATGCCCGACAGCACTGCGAAAAAAGGAACAGCGATCCATCTCAGGGCACCAACTTCCACTGCCCTTTTTCGAGCTTCACGACAACCCGCGCACGGTCATCAGAGCCATAGCGGTCCGTCGGCTTGAAGTTGTAGACCGAGTGGGTCCCGACCAACTCCTTGGTGGTGACGATGGCATCGCGAAGGGCCAGACGGAACTGCGGCGTGCCCGGCTCGGTCTTGGTGGCCAGTGCACGCTGCGCCGCGTCAAGGTAGATCAACCACGCATCGAAGGTGTAAGCCGAAAACGTGTCGGTAGGCGCCGCACCGTTGGCCTTCTGGTAGGCCGCGCGGAAGTCCATCGAGATCTTCTTCATCGGGTTGGTGTCAGGCAACTGCTCCGCCACCACCACCGGCCCCGTGGGCGCCAGCACGCCTTCGACCGACGCGCCGCCCACGCGGATGAAGTCCGGGTTGATCAGCGAATGCATGCCGTAGATCTTTCCCTTGTAGCCACGCTCCGTCAGCGCCAGGTACGGCAGCGCGCCGGGCGTGCCAGAGGCACCCGTGATCACCGCGTCGGGCCTCAACGCCACGATCTTCAGCACCTGCCCCGCCACCGAAGAATCGCTGCGCGCATAACGCTCGTTCGACACCACCTTGATGCCCGCCGTGGGCGCCGATTTCATGAGCGCGTCGTACACCAAGTCGCCCCAGGCGTCGGAGTAGCCGATGTAGGCCACCGTCTTCACGCCGGCCTGCTTCATCTTCTCGACCATCGCACCCATCATCAGCGGCGCAGGCTGCGGCAAGGTCACCATCCATGCGCCCTCCTCGCCCGCCAGGTCGGCGTTGGCGATGGAGATCAGCGGTGTCTTCGTTTCACGCGCCACGCCCGCAATGGCCAATGAGCCGGGGGCGCCCGCGGTGCCGATGATGACGTCGACCTTGTCTTCCTCGATCAGCTTGCGCGCATTGCGCGCGGCCGTGGACGGGTCTGACGCGTCGTCGAGCTGAATCACCTGCACCTTGCGGCCACCCACCTCCGACTTGTACGCCAGCGCGGCCTTCATGCCCTTGTCGTAAGGGATGCCGAGCGAGGACACGGGGCCCGACATCGACGTGATGAAACCGACCTTCAGGTCGGCGGCCCACGCGCTCGTTGCGCTCAGCGCGCCGAGGCCCGCGGCAATGGCGGCAAGGGTGCGAATTCGGTTCAGGACTTTCATGTCGATGCTCCAGAGGTGGTTTTTTAACGAACGTGGGAAAGCGAAGAAAAAACGAATTCAGAGGGCCAGGCTGCCGACGCTGGTGCCGCCGCACACATAGAGCACCTGGCCGGTGACGAAGCTGTTGTCGGCATCGGCAAAGAAACGCACGGCGCGTGCCACGTCGGCCGATTCGCCCAGGCGCTTGACGGGCACCGAAGCGGCAAGCGCGCGCTCCTTCTCGCTGCCGGCCTCGACCACGTCGTAGAACATGTCGGTGCGAATCGGGCCGGGCGCGACCACGTTCACCGTGATGCCGTCGGCGGCGAGCTCCAGCGCCCAGGTGCGCGCCATGCCCAGCATGCCGGCCTTGGTGGCCGAATAGCTGGTGCGAGTGGCCAGGCCCAGCGCGGCGCGAGAAGACAACAGCACCACGCGGCCGAAGCGCTGCGCACGCATGGCGGGCAGCGCACCCTGCACGAGCTGAATGGCACAGCCCAGGTGCAGGTCGACCAGCGCGTCGAGGTCGTCGAGCTTCACGTCGGGCAGCAGCGCAGCACGGATCACGCCGGCGTTGTGCACGATGGTGGTCGGCGAGAAGCGTTCGACCAGCTCGCGCACGGCCTCGCCGGTGGCGGCACGGTCGCTCAGGTCGACTTCGATGCTGTGCAGCTTGGGATGGTCGATCTCGGTCTTGCGGCGCGCGAGCGACACCACCTCGTAGCCCTGCGCGAGCAGGTCTTCGCAGATGGCCTTGCCGATGCCGGCACTGCCGCCGGTGACGGCTGCGACCTTGAGGGCGGTCGCGCTCATGCCGACGCTCCCACCAGTGCCAGCACGCGCAGCGGGCTCCCACTGCCCTTCTCGATCTTCAGCGGCGGGCAGATCAGCACCGCGCCCGCGGGCGGCAGCAGGTCGAGGTTGCTCAAGCACTGCAGCCCATAGCGCCCCGCCCCATGCATGTAGTAGTGGCAAGGATACGGCGGCCGAAGGTGATAGCCCTGCCCCGCATCGGTGCCGATGGCCTCGGAGCCGAAGCCCAGCACATCGCGCTGCTCCACCAGGAAGCGCACAGCCTCCGTGCTCGGCCCCGGCGTGTGCTGCCCGGTCTCGTCGAAGTTCTGATACGCCTCGGGGTCGCTGCGCTTGGACCAGTCGGTGCGCATCAGCACCCACGCGCCCTTGGGGATACGGCCATGCGCCGCCTCGTAGCGCTCGATGTCGGCCACGCTCAGCAGGTAGTCGTCGTTCCCCTGCACATCGGCCGAGCAGTCGATCACGCAGGCCGGCGCCACGAAGTGCTGCACCGGAATCGTGTCGACCGAGTTGTTCGGCAGGTCGCGTCCGGAGATCCAGTGGATCGGCGCGTCGAAGTGCGTGCCCGTGTGCTCGCCGCAGGAAAAATTGTTCCAGTACCAGCCCGGGCCGCGCTCGTCGTACTTCGACACTTCTTCGATGCGGAAGGGCCAGCACTGGCCCATTTCGGGCGGCAGCGCGAGCTGTGGAAACTCTGGCGTGAGGGTCTGCGTGAGGTCGATCACGCGGATGCGGCCGGTGGCCATGGCGGTCACCAGGCCACCGAGAATTTCGGCGGCGGACATCAGTTCTGTTGTGGTGGTCATCGTGTGCTTCCTGTTCTCAACCGCCTGCAGCGAGTTCGCGCTCGAGCACCTTGGGGTTGTCGCGCCAGCGCTCCAGCCACTCCTGCGCCACGTCGCCGGGGTACACGTCTTCCACGCCGTCGCGCAGCGCCTTCACGATGGCGTTGGCCAGCGCGGTGGGTGCCAGCTTGGGGGGCGGCGTGTGCTGGTTCCATTCGTCGTCGATGGGGCCGGGGAACACGTTGATCACGCGGATGCCGGCCGGCCGCATTTCTGCACGCAGGCACTGCGCGAGCGAATGCGCCGCCGCCTTCGACGCACTGAAGGTGCCGTGCGGCGGAAAGTTGCTGAGCGCGTAGATCGACAGCAGGTTGACCCATGCGGTCGCGCCGGTTTCGCCGTCGGCCGAGCGGCCCTTGAGCGCCGGGCCGAACTCCTGCGCCAGGCGCAGCAGGCCGAAGTAGTTGATGTCCATCTCGGCCTTGGCCACGTCGGTGCCGCGACGCGCGCCAATGCCGAAGGTTCGGTGCACCTCGGCGTTGTTGATCACGATGTCGACCTTGCCGCCGATGGAGCCCGCAAGCTCTGTCACCTGGCGGCCGTTGGTCAGGTCCAGTGGCACCAGCGTGACCTGCGGCAGCGCGGAGATGTCGTCGAGCCCGCTGCCCATCTTCTTCCAGGGTTCGGCATGGCCGACCCAGACGATGTCGGCGCCGGCCTTCACCAGCGCACGCACGATGGCCTGGCCGGTCTCGGTCTTGCCGTCGGTCACCAGCGCCTTGCGGAACTTGGGGTCGCTGGTCATTTCACGCAGCATCTTGTCGTCGGCCATATGGGCACTCCCTTCATTCGGAAAACCAATGAGAACGGCCTGGCCCGAGCGGTCGAGCCGGGCGCCGACACGGACGCGCGTGGGCGCTTCGCCGACTTCGCCGTGCAGGTGCACCATGAGCGTAGGGCCTGCGTCCAGGTGCACCAAACCCAGCCGCCAGGGCAGCCGCTCCTTGAAGAACAGGTCGTTGCTGTGGTGCAGCGTGGTGCTGCCGAGCAGCGCGCCCTCGCCGCTCTGTTCGCGCCAGCGCAGCGCGGCGGACAGGCACTTGTGGCACACCTCGCGCGGCGGGTACTGCACGGTGCCGCAGTCTTCGCAGGTCTGCAGCTCGAAGCGGCCTTCGGCGGCGGCGGCCGTAAGGTTGAGCGCCACGCGGCCGCGCGCGCCGGGCGGCAGGTTCATCTGCCGGGTGCGCAGCACCGGGTTCTTGCGCGGTGGGCGCATCAAGGGCATCGTCATGGCGCCTCCGCCGGGCCGCCCCAAGGCAGGCGCGCGGCCCCCTCGGGGGGCAGAGCAGCCGCGAAGCAGCAAACGTGGGGGTACATCATTCCGGCCTCCCAAGAATGACAGCGCCTGTGCACAGGCAGCGGTCGTAGGTCACCATGCCGAAGCCGGCGACAAGGCCCAACTGGGCATCGGGCACCGTGCGGGGTCCGGCCTCGCCGGTCAGTTGGCGAATCGCCTCGACCATGCCCAGAAAGCCGCCGGCCGCACCGGCCTGCCCCGCGGACAACTGCCCGCCGCTGGTGTTGTTAGGGAAGCTGCCGTCGAAGGTCATGGTGTGCGACTGCACGAAGGCCGAGGCCTCGCCCTTCTCGCAGAAGCCCAGGTCCTCGAACTGCATCATCACGATGACGGGGTAGTCGTCGTAGGTCTGCACGAAGTCGAGCGTGGCAGGCTGCACGCCGGCCTGTGCGTAGAGATCGTCGCGGTCTTGGCGCCAGCCGCCCTGCACCATCACCGGGTCGTCGGCATAGGCGTTGTGGCGCTCGATGGCGCCGCGAATCACCACGTGCGCCAGGCCGAGGTCGCGCGCGCGCTCTTCGCTCATCACCAGGAAGGCGTCTGCGCCCGCGCAGGGCATCACGCAGTCGAACAGGTGGATCGGGTCGGAGATGGGGCGCGCGGCCATGTACTCGTCGAGCGTGAGGCCCTTCTTGAACATGGCGTTCGGGTTGCCCAGCGCGTTGGTGCGCTGGTCCACGCAGATGCGGCCGAAGTCTTCGCGCTTGGCGCCGTAGGTGCGCATGTAGTTGGCGGTGATGAACGCGAAGATCGAGTTGGGCCCGCCCGAGCCGTACGGGTAGCTGGCGTCGCGCGCAAAGTTGCTGAAGCTGCCCAGCGTCTGGCGGAAGGAGTCGACGTGGTTGGTGTCGGCCCCCACGCAGGCCACGATGTCGGCATCGCCGGACTGCACCGCGCGCGCCGCACGGCGCAGGCACATCACGCCGGACGCACCGCCCGTGGGCACATGGTCGAGCCAGCGCGGTGACAGACCCAGGTGCTGCGTGACGCCCACGGCCGTGTCGGGCGCGAGCGAGAAGCTGCTGAGGCACAGGCCGTCGATCTGTTCCTTGGGCACACCGCTGGCTTCGACCAGCGCCTGGAGCGCCTGTCCGATGAACCAGTGCGCGGTGTGCGTCGAGTAGCGCACATAAGGCACGGTGACGGGCACGGCCACGGCCACGCCTTCGTAGGAGCGACGGCGTCGAAGATTCACCATCTTGGGTACTCCATCGCGGGTTGAGTTGTCGGGTGCTTTTTTTCAGGGTGGGTGCACAGGACACCCGGTATCCCTTTCCTCGAATGTCCCCCGGCCTTGCGGCCTCCTCCCTTATTTCTCGGAAAGGGATACCGGGTGTCCTGCGCACTTGGCCAGGCTGCTGGTGCAACGCTGATCAACGACCACTCTGGACAACGAGCCCGTCGATGGGGGGCCTCTTTTCGCGAAATAAAGGAGGAGGCCGCAGGCCGGGGGACATTCGCGAAAAGAGGCACGCCGTCGGCGGGCTCGCGCCCTGAACAGCGACCGTCGAACGCAGGAGAAGACGAAGATTTCATCCTAGGCCTGCCGCTTCTTCATGGCCCGCGTGTCAATGCAGTTCGGCTGCGCCGGCAGCGCCTGCGCCAAAGTACGCAGCTCACCACGCTGGATCTTCTGCGACGGTGTGAGCGGCAGCGCATCGACGAAGGCCACGTACCCGGGCGCCTTGTAGTACGCCAGCTGCGCGAGCGCATGCTCGACGATGCTGGCCGCGGTTTGCGCGGGCTGCGAGGCATCGGCGCCCTCGCGCATCACGATGCAGGCCAGCACCTCGTCGCCGCGCACCGCGTCGGGCGTGGCGGCCACGGCCGAGGCCTTCACCGCCGGATGCTGGTTGAGCACGCTCTCGACCTCGACGGCCGAGATGTTCTCGCCGCTGCGCCGAATCACGTTTTTCTTGCGGTCGACGAAGAAGAAGTTTCCTTCGCTGTCGCGGCGCACCAGGTCGCCGGTGTGAAACCAGCCGTCGGCCCAGGCCTCGCGCGTGGCTTCTTCGTCCTTCAGGTAGCCGGAGAAAAAGTGGGCCATCGGGTCGTGGCCCGACGAACGCACGAGCAGTTCACCGGGCATGTCGGTGGCCGCGTCGTTGCCGGCGTCGTCCACCAGGCGAATCTCGACGAACGCTTCCTGCCGCCCGAAGCAGCTGGTGCCCACCAGTCGCGGCTCTCGGTTGGCCATGATGCAGGCGGCCGCGCCGGTCTCGGTCATGGCCCAGGCCTCGACCAGCGGAAAGCCGAAGCGTGCTTCGAAGGGCGCGTGGTTCTTGCGGTCCACGCCTGCGCCAAAGCCCCAGCGGATGGCATGGTCGCGGTCGGCCGGCGATGCGGGGGCGGACAGCAGCATGGCCGGCATCACGCCCAGGTAATGCGCGATGGTCGCGCCGCTCTCCTTGGCGCTGGCCAGCCAGCTCTTCGGGTGGAAACGGTCGAGCTGCACCAGGCAACCGCCCGCCACAAGCACCACCATGGTGGAGAACGCCATCGCGTTCATGTGGTTGAGCGGCAGCGGCGTGATGACGCGCTCGGCGTCGGGGCGAATGCCGCACACGCCGTCGAGCGCCGCGTACCACTCGCCCGCGCGCAGAAAGTAGGCGTTGCTCAAGATGCAACCCTTGGGCCGGCCCGTGGTGCCCGAGGTGTAGAGCAGGCCGCATTCGGTGTCGGTGCCGATGGGTTGTTGGGCACGCGGTGCGGCAGCTTTTGCCGGCGGCACGGCGTCGTCGGGGCCCATGGTTTCGAACGCCACGCCGGCCTGCGCGGCCGCCGCTTGCAGATCGGCCGCGCGGCTGGGCAGCGTCACGGCCAGGCCTATCTCGCTGTGGCCGATCAGGTAGACCAGCTCGGCCGAGCGCATGTCGGCGTTGATGGGCACCACGCTCGCGCCCAGCGCGTTCAGCGCGAGCCAATGGAAGAGAAAGGCCGGCCGGTTCTCCAGCAGCAGGCCGATCCGGTGGCCGTGCCCGTAGCCGGCTTGCGCATAGGCCGCGCGCAGGCGCTCGATTTGCGCCGCGGCCTCGCCCCAGCGGATGGCGCCGGGCTCGATGCCGTAGGCCGCGGCCGTCACCGATTCGGTGAACAGAAACTCGGCCTGCGGCGTGCGCGCCGCCGTGGCCTGAAAAACGTCATGGACGGTAGAGGCTTGCATCGCGTCCCTAGATGAAGAGCTGCACGGCCGGCAGGGCCGCGTCGCAGTTGAGCAGGTTCACGCGCTTGAGCGTCATGCGCAGCGCGCTGCCCTGCACCGTGAGGTGATGGAAGAAGGTGCCGACGTAGAACTGCAGCTCATCGCCCTGCGCCTCGGTGTAATGGAACACGGTGCGCACCACATGGTGGTTGGCCGCGGTGTCGAACTGCTCGACCACCGGCAGCTGCAGCAGGTGGTGGCAGCGGCTGGCCGGTTGCTGCGAGAAGGCACGCGGGCTCTTGAGGCGCTCGATGCGCAGGTCGCGCAGCAGCTTGTCTTCGTACAGGTGCGAGGTGTGGTTGAGGCCGTCTTCCTGGTCGGGCACGAGCGGGATCCAGTAGAAGGCGTCGTCGGTGAAGAGCGCGTTCCACTCCTCGTAGCGGCGCGTGTCGAGCAGGTGCGCTTCGTGCACGACGAAGTCGACCAAATCCTGACGGGTGATCTGGTGGGAAATCTGGAGGGTGGTGTCGGTGCCGGCCATCACATCGTCTCCGTCATGCGCTGCACCCAGCTGCGGTACTGGTTGCGCATCGGCAGCTCGCTGGTGCCGCCGGTGGTGATTTCCCCGCCCTTCAGCTCCGACGCGTCGTAGTCGCGGTGCAGGCTCACCCATTCGTTGCCGCTCGCATGCAGGCCGGCCTGCATGCCGCGGTAGGCCTGCAGGTCGTCGTGGCCCACCACCGAGAACGGCGAATTGATCAGGCGGTTGTACATGGTGGTGCGCTGCAGCAGCTCGGGCGGCGCGCCCTTCAGGCGAAAGGTCCAGCTCTCGATCAAGGTCTTGTCGGCGGAGATGGGCTTGACCACGCGAATCGCCTGAATGGCGCCCTTGATCGTCAGGTTAGGGTAGTACACGGTGTTGTGCCGCGCCATGCCCAGGATCTGCGCGGTCTTCTCCTCGCCGTAGCGCGCCTTCATGGCGTCGTCGTATGCGGGAATTGCCTTGTACTTGCTGTGGATGCTGAAGTGCACGCCGGTGAAGCTGTGGCCGTTGTCGTACGCGCGAATGCCCATGTCCTCGAAGAACTTGTAGTCCGACATGAAGGGCACGAACTGCTCCACGGCCATGGGCTTGGGCGCGTCTTCGGGCTGGTCGGCCCACATGCGCTTGGCGGTGCCGGCCGACGACTCGTGCGCCACCATCGGGTGCATGGTGTCGTTGAGGTTCTCTACGAACATCTTCCAGTTGCACTGGTGCATGAAGCGCAGGCAGCCGCCGGCAATTTCGAGTTCGCCTTCGGGCGAGCGGTCGGCCATGTTGTCGATGGAGCTCAGCGAGTCGCCGAAGTACGCGTCGAAGTCGGGGCCGGCGTCGTTGATCTTCACGAAGATGAAGCCGCGGTGGCTGCGCACATGCTTCACGACAGTGAGGCCCTTGCCCGACTCGCATTCGTGCAGCTGCGTGTGCTCGTAACCCGTCTTCAGCGGAATCGCCAGTGGGGCGCCGTCGGTCTTGAAGGTCCATGCGTGGTACGGGCAGCGAAAGAACTTGCCGGTGTTGCCGCACGGCCCGTTGACCAGCCGCGAGCCCTTGTGGGCGCAACGGTTCATCATGGCGCGCACGCTGCCGTCGCTGTGGCGCACGATGATCAGCGGGCGACCCGCAATCTCGTTGCTGATCCAGTCGCCGGGCTTGGGCAACTGGCTCTCGTGGCCGACGTAGTTCCAGGTGTTCGCGAAGAAGTGCTCCTGCTCCAGCTCGAACAGCTCCTGGCTGGTGTACAGGTCGCGGTGCACGCGGTCGGGCTGCACCAGCGCGCGAATGGCTTCGGGGTTGTCTCGGTACGCGGTCATGGTTCTTCTTGGCTCCTGGCTTCAGAGGTCGAGCAGCAGGCGCGCACCCTTGGCGCGCGAGATGCAGATCTGCATGACGTTGCCCTCGGCCTTCTCGCGGGCGGTCAGCACGTAGTCGCGGTGGTCGATCTCGCCTTCGAGCACGGGCACGGCGCACACGCCGCATTCGCCGCGCTTGCAGTCGAACATCGGGTCGCAGCCGTTGTCGATGAGGCAGTCGAGGATGCTCTGGTCGGCCGCCACGGTGAAGCGCTGGCCGGACTGGGCGAGTTCGATCTCGAAGGGCTGGTCGCCGGCCTCGGCGACGACCTCGGTGAACAGTTCGAAGTGCACGCGGTCGTGCTCCCAGCCGCGCGCCTGCGTGCGCGCCAGCACGGCGTCGAGCATGACCTTGGGGCCGCACACGTAGAGGCGATCGCCGGCGGGCACGTCGTCGAGCAGTGCGTCGATGTTCAGCGGCGCGCCGGCTTCGGCGTCGGCATGCACGCGCAGGTCGTCGCCCAGCAGCGCCTGCAGCTCGGGCAGGAAGGCCATCAGCTCGCGGCTGCGGCCAGCGTAGTGCATGCGCACGGGCGCGCCTTCCGCGCGGCGGCGGGCGGCCATGGTGGCGAGCGGCGTCACGCCGATGCCGCCGGCCACCAGCACCGATCCGCCGGGGCCGGTGTGCAGCGCGAAGTCGTTCTTGGGCGCCTCGATGGCGAGCATGTCGCCCTCTTTCAACTGCTCGTGCATGAAGCGCGAGCCGCCGCGGCCTTCGGCCTCCTTGCGCACGGCAATCGTGTACTCGGTGGGCGCGTTGGTGGCGTTGCGCGCGGTCGCGAAATTGATGAGCGAGTAGTGGCGCCAATCGGTCTTGCCGTCGGGCAGCGACACCTGCACGCGAATGTGCGCGCCGGCCGCAAAGCCCGGCAGCGCGGCGCCGTCGTCGGCACGCAGGCGCAGCAGGCGGATCAGCGGGTTCAGTTCGCGCGCTTCAACGACGCGCAATGAGAGGGTGGCTGAGGGTGCGGTCATCTGGGTGGTCTCTTCAGGCCAGTGCGTGCTGTGCCAACGCGGCTTGCAGCTTGTGGCCGTGCTCGTCGGCCAGGGCCGCGTCGCGCAGTTCGCGCAAGGTGGCCGGCGCCAGGGCCGTGCCGGCGCGCTCGAAGGCGCGCATCACGGTGTCGTAGTTGCGCAGGCCGCGCTCGTGGGTGTCGCTGTAGCCTTTCACCAGTCGCTGGCACTGCGCGAGTTCGACGGCCAGCGCCGGGTTGCGTTGCGCGGTGGCGGCGATGCGCTGCAGCCACTCCTCGATGCGGCGGTTTTCGTCGGCATAGCGCACGGTGGACAAGCGCCAGCGCTTCATGGCCGCGACGGTGCGCAGCAGCAGGTAGCCGCGCAGCGAGCTGGTCTGGATCACGCGGCCGTGCTGGGTGAAGCGTTCCACCAGCTTCTTCGGCAGGGTGGAGCCCATGAGCCAGCGGCCGATGCCGCCGGGCAAGGTCTCGCAGATTTCCTGCAGGCGCGGATGCATGTACTCGTTGATGGCCAGCACCTGACCCGGCTGCACGCGGGCCTCGCCGCGCACGCGCTCGAAACGGGTGGCACGGGTCTTCAGCGCGGCCACGCGGGCGGTGTCTTCGTAGGACATCCACAGCGCGAGGTGGCGCGCGGTTTCGCGCAGCAGGCGGTGCTCGCCATCGGCCGGCAGTGCGGCCACGGTGGCCATGCGGTCGAGGTACAGGCCGGCGTAGGCCACGTGCTGGTAGTCGATGAGGCGACGCACGCCTTCGAGCAGGAAGTCTTGCGCCTGCGGGGGAAAGTCGCGCTGCACGCGTTCGACCAGGGCGCGCACGGCGGGGTGACGCGGCTGCGGCGTTGGCACGGCAAGTGGCGCTTCTTTCGTCGGCTCGCCGTCGTCGCCGGCCTGCGCGCGTGTGAACGCGGCACCGAAGGCCTTCAGGCTGGGCTTCACGCCCACGCCGCCGCGCTCGACGGTGGCCTCGAACTGCGCGCGGCTGAAAGGCAGCACCCCCGAGCCCGCGAGCGCACCGAACAGCACCGCGCTGATCACGCTGCCCGATGCCTCGGCGGCCTTTTCCATGTCGAAGCGGATGAAGCGCTTGGCCGCCTTGGCGGTGTGCGCGAGCAACTGCGCGCTGTCGACGCGCCCATCGCCCAGCGCGCTTTTTTCGGCGATGGAGAACACGCGGTGCGTGGACGCAATGAGCGTCGTGCGGTCGCGCGTGACCAGTCCGCGCTGCACGGCGCGCCCTGCCTCCATGAGCTCCGACGCGAGCACCACGTCGACATCGCCCGGCAGCGGCATCAATGCCAGCACCGGGTGGCCGCTGTCGGCCTCGGCCTGCGCCAGGGGATAGAGCTCGACGTAGTAGATGGTGGCGCCGGTGCGCTGCGCCACGCCCGGCACCGACGTGGTCTGGGCCACATAGCCGCTGGCTTCGCCCATGTCGACGATCCAGTCGGCCAGCACGCCGCCGCCCTCCCCGCCCATGGCGAGGATCGCGATCTTGATGGGGCTCATGGCTCGCCCCCAGTCTTGCTCACTTCGTGTAGCCGCCAACCCCCTGCCGGGGGCGATACCAGCGGCCCGGCAAAGCCGGTTCCGCGGTATCCCTGGCCATTTCCCGACGTCTTGCGGTATTGCATAAAGTGAATTCGGTCAGAAGGCATAGGCTTCGCGGCGGCGCGCCTCGCCACGTTGCAACCAGCCGATGACGGCCGCGCGCACACGTTCGCGCAGCAGATCCCAGCGGCTGGGGTTGCTCACGATCTGCGCCTTGTAGAACGAAGGGCACAGCACCGCGGCGTGCGAGACCTCGCCGCACACGCCGCAGCCCACGCAGCTGTCGAGCACGGTGGCCACCGGGTCGGTGCGCAACGGATCGGGGTTGGGCTTGATCGACAGCGACGGACAGCCCGACAGGCGAATGCAAGAGTGGTCGCCGGTGCAGGTGTCTGCATCGACACCGAACTTTTCGCGCACCATGCGCTTGCCGTCGGCGATGGCCTTGCGCACCAGCGGCTTTTCGCGGCGCTGCTTGTTGAGCATGCATTCCGACTGGGCGATGAGCACCTTGGGGCCCTTGGTCTTGGTGGTGAGCGCGTCTTTCAGCGCATCGCGCATGCCGGCGACGTCGTAGGTGCGACGCAGTGTCTTGACCCACTCGACGCCCACGCCTCGCACCGCACGCTCGATGGCGTGGCCGGTGCTGCGCGTCTTGTTGACGGCATGCGACGAAAGAATGTCCTGCCCGCCGGTGGCCGAGGTGTAGTTGTTGTCGACGACGATGGTGAGGTTGTCGCTCTTGTTGAACACCGCGTTGGCCACGCCGCTGGTCAAGCCGTTGTGCCAGAAGCCACCGTCGCCCATCATCGAAATGGCGCGCTTGCCGGCCGGTGCGTTCAATGCCGAAGCACCCGCGCCGCCCAGGCCGTAGCCCATGGTGGTGTTGCCGATGTTGAAGGGCGGCAGGATGGAGAACAGGTGGCAGCCGATGTCCGCGCTCACGTGGTGCGCGCCCAACTCGCGCTCGACCAGCTTCATCGCGCTGAAGATGGGGCGCTCGGGGCAGCCGGTGCAAAAGCCCGGCGGGCGGGCGTGCACGACTTCGCCCAATGCGGTGGAGGGCAATGCAGGCTCGGGTGCGGCATCGACGCCGATGGCAGCGACCTCCATCAAGGGAATCACCTTTCGCACCGGTACAGGCACCGGCAGCGGCGCCAGGCGTTCGTACCGCTCGCAGAAGGTGCGTGCGCCCTTGAGCAATTCGGAGGACGTGTACTCGCCGGCCACCGGCAGCATGTCCTTGCCGTGCAGCGCGGTGGTGGAGCCGGCCTGCCGCAGGATGGTCGCGAGGTTCTGCTCTACGAAGTTGGGCTGGCCCTCTTCCACGATCAGCACCGCGCGCTTGCCTTCGCAGAAGCGGATGACCTCGCTCTCGATGACCGGGTAGGCCACGTTCATCACGTAGAGCGGCACCTGCGTGTTGCCGTACACGTCGGCCAGGCCCAGGCGTTCGAGCGCGCGCAGCAGCGTGTTGTAGCTGCCGCCCTGCACGATGATGCCGATGTCGTCGGCGTCTTCGGAGAAGAACTCGTTGAGCTTGCGCTCCTCGATGAAGCGCACCGCGGCGGGCCAGCGGTCTTTCACCTTCTCCTGCTCGTGCACGAAGCTCGCGGGCGGCAGCACGATGCGGCTGACGTCGCGCTGCGGGTTCTCCAGCGCGTCCTTCAGCGTGAACTTGGCGCGCTTGTTGTCGCCTGCAATGAAGTGGCCGTGCACATGGCACGCACGAATGCGCAGCTGCAGCATCACGGGCGTGTTGCTGGCCTCGGAAAGGTCGAAGCCCTGCTTCACCGCGTCGACGATGCTGGGCAGGTTGGGGCGCGGGTCGAGCAGCCAGATCTGCGACTTCATGGCGAACGCATGGCTGCGCTCCTGCATGATCGACGAGCCTTCGCCGTAGTCCTCGCCCACGATGATGAGCGCACCGCCGGTGACGCCGCCCGAGGCCAGGTTGGCCAGCGCATCGGAAGCGACGTTGGTGCCCACGGTGGCCTTGAATGTGACGGCGCCGCGCAGCGGGTAATTGACCGACGCCGCCAGAGTGGCTGCAGCAGTGGCTTCGCTGGCACTGTTCTCGAAACGGATGCCGTGGTCTGCGAGGATGTCCTGCGCGTCGGCCAGCACGTCCATCAGGTGCGAGATGGGCGCGCCCTGGTAGCCGGCCACGTAGGAAACTCCAGATTCGAGCAAGGCCTTGGTGACGGCCAGAATGCCTTCCCCACGAAACACTTCTCCGCCAGAAAGCCGCAGCTTCTTGACTTCTTCGACGAACGAACGCTCAGCCATGTGGGTCCTTGTTGTCTATCGTGGGACGATGGGCTTCATCTGCCACATCACGCTTTCTATAATGTTGACAAATGAATGTATCCACAATCATGAATTACCCTAGACATGCAAACAGCGTGCCCGCCTCATGCACCGGGGGCGTTCATGGCTGAGCAGAAGGCGACTTCGCATCGCTTCGTCGATGACTACCTGCCCGCGCTGCTTGCGCAGGCCAGCCAGTTGATTTCTTCCGAGTTCCACGAGGTGGCGCGGCAGCAGGGCTTCTCCATTTCGGAGTGGCGCGTGATGGCATCGCTGGCAGGCAGCGAGGCCGTCAGCATCGGGCAGCTCGCGCAAGTGACGGTGACCAAGCAGCCCACGGTGACGCGGCTGCTGGACCGCATGGAAGCACGCGGACAGGTCGAGCGGCTGCCCCATGAGAGTGATCGCCGCATCACGCTGGTGCGCATCACGCGCAAGGGGCTGAAGGCGGTCGAACACCTGATGGAACTGGCGCGCGAGCACGAGCGGCGCGTGCTCGAACCCTTCGGTCTGCGGCGTGCCGAAGAGCTCAAGCAGACACTGCGGCAGATGATCGATCTGCATGCGAATGCACCGGCGGCGCAGCCGGAGGAAGACTGACGTTTTCTCGCGTTGCGGGTCTGAGGGTCAGAGACGGGGCACGAGCACGGCCCGGCCGCGGTGGCCACGTTGCGCGATCCAGTCGAGCGCGCGGGCTGCATCGTCCAGCGCAAACGGCTGTACCTGCAGATGCAGACGGCCGTCGGCCAGCATCGACAGCAACTCGGGCGCAGCGACACGGCCTGCAGATTCACGGCGGAACATGTTGAGCGGCAACAGCGCCACATCGCGTTGCAGAAAGTGCGCAATGTCGAGTTGCAGGTTGGGGCCTGCGGTGTAGCCGATCAACACGGCACGCCCGCCCGGACGCACGGCGGGAAGCACCTTCGCAAGAACATCACCGCCTACGGTATCGATGAGCAGGTCGGCGCTGGCCAGAGGCGGTGTTTCTGCATTCGGACCCACGGCCGTCACCGTGCACCCCATGCGGCCGGCCAGCTGCATCACCAGCGAGCCGACGGCACCGCTCGCACCGGTCACCAACACATGCTCACCCGCCTGCAGCTTTGCAACGTCGTGCAACGCGACCCACGCAGAGGTGCATGGCGAGAAGAACGCAGCGCCCAGTGCCATCGGCACGCCATCGGGCAACAGCCCCAGTGCTTCGTCGGGTGCATCTACAAGTTCGCACCAGGTGCCGTCGAAGAGCGTGCCCAGCCCGCTGCCGCGCAGCCACACCCGCTGCCCTGCGTCGTAGCGCTCGCTCGCAACGACGACGCCGGCGGCCTCCACGCCGGGTGTGTACGGCAACGGCGGATGGCGAAGAAAGCTCCCGCGCCACACGGTGCGGTCGATGTGCCCGACCGTGGCGGCCTCCATGCGAACGATGGTGCGGCCCGGCCGCGCAACAGGATCGGCGAGCTCTTCCAGCACGGGCACCGCGTCGAAGCCGTGGATGCGTACCGCCCTCATGGCAACGACTCCAAGAAGTCGAGCACCGTGCGCGCGAAGGCCTGGGGCATGTGGTCGGGCAGCGGCACCATGCCGCCTTCGATGTCGACGATGCGCGCATGCGGCAGGTGATGCTGCAACTCCACGGCATGCGGCGCCGCGAAAGGATCGAGCGTGGCACGAACAATCAGCACGGGCTGCGCGATGCGACCGATGCGCTCCTCCATGCGATACGACGCCACGGCCCGATGGCCCTCTTCGACACGCTCGACCTTCAATGCATCGCGCACGAAGGCCTCCAGCAGATCGGGGCGGCCCGGCGGATAGAAGCCTTGGCGTTTTTGCCACAGCGCGGTGAGGTGCGAGCCGTCTTCGCTGGGGGCGACCTCGTCGATGGGCGGGCGTTGCGCTCGCGCTCGGCGAAAGGCCTCGTCGGTATAGGGTGTCGAAGACAGCACCAGGCTGCGGATGCGCTCAAGGAAGGCCGCGGCCAACTCCACCGCCACGACGCCGCCGGTGTGATGCCCCACCACATCGGCCTTCTGAATGTGCAGCGCGTCGAGAAGCTCGCAGGCCACGCGCGCCCATTGTTCGATGCTCGCGGGCACGCCGCCGTCCGCGGAATCGCCGAAGCCGGCGGTGTCCATTGCAATGGCCCGGCGCCGTGTGCCGATCAACGGGAGCACGGCGCGGTATTCGGCCCAGCTGCGCGGCGACTGGTGAAGCAGCAGCACGGCGGGCGCCTCGCGGTCGCCGCATTCCGCGTAGTGCACCTGCCCCACGGACAGTTCGGCAAAGGCACGGCGGATGGTCATGACAGCGTCTCGTCAGCGGGTGCGCGCCAAAGGCCTGCATGCCGCAGCTCGCCGAGCGTGCGCGAGAGCACGTCGCGCCGGTAGGCCGCAATGTCGCGGCCTGCGTAGTCGTAGAAGCCGCTGCCGCTCTTCAGGCCGAGCCTGCCCTGCTCGACCATGCGCCCGACGATGGCGGGCGCGGTGTAGCGGCCGGCGTCGAGCGAGGCAGACATCTCGCGGCTTGCGTGGTGCAGGATGTCGCAGCCGCCGAAGTCGATGAACTCGACCACGCCCAGCGCGGCAAAGCGAAGGCCCAGGCCGTAGCGCGTGGCCTTGTCGATCTCTTCGGCGGTGGCGGCGCCTTCCTCGATCATGCGTGCGGCCTCGTTCATCACCAGCGCCTGCAGGCGCGGCACGATGTAGCCGGGCGAGGCGCCGCACACCACGGGCAGCTTGCCGATGTCTTCCATCAGCGCCTTGGTGCGCGCGAGCACGCCGGCGTCGGTGCCGGGGTGGCAGCTGAGCTCGACCACCGGAATGACGTAGGCCGGATTGAGCCAGTGCATGTTGAGAAAGCGCTCTGGCAGGCGCACAAACGCGGCCAGCTGCGTCACCAGAATGCTGCTGGTGGTCGACGTAAGGATCGCATCGTCGCGGCAATGGCGGTTGAGTTGCTCGAAGGCCTCGCGCTTGGCGTCCATGGTTTCGGGCACGCCTTCGAACACCAGGTCGGCCGCGGCCAGCGCTTGCGGCGCGGCCACGGCATCGACGAACGCCACGCGCGCGGCAATGCGTTCGACATGCGAGGCGTCGATCACGCCGAGCTGCGCGAGGCCTGAAAGGCTGGCTTCGATCTCCGCCTTGGCCTCGTCGCGCAGGCGTTGCCATGCGTCGTCGCTGCGCTGGCGCAGGTCGATCAGCGAGATGCGATGCCCGGCATATGCGAAGGCGATGGCAATGCCGCGGCCCATGCGGCCCGCGCCAACGGCCGCGAAGCGCGGCAACGCAGCCTCATTCGCCATCGTGCAGCCTCTGCTCGAGCTGGGCGGCGCTCAGGTCGGCGAAGCCCAGGCTCTCGAACGTGCGCGGCCCGCGGCGCAGGTCGCGCCCCAGAAAGCCGCCCACGATGGCCAGCAGGCCGTGGGCGATGGGCGCGTCCACGCCCGCGTGGCGCGCGGCCGAGGCCAAAAAGGCGAGTCCGAGTTCGGTGTCTTCGGTGATGTAGCGGTGCGTGTGCAGGTCGATGTTCTCGCGCCAGTCGCCCGACTTCACGAGCTGCTTGTGCGCGTCGCCGTACATCCACCGGTCGTTGTCGTAGTGGTCGGCCAAGGGGTAGTGCGGTGCGTCCTGCCCGAAGGCTTCGCGCACGGCCATGCGCTCTTGGTCGAGCCGGTCGGTCACGTCGCGCACCGCGCGCTGCGTGCCTTCGTTGTGGATGTCCCAGCGCTCGAAGTGCTGCAGCGGCGCGGCGTTCATCACCATGAGCGGCGGATGGATGACGGGGCCGGCATTCATGAGCGCGCCCGAGAGCGCGTTGCCGCAGCCGTGCACGGCCGGGTAGGCCTTGCGGATCACCTCGATGGCCTGCGCCTCCTTGCGGGCCGGGTAGACGCCCGTGGGCAGGCGAATGGCGCGAATGGTGAGGTTCACCTCGCGCTCGCCATGCTTGCGCGCCAGGTACGGCAAGGTGCCGGTCTCGGCCCAGGCGACGTCGGCATGGTTGCCCGCTGCTCGCACCGCCCTGGCCATCACATAGCTGCCGAAGGTGCCCGGCGGCAGGAACACGACCTGGCCGTCGACCAGGTGCGGCGCCATGGCGAGGGCAATGTCGTGCTGCGCAATGGCGGGCGTGGGAACGACGATCAGCTCGGCGTCTTTCAGGGCCGCGCCGATGTCGGCGGTGGCCTGCGCAATGGGCACTTCGCGCACGCCGGCGGCGTCTTTCAGCGTGATCGCACCGGCGCGCACGACGGGCTCGAGCGCGACAGCGTCGCGGCGCCAAAGGCGCACCTCGTGGCCGGTTTCAGACAGGTCGGCGGCCGCCGCGTAGGCGCCGTGACCGCCTCCAAGAATCGCAATTTTCATGTCGAAAGTCGAAAAGCAGGTGTCGATGAACCGGCGGCCGCAGGACGGACCCGGGGAAGCAATGCGCTATTACATTACTTTTCATCGATTCAGGTGTCAATCAAAATTCGACAACACCTGTCTGCTCGCAAACCCGAAATGAAAAAGCCCGCGTTCGTGAGAAGCGCGGGCTTTCGGGGGGCGAGGCGGCTGTCAAGCCGCTCGCGGGGGATCAGCGGGTGGGCTTGAAGGTGCGCTTTTGCGCTTCGCGGGGCACGAACACCTTGCCCGCGCCGCCATGGCCTGCGCCATTGCCACGGGGAGCAAAGCCCTCGCGGGGAGCGAAGCCTTCACGCGGTGCGAAACCTTCGCGGGGAGCGAAGTCGCCACGGCCACCGCCGTTGCCGCCGCGCGGAGCGCCTTCGCCCCAGCCCGGCTTGCGACCGTAGCCACCGCCGTTGCCGCCTTCGTCACGGCCACCGCCGAAACCGGCGTTGTGACCGCCGCCATGGCCTTGGCCCTGGCCGCCACCGAAGCCACCGCCACGCGGTGCCGGGGGACGCGAACCGCGGTCATTGAAGCCGCTGGCGCCGGCGTAGTTGCCATTGCCGCCGCCGAAGCCGCCTGCATTGCCACCGCGCGGAGCGCCGCCGAACTTGCGGTCACGCGACTGGTTGTCACCACGGCCACCACGGTACTCGCCTTGCGGCGGGCGCGATTGCGGCATGCGCTGTTGCGGCTCCATGCCCGGCACCACTTCCGCCTTGAACTGCTGGCGGCTGTACTGCTCGATGTCCATGATCTTGCGGCGATCACGGAACTCGGCGAACGTGATGGCCAGGCCATCGCGACCGGCACGGCCGGTGCGGCCGATGCGGTGGGTGTAGTCCTCGGCCTTCATCGGCAGGCCGAAGTTGAAGACGTGGGTGATCGTGGGCACGTCGATGCCGCGGGCGGCAACGTCGGTGGCCACCAGGATCTGCACCTGGCCTTGGCGCAGCGCCATCAGGCGGCGGTTGCGCAGGCCCTGGCTCAGGGCGCCGTGCAGCGCCACGGCGCTGAAGCCTTCTTGCTGCAGGTCGTTGGCGAGGCCGTCGCACTCGACTTGGGTGCTGGCGAACACGATGGCCTGGTTGATGGTGGTGTCACGCAGCCAGTGGTCCAGCAGCTTGCGCTTGTGCTGGCTGTTGTCAGCCCAGTACAGCGACTGCTTGATGTTGGCGTGCTTTTCCTGCGGGCTGTCGATGGTGATGCGCTGCGGCTCGCGCATGACGCGCTGTGCCAGCTGCTGGATGCGCGGCGCGAACGTGGCGCTGAACATCATCGTTTGCTGGCGCTCGATGGTGAGCTGGTTGACTTCGGCCAGGTCGTCCGAGAAGCCCAGGTCGAGCATGCGGTCGGCTTCGTCGACGACCAGGAACTTGACCTGGTCGAGCTTGAGCTGTTGCGAGCGTTGCAGGTCGAGCAGGCGGCCCGGCGTGGCGACCACGAGGTCGGCGTTCTGCAGCTTGGCGATCTGCAACTGGTAAGGCATGCCGCCCACCACGTTGGCAACACGCAGACCGCGGCAATGGCGAACCAGCTCGATGGCGTCGTGCGCCACTTGCTGGGCCAGTTCACGCGTCGGGCACAGGATCAGGGCGCCGGGAGTGGCAGCCTTGAAATGGCGGGTGTTGGTCGGGTCCTTGCGCTTCGGCTTCTTCGGCGCGGCTTCACCGCGGGCGGCGGCTTCGGCGGCCTGGCGCTGGAATTCGGCCTTGGCTTCTTCTTCGGCTTCGGCCTGGCGCTTCAGCAGTGTGTGCAGCACGGGCAGCAGGAAGGCCGCGGTCTTGCCCGAACCGGTCTGGCTCGAAACCATCAGGTCGACAAAACGGGTCTTGCCGTCATGGCCGGCTTCACCGCTCATGGCGAGCGGGATCACCTTGTCTTGCACGGTGGTCGGCTGGGTGAAACCCAGGTCGGCCACGGCGGCGATCAGTTCAGGGGCGAGGCCCAGCAGCACGAAGCCGTTGGGCTTGGCGGGTTCTTCGGCCACTGCCACTTCGGGGGCGGCTGCATCCAGCGCCTCAAGGATGGGCGCTTCGGACATGGTGTCCGTGGCGGCGACAAATTCGTTGTGGGTGGAGGATTGCACAGGCGCGAATTCGCCCTGCGCTTCAAAAGCGTCGGTCATGAATATCAATCTCAAACGCGAGCGCTGCCGTAGGCAGGCGCCCCGTTGGTGGTTAAAAACATCAACCATCCAACGACATTCAGTTTCTGGCTGACGCCTGAGACTGTGGCCCTTTTTGATCAGCGAATGCGATCGGGCGCGGTGTGCAAGATAGGGAGATGCAAGAGACGCTGGCCGGGCTTTGAATACCTGCCCGATCAGCGAAGCCTGCAATTATGGCATGGATTCGGGTTTTTACCTAATCCTTTGTCCGACAATTTACTTAATCGACGAGGCGCAGAAATGTGTCGCGGTAATGCGCCAGTTCCTCGATGGACTCGTGCACGTCGGCCAGCGCGGTGTGCGCCTGCTGCTTCTTGAAGCTGTTGTAGGCAGTGGGCTTCCAGCGCTTGGCAAGCTCCTTGAGCGTGCTCACGTCCAGGTTGCGGTAGTGGAAGTACGCCTCCAGCTTGGGCATGAACTTGACCAGGAAGCGCCGGTCCTGCCCGATGGTGTTGCCGCACATGGGCGAGCCGCTGCGGGGAATGTATTTGGCGATGAATTCCAGCAACTGCTGCTCGGCGGTGGCTTCGTCCAGCGTGGAGGCCTTCACCTTGTCGATCAGGCCGCTGCGCCCGTGGGTGCCCTTGTTCCAGGCGTCCATGGCGTCGAGCACGGCGTCGCTCTGGTGAATGACGAGCACGGGGCCGTCGATGCGCGGCGTGAGGTCGGGGCCGGTCACGACCACGGCAATTTCGAGCAGGAACTCTTTGTCAGGGTCCAGACCGCTCATTTCGCAGTCCAGCCAGACGAGGTTCTGGTCGCTTTTCTTCAGGGTGGGCACGGCGGCCGGGGGCGTCGGTTCGAGAAATTCAGGCATCGCAGGATTGTCGTCGAAGGCCTGCGGCGCCAGATACCGGGGACTAAACTCGCCGCTCCATGTCCTATTCGCTCATCTTCACCCTTGCTTTTGCGGTCGCGCTCGTTACGGGGCTGCTTGTGAAGTTCTGGCTGGCCTCGCGGCAGGTGCGCCACGTAGCGCAGCACCGCGGTGCCGTGCCGCCCGCGTTCGCACAGACCATCACATTGGCGGCGCACCAGAAGGCGGCCGACTACACCGTCGCCAAGGCGCGCTTCGGCCTGATCGAAATGGCCTGGGGCGCGGCGCTGCTGCTGGGCTGGACGCTGCTGGGCGGCCTGGACGTGCTCAACAAGCTGCTGCTCCTGTGGCTGGGCGGTGGCATGGTGCAGCAGCTGGTGCTGCTGGGCGCCTTCGCGTTGATCGGCGGTCTGCTGGAGTTGCCCTTCACGCTGTGGCAGACCTTCAGGCTCGAGGAGCGTTTCGGCTTCAACAAGATGACGTGGAAGCTCTGGCTGATCGACACGCTCAAATCGACAGCGCTGGGCGCGGTGATCGGCCTGCCGATTGCCGCGTTGATTCTCTGGCTCATGGGCGCCGCCGGCCCCCTGTGGTGGCTCTGGGCCTGGGGCGCGTGGATGGGCTTCAACCTGTTGCTGATGCTGATCTACCCGAGCTTCATCGCTCCGCTGTTCAACAAGTTCAAGCCGCTGGACGACCCCACGCTCAAGGCGCGCGTCACAGCACTCATGAAGCGTTGCGGCTTTGCGGCCAAAGGCCTGTTCGTGATGGACGGCAGCACGCGCAGCGCGCACGCCAACGCCTACTTCACCGGCTTCGGCGCCAGCAAGCGCGTGGTGTTCTACGACACGCTGCTGCGCCAGTTGAATGCTCGCGAGGTCGAGGCCGTGCTCGCGCACGAGCTGGGCCACTTCAAGCACCGCCACATCGTGAAGCGGCTGGTTGCCATGTTCGCGCTGAGCCTTGCCGGCTTTGCGGTGCTGGGCTGGGTGTCCACGCAGGTCTGGTTCTACACGGGCCTGGGCGTTCAGCCCAACATGACCGCGCCCAACAGCGCACTGGCGCTGCTGCTGTTCATGCTCGCTGTGCCGGTGTTCGGCTTCTTTGTGGCACCGCTGCCCGCACGGCTGTCGCGCAAGCACGAGTTCGAGGCCGATGCCTACGCCGTGGCGCAGACCAGCGGCGCCGACCTGTCGGCCGCCCTGCTCAAGCTCTACCAGGACAACGCCTCGACGCTCACGCCCGATCCGGTCTTCGTCAGCTTCTACTACTCACACCCGCCGGCTTCCGAGCGCCTTGCGCGCATGACGGCCGCCGCGTGATCCGTTTTCTTTCAATTTCTTCGCGAAGCCCCTCATGAGCAGCATGTTCAAGCCCAAAGACTGGAAAAACCTCCCTGCCCGCAAAGCACTGAGCGCCACGGAAATCGTGGCCGGTCTTGCACGCCTCGATGGCTGGAGGCTCACCGGCGATGGCGCCGACGTTGCCATCGAAAAAACCTTCAGCTTCGCCAATTACTTCGAGACCATCGCCTTCGTGAATGCGCTGGCCATGGTGGCGCACACGCAAGACCATCACCCCGACCTGTCGGTGCACTACAACCGCTGCGTGGTGCGCTTCAACACGCACGACGTGGGCGGCCTGTCGGTCACCGATTTCGACTGCGCACGCCAGGCCGACGCGCTGGTCTCGAGCCCGGCCGCATGACGGAACACGCTCGTGGCTAAGCCCGGCCGCGCCGCCGCGCCCCCCGGACCTGCGAAGAAACTGAACGACGGCCTCGTCGTTGCCAGCCACGGGCGTCACTGCCTGGTGGAAACACCATCGGGCGAACGCCTGATCTGCCACCCGCGCGGCAAGAAAAGCCAGGCCGTGGTCGGCGACCGCGTGCACTGGCAGGCCACCGAAGACGAGGGCACCATCGAGCAGGTGCTGCCGCGGCGCAACCTGTTCTACCGGCAGGACGAAATTCGCACCAAGTCGTTTGCGGCCAACCTCGACCATGTGCTGATATTGATCGCGGCCGAGCCGGAATTCTCGGAACACCAACTCGCGCGCGCATTGATTGCGGCGCAGGCCGAGCGCATCACACCGATCATCGCGCTCAACAAGAGCGACCTGGTGGAACCCTTCGCGCGCGCATGGGCCAAGCTGGCGCCCTACCGCCGCATGCACCACGGCGTGCTGCCGCTGTCGCTGAAGGCCTCGGGCGAGGCGGACTACGCCTCGCTGATGAAGCTGCTCGCTGGCAAGTCCACGCTGGTGCTGGGCCCTTCCGGCTCGGGCAAGAGCACGCTGACCAACCTTCTGGTGCCGGGCGCCACCGTGCTCACGCAAGAAATTTCACAGGCGCTGAACTCGGGCAAGCACACCACCACCAGCACCACCTGGTACTGGATCGACGAAGCCCGTACCACCGGCCTGATCGACTCGCCGGGCTTCCAGGAATTCGGCTTGAACCACATCGAGCCGACGCAGCTGGCGGGCCTGATGCCCGACATCGCCGAGCACATGGGCGACTGCAAGTTCTACAACTGCACCCACCTGCACGAGCCGGGCTGCGGCGTCATCGCCAACGTGGAAACGGCCGCCAAGCCCGGTGCCATCAGCGCCAGCCGCTACCGGATCTACGGCGAGCTGTTCGCCGAGCTGAGCCAGACGCGCTACTGAGGCCTGGGAGGCCTCAGCCGAGCCAGACCCGGTACGACTTCCAGGTGGGGTCGAAGGCCAGGTCCAGCGTCACCGGCAGGTCCATCTCTTCCTGCAGCGATTGCGCATGCGTGATTGCCGCGGCCGCGTCTGCCACGTGGAAATTGACGGTGCGAACCCCCTCCTCCAGCACCACGTGCGTGCAGCAGCCCTGCTCGTGCGTCTGCAGCAGCGCAGTGAGCCGGTCTTCGTAGACGCGGGCCTCTTCCAGCTCTTCGCCGGACTCCACCGGCATGGCAGCCGACAGCCGATGGCCGAGGTCCGCGCGGCCCAGCAACGCGGTGGCCGAGTCGTTGCGCATCACGACCACTTCGATCTCGCTGCCGTCCTGAGCCTGGCGCGTGGCGCTCAGGCCCGACCAGGCGTGCTCGCCCACGGGGAACAGGCCGGTATGGCCGAGCTCGTTGCGCCAGCAGGCGTCGAACACGGCCGCGAAGCCGTCGAGCGGCACGCCGTCGAAACCCTCGTTGTCGCTCGCATCGACATAGTCGACAGGGCCGACCTTCACGGCGGTGTCGTACTCGCCCAGGATGTGGTCGAGCATGATCAGGCTCATGTGGCGCGCGTGGTCCTGCATGTCCATGGGAATGGGTTTGGCGAAGCCGATTTCCAGCGCCACCAGGCCGTCGTAAGGCTCATGCTTCACCAGGATGTCGGCGCTCGACAGTTCGAAGCCGTCCATGCGAATGGCAAAGCTGTCGTCCGCCCGCTGGCGGAAGGCCTCGACCTCGATCTGCGGCAGCGCTGGGCTGCTCTGCACCAGGGTCATCACGTCGTCGAAGTCGTCGATCGAGCCGTGCGCGGTCAGCACCAGCTTGAACGCGGGCGAATCGCCGGCCACCTCGGCGGCCAGTCGCGGAAAGAAAGGCTGCAGCAGCGCGTTGAGCGCCTGCACCATCTCGTGGCCCGACAGGGTGCGCAAGCTGTCGGTCTGGGCACTGACGGCTTGCCAGAAGCCTGCACAGGCTGCTGCGCGCGGGTCGGAGTCGGAGGGGGTCATTGGCCAGAGGTCTTTCAGGGGGTGGGGGCAAGAATGTCCTGCAGGCACTGCACCAGCGTGCTGCATTGCTCACGCGTGCCGATGCTGATGCGCAGGTACTGCGCGATGCGATGTTGGTTGAAATGCCGCACCAGCACCGCGCGCCCACGCAAGCACGCGGCAAGCTCGGCGGCGTCGCGCAGGGGATGGCGTGCGAACACGAAATTGGCCTGCGACGGCAGCACCTCGAAACCCAGGTCTTCCAGCTGGAGGCACAGGCCCTCGCGGGTGTCGACGATCTTGTCGCGCGTGCCGCGGAACCAGTCTTCGTCGTCGAGCGCGGCCACCGCGCCGGCCGAGGCCAGCCGGTCGATCGGATAGGAGTTGAAGCTGTCCTTCACACGCACCAGCGCGTCGATCAGGTTCGTCTGGCCGCAGGCAAAGCCGACCCGCAGGCCGGCCAGCGAACGCGCCTTCGACAGGGTCTGCACAACCAGCAGGTTCGGATGCTTGTCGATGAGCGACAGCGCGCTCTCGCCGCCAAAATCGATGTACGCCTCATCGACCAGCACCACGCGCTGCGGGCAGGCTTCGAGCAGTTGCACGATGCGCGACAGCGGCTGGCCGATGCCGGTCGGCGCATTCGGGTTTGCGACGACGATGCCGGCGCAGCCTTTGCGCGCACGCTCGGCAAGGGCGTCGACGTCGATGCGCAGGCCGTCGTCCACCGGCTGCAGTTCGCAGGCGATGCCGTACAGCTGCGCATAGACCTTGTAGAAGCTGTAGCTCACGTCGGGCATCAGCAGCGGCTGGGTCTGCTGGAAGAACGCGAAGAACGCATGCGCGAGCACTTCGTCGGAGCCGTTGCCGGCGAACACCTGCGCGGGCTCCAGGCCATGCCGGCGCGCGACCGCCTCGCGCAACGCGAGCGAGGTCGAGTCGGGGTAGAGCTCCAGGCCGTTTTCTGCCGCACGCCGTATCGCCTCGACCGCGACGGGCGACGGCGGATACGGGTTCTCGTTGGTGTTGAGCTTGACGAGGTTGGCGATGCGCGGCTGCTCGCCGGGCACGTAGGGCTCGAGCGCGGCGATGCGCGGGCTCCAAAAAGCCGGCACGGGAGAGGTCATGAAGTCGGTTCCCGAAGGGGCTCAGCCCAGCAGGCGAGCCAGGGTCAGCAAGGCCAGCAGCACCATCCACATCACGACCGAGCGCCAGACCAGGCCCACGACGCTGCGCAGGTGAGCGGGCTCCGGCTCGCGCCCGGGGGTGCTGCCGCTGTCGGTGCGGCGTGTGTCGGCCAGCGATTCGCCCGCCTGGGCGCGCGACAGCGGATCGGCGACGGGAATCGGGCTCAGCGAACCGCCGCCCAGGCGCACGTTGACCGCGCCCGACGTGGCAGCAAGGATCACGCCGTCGTTTTCGTTGGGGAAGCGCTGGGCGTCATTGCGCCAGCAGTCGATGGCCTCCTCGAAGCTGCCGACCACAGCGAAGCCGAGCGCGGTGATGCGCGCGGGCAGCCAGTCGATCACGTGCCAGGCGCGCGCGCCGGCGTCTTGCACCGCGACGCTCGACGGCTGCACCAGGGCGCCGTTCTTGTGTGCCCAGTAGCGCGAGACGAATTCGCTCATGCGGTAGAACACGGCGCCGGCCGGTCCGAGTCCGATGGCCGCGATGATCGAAAACCAGGCCAGCACGCCGAACACATGGCGGTGCGCGGCGATCACCGAATGCTCGATGACGTGGCGCACGATTTCGCTGCGCGGCAGGTCGGCCGCATCCACGCCCTGCCAGTGCGCGAGCAGCGAGCGCGCGAGCGGCTCGTCGCCCTCGTCGAGCGCATCGCGGATGTCGGTGAAGTGATGGCTGAACTGCCGAAAGCCCAGCGTGACGTAGAGCACCGCAATGCTCCAGAGCACCGCGAACGGCAGGCCGAGCGTGAGGACCAACAGCCAGTGCACGCCCAGCGAAACGAGCGTGGGCACGAACACCGCAAGGCCCCAGGCGATCCACCCGTGGTGCGGCTTGCCCGCGTCGAAGTTGCGGCTGGTCCAGCGCGTCCACGCCAGCACCGTGCCATACACAGGGTTGTGCGGGCCCAGCGGCCGCACCTGCTCGATCAGCAGCGCGCACAGGATGGCAAAAAAGCTCATCCTTCGATGATAGCGAGAGCGCCTGAAGGTTCAGACCCTCCGCATCACGGACTCACGCGGCAAGAAAGCGGTAGAGGTTGCGCAGCATGCCGGCCGTCGCGCCCCACACGAAGCGCTCGTCGGGTCCGTCCTGATACGGCATGGAGTACCACTCGCGCCGCAGGCCGTCGACCGCGCTCACCGAATGGCGGCGATGGTTGGCGGGGTCCATCAGCCAGGCCAGCGGCACCTCGAAGGCATGCGCCACTTCGTAAGGGTTGATGGTGAGTTCGAAGTCGGGCTGCACCAGTGCCACGACCGGCGTCACGATGAACGAGGTCACGGTGGTGTAGGTCGGCAGACTGCCCAGCACTTCGACGAACCGCGCCGAGAGCCCGACCTCTTCCCATGCCTCGCGCAAGGCGGCGGCGGAGATGTTGGCATCTTCGGGGTCGACGCGGCCGCCGGGAAACGCCACCTGCCCCGAGTGATTCGACAGGTGCGTGGTGCGCTCGGTGAGCAGCACCGTCGCGCCCTGGGGGCGCTGCACGATCGGCACCAGCACGGCCGCCTGCGCGGGCGGGCGGTCGATCATGCGCGGCTCGCGCCGCAGTTCCGGCTCCCACGCAGGCGGCGTGGCAAAACGCGCGCGCAGAGCCTGCGCCGTCAGTTGATCGGCCGGCACCGCCGGCAAGCCATCGCTGCCATCCACCGAGGGCGCCTCGCGCGGGTCGAACTGCAGCAGCGTGGGCGGCACCACGGCGTTGATGGGTTCGAGCGGGGCGGGTTGCATGGCGGCGGCGTGGGCGAGGTTGGTCAAGAGGGTGTTGAACGGAGCGGTCGAGTAGAGCTTAAAAAAGCAAGGCTGTCTTTGTGTGCACAGCACCAATGCAAAAAGCCGCCAGAGCGGCGGCTTTTCTTGCGCGACAGGCCTGCTTATTTGGCAGCAGCCGTCGACTTGCTCGGCAGCTTTTCCTTGATGCGTGCCGAACGACCGCTGCGTTCACGCAGGTAGTACAGCTTGGCGCGGCGCACATCGCCGCGGCGCTTGACTTCGATGCCGGCGATCAGCGGGCTGTAGGTCTGGAACGTACGTTCCACGCCTTCGCCGCTGGAGATCTTGCGCACGGTGAAGCCGCTGTTGAGACCACGGTTGCGCTTGGCGATCACGACGCCTTCGTAGGCCTGCACGCGCTTGCGGGTGCCTTCGACGACGTTCACGCTGACGATGACCGTGTCACCAGGCATGAAGGGGGGAATGATCTTGCCGAGGCGGGAAATTTCTTCCTGCTCGAGGGTCTGGATGAGGTTCATGACTTCCTGATAGTCGATCGTGTCGGGCTACACAAAAGGCGCCTTGGGCTTTCAACAACGAGTCGTTGAACAGTCCGGCGCGGCCGGGCAGAGGATCGGGGAGCCCGCGATTATAGCTTTTTTTTCAGCACGGCCTCATCAACCTTGCCAAGACGCCCCGCCGCGCGGGCCGCGTCGATCAACTCCGGCCGGCGCGCGGCCGACAGGGCCAGCCGCTGGTCGCGCCGCCAGCGCTCGATCTGCGCATGGTGGCCGGAGAGCAGCGGCGCCGGCACGCCCTGCCCGTTCCATTGCTCGGGCCGCGTGTAGTGCGGGCAGTCGAGCAGGCCGTCGAGCGCGGGGTTGAAGCTGTCCTGCACATGGCTGGCCTCGTCGCCGAGCACACCGGGCTGCAGGCGCGCCACGGCGTCCAGCAGCGCCATGGCCGCAATCTCTCCGCCGGAGAGAATGAAATCGCCAAGGCTGATCTGGTGGGTGACACGCGCATCGATGAAGCGCTGGTCGATGCCTTCATAGCGCCCGCACACCAGCACCGCGCCTTCGCTGGCCGACCAGCGCTCGACCGTTTCATGCCGCAGCACCTCGCCGATGGGCGAGAACAGCACGACCGGGGCCTGCGCGCCGCGGGCCGCAAGCGCGGCATCCAGGCACGCCGCCAGCGGCTCGGCCATCATCACCATGCCGGGACCGCCGCCGAACGGGCGGTCGTCCACGCGCTTGTAGTTGCCCTGCGCAAAGTCGCGCGGGTTCCACAGCACGATCTCGACCTGCTTCGATTCGTAGGCACGGCGCGTCACACCGCTGGCCATGAAAGGCGCGAACAGTTCGGGAAACAGCGTGAGAACGTCGAAGCGCATGCCGCGCGGTCGCCGGTCAGTATTCGGGTTGCCAGTCGACCGTGATCAGGCGACCGGGCAGGTCGACCTTGTCGACGAAGACCGAGACGAAAGGCACCATGCGTTCGATGGCCTTGCCGTCTTCTTCGGCGGCGAGCACCAGCGTGGTCTGCGGTCCGGTGGCGAGCAGCTCGCGCACCTCGCCGAGCACGACGCCTTCTCGGTTGACCACCGACAGACCGATCAGGTCGATCCAGTAGTACTCGTCGTCACCGGCCGTGGGAAAGCTCGAACGCGGCACGAACACGCGCGCGCCGCGCAATGCTTCGGCTGCGTTGCGGTCGGGCACATCGTCGGACGTGGCGACGATGCAGTTCGAATGTTCTTTGGCTTCGCGGATCGCGAGCCTGAAAGCGCTGCTTGTCGAGGCTCCGGGAGCCTGCAGGAACCAACGCTTGGAAGAAAAAAGCGCCTCGGGTTGGGCGCTGTGGGGCAGGACCTTGAACCAGCCCTTGATGCCCCAGGCATCGGCGATGCGCCCTACTTCAATCGCATCCGCCGGCAATTCGGCGGTTTCGAGTGCGGGCAGCATCGCCGTGCGAGCCGGCTTAAGCCGCTGCCTGCGGAGCTGCCGAAGCAGCTTGCTTGATGATGCGCAGAACCGTGGGCGAAGCTTGTGCGCCAACGCTCTTCCAGTAGGCCAGGCGGTCCTGGGCGATACGGATGCTTTCTTCGTTTTCCTTGGCGGTCGGGTTGTAGAAACCCAGGCGCTCGATGAAACGGCCATCGCGGCGAACGCGCTTGTCCGACACGACGATGTTGAAGAAAGGACGGCCCTTAGAGCCGCCGCGGGAGAGTCGAATGACGACCATGATTTATCCTTGGGTGGTCAGCAGGCCTTATGGATGAAGAAGAGGCCCGCTCACAATGTTCTTCCAGCGTCGAGACACGCGACATGGCCACCCGGCCAGCGACACGCTGAAAAGCCTGCGATTATAGCCCGACAAGCGTTTACCCGGAATTCCGGTCTCTCGCTATCCGTTTCAGCCATCCGTTTCATCCACATGCCCCTCACCCTGCGCCCCAGCCGCGACGACGACGTTGCAGCCATCACGGCCATCTACGCCCACCACGTGCTGCACGGCACCGGCACCTTCGAAACAGAGCCTCCTTCGCACGCCGACATGGCAGCCCGCCGCGCCGATGTGCTGGCCAAGAAACTGCCGTATCTGGTCGCCGAAGAAAACGGCGAAGTGTTGGGTTTTGCCTACTGCAACTGGTTCAAGCCGCGCCCGGCCTACCGTTTTTCGGCCGAAGACTCGATCTACATGTCGCAGGCGGCGCGCGGCAAGGGCCTGGGCGCCCAATTGCTCGCGGCACTTTCACAGGCCGCCGAAGCGGTTGGCGTGCGCAAGCTGATCGCGGTGATCGGCGACTCCGCCAACGCCGGCTCCGTCGGCGTGCACCGCGGCCAGGGCTTCACGCACGTGGGCGTGCTGAAAGACTGCGGCTGGAAGTTCGGCCAGTGGCGCGATGTCGTGTTGATGGAAAAGGTGCTCGGCGAAGGCAGCACGACCAACCCCGAACAAACCCCGAACAGCCCCCAATGAAAAACAAGACCACCGCCGCTTGGCTCTCTTTCCTCGGCGGCCCGCTCGGCCTGCACCGGTTCTACCTGCGCGGCATGGGCGACTGGCTCGGCTGGCTGCTGCCCATTCCCACGGCGCTGGGCATCTACGGCATCGAGCGCGTGCGCATGTACGGCGTGGACGACGGCCTGAGCTGGGCGCTGATTCCGCTGCTGGGCTTCACCATTGCAGGCTGCGCGCTGGTGGCCATCGTCTATGGCCTCATGACGCCCGAGAAATGGAATGCCCGCTTCAACACGAGCGCGCCGCAAGACGCGGCGCCCGGCCAGACCAACTGGTTCACCATTGGCGCGGTGGTGCTGGCGCTGTTCTTCGGCAGCACGATCCTGATGGCCAGCATCGTGTTCAGCTTTCAGCGCTACTTCGAACACCAGATCGAAGAAGGCCGAAAGATCTCGCAATAGCCGCCGTCAGAAGACCTGCAGGCTGATCCAGTAGGCAATGGCCGCCACGAAGGCCGAGGCGGGGATGGTGAAGATCCAGGCCCACACGATGTTCCCGGCCACGCCCCAGCGCACCGCGCTCATGCGATGCGTGGCACCCACACCCACGATGGCGCCGGTGATGGTGTGCGTGGTCGACACCGGAATGCCCAGCGCGGTGGCCAGGAACAGCGTCAGCGCGCCGCCGGTCTCGGCGCAGAAGCCGCCCACGGGCTTGAGCTTGGTGATCTTCTGGCCCATCGTCTTCACGATGCGCCAGCCGCCGAACATGGTGCCCAGCGCAATCGCGGTGTAGCAACTGATGATGGTCCACAGCGGCGGCGTGGCGTCGCTCGCCGAAGCGTAGCCGGTGGCGATCAGCAGCATCCAGATGATGCCGATGGTCTTTTGCGCGTCGTTGCCGCCGTGGCCCAGGCTGTAGGCGCCGGCGGACACCAGCTGCAGCCGCCGGAACCAGCGGTCCACGCGCGACGGCGTGGCACGCCGAAAGCCCCAGGCCACCGCAATCATCATCACCGAGCCCAGCAAGAAGCCGAGCAGCGGCGACACGAAGATGAAGGCCACCGTCTTCCAGATGCCCGAGGCCACCAGCCCGGTGGCGCCCGTCTTGGCGATCACCGCGCCCACGATGCCGCCGATGAGCGCATGCGACGAGCTGCTCGGAATGCCGTAGTACCAGGTGACCAGGTTCCAGCTGATGGCGCCGATGAGCGCGCCGAACACCACGTGCACGTCGACCACCCCCGGCTGGGCGATGCCCTTGCCCACGGTGGCCGCCACGCTCAGGTGGAAGACGAAGATCGCAATCAGGTTGAAGAAAGCCGCGAACACCACGGCCTGCCCGGGCTTGAGTACGCCGGTGGAGACCACCGTCGCGATCGAATTGGCGGCGTCGTGAAACCCGTTCATGAAGTCGAACAGGATCGCGAGGACGACCAGCACTATCACCACCCAGAGGGCGACCTGAACCGTTGCCATCGGTTGCTACCCGCTCAGGAGTTCTCGAGGACGATGCCCTCGATCACATTGGCCACGTCTTCGCACTTGTCGGTGATCGTCTCCAGCAGCTCGTAGATTGCCTTGAGCTTGATCACCTCGCGCACATCGGGCTCCTCGCGGAACAGCTTGCTCATGGCGCTGCGCATCACGCGGTCGGCGTCCGACTCGAGGCGGTCGATTTCCTCGCAGGTCTTGAGCACGGCCTCGGCCACGGCCGGGTCGGCGATCTTGCCGAGGAACTTGACAGCGTCCTTCAGGCGGTCGCAGCACTTCACGCTCAGGGCCGTGAGGCGCACGATCTCGTCGGTCATGTGGCGCACGTCGTACAGCGCCATGGTCTCGGCCGAGTCCTGGATCAGGTCGGCCACGTCGTCCATCGTGTTGATGAGCTTGTGGATCTGCTCGCGGTCGATGGGCGTGATGAAGGTCTTGTGGATCAGCCGGTTGACGTCGTGCGTCACGCGGTCGGCCGCGCGCTCGGCGTTGTCGACATCGCGGTTGTACTGCTCGCGCAGGTGCACGTCGTTGTAGTTGGCGACGAGTTGCTCGAAAGCCCTCGCCGCCTCCACGATGCGCTCGGCGTGCTGGTTGAACATCTCGAAGAAATTGCCCTCGCGGGGCAGCAGCTTGCCGAACATGGAAACTCCTGGGGTGCGCCAACCACAACCGGATGACGCCTTCATGAAAAAACCCGCGAAGTTTAACGGCTGCCGCGACCGGGCCAGGCCCGGCCTTTCTCAGACGATGCGCTTGACCACCTGGGCCGTGACCCGCGCCAGCGCCGCGCGCGGCACCTTGTCGGGCGCGATTTCGGCCAGCGGCTTCAGCACGAAGGCGCGCTCGCGCATGCGGGGATGCGGCAGCGTCAGCGTGGGCGTGTCCATCACCGAGTTGCCGTGCATCAGCAGGTCGAGATCGAGCGTGCGCGGCGCATTGGGAAACGGCCTTTCGCGGCCGGCCTGCGTTTCCAGGCGCTGCAGGGCCACGAGGAACTGCTCGGCGTCCAGCCCGGTGCGCACGGCCACCACGGCGTTGACGAAATCGGGGCCTTCGGCGTCCACCGGTTCGCTGCGGTAGAGCGACGAACGGGCCGTCACCGTCGTGCGCTGCAGCGCACCGATGGCCGCCATGGCCGCCTTGACGGCCGCCTCGGCATCGCCAAGGTTGGCGCCGATGGCGACGAAGGCCTGCACAGTCGGGTAGTCCTCCCGCACGCGGCTGGGCGCTCGGCGCGCGGGCGGCGCGCCCCTGGCACCCGCGGGCCTGGCCCCTGCGGGCTTGGAACCCACAGGCCGCCCACCCGCAGGCCTGGCACCCGCAGGCTTGGCACTCGGAGCTTTCACACCCGCAGTTTTGGCGCCTGCCGGCCTTGCACCCGCCGCCTTGGTGCCCTCGGCACGCAGCGACTTACCCGAAGGGGTACTGCTTTTCTTGCCGTCCTTCGGCTTGTCGAACGCGCTCATGCGCTTTCGGCGCTGCCGCCGCCCTCACCGCCACCCGCGGGACGCGGCTTGCGGCGGCGCCGGCGCTTGCGCGGCACAGCTTCGCCATCGGGCGGCACGGCACCGGCTTCGGTCTCGAACTCTTCCTCGGTGTCCGACCCGTCCGATGCGTCGTTCTGGCCCGCGGCGAACTCGCCGCGCGGCTTTGGCGTCGGTGGCGTCTCGCGCACCCGCACGCGCTGGCGCACCTTCTGTTCTTCGCGAACCTGCTCCAGCAGGTCGTGGCGGCGCATGTCGTCGGCGGTGCTGAACTCTTGCCACCACTCGGCAATGGCTTCGCTCACCTCGCCCACGTCGGCGCGCAGGCGCATGAAGTCGAATGCGGCGCGAAAGCGCGCCTGCTCGACCAGGCCGAAGGGTGTGGAGCCGGTGCGCTTGTCGAAGCGCGGCTGCATCATCCAGATCTCGCGCATGTCGGCGGCCAGCTTGCCGCGGCCCGACACGTCGCCGATGCGGGAATTGAACACGTCGTCGATCGCGTCCTGCAATGCCGGAAACGGCGGCTGCGCGCGCTGGCCATGGCGGCCTTCCTGGCGCTGGGCCCAGCCGTCGCGCACGTCGGCCCACAGCACGCAGGCCAGCAGAAAGCTGGGCGCCACGGGCTTGCCTTCGCCCACGCGGCGGTCGGTGTCCTGCAGGGCGGCCTTGACGAAGGGCTGCTCGGCACGCTCCACCACCACGTCCAGCAGCGGGTAGATGCCGCGTGCCAGGCCGAGCTTGTTGAGTTGCTCGATGGTCGCAATGGCATGGCCGGTCTGCAGCAGCTTGAGCATTTCGTCGAACAGGCGGCTCTGCGGCACGTCGGCCAGCAGCTTGCTCGACTCGATCAGCGGGGCCGCCGTCTTGGCTTCCATCTTGAAGCCCAGGGCCGCGAGCTTGGCCGAGAAGCGAATGGCGCGAATGATGCGCACCGGGTCTTCGCGGTAGCGCGTGGCCGGGTCGCCGATCATGCGCAGCGTGAGCTTCTGGGCGTCCTTGATGCCGTTGTGATAGTCCACCACCACCTGGTTGGCGGGGTCGTAGTACATGGCGTTCACGGTGAAGTCGCGGCGCGCCGCGTCTTCTTCCTGCGGGCCCCAGACGTTGTCGCGCAGCACGCGGCCGCTGGCGTCCACGGCGTGCTTCATGCTGGCCAGCTCACCCTTGCTGGTGCGCTCGTTGCCCGACACCTGCTCGGCGGCGGCGCTGTCCATGGAGGCGCGGAAGGTCGAAACCTCGATCACCTCGTGCTCGCGGCCGCGGCCGTACACCACGTGCACGATGCGAAAGCGCCGCCCGATGATGAAGGCCCGGCGGAACAGCGACTTCACCTGCTCCGGCGTGGCGTTGGTGGCCACGTCGAAGTCCTTGGGGCGCAGCCCAAGCAGCAGGTCGCGCACCGCGCCGCCCACCACATAGGCCTCGTAGCCGGCCTGCTGCAGCGTGGTGACCACGTTTTTCGCGCGTTCGTCGACCAGGGCCGGATCGATCTTGTGAACCTCTGCCGGCACCTCCTGGCGCTTGCCGAAGCGGCTCTTGCCCTGTGCGCTGTCGGCGGACTTGCCGAGCAGTTTGTCGATGAATTTCTTGATCATTGTTGGTTGGAAGCCTTGTTCGCTCTTTTATTCGTTCTCGAGCATGGAGCGGATCAGCGGAATGGTGATCGCGCGTTGCGTCTGCAAGGCGTAGCCGTCGAGCTGCGTGAGCAGCTCCATCAGGCTGCCGAGGTCGCGGCTGAAGCGGTGCAGCATGTAGTCGAGCACATCGTCGGACAGCATCACGCCGCGCGCATCGGCGGCCTGGCGCAGCACGGCGCGGCGTTCGCTCTCGCTCAGCACCTGCAGGTGGAAGACATGGCCCCAGCCCAGGCGGGTGCGCAGGTCTTCGCGCAGCACCAGGTCGGCCGGCGGCAGGGCGCCGGCGGCGACCACGCCGCGCTGCAGGGTCTGGGCGTTGACAAACCAGTTGAAGGCCGCGTGCTGCTGCACGGCGGTGTAGAGGTGCACGTCGTCGAGCAGAACGGCGCCCCAGCGCTCGTCGAACTCGGGCGGCTCCAGCAGGCCGGCGTGCAGCCAGCCCACGCTGGCGCCCTGCTCGCGCAGTGCGACACGCACCGATTCGAGCAGATGGGTCTTGCCACTGCCGCCTTCGCCCCACAGGTAGGTCGGCACCGGCGAGTGCAGCGCAGGGCTGCCGGCGCCGCCCACCCACACTTGCAGATGGCGCAGCGCCGCCTCGTTGGGGCCGGCAAAAAAGGCGTCGAAGCTGGGGCCCGTCGCAATGCCGATATCGAGCGCGAGCTGTTTCATCCCGGGAAGGTTCATGGAGGGGGCCGCGAGGGCCCTTAAAATCGTGAGGAATTCTATCGGCCCGGCCACACTCGTTACCGGCGCCCCCTTCAGTTCCTACTATTCGCGTTCTTTCGCGTCTTTTCGCGTCCTTCCCGACCTCGACCACCATGACTTCCCCTACGCCCACCCCCCTCAGCTACAAGGATGCCGGTGTCGATATCGACGCAGGTGACGCCCTGGTCGACCGCATCAAGCCGCTGGCCAAGAAGACCATGCGCGAAGGCGTGCTGGCCGGCATCGGCGGCTTCGGCGCCCTGTTCGAGGTGCCCAAGCGCTACAAGGAGCCGGTGCTGGTGAGCGGCACCGACGGCGTAGGCACCAAGCTCAAGCTGGCTTTCGAATGGAACATGCACGACACCGTCGGCATCGACCTGGTGGCCATGAGCGTGAACGACGTGCTGGTGCAGGGCGCCGAGCCCCTGTTCTTCCTGGACTACTTCGCCTGCGGCAAGCTGGACGTGGACACCGCCGCCGCCGTCATCGGCGGCATTGCGCGCGGCTGCGAAATCTCAGGCTGCGCCCTGATCGGCGGCGAAACCGCCGAAATGCCCGGCATGTACCCGGCCGGCGAGTACGACCTGGCGGGCTTTGCGGTCGGCGCGGTCGAAAAGTCGAAGATTCTCACGGGCCAGAACGTCAAGCCCGGCGACGTGGTGCTCGGCCTGGCCTCGGCCGGCGTGCATTCCAACGGGTTCAGCCTGGTGCGCAAGGTGATCGAACGCGCCGGCGCCGATTTGCCCGCCACGCTCGACGGCAAGCCCTTCCGCGAAGCCGTCATGGAACCCACCCACCTGTATGTGAAGCCCGTGCTCGAGGCGCTGGCCAAGCACCCGATCAAGGCGCTGGCCCACATCACCGGCGGCGGCCTGCTCGAAAACATTCCGCGCGTGCTGCCCGAAGGCACCGCCGCCCACCTGAAAAAGGGCAGCTGGCCACAGACCGAGCTGTTCGCCTGGCTGCAGAAGGTGGCCGGCATCGACGACATCGAGATGAACCGCACCTTCAACAACGGCATCGGCATGGTGGTGGTGATCGAGGCGGCCGAAGCCGCCGCCTGCGCCGCCACGCTGCGCGCCGCCGGTGAATCGGTGCATGAAATCGGCGTGATTGCCGCGCGCGGCGAAGGCGCCGCGGTGGTCGTCGGCTGAGCGCCGGCTGCTCCGTCCACTTATTGAGCAGAGCAAGCACCGCCCCGGATGGCCAAGAAGCCGCAACCCATCAACCCCGCCCTGACGGCGGCGCCCCTCCAACGTCCCACCGCCTCGCGCGGCGTGATGGTTGCCAGCTACCTGCTCATGCTGGCGGCCCTGCTGCTGGTGATGTGGGAGCACCTGCTGCCAGGCCTGCTGTGCGTGTGCATCGGCTTCCTGGCCACGCGCTGGTTCGCCCGCGTGCTGACCGGGGGCCTGCTGCGCATTCCAGCGCTGGGCAAGCGGCCTGAACGCGCCACCGGCTGGGCCCGTGTGCTGGCCGTCATTCTGGTGCTGCTGGGGCCGATCGCCCTGCTCACGCTGGCGCTGTCGCAGGCCCGCGAATACATCGTCGACGCACCCGACCAGTACCGCGAGCTGCTCGACTACACGGCCCGCACCGTGCTCGAGCTGCGCTCCAAGCTGCCGGTCGAAATTGCCGCCTACCTGCCCGAGGGCGCGGCCGAAATCCAGCGCGTCATTGCCAACTACCTGCGCGCCCAGGCCGGTTCGCTGGCCATGGCGGGGCGGGCCTGGCTGCACGGGCTGCTGTTTTCGTATGTGGGGTTGATCGTCGGCGCGCTGGCCGCCGTGGCGCACGCGCCGCTGCGCCGCAGGCCGCTGGCCGAGCAACTGCACCGGCGCGTGGAAATCTTCGGCGAAGCCTTCGGGCAGATCGTGGCGGCCCAGTTCTGGATTGCCGCCTTCAACACGCTGCTGACGGCCATCTTCCTGCTGTTCATCATGCCGATGTGGGGCGCGCACCTGCCGTACACGCCGGCGCTGATCACCCTCACCTTTCTGGCCGGGCTGGTGCCGATCGTGGGCAACCTGGTGTGCAACTCGGTCATCACGCTGGTGGGGCTGTCGGTGTCGCCGGTGACGGCGGCGGCCTGCCTGATCTTTCTGATCGTGATTCACAAGGCCGAATACGTCATCAACGCCAAGGTGGTCGGTGCGCGCACGCAGATGAGTGTGTGGGAGCTGCTGGCCGTGATGTTCGTGGCCGAGGCGGTGTTCGGGCCGGCCGGGCTGGTGGCGGCGCCGCTGTACTACGCGTACCTGAAGAAAGAACTGCAGGCGGCGGCACTGGTCTGAGGCGCAGGCGGACAGCCATGTCCGAACCTGATCGGTTCTGGTCCGCCTCCGAGCGGTCTTGGGGCTGCTGGGGCAGAAGAATAGCGGGCATCATCCACTCATCTTCCGCGAGCCCCGCCATGAAAACCTGTCTGATTGTGATCGACGCCCAGGAGTCGTTCCGCCAGCGCCCCTACTGGAACGAAGCGCTGGGCGCCGCCTACCTGGCCGAGCAGAACGCGCTGATCGCGGGCTGCGCCGCCGCCGGCGTGCCGATCGTGCGGGTCTTTCACACCGACGCGCCGGCCGACGCCGGCAACCCCTTCGCGGTCGAATCGGGCCATGTGCGCCCCATCGGCGGCCTCGCCCCCTTCGACGCCGCCGCCACCTTCACCAAGCACCGCCACAGCGCGCTGGTCAACAGCGGGCTGGACGTCTGGCTCACGCAGAACGGCATCGGGCGGCTGATCGTGAGCGGCATCCGCACCGAGCAGTGCTGCGAGACCACCACGCGCCACGCCTGCGACCTGGGCTGGGAGGTCGACTACGTGCTCGACGCCACGCTCACCTTCGACATGCTGCAGCCCGACGGCATGCCGCTGTCGGCCGCCGACATCAAGGTGCGCACCGCCACCGTGCTGCAGGGCCGGTTCGCCACCGTGTGCACCGTGGCGCAGGCGCTGGAACGGGCCGTGGCATGAGCGGTGCGGCCTTGCGCGTGTTGATCCTGGCCTTCGACGGCATCGAGGCGCTCGACTTTGCCGGCCCGTTCGAGGTGTTCACCACCGCCAGCCGTGTCGCCCAGCGCCTGCGGCCGGGCTCGGTGGCGCCGTTCGACGTGGCCTCGGTGGCCGAAGGGGCGCCGGGCCAGCCCGTGCAGGCGCGCGCCGGCCTGCAGTTGCTGGCCCAGCACACGCTGGCCGGCAGCCCGCAGGCCGACGTGCTCATCGTTCCGGGTGGCGTGGTCGATGCGCCGCTGGCCAGCCCGGACACCCTGCGCTGGATTGCCCGCCAGGCCGCCGGCGCGCAGGTGACCGCCTCGGTCTGTACCGGCGCCTTCTTGCTGGGCGCCAGCGGCGTGGTGACGACCGACGCCGTCACCACCCACTGGGAAGACATCGCCGACCTGCGCGCCCGCTTCCCCGCGCTCGACGTGCGCGAGGGCGTGCGCTGGGTCGACAACGGGCGCATCGTCAGCTCGGCGGGCATCAGCGCGGGCATCGACATGAGCCTGCACCTGGTGGCTCGGCTGGCCGGCCCCGAGCTGGCCGAGCGCACCGCGCGGCAGATGGACTACGCATGGACCCGCAACCCCAGCCCCACCTCCTGCGCGTAGTCTTCGTGCTGCTGCCCGGCAGCCTGGTGCTCGACTGGGCCGGGCCGGCCGAGGCGCTGCGCATCGCCAACCAGCGGCTGCACGCCCTGGGCCAGCCGGCGCGCTTCGCCATCGAGTTCGCCAGCCCGCGGCCCACCGCCATCGGCTCGGTCGGCGTGGCGCTGGCCGGACTGTCGCCCTTGCCCACTCGGTGGGACGGCCCCGGCTGGGTGGTGCTGGTCGGCATGCCCGGCGACACCATCGCCATCGACAACCCCGAAACGCAAGACCTGCTGCACTGGCTGCGCGGCCAGCGCTTCGAGCGCGGCCGGCTGGAGCTGGTGACGATCTGCGCCGGCGCGGTGCTGGCCGCGCATGCCGGCGCGCTCGCGGGGCGGCGCGCCACCACCCACCACCATCACCTGGGCGAACTGCGCGCGGTGGAGCCGCGCTGCGACGTGGTGAGCAACCGGGTGTTCGTGATCGATCCGCCGCTGTACAGCAGCGCCGGCGTGACCACCGGCATCGACCTGGTGCTGCACCGCATCGGCGAACTCTGCGGCGAAGCACTGGCCGCGCAGGTCGCGCAGACCATGGTGGTGGCGCTGCGCCGCGGCCCGCAAGACCCGGAGCTGTCGCCCTTTCTGGCCTACCGCAACCACCTGCACGCCGCGCTGCACCGGGTGCAGGACGCGGTCAGCGAGCAGCCGCAGGCCGACTGGAGCGTGCCGCGCATGGCCGAGGTGGCGCACACCTCGGCGCGGCACCTCACACGGCTGTTCGTGGCGCACGCCGGCGTGGCGCCGCTGGCCTACCTGCGCCGGCTGCGGCTGGCCACGGCGCAACTGGCGCTGGCCTCGGGCGCGAGCGTGACGCGGGCGGCGGAGCAGGCGGGTTTCGGCTCGGACACGCAGCTGCGCCGCGCATGGCATCAGTTCGGCCTGCCCGGCTCGCCGTCGGAGGCGAACTGAGCGCGGCGCGCGCATCCGCTGGTGTTCAGCCCCTCAGGGCAGATGGCTGCAAAAGCGCAGCACATGGCCGTCGGGCTCGCGGATCGCGAATTCGCGCAGGCCCCAGGGCTGCGACACCGGCGGCTCGATGACCGTCACGCCGCGCTTCACATAGGCGGCGTGCAGGCCGTCGATGTCCTTGCCCACGTGGATCACGACCTCGCCGCGCCAGGGCCTGGCGTCGCGCGTGTGGCATTGCCACAGGCGCAAACAGACCGGTTCGCCCCGGCTGCGGTCGCCCTTCTTCACACGGGCGTAGCTGGGCGGTTCCCCGGCGATGAAGTCGAGCTCGAAACCCAGCACCTCGCAAAACCAGCGCGCGGCACGGGAGACGTCGGACACCGGCAGCACCGGCTCCACGCCGTGGAACTCGTGCACGGTGCCCAGGTCGGGCGCCGGGCTCACACCGGCCTTGGCGCTCATCAGCTGGCGAGTCGGCGCAGGGTGGCGACGCGCTCGGCGATCAGGTCGATGTCCAGCGCGTCTTCGGCCTTGCCCAGGTAGGTTTCCAGGTCTTGCACGGCCTGCGCGGTGTTGCCCTGTTCGGCATGCGCGATGCCGCGGTCGCGGTACTCGCCCCAGGCGCTGGGCAACAGCACCACCAGACGGTCCTGCACGGCGATGACGCGCTGCCAGTCTTCCTGCGCCTGATGCACTTCCTTCAGGTTGCGCAGCATGCGCCCGATGATTTCGCGCGGGCTGGACGGCTGCAGGTACAGGCCCAGCGGCACGTCGAAGTCGCCGACCAGGCCGTTGCTGCGCTTGTAGGGCTCCAGCCGCTCGCCCAGTTCTTCGCGCGAGAGCGATTTGCCGGTGAACGGATCGATCACCACCTGCCCCTTGGGCAGCGTCACCTTGAGCATGAAGTGCCCCGGAAACCCGACGCCGCGCGCCTGCAGGCCCAGGCCCTGCGCCAACTCCATCCACAGCACGGCCAGCGAGATGGGAATGCCGCGGCGGGTGCGCAGCACGGCGTTCAGGTAGCTGTTGTCGGGGTCGTAGTAGTCGTTGACGTTGCCGCCGAAGTTCAGGTCGCTGAAGAAGAACTGGTTCAGGGCGCGCAGCCGGGCCAGCGGCGCGGCGTCTGAAGGCAGGCGGCGCTTGAGGCGCGCCAGCAGCTGGTCGACATCGCCGAGCACCTGCTGCACGTCGAGCTCCGGGTACTCGTCCTGCGCGAGGCTGGCGGCGGCTTCGAGCAGCGGAAAGTGATCGTCGCTGCGCACCAGGGACTCGAAGTACTCCAGTGCGGTGGGAAGCTGAAAGCTGAACGTCATGTGTCTTTGTAGAGGAGCCCGCTCACAGCGTCAAGGACGCGGCACCGGCGCGAAAAGGCATCAACGGCGCACGAAGCTGCGCAGGCGCACGCCCACGGCGGTGAGCACGGCGAAATACAGCAGCGCCGCGCCGGCGATCAGCGCGGCCAGCAGGCCGATGCGCAGCAGGCGCTGCTCGCGCAGGCCGACCCAGTCGAAATGCTGCGAGCCCCAGGCCAGCAGCACCGCCAGCACCAGCGTGCCCGCCAGCACCTGCAGCGCGAACTTGCCCCAGCCGGGCTCGGGCTTGTAGCTGCCGCGGCGCACCAGCCCGACCAGCAGCCAGATGGAATTGACCAGCGCGCCGATGGCAATGGTCAGCGTGAGCGCCGCATGCTGAAACACCGGCACCAGAAAGACGTTGAGCACCTGCGTGAGCACCAGCACGCCCACCGCAATGAGCATGGGCGTGCGGGTGTCGTGCTTGGCGTAGTAGCCGGGCGCCAGCACCTTCACCGCCACGATGCCGACCAGCCCGACGCCGTAGCCCATCAGCGCCAGCGTGGTGCGCCCGACGTCCTCGCCGGTGTAGGCGCCGTTGTGGAACAGCACGGCCACCAGCGGCTTGGCGAACAGCAGCAGCGCCACGGCGCAAGGCGCCGACAGCAGCACCACCAGGCGCAGGCCCCAGTCGAGCAGCGACGAATAGCGCGCGTCGTCCTTGGCGGCGCGGGCGCCGGCCAGCTGCGGCATCAGCACCACGCCCAGCGCCACGCCCAGCATGGCGGTGGGGAATTCCATCAGCCGGTCGGCGTTGGTGACCCAGGTGACGCTGCCCACGGCCAGGTGCGAGGCGATCTGCGTGTTGATGAGCAGGGAGATCTGCGCCACGCTCACGCCCAGCAGCGCGGGCAGCATCAGCTTGAGCACCTTGCGGGTCGTCGGGTCGCTCCAGGCGGCGCGCAGCGCCTTGAAGCTCGCGCCGATGCGCGGCATCAGCCCGAGCTTGCGCAGCGCCGGAATCTGCAGCGCCAACTGCAGCACGCCGCCCACCAGCACGCCCACGCACTGGGCATAGATCGGCTCGATGCCCCAGCGGCGAAACAACGGCGCGCCCACCGAAATCGACAGAATCAGCGCAATGTTCAGCAGCACCGGCGACGCCGCTGGCACCGCGAACTTGCGCCAGGTGTTCAGAATGCCGCCCGCCAGCGCCACCAGCGACATGAAGCCGATGTAGGGGAACATCCAGCGCGTCATGACCACGGCCGCGTCGAAACCCGGCAGGCCGCTGGCCATGGCCCACACCAGCAGCGGCGCGCCCAGCACGCCCACCACGCACACGATCACCAGCGTCCAGGTGAGCAGCGTGGCGACATGGTCGATGAGTTGCCGGGCGCCCTCCTGCCCGCCTTCGGTCTTCTGCGCGGCCAGCACCGGCACGAAGGCCTGGCTGAAAGCGCCTTCGCCGAAGACCCGGCGAAACAGATTGGGAATGCGAAAGGCGACGTTGAAGGCGTCGGTCAGCGCGCTCACGCCGAACACCGAGGCAAACAGCACGTCGCGCACAAGGCCCGTGATCCGCGAAGCGAGGGTCAGCAGGGAGACGGTGGAGGCGGATTTGAGCAGTGACACGGGGGCCGAGTGTAGGGCCCGCCAACGCCTCGAAACGGCCCGCCAGATGCCGGATTGGGCAAACGCAAGAACTCAGCCTATAATGGAAGGCTTTGCTGCATCATCCTCAGACACCTAAGGAATAAATCATGGCATCCGCCAAGCCCAAGAAAAAGAACCCGCGCCTCGCCTCCGGCCGCAAGCGCGTCCGCCAGGACACCAAACTCAACGCCGCGAACACCTCGCTGCGCTCCAAGTACCGTACCGCGGTCAAGAACGTCGAAAAGGCTGTTCTGGCTGGCGACAAGACCAAGGCAAGCGAACTGTTCGCGAAGGCCCAGAGCATCGTCGACACCGTCGCCGACAAGGGCATCTTCCACAAGAACAAGGCAGCCCGCGACAAGAGCCGCCTGTCGGCCAAGGTCAAGGCCCTCGCCCTCGCGCCTGAAAAGGCAGCCGCCTGACACCAGTCAGGCAAGCCCGGACCGGAATTCTCCAGTCCGCCGTTTGATCGGGGTGCGCTGCAGCAAAGTGTAAAAAACCGCCTTCGGGCGGTTTTTTCATGGGCGCTAGGTTTTGGGGGGCTCCACAGGAACGACGGGCGCGACCGCAATGACGGGCGCCACCGGGTCGGAGCGCACCGTGGCCGCCACCGGCGTCTGCGCGGCCTTGGGCATGGCGGGCGCGGGGGGCACGGGCGACACCTCGGAGACCTGCAGGTCGTTGTCCTTGGCGAAGTTCACGCAGAAGTCCCAGGCCATGGGCTCGGCGTCGCGCAGGTCGCGGTTCACGATCACGCACTTCACGCCGTTGATGGACGTGGGCACGCACCAGGGGGAATAGCTCAGGTAGCTGCCGGGAAAGGCGCCACCGGGGCGAAAAGAGCTCATCACGCCGGCCAGGCGCTCGGCCCAGTCGCTCGGGCGAAACGTACGTCCATCGCGGGTGATGCCCTGGATGAAGATTTCTTTGGCAGTGGGGGAAATCATCGTTGATTGAGGCGACCAGAACAGCTGCTGCGGTGCAGCAAGCGATTCTATCCGCGCCACTTTTTGCATCCTGAACATGGGGCATTGCTGTGATGCGCAATCCTCAACGAAGCCGTCAAACGGCCCGCCTAGAATTCGCGTTCCCTTTCTGGAGATACCGAATGAGCGCCACTGCCCAGCCCACCTCGCCCCACGTCATGAACACCTACGGTCGCCTGCCGATCGCGCTGTCGCACGGCCAGGGCTGCCGAGTGTGGGACACCACGGGCAAGGCCTACATCGACGGCCTCGGCGGCATCGCCGTGAACACGCTGGGCCACAACCACCCCGAGCTGGTGCCCGCCCTGCAGGACCAGCTGACCAAGCTGATCCACAGCTCCAACTACTACCACGTGCCCGGCCAGGAACAGCTCGCCGCCAAGCTGACCGAAATTTCCGGCCTCACCAACGCCTTCTTCTGCTCCACTGGCCTAGAGGCCAACGAAGCCGCTCTGAAGCTGGCGCGCAAGTTCGGCCATGACAAGGGCATCGAGCGCCCTGAAATCGTGGTCTACGAAGCCGCCTTCCACGGCCGCAGCATCGCCACCCTGTCGGCCACCGGCAACCCCAAGGTGCAGGCCGGCTTCGGCCCGCTGGTCGAGGGCTTCATCCGCGTGCCGCTGAACGACATCGAGGCGCTGAAGAAGGCCACCGAGGGCAACCCCAACGTGGTTGCCGTGTTCTTCGAGACCATCCAGGGCGAAGGCGGCATCCACCCGATGCGCATCGACTACCTGAAGCAGGTGCGCGCCCTGTGCGACGAGCGCGACTGGCTCATGATGGTCGACGAAGTGCAGTGCGGCATGGGCCGCACCGGCAAGTGGTTCGCCCACCAGTGGGCGGGCATCCTGCCCGACGTGATGCCGCTGGCCAAGGGCCTGGGCTCGGGCGTGCCGATTGGCGCGGTGGTGGCGGGCCCCAAGGCCGCCAACATCTTCGGCCCGGGCAACCACGGCACCACCTTCGGCGGCAACCCGCTGGCCATGCGCGCCGGTGTGGAAACCATCCGCATCATGGAAGAGCACAAGCTGCTCGAAAACGCCGCCACCGTGGGCGCCCACCTGAAGGCGGCGCTGGAGCGTGAAATCGGCGGCCTGCCCGGCGTGAAGGACATTCGCGGCCAGGGCCTGATGCTGGGCATCGAACTCGACCGCCCCTGCGGCGTGATCCTGAACCGCGCCTGCGACGCCGGCCTGCTGCTGAGCGTGACGGCCGACAAGGTGATCCGCCTGGTGCCGCCGCTCATCCTGAGCATTGCCGAGGCCGACGAAATCGTCGCCCTCCTTGCGCCCATCGTCAAAAACTTCCTGTCGGAGCCTGCCGCCCAATGACGACCGCCCCCAGCACCGCCCCCAACACCACCACGGCCCCGGCCGCCGCCATCCGGCACTACCTGCAGTTCTCCGACCTCACGGCCGACGAATACACCTACCTCTTCGACCGCATGGCGGTCATCAAGAAGAAGTTCAAGACCTACGAAAAGCACCAGCCGCTGACCGACCGCACGCTGGCCATGATCTTCGAGAAGGCCAGCACCCGCACCCGCGTGAGCTTCGAGGCCGGCATGTACCAGCTGGGCGGCAGCGTGGTGCACCTGACCACCGGCGACAGCCAGCTCGGGCGCGCCGAGCCCATCGAGGACAGCGCCAAGGTCATCAGCCGCATGGTCGACATCGTGATGATCCGCACCTACGAGCAGACCAAGATCGACACCTTTGCCGCGCACTCGCGCGTGCCGGTCATCAACGGGCTGACCAACGAGTTCCACCCGTGCCAGATCCTGGCGGACATCTTCACGTACATCGAGCACCGCGGCTCCATCCAGGGCAAGACCGTGGCCTGGGTGGGCGACGGCAACAACATGGCCAACACCTGGCTGCAGGCGGCCGAGATCCTGGGCTTCACGGTGCATGTGAGCACGCCCAGCGGCTACGAGGTGGACCAGTCGGTGGCCGGCATCCGCTCGGGCGACAGCTACAAGGTCTTCAAGGACCCGATGGAAGCCTGCCGCGGCGCCGACCTGGTCACCACCGACGTGTGGACCAGCATGGGCTACGAGGCCGAGAACGAGGCGCGCCGCAAGGCCTTTGCCGACTGGTGCGTCGACGAGGACATGATGCGCGCCGCCCAGCCCGACGCCCTCTTCATGCACTGCCTGCCCGCCCACCGCGGCGAAGAAGTGCAGGCCGAGGTCATCGACGGGCCGCAGTCGGTGGTGTGGGACGAGGCAGAGAACCGGCTGCATGCGCAAAAGGCGCTGATGGAGTTCTTGCTGCTGGGCAAGCTCTGAATTGCCCCGGCGGGGAATTGCGCACCCATTCCTCCGCCGGCAATTCAATTGACGGCGAAAAATTGGGATGCCAATTCCTCGGCATTTCAATTGAAGAGCCCCGCAATATGGCACAGGCCCAAGCCCGCGAAAAACCGCGCTCGATCAATTATTCGGACCGCTTGCCACAAATCATCGAGGGCCATGTCGCCGCGCGTCGCGTTCGATATTTTCCGCAATTCAAATCCGTTCGCATCGGAAATCCATCAATTTCCGGGCCATGCGTTGCCATTTGAATTTCCTTGAATCACTAAAAAATCGCCATGCGGCTGCAATTGCCGAAAATTGCACCCCAATTTCAAAAATAAATTTCAATACGATGAATGATTGCCAGCAATGCGGCGCCTGCTGCGCGAGCTACCGCGTCGACTTCAGCGTGCATGAGCTCGACGACAACGGCGGCCGGGTGCCGGCGGGCCTTGCGGTCGAGGTGAACGACGCCCTCTGCCGCATGCGCGGCACCGACCACACGCCCATGCGCTGCGCCGCGCTCACCGGCAAGATCGGCCAGGCCGTGGGCTGCGGCATCTACGAATGGCGGCCCAACCCCTGCCACGAACTGCAGGCCGGCAGCGACGCCTGCGAACGCGCGCGCGCCCGGCATGGGCTGCCCGCGCTGTCTGCACTGCAGTAACGGTTGAGTTCACGGGTTCAACTCGTCACCTGGTGTGTTGGAAATAACCGACACCACGACCCATCGGCCGGCGCTAACTTCGCGCCATGGCTTCTTCACATTCGCAACGCATCTGGGACATTTCGCCGCCCGTGCATGAAGGCACGCCGGTCTTTCCCGGCGACACGCCCTACCAGCAGCGCTGGGCCGCCACCATTTCGCCCGGCTGCCCGGTGAACGTCAGCGAGATCACGCTCTCGCCCCACGTCGGCGCGCATGCCGACGCACCGCTGCACTACGACCCCGACGGCCAGACCATCGGCAACGTCGACCTCACGCCCTTTCTGGGCCCCTGCCGCGTGATCCATGCCGTCGACAAGGGCCCGCTGATCGAGTGGGAGCACATTGCCCACGCCGTCGACAGCCGCCTGCCGCCGCGCGTGCTGGTTCGCACCTACGCCACCATGCCGGCCGGCCGCTGGGACCCGCAGCTTGCGGCCTATGCCCCCGCTACCGTCGAGCGCCTCGCGGCCATGGGCGTGAAGCTCATCGGCATCGACACCGCCAGCATCGATCCGGCCGACAGCAAGACGCTGGAAAGCCACCAACGCATTCGCCGCCTCGACCTGCGCGTGCTGGAGAACCTGGTGCTCGACGACGTGCCCGAAGGCGACTACGAACTCATCGCGCTGCCGCTGAAGCTGGTCAGCGCCGACGCATCCCCCGTGCGCGCCGTGCTGCGCGAACTCCCCCGCTGAAACCACCCCCGCCATGACGACCCTTGCAGACTGCCGCGCGCTCGACGCGCAAGACCCGCTGCGTGCCTTGCGCGCGCAATTCACCATTCCCGCCGACGTGCTCTACCTCGACGGCAACTCGCTCGGCGTGATGCCCACGGCGGCGCCCGCGCGCATCGCCGAAGTGGTCACCCAGGAATGGGGCCAGGGCCTCATCCGCTCGTGGAACACCGCGAGCTGGTTCGACCTGCCGCAGCGCCTGGGCGACAAGGTGGCCCGCGTGATCGGTGCCGCGCCCGGCGAGGTGGTGTGCACCGACAGCACCTCGGTCAACCTCTACAAGGTGCTGTTCGCGGCGCTGTCGCAGCAGAAGGCGAGCGGGCGCAAGCTGGTCATCAGCGAGCGCAGCAACTTCCCGACCGACCTCTACATCGCCGAGTCGCTGTGCCGCGAGCGCGGCTTCACGCTGAAGCTGATCGACGCGAGCGAACTGCAAGGCCCCGATTCCGTGCTGACCGACGACGTGGCCGTGCTGATGCTCACGCACGTGAACTACCGCACCGGCGCCATGCACGACATGAAGGCCGTCACCGCCGCCGCGCACGCCGTGGGTGCGCTCACGGTGTGGGACTTGGCGCACAGCGCGGGCGCCGTGCCCGTGGCGCTGAACGACAGCAACGCCGACTACGCCATCGGCTGCGGCTACAAGTACCTGAACGGCGGCCCCGGCGCGCCGGCCTTCGCGTGGGTGCACACCAAGCACGCGGGCCAGTTCGAGCAGCCGTTGTCGGGCTGGTGGGGCCACGCGGCGCCCTTCGAGTTCACGCCGCACTACCGCCCCGCGCCGGGCGTGGGCCGCTACCTGTGCGGCACGCAGCCCATCATTGCGCTGGCCGGGCTGGAATGCGGCCTCGACACCGTGCTTGCGGCCGAGCCCTTCAACGGCGACCAAGGCGCGATGGCCGCGCTGCGCACCAAATCGCTCGCGCTCACCGACATGTTCATCCAGCTGGTGGAAGAACGCTGCGCCGGCCAGGGCCTGTCGCTGGTGACGCCGCGTGACCATGCACAGCGCGGCTCGCAGGTGTGCCTCAGCCGCAAAGAAGGCGCCTACGCCATCGTGCAGGCGTTGATTGCACGCGGCGTCATCGGCGACTACCGCGCCGGCGATTCGCAGATGCCCGACATCCTGCGCTTCGGCTTCACGCCGCTGTACATCGGCTTCGAGGACGTGTGGAATTCGGTGGAGCATCTGGTGCAGGTGCTGGAAACGGCCGAATGGAAGCGCGAAGAATTCAACCGCAAGCACGCGGTGACCTGAGCGTCAGAGCAAGATGAAACGCACACTGTTCGCGCTGTCCGCCGCACTGCCGATGCTGTCGGCGCCTGCGCTCGCGCAGCCCAGGAAAGAGTCCGGCATGGACCTTCCTTCCTCCACCGCCGTGGTCTGGCGATGACCCGCACGCAAACACCATGAGCACCGACAAGACACCCGAGCACATCGTCCACGAAGAAAAGGCGCAGCTGGACTTCAGCAAGTCCATGAGCTACGGCGACTACCTGCACCTGGACAACATCCTCACCGCGCAGCACCCGCTCTCGCCCGCGCACGACGAGATGCTGTTCATCGTGCAGCACCAGACCAGCGAGCTCTGGATGAAGCTCATGCTGCACGAGCTGCGTGCCGCCATGAAATGCATCGCCGACGAACAACTGGCCGACGCCTTCAAGATGCTCGCGCGCGTGAGCCGCATCATGGAACAGCTGGTGAGCGCATGGACCGTGCTCTCGACCATGACGCCGCCCGAGTACACCGCCATGCGTCCGTACCTTGCCAACTCCAGCGGCTTTCAGAGCGCGCAGTACCGCTGCATCGAGTTTGCGCTGGGCAACAAGAACGCCGCCATGCTCAAGCCGCACGCGCACCGCGCCGACCTGCTGGCCCAGGTCGAGGAGGCCTACCGCGCACCGTCGCTGTACGACGAGTCGCTGCGCCTGCTGGCACGCCACGGCGTGCCCGTGCCGGCCGACCGGCTGGAGCGCGACTGGACGCAGCCGTATGAATCCAGCGAAGGCGTCGAGGCCGCGTGGCTCGCGGTGTACCGCGAACCGCATGCGCACTGGGACCTGTACCAGCTCGGCGAAAAGCTCACCGACCTGGAAGACGCATTCCGCCTCTGGCGCTTTCGCCACGTGACCACCGTCGAACGCGTCATCGGCTTCAAGCGCGGCACCGGCGGCACGGGCGGCGTGAGCTACCTGCGCAAGATGCTGGACGTGGTGTTGTTTCCGGAGATCTGGAAGATTCGCACGGACCTTTAGCCCCTGCCCTGCAATCACGCAAACGCCCTCATGAAGCTGGGGTGGCACCAATTGCTCCGCTGACGCAAAGCGCTACAGTTTTGCAAACAACGGAGACCCCAGCCATGAACGACATCCGGTTCACACCCGACGAGCTCTCCACGCTGCGCGACCACGGCGTCGTGCTGTTCGCCGACCGCGTGATCTTCGACGCGCAGCCGCCCATGCCCGAGGCGCAGATCGCCGCGGTGCAGGCCGTGTGCGCGGGCCCGGTCCCCGACGCATTGCTGACGCTGTGGCAAACCACGGCGGGCGGGCGGCTCGACTACGACCTGTCGCTGGAGATGAACGGCAACCTCGAAGGCATCAGCTGGAGCGAGTTGTTCTGGAACGGCAGCGACGGTTACCACGACCTTCAGGGCTGGATTGCGCACGAACTCGAACTGGCCGAAGAAGCCGCGCAAGAGCAAGGCACGCCCTGGAACGGCAAGCTCACGCACCTGCCCTTCGGCGGCTTCGAGTACACCGACCGCGTCTACGCGGTGGTCGAGCCCGGTGCCGAGCAGGGGCAAGTCGTGGCCTGGAAGAAAGGCCTGCCGCCGGCCTGGACGCACGCGCTGCACGAAGACAGCGTGAACACCATCGCCACCGACCTGCACGGCGCCTTTGCAGCCTTGCACCTCGACGAAGACCCACTGGCGCCCACGAGCGACTACTTCTCGGGGCAGACGCTGCTCGAATACCTCGACGACCGGCATGACGCCCACGGGCTCGACATCGACCTGATGGACAAGCTGGTCACGTTCTACAGCCGCGCCGTGGTCGACTGGCGCACGCCGTTGGCCGAAGGCACGCTGCGCCACCATGCATCGTTGGCGCGCGTGGCCTTGCGTCACGCGATAGGGGCGGACGACCCAGAACTGGTCGCCGAGCTGGCCGCGGCGGGTGTGGGGTTCGACGGGCCCTTGCAAGGCAGCGCGCTGGCCACCGATGTCGCGGTGGGGCATGGTGCTTTTGCAGCGGCTGCAGCGTTGGTGCGGGCGGGTGCACCGGTGGCGCCCGATGCGCTGCGCAACATCGACGGACAGATTTCACCCGAGCTCACCGAGGCGCTGTTGGCCAACGGTGCGGAGCCCAACGTGGCGGCCATCGTGAAATGCGCGGCATGCGGCGCGCCGGCCAGTGCGCACCTGATCGCGGAGGCCTGCGCGAAGGCGGGCATCGACGTGCCGCCGGCGTTCGTGGCGGACCGCGATGCGATGCTGCTCGACCTGGAGTCCACGCTTGCCAAGATGCAGGGGGGCTCTTTGGGTCACTACCTTGGGCAGGAAGGGGTTGCGGAGCGGATCGAGCATTTGCAGACGTTTCGCCTTTGAGCATGGGCGTTCAGGGGGCGTCAAGGGGACGCTCAGGGCGACGTTCAGGGCGACGCTCACGCCGACGGGGTGCCTTGCTCCGCGAATGTCCCCCGCTTCGCTCCTCCTTTATTTCGCTGCGCAAGGCACCCCATCGACGTGAGCGCTCAGCGCTGCTGTGCGATCCCCCAGGCAGTTGCGCCTCGCCCGATCAACCGCCACCACGCCGCCGCGGAAGCGAATGTCGACTTGCACGACACGCCGGTGCAGCGCCTATGAGGTTCGCGCGCGACGCATTGCAGAAGCTGTATTTGTTGGCGCTTGTCGCAGTTTCGTGACTCGCAAAACGGTTATTGCGCCAGGCTGTTCTCTAAAGTGAATGCCCCTGTCACTCACAACCCCGCCAAGGGAACAAGGAAGGCGCTACACACACAGCCACACCCATTCTTGAAGACTGCTCGCCTCGCGGCAGGTTGTCGGTGCTGAACAAGCAACGATGCAGATGCGAGGTATCAAAGGCGACGGCCGGGGTGCTAGTAACACCCCGACCGTCTAACCAAAGACGTGCAACAACCTCAAAAGGACCGCACAAAAATGGCTACCAAGACTATAGCCGGGGCCCCCTCGCCCCAAAACTCCCCCGACGCAACCGCCCAAGACCCGGCGGACCAGCTCGAAAACACACTCGCCCAACTCGAAGCCCTGCTGTGGGTCTGCCACGGAGAAAACATCGACTGGTGCAGCGGCACGGGGCCGCGACAACTGGAGAACCTTCTTTGGCTTGCGGCTGAGTTGGCGCGCAAGGCGGGAGAGCTGTTTCAGTTGAGTGAGAAGGCGCGCAGCACAGCGCCTGAGACCGCCGGCTAGCGGCTGGTCTGACGGGCTGCGAGTGTCGCGGCCCGTTCGCCATCGCTGCCCCGTCTTCTGATCGTGGTCACAACCGCGAGCCGATACGCAGGTCCGCTTCGGGCTGACGCCACCCTGCGGAACTCTGCCCGCCCCGTACTCGCTTCTCGCGAAAGGAAAGTGCGCGAGTGCGCTCGCGCATCTGCATCTCAGTCTGCAGTCCGCCACAGTGCTTGACCGCCCGGCACTACAGCCGCGTCAATCGGGCACAGGGCGTCGGGTGCTCCCCGCAGCGAAATAAAGGAGGAGCGAAGCGGGGGACATTCGCGGAGGGGAGTACCCGGCGGCCTGTGCACGTGCCCTGAACAAGAGCGCTGAACAAGCCCCAAAAAATCACCCCCCGTAAAGCCAAGGCTGATCAAGCAACCGCCTGCCAAGCAGGCGCATCGCCACATCGCGCCCCCACCGCATCGGCCCCGTCGCGTGGAATATCTCGCCGTTGCGCCGCGCCCTCGCTTGAACCTGTGCATTGCGTGCCCATCGGGCCTCGGCGTAGCGCGCGAACGCGGCGGGAACTGCGGCTGCATCACCGCCACCAAGCGCATCCGCCAGCGCCACCGCATCCTCTATCGCCATGCCCGCACCCTGTGCCAGATAAGGAACCATCGGGTGCGCGGCATCGCCCACCAACGCGACGCGCTCGTGCGCCATGTCGGCCGCGCAGGTGATGGGCGCGCGGTCGCCGAGCGACCACGCGCGCCAGTCGGGCATCGCGTCCAGCAAGGCCTGCAGACCGATGCAGCTGCGGCCCATGGCCTGCTTCAACGCCGCGATGCTGCTGCCCTGGTCCCAGTCGCGTGCATCGCCGGCCGGAGCCGATTCGGCGATCACCACCACGTTGAGCCATTCGCCGCCGCGCACCGGGTACGCCACCGCATGCAGACGCGGACCCAGCCACACATCGACCTGCTGGCGGCGCAACGCGGCAGGCAGGCTCGCCTGCGCCACCATGGCGCGCCAGGCTGTATGGCCGGTGACGCGCGGCGGCTCGGCGGCGGAAGGGGTGTCGAGTTGCCGGCGCACCAGGCTCCACAGACCATCGGCCCCGACGATGGCTTCGCCCTCCCAGGCGCGCGCGTCGGTGCTCGACAGGCAGACCAGGTCGTCGCTGGTCTCGACCTGGTGGATGCGCGCGGCGGTGACCAGCGTGCCGTTGCCGCGTGCCCGCACTGCAGCCAGCAGCAGTCCGTGCAGGTCGGCGCGGTGCACGCAGAAGTAAGGCGCGCCGTAGCGTTGCTGCATGGCGTCGGCCAGCGGCATGCGGGCCAGCTCGGCACCGCTTTCTGCGCTGCGGACCACCAGCGCATCGGGCCGCGCCGCGATGGCGGCGAGCCCGGTGCCAAGGCCGAGTTGCTGAAGACGCCGCGTGGCGTTGGGGCCCAGCTGCACGCCGGCGCCTATTTCGCCGAAGGCCTCGGCCTGCTCGAAAACGTCGGCGCGGTGACCTTGACGGGACAGCGCCAGCGCCGTGGCCAGCCCCCCGATGCCGCCGCCGGCGACCAGGATGTGCGCGGGCATCGGGCTCAGCGGCTGTGCGTGGACGACAGCGTGCTGGCGGTGGTGTGGTGGTTGGGGGCCTGTTCGGCGTCCGCTTGCTTGAAAGACGACTGCGGTGCCTGCGGGGCCTTGGGTGCCTGGGGCCCCTTGGGCGCACAGCTGCCGCAGCTGTCGCACGAGCCGCAGCCCGAGCTCTTGGCCAGCGAGGCGGCCAGCGCCTTGGCGCGTTCTTCGTCGACCCAGCCCGCGCGGTGGGTGCCGGCCGCCAGCTTCTGCGCGGCGCCGCGCCGCCAGCCCGCGGGCATCCAGCGCCAGACCGCGTAGAACGCGGCGGCCGCGACGATCAATCCGACGATCAGTTGCTGTGCCATGTCTTCTTCGAGCCTTTCACTGCGGGTTTTAACCCGCGCCGAGTGCCACCGCAACGCGGTAGGTGATGAAGCAGGCAGCGTAGGCCAGGGCAAACAGGTAGCCCGCCATGATCCACACGTACTTCCACGAGCCTGTTTCGCGCTTCACCGCGGCCAGCGTCGACAGGCACTGCGGCGCAAACACATACCAGACCAGCAGCGACAGCGCGGTGGCCATCGACCAACTGCTGGCGATCAGCGGCTCGAGCTGGCCGGCCACGTCGTCGCCCGTGGCCGACAGCGCATACACCGTGCCCAGCGCGCCCACCGCCACCTCGCGCGCCGCCATGCCCGGCACCAGCGCGATCGAGATCTGCCAGTTGAAGCCGATGGGCGCAAAGATGTGCTCCAGCCCGCGGCCGATCATGCCGGCCAGGCTGTACTGAATGGCCGGCCCGGTTGCGCCTTCGGGCGGCGACGGAAAGGTCGACAGGAACCACAGCAGGATGGTCAGCGTGAGGATGATGGTGCCCACGCGCTGCAGAAAGATCCAAGCACGCTCGTACAGGCCCAGCGCCAAATTGCGCGGGCTGGGCCAGCGGTAGGCGGGCAGTTCCATCAGCAGCGGCGAATGCACGGTGTTGTCGCGAAAGCGCTTCATCACCCAGGCCACGGCCATGGCCGAGACGATGCCGAACACATACAGCGCGAACAGCACCACGCCCTGCAGGTTGAAGACGCCGCCCACGGTGCGCGCCGGTATGAAGGCCGCAATCAGCAGCGCATACACCGGCAGCCGCGCAGAGCAGGTCATGAGCGGCGCAATCATGATGGTGGTGATGCGGTCGCGCCAGTTGCTGATGGTGCGCGTGGCCATCACGCCGGGAATGGCGCAGGCAAAGCTGGACAGCAGCGGAATGAACGAGCGCCCCGACAGCCCCACGGTGCCCATCACGCGGTCGAGCAGGAACGCGGCGCGCGGCAGGTAGCCGGAGTCTTCCAGCGCCAGGATGAACAGAAACAGAATCAGGATCTGCGGCAGAAAGACGACCACGCCGCCCACGCCCGCGATCACGCCGTCCACCAGCAGGCTCTGCAGCATGCCTTCGGCCATGTGCGTTTTGATGAGCCCGCCCAGCGCCTCGGTGCCGGCCTTGATGGCGTCCATGGGCAGGTTGGCCCAGCTGAACACGGCCTGGAACATCAGGAACATGGTGACGGCGAGCACCACCATGCCCCACACGGGGTGCAGCACCACGCGGTCGATGCGGTCGCTGGTGGCCAGGCTGCCCACCGGCTCCTGCACCGCCAGCCCCAGAATGCGGCGCACCTCGCGCTGCGTGGCCAGCACGTCGTCCAGCCCGGGCGCCTGCCAGGGCAGCGGCGCGGCGGCGGCCACGGGCGCATCGAGCGCCTCCAGCAGGCCCTTGGCGCCACCGGTGTGCACGCCCACGGTTTCGATCACCGGCATGCCCAGCTCGCGCGACAGCACGGCGGTGTCGACCACGATGCCCTGCTTCTTGGCCATGTCGGTCATGTTCAGCGCCATCACCATCGGCAGGCCGAGCCGCTTGGCCTCCAGCACCAGCCGCAGGTTCAGCCGCAGGTTGGTGGCGTCGGTGACGCACACCAGCAGGTCGGGCAAGGCTTCCTTGCTCTGGCCGGTGACGATGTCGCGGGTCACGGCCTCGTCGGCGCTCAGCGCGTTCAGGCTGTAGGCGCCCGGCAGGTCGAGCACGAACACGCGGCGGCCGGACGCGGTGCGCAGCGTGCCCTCCTTGCGCTCGACGGTCACGCCGGCGTAGTTGGCCACCTTCTGGCGGCTGCCGGTGAGCAGGTTGAAGAGCGCGGTCTTGCCGCAGTTGGGGTTGCCCAGCAAGGCGATGCGGCCCGGCTGCGCGGTGGGGGCCAGGCGGCCCGGCCCCTGAATGACGGCTTCAACCATGGTTGGCGGCTCCCGGCGTGACGTGGATCAGCGCGGCCTCGTGGCGGCGCAGCGCGAAGGTGGTGTGGCCCAGGCGCACGGCGATGGGCTCGCGCCCCGGCACGCCGCTGGCCACGATGCGCACCGCTTCGCCGGGCACAAAGCCGATTTCGGTCAGGCGCAGCACAAGCTCGCGACCGTCCGCGCTTTCAGGGCGCGCCACGTCCAGCACGGTGGCCCACTGGTGACTGGGGAGTTGGTCGAGCCGCAACCCGGGATGTGCCGGCGCGGCGCCGATGTCTTTGATTTGCACGGTGAAAACTGCCCCGTGAGCCGGGTGCGCCAGAAAGCGAAACCCAGATGCTATCAATTCTCACTCGCAGAAAACTGACTAAATCCCTATGACCGCGCGGATCGAAGCCTTTTTCTCGCGCGAATTCCCAGTTCAGACCAGCTCGACGATGCGCGCCGTCACCGCATCGCCATCGACGATGAGCTCGGCCAACGCAATCGGCAGCTTGAAACGGCGCGGCCCCGCGCTGCCGGGGTTGACATAAAGCACGCCGTCACGCATTTCGACTTGCGGCTTGTGGGAATGCCCCGAGACAACCACGCGCACGCCGTCGCGCCGCGGGTCGATGTCGAGTTGAGCCAGGTCGTGAATGGCATAGAGCTGCACGCCGCCGAACGTCACGCGTTCCGTCTCGGCAATGCCATGGGCCCACGCTTCGCGGTCGTTGTTGCCGCGCACCACGGTCAGCGGCGCCATGTCGCGCAGCGCATCGAGGATTCCGGCATGGCCGATGTCCCCGCCGTGCACGATGAAGTCGCTGCCCCGCAGCGCTTCCACGGCCTGCGGGCGCAGCAGGCCGTGGGTGTCGGAGATAAGCCCGACGCGAATCAAGCGATCAGGCCGCCAGCAGCTGGCGCAGCACGAACGGCAGGATGCCGCCGTGCTTGTAGTAGTCGACCTCGATGGGCGTGTCGATGCGCAGGCGCACCGTCGCCTCCTGGTGGGTGCCGTCGGGGCGGTGCACGACCAGCTTCACGTCCATCTGCGGCTTCAGCTCGCTGCCGATCACCACGTCGATCTTCTCGTCGCCGGTGAGGCCCAGCGTCTGCCATGAGTCGGCGCCGCGGAACTGCAGCGGCAGCACGCCCATGCCCACCAGATTGGCGCGGTGGATGCGCTCGAAGCTGCGCGCCACCACGGCCTTGATGCCCAGCAACTGCGTGCCCTTGGCGGCCCAGTCGCGCGACGAGCCGGTGCCGTACTCCTCGCCGCCGAACACCACGGTGCCCACGCCCTGCTCCATGTACTTCATGGCGGCGTCGTAGATGAACATCTTCTGGTTGCCGGGCTGGAACAGCGTGACGCCGCCCTCTTCCTGCGTGCCGTTGGCGTCCGGCGGAATCATGAGGTTCTTGATGCGCACGTTGGCGAAGGTGCCGCGCATCATCACGTCATGGTTGCCGCGGCGCGAGCCGTAGCTGTTGAAGTCCGCCTTGGGCACGCCGTGCGCCTTCAGCCAGATGCCCGCGGGCGAGCTTTCCTTGATGGCGCCGGCCGGGGAGATGTGGTCGGTGGTGATGGAGTCGCCGAACAGCGCCATGATGCGTGCGCCCTTGAAGCCCGCGTCCGACGCGTGCGGCTTCATCTTGAAGCCCTCGAAGAACGGCGGCTCGGCAATGTAGGTGGAGGTGGGCCAGTCGTACACCTGGCCCTCGGTGCCCTTGATGCTGCTCCAGAACTTGCCCGGGTCGGTCTTGACCTTGTCGTAGTTCGCGCGGAACGACTTGGCGTTCATCGCGTAGCGCAGGTTGTCGTCGATTTCCTTGGGCGTGGGCCAGATGTCGCCCAGGTACACGTCCTTGCCGTTCTTGCCCTTGCCCACGGGCTCGGTCATGAGGTCGGTCATGACGTTGCCGGCAATCGCGAAGGCCACCACCAGCGGCGGCGAGGCCAGAAAGTTGGCCTTCAGGTTCGGGTGGATGCGCGCTTCGAAATTGCGGTTGCCCGACAGCACGGCCGCGCCGATCAGGTCGTTCTTGGTGATGGCCTCGTTGATCTCGGGCGTCAGGTCGCCGGCGTTGCCGATGCAGGTGGTGCAGCCGTAGCCGGCCAGGTAGAAGCCGAGCTTTTCCAGGTAGGTGAGCAGGCCGGCCTTTTCCAGGTATTCGGTGACGATGCGCGAGCCCGGGGCCAGCGATGTCTTGATGTGCGGCTTGACGGTAAGGCCCGCCTCCACCGCCTTCTTGGCCAGCAGGCCGGCGGCCAGCATCACGCTGGGGTTGGAGGTGTTGGTGCACGAGGTGATGGCCGCGATCAGCACGTCGCCGTTGCCGATGGTCACCTGGCCCGCGCTCGCCTTGGGTGCGGAAGGCGCGGTGGCGCTGGTGTGCGCGGCCGCCTTGGTCGAGCGGTTGGCCACCATCTCGACCACGTCGCGCGGCGCACCGGCCGGCGGTGCGGCGGCTTCGTCGTCACCGGTGTTGCCGGCCGTGAGCAGCGGGTAGCGCAGCTTGAGCTTGTCGGCGGGCTGGTTGAAGCCGTTGGCATCGTTGGGCTTGCTGTACAGCTCGGAGAACTTGGTCGACAGATGGCCCAGGTCGATGCGGTCCTGCGGGCGCTTGGGGCCGGCCAGGCTGGGCGACACGGTGCCCAGGTCGAGGCGCACGATCTTGGTGTAGTCGATGTCGCCGGGGGCGGGCATGCCGTACAGGCCCTGCGCCTTGTAGTAGGCGGCGAAGCGCTCGACCTCTTCCTTGGTGCGGCCGGTGCCTTCGAAGTACGCCACCGTCATGTCGTCCACCGGGAAGAAGCCCATGGTGGCGCCGTATTCGGGCGCCATGTTGCCGATGGTCGCGCGGTCGGGCACGGCGATGGACGCGGCGCCCGGGCCGAAGAACTCGACGAACTTGCCCACCACTTTTTCGGCACGCAGGATGGCGGTGACGTACAGCACCAAGTCGGTGGCCGTGACGCCTTCGCGCAGCTTGCCGGTGAGCTCGAAGCCCACCACGTCGGGCGTCAGCATGTACACGGGCTGGCCCAGCATGGCCGCTTCGGCCTCGATGCCGCCCACGCCCCAGCCGACCACGCCCACGCCGTTGATCATGGTGGTGTGGCTGTCGGTGCCCACCAGCGAATCAGGGTAGTAGGTGGGCACGTCGGCCTTGTCGTACTCGCTCTTGTAGACGCCGCGCGCAAAGTATTCGAGGTTGACCTGGTGCACGATGCCAAAGCCCGGGGGCACCACGCGGAAGGTGTCGAAGGCCTGCATGCCCCACTTCATGAACTGGTAGCGCTCGTTGTTGCGCTGAAACTCCAGCTTCATGTTCAGGTCGAGCGCCTTGGGCGTGCCGTAGTAGTCGACCATCACCGAGTGGTCGACCACCAGGTCCACCGGCACCAGCGGCTCGATGGTCTTGGGCGACTTGCCCAGCTTGGCGGCCACGCTGCGCATGGCGGCCAGGTCGGCCAGCAGCGGCACACCGGTGAAGTCCTGCAACACCACGCGGGTAACGACGAACGGAATTTCGTCGGTGCGCTCTGCGTTCGGCGCCCAGTGGGCGAGTTCTTCAACGTGCTTGGGCGAAACCTTCTGTCCATCGCAATTGCGCAGCACCGACTCCAGCACGATGCGGATCGACACCGGCAGGCGCTCGATGGTGGGGTATTGCTTGGCCAGCTCCTTCAGGGACCAGTACTTGCCGGACTTGCCCGATGCGGTCTTGAAGGTCTTGAGGGTGGACGCAAAGGCGTGTGCCGGGGCTTTGGCCATAGAGAGACTCCTGTTGGTTCGTGGAAGCCTCTCAAAGATAGCAGTTAACAATGTCAGCCGTTGTAGTCGGGCTTCCCCGTTTTCGCTTCGAGGCGGCCTGTTTCTTATCGCGAAAACGGCGCCCGACGCAGCGTCAGGGCCGACCGGTGCACGCCGGGGCCTGCACCGCGTCGATGACCTGCAAGGTCATGGCGGCGCGGCGCCATCGCGCCAGAATGCGGCCCTATGAACACCACCCGCCCTCACCCGCCCCAGCCTGGCCGCGCCGGCCAGCCCGGCGCGCGCGACCCGTTCGGCGCCCACCTGCGGCACTGGCGCACGCACCGCCGGCTGAGCCAGCTCGACCTGGCACAGGAGGCCGAGGTGTCGACCCGCCACCTGAGCTACGTGGAAACCGGCCGCGCCGCGCCCAGCCGCGAGATGGTGCTGCGACTGGCCGAGCGGCTGGAGGTGCCGCTGCGCGAGCGCAATGCGCTGCTGGTGGCGGCCGGCTTCGCGCCCATGTACCGCCAGCGCTCGCTGGACGACCCCGCCATGGCGGCGGCGCGCCGCGCGGTCGACCTGGTGCTGAAAGGCCACGAGCCCTTTCCCGCGCTGGCCGTGGACCGCCACTGGAACCTGGTGGCGCACAACGCGCTGGTGCCCATGCTGATGGAAGGCGCCGCGCCGGCACTGCTGCAAGCCCCGATCAACGTGCTGCGCCTGAGCCTGCACCCCGAAGGCCTGGCCCCGCGCATCGCCAACCTGGCGCAATGGCGCACCCACCTGCTCGAACGGCTGCAGCAGCAGATTGCCGCCACCGGCGACCCGGTGCTGCAGGCACTGCACGACGAGCTGGAGGCCTACCCGCCCCCCGCCGTGCACCACGACCTGCCGGCCATCGACACCGCGCTGTCGGCGGTGGCGGTGCCGATTCAGTTCGTCACGCCCAACGGCGTGCTCAGCTTCATCACCACCATCACCATCTTTGGAACGCCGGTGGACGTCACATTGCAGGAACTGGCGGTGGAGTCGTTCTTTCCGGCCGACGAGCAGACGGCGGCTGCGCTGGCGGCATTGGCGGCGCAAGCGGCGCGCTGAGCGGGGCATCCGCTTGCGCGTCGGCACTGGTGCGCGGGCGCGCCGGGCCTTCGAAGTCGTCCACCTGAATGACCTTGTCGGCCGCCTTCAGGTAGGCCAGCGCCAGTTCGGGGTTGGGCGCCGATCGGGCAGCTTCTTCGAGCGAGTTCGTGCGGCGCAGCACCTTGTTGAGCGCCGTGGTGGTGTCACCGAGCCGCCCCGCAAGTTCCATCGCATGCATCAGGTCGCGCAGCCCGCCCGCCGCGGGCTCGCTGAGGTCGGGTGCCAGCCGTTCGACGATGCGCGGATGCTTGCGCAGCAGGTCGGCCAGTTCCAGCAATTGCACGTCGCGCAGCGGCGCCAGGTGGCCGGTGCGCCACAGCACCAAGGCACCGATCACGCGCCGGCCGCCCGTCGGCAGGTTGGCATACAGGTCGCGCAGGATCTTGCCGGCCTCGTCGAGCTGCAGGCGAATGGCGGCGCGGGCAAAAGGCAGCATCTCGGGTGCCGCGTCGGCGTGGTAGCGCCAGATGCTCGCGCTGGCCAGATACAGGTGCGCCAGCACATCGCCCAGCCGCGCCGACAGCAGCTCCATGCGCTTGAGCTTGCCCCCGAGCAGGCCCATCGCCAGGTCGGCCGTGAGCGCGTACTTGGCGCTCATGCGCGCGAGCAGCCGGGCCTCGTGCATCAGCGCTTCGGGCGGCTCGCCGAGCACCGGTGCACCGAACACGCTGTGCCACAGGTTGAGCGCCACATGCTTGCCGTGCGCAATGAGCGCCTTGCCCAGGGCTTCTTCGTCATTGGCCTGCACCGCGGCCATTTCGTCGAGCACATGCGGGTGGCAGCGCACCGCGCCCTGCCCGAACACGATGAGCGCGCGCGTGAGGATGTTCGCGCCCTCCACCGTGATGGCAATGGGCGCCTGCCGGTAAGACACGCCCAGCAGATTGGACGGGCCCGAGATGATGCCCTTGCCGCCCAGGATGTCCATGCCATGGTTGACGGCACGCCGGCCGGCCTCGGTGAGCTGCACCTTCAGGATGGCGCTGGCCACGCTGGGCTGCTCGCCCTTGTCGAGCGCGGCGGCAGTGAAGCGCCGCGCGGCGTCGCTTGCATAGAGCTCCGCCGACATCTGCGCCACCAGCCCCGCGATTGCATGGAACTTGCCCACCGGCATGCCGAACTGCTCTCGAATCTGGCCGTAGCCGTTGCTCACGTACAGCGCGGTCTGCTGCATGGCCGAGCCCAGCGCGGGCAGCGAAATGGCGCGGCCCGCGGCCAGGCATTCCATCAGCATGCGCCAGCCCTGGCCCACCTGCGGCTCGCCGCCGATGACCCACTCCATCGGCACGAACACCTGCCGCCCGCGGATGGGGCCGTTCATGAAGGCGCTGTCCATCGGGCGGTGCCGCCTGCCGATCTCCATGCCCTGGTGCGGCACCGGAATCAGCGCGCAGGTGATGCCCAGCGCGCGCTCGCCTTCGGGCCTGCTTTCGTCCACGGCATGAAAGGCCAGGCCGACCACGGTGGCGACCGGTGCCAGCGTGATGTATCGCTTGTCGAAATCGACCAGAAAGCCGCGCGTCATGCGGCCATTGAATTCGCGCTCGACGAGCACGCCGCGGTCGGGAATCGACGCCGCGTCGGAGCCGGCATAGGGCGACGTGAGGCCGAAACAAGGCAGCTCGCGCCCGTCCGCCAGGCGCGGCAGGTAGTGGTCTTTTTGCGTGTCGGTGCCGTAGCGCAGCAGCAACTCGGCCGGGCCGAGCGAATTGGGCACCATCACCGTGACGGCGGTCGCCACATTCACCGTGGCAATGCGCGTGACCACCGTGGCATGCGCGAAATGGCCGAAGCCCAGGCCGCCGAACGCCTCGGGAATGATCATTCCGAAGAAGCGCTTCTCTTGCAGGTAGCGCCACACCTTGGGCGGCAGGTCACGCGCCTGGTCGATGGCGTGGTCGTCGAGCATGCGGCACAGCTCGCGCACCTCGCGGTCCAGAAAGGCCTGCTCTCGCTCGGTGAGCTGGTTGGGGCCGGTGCCGCAGAGCACGTCGAAGTCGGGGTTGCCTGCAAAGAGCCGGCCCTCGAAGCCGACGGTGCCGGCCTCCAGCGCGGCGCGCTCGGTGTCACCCAAGGGCGGAAGCGCCTTGGAAAACGGATGCATGGCCCATCGACCGATGAGTTTCGCCAGAGGCATGGTGCGTCTCCTTCCGCGCCAAGTGGCGCGGATGTGGGCTCATCGTGCCGCTGGCCGCGCCGGGCCGGGCGCCGGTCGAGCGCCTTCGTGCGTGTCGGACGAGCGCGACTAACGCTTGGCGGGCGGCGCGCCGGCAGGCGCCGCGGCCGGGTCCTTCCAGCCGTATTCCACATACCTGCGAATGACCAGGCAGCCCGGCGGCGAATCGATCAGCGAGACCGACGAGGTGGGCTCCTTGTCGTCGGTGTACACCGCGTAGTTGGGCAGCAGCCGGGTCATGCGATAGCGGGCCAGCTCCTGCTGCGCCACGCTCTCGCAGGTGAAGGGCGCGACCGAGATGCGCTCCGCCGACACGGTGCAGTTGCCGCTTTCGTCGGGAATGGCCGTGATCGACCCCGCCACGCCTGCGTTGGGGTACTGGATGCCGATGAGCGAGAACATGGGCCCGGCGTCGGGGCGCTTGCGGTCCCAGTCGAGCAGCACGTCATGGCTGCGGCTGCCCTGCACCGTGAGCGCCGACAGGCGCGAAATGGCGGGCAGGCAGCGCCTGATGCCCACGCTGGTGGCCGCGCGCGTGAGCATGTCCTGCGGCGCGGCCGGTGGCCCGGCGGGCACCAGCACGCCTTGCGCGAGGGCGGCGCCGGCGGCGGCGCAGGCAAGCACTGCGGGCAGCAACCGCACAAGACGCAACAGGAGATGGACGGTCTTCATGGCGTTCCTCATGCCCAAAGGCGCTCGATGGCCGCCGTGTAGACGCGCACGTTCTCCTCGCCCTCGGGGTCGAGCGTGGCGATGAAGCGGCGTGCGTTCTCCCGGTAGGCCGGCAGGTCGGCATCGTGCTCGGCAAAGGCGCGCTGCAGCACGCGCCCGCCTTCTTCGCAGTCGAAGCCGTGGTAGCGGTAGCCGCAGGCGCCCAACAGGTGCGAGTTGTGCACCAGCGGGTAGCCGCCATACAGCGCCTCGTAGCAGAGGTAGTTCTGCGCGTTCTCCCAGTGGTGCGAGAACACCGCGTCGATCTTGCCGGGCATCACCTGGTGCACCGGAAAGCGCCCCTCGAAGGTGGCCAGCCCGTGGCGCACGATGTCCAGGCTCTGCGCAAAGCCCACGAACAGCGGCTTGTCCTTCAGGTGCAGGCTGTTGTAGACCCACATCTTCTCGATCAGCCGCGGCTGCGCGCGGTGCGTCGCCTCGCAGCCGAGCATGGGAATGAAGCTGGTCTTCACCAGGCAGATGTTGGGCTCGAAGATGGCGATGCGCCACTGCGCGCGGCCGGGTTCATAGGCGAAGGCGGGGCTGTCGGGCGCGTTGGCCGTGTCTCGCGCCATGGCACGCTCGAGCACCATCGGGCTCCACAGGTGCGGCAGCAGGCGCACCGGCGCGCGAAAGGTGCTCTCGAAATACGGCTTGCACGACACCTCGTACTCGGGAATGGTCCACACCTCGTCGTACGGCGCGCCTGAGATCAGCAGGCCGTGCGGCTTGTCGAAGATCATGCGTTCGATGTCGATCACGTAGTCGTTGCCCACGCGCATCGAGACGATCTTGCCGCCCTTCTCGCAAAAGGCCACCGACCACTCGCGCGCCAGTTGCGCGCTCATCTCGATCATGAGGTCGAGTTCCTGCGCCGCGGTGGCCATGTCGACAACGGGCACCGGCGAATCGGCCAGGAAGCGGACGGCATCCGCGGGGCCGCCGTCACCACCGCCGGCCACCAGCACGGCGCTTTGCACGCGCGGCGAGCGCAGCAGCAGCATCACCAGAAACAGGCAGTTCTGGTAGACGCCGTTCTCCCACAGGCTCTGCTCGCCCTTGCGGATGAAGATGGACACGCCGACCTTCAGGCGGGCGGGCATCGGGGTGCTTGGCGTGTCGTTCATTCGGCCCTTGCTGCATCGGCGCGAAAGGCCGCATTGCCGCCCACCAGGTGCAGCAGGCGCTGCGCATAGCTGTCGACGTTGGCGGGGGCGAGCGGGTCGACCGTGTCGAACACGCGGCGGGAACGCGCGCGGTAGTCGTCCAGCTGCGCGTCGTGCCCGCGCACGGCCTGCAGCAGTTGCCGCGCGCCGGCGGCAATGTCGAAGTCGGGGTAGTAGTAGCCGGCCTCGCGCAGCCAGGGCGCGTTGTGCACCAGCGGGTAGTTGCCGTACAGCGCGTCCAGGTGGCTGTAGTTCTGCGCGTTCTGCCACTGGTGCGAGACCACAGCGTCGGCGAACTGCACCATGAAGCCCGCGAAGTCGTTGCGCCCGTGAAAGACCGCCTTGTGCGCGCGCACCAGGTCCAGCGAGTTGGCCAGGTACAGCATGGTCGGGTGATCCTTGAGGTGCAGGGTGTTGAGCACCTGCATAGAAACAACCGCGTCGCGGTCGGCCCGGTAGGCGGCGTCGCAGACCAGCATGGGCACGCTGCTGGACTTCACCACCGAGATGTTGGGCTCGAAGATCGCCACCCTGAAACCCGGCTGCTCCGGGGTGCGCGGCATGTAGCCGAAGCGGTGGCCCAGGGCCTCGACCTCGGCCACGCGCTGCGCCAGAAACTGCGGCGACCAGAGGTACGGCACTTCGAACACCGGGCAGCGGTGCAGCGTGCGCATCATGGGCGTGAACACCTCGTCCTTGGGCAGCAGCCACACTTCGTCGCAACGCTCCGGCGGGCTGAAGTGGCCCTTGCCGGTGAACACGATGGGCTCGGCCAGCGACACGAAGGGCTGGCCCACGCAATGGAACACCATGCGGCCGCCGCAGGCGCGAAAGTAGGACAGCCATTGCACGTCGAGCGCGCCGGCCATCTCGATCACCACGTCCAGCGCGCCAGTCAGCTCTCGCGCGCGCCCGAAGCCCAGGCCCAGCGCGGCCAGGTCGACCTGGGGCGGCATGGCCTGCTGGTCGCCGGCGTCGACCAGCGTGACCGACTCCACGAAGCCGATGCGCCGCAGCAAGCGCGCCAGAAACAGCACGTTCTGGCCGATGCCGTTCTCCCAGATGTTCTGGCCGGCGTGGGTGAGGACCGAAATGCCGATTCGCATGGTTTGCCAGTGTGGATCAAAAGCGCAAAACGCGACACCATGGCGGACCATGACGCCCGCATCGCAAAACCACCCGATGGCTCCTGCAAGCCCCCTGCGCATCGGGATCACCATCGGCCTGCACCAGGAGGACGAAACGCTGTGGAACAACGGCATCAAGCAGAACGCCGTGTTTCTCGCGGAGGCGCTGAAACACTGCTCCGCGGTCCGCTCGGTCGTGCTGGTGAACACCACCGCCACCCCCGTCACCCCCGCCCTGCCCTGGGACCAGGCGCGCTGGCCCACCTTGAGCTTCGAGGCGGCCAAGGACAGCGTGGACGTGCTGATCGAGCTCGGTGGCCAGGTCGACGCGGCGCAGACCGACTACCTGAAGCAGCGCGGCGCGCGACTCGTGTCGTATTGCTGCGGCTTCGAATACGTGCACGCCATGGAGGCGATGCTGTTCAACAAGCCGCTCTGGGGCGCCAACCTGTTCGTGAACCAGCGCTACGACGACATCTGGATGGTGCCGCAGGTGGCGAACATCAGCCAGCCGTACTTCGAGGTGCTGCGCCGCGCCAAGGCGCGCGCCGTGCCCTTCGTGTGGAGCCCGGTTTTTCTCGACGAGCGCACGCGCGACCTGCCCCACGCCGGTGTCTACCAAGCACGCAGCGGCCCGCGCCGGCTCAGCGTGATGGAGCCCAACATCGACGTGGTGAAGTTCTGCCTCTACCCCGTGCTCATTGCCGAGCTGGCCTACCGCGCGCGGCCCGAGGCCATCGCGCTGATGCAGGTGACCAACGCCGAGCGAATGGCCACGCAGAACATGGAGTTCATCACGCTGATGAACCAGCTCGACCTGGTGCGCGAGCACAAGGCCGTGTTTCTGGGCCGGCATGAAACCCCCGCGTTCCTGGCGCAGACCACCGACATCGTGGTCTCGCACCAGTGGGAGAACCCGCTGAATTACTTCTACCTGGAGACGTGCTGGCAGGGCTACCCGCTGGTGCACAACGCGCATTTGTGCGCGGACCTGGGCTATTTCTACGAAGGCAATGATGTGGCCGCAGGTTGTGCGCGCGTGTTGCACGCCATCGACACGCATGATGCGCAGGCCACCACCTACCGGGAGCGGCAACGCAGTCTCATCGCGCGCTACCTGCCCGGCAATGCAGCAGTCACCGAGGTGTACGACACGCTGCTGCTCGACCTCATTCAGCGCCCCGCCAGATAACCGGACCCTTTCCATGCTCGAACCCTCCGCCCTGCGCCAGTTCTTCCCGGTGATCGTCACACCCAGCCACGACGGCAAGTACTTCCAGAACTACGTGACCTCGATGATGAATTTCGCCATCGAGGCCGAGCGCGCCGGCATGCGCATGCAGGTGCTGTTCCATCAAGGCGAGAGCCTGGTCACGCGCGCGCGGAACAATTGCGTGGCCCAGTTCCTGGCCAACCCGCAGTGGACGCACCTGTTCTGGATCGACGGGGACATCGGCTTCTCGGCGCAGGCGGCCTTCCGGCTGTTGCTGTCGGGCCATGACATTGCTGCCGGCGTCTATCCGCTGAAGCGCGAGAACTGGCCCGGCGAAGGCGTACCCGCCGGCATGACGCAGCAGCAGTTCGAAGCCACCTTCACGCGCTACACGGTCAACGCCAAGGCGTCCGAGCTCACCTCGCAGGTCGAGCTCGATGTGCAGCCCGACGGCTTCATGAAGATGGAAGAGGCGCCGACCGGCTTCATGGTGATCAAGCGTGCCGTGTTCGAGCGGCTCATCGCAAGCTACCCGGAATTCAACTACGTGCCCGACAGCATCGGCGAGGCCGACCAGGGCCTGCACTACCGGTTCTTCGACGTGATGGTCGATCCTGAAACGCGCCGCTACCTGTCGGAAGACTACGGTTTCTGCCGCCTGTGGTCGGGCCTGGGCGAATCGGTCTACATCGACGCCAACTCGAACCTCACGCACCAGGGCGCCAAGCTCTACCGCGGCGACTTCGCGAGTTCATTGCTCACTTCGCTGCCCCACGCCGTGGGAGGCCCGGTCGGCGCGACCATGGTGCTGAGCGGCAAGGAGCACCTGCGGCCCAACGTGCCGCCGGGCTGAGCGATTCGCTCACGCACCCGAGGCAAAAAAAAGCCCCGCACTGCGGGGCTTTTTCAATGCGGCAACGCCGCGCGGATCAGCAGGCCGGAACGGCTTCAGCCACCTTGTAGTCGTCGATCTTGTCGAAGTTCAGGTATTGGTAGATCTGCGCGCTGGACGCGTCGAGCACGCCCGTGGCAGCCATGTACTCTTCCTTGGTCGGGATGCGGCCCAGGCGCGAACAGATGGCGGCCAGCTCGGCCGAACCGAGGTACACGTTGGTGTTCTTGCCCAGGCGGTTGGGAAAGTTGCGCGTGCTGGTCGACATGACCGTGGCGCCTTCGCGCACCTGGGCCTGGTTGCCCATGCACAGCGAGCAGCCCGGCATTTCGGTGCGGGCACCGGCATTGCCGAACACGCCGTAGTGGCCTTCTTCGGTGAGTTGCTGAGCGTCCATCTTGGTGGGCGGTGCAATCCACAGCTTGACCGGAATGTCGCGCTTGCCTTCCAGCAGCTTGGAGGCCGCGCGGAAGTGACCGATGTTGGTCATGCACGAGCCGATGAACACTTCGTCGATCTTGGCGCCGGCCACGTCGCTGAGCGTCTTCACGTCGTCGGGGTCGTTCGGGCAGGCCACGATGGGCTCGTGGATTTCGGCCAGGTCGATGTCGATGACGGCGGCGTATTCGGCGTCTGGGTCACCGGCCAGCAGCGACTGGTCGGCCAGCCATGCTTCCTGCGCGGCGATGCGGCGTTGCAGCGTGCGCGCGTCGGCATAGCCTTCGGCAATCATCCACTTCATCAGCGTGATGTTGCTGTTGATGTACTCGGCAATCGGCTCCTTGTTCAGGTGCACCGTGCAACCGGCGGCCGAGCGTTCGGCCGAGGCGTCGCTCAGTTCGAAGGCTTGTTCGACCTTCAGGTCGGGCAGGCCTTCGATTTCAAGGATGCGGCCCGAGAAGATGTTCTTCTTGCCTTGCTTGGCCACCGTCAGCAGGCCCGCCTTGATGGCGTACAGCGGAATGGCGTTGACCAGGTCGCGCAGCGTGACGCCAGGTTGCATCTTGCCCTTGAAGCGCACGAGCACCGATTCGGGCATGTCCAGCGGCATCACGCCGGTGGCGGCCGCGAAGGCCACCAGGCCCGAGCCCGCCGGGAAGCTGATGCCGATGGGGAAACGGGTGTGGCTGTCGCCGCCCGTGCCCACGGTGTCGGGCGTGAGCAGGCGGTTCAGCCAGCTGTGGATCACGCCGTCGCCCGGGCGCAGCGACACGCCGCCGCGGTTGGCCATGAACTCGGGGAGTTCGTGGTGCATCTTGACGTCGACCTTCTTGGGGTACGCCGCCGTGTGGCAGAACGACTGCATCACGAGGTCGGCCGAGAAGCCCAGGCAGGCCAGGTCCTTCAGCTCGTCGCGGGTCATCGGGCCGGTGGTGTCCTGCGAGCCGACCGAGGTCATCTTGGGTTCGCAGTAGGTGCCCGGGCGAACGCCCTGGCCTTCAGGCAGGCCGCAGGCGCGGCCGACCATCTTCTGCGCGAGCGAGAAGCCCTTCTTGGTGTCGACAGGGCTGCTCGGCAGGCGGAACAGCGTGGACACGGGCAGGCCCAGCGCTTCGCGCGCCTTGGCCGTCAGGCCGCGGCCGATGATCAGCGGAATGCGGCCGCCGGCGCGCACTTCGTCGAACAGCACTTCGCTCTTGACCTGGAACTCGGCAATGACCTTGCCGTCCTTCAGCGCCTTGCCTTCATAGGGGCGCAGTTCGACCACGTCGCCCATGTTCATTTGCGTGACGTCGAGCTCGATGGGCAATGCGCCCGAGTCTTCCATCGTGTTGTAGAAGATGGGAGCGATCTTGCCGCCCAGGCAGACGCCGCCGAAGCGCTTGTTGGGCACGAAGGGAATGTCTTCGCCGGTGAACCACAGCACCGAGTTGGTGGCGCTCTTGCGCGACGAGCCCGTGCCGACCACGTCGCCCGCGTAGGCCACCAGATGGCCGCGCGCGCGCAGGTCTTCGATGAACTTCACCGGGCCGCGCTTGCCGTCTTCTTCCGGCACGATGCCGGGGCGCGCGTTCTTGTGCATCGCCAGGGCGTGCATGGGGATGTCGGGACGGGTCGTGGCGTCGGGCGCGGGCGACAGGTCGTCGGTGTTGATTTCGCCAGCCACCTTGAAGATGCTGACGGTGATGCTTTCAGGCACTTCGGGGCGGCTGGTGAACCACTCGGCGTCGGCCCAGCTTTGCAGCACGCCCTTGGCGTGCGGGTTGCCCTTGTCGGCCTTTTCCTTGACGTCGTGGAACTGGTCGAACATCAGCAGGGTTTTCTTCAGGCCTTCGGCTGCCACGGCGGCGACTTCGGCGTCGTCGAGCAGGTCGATCATGGGGCTGATGTTGTAGCCGCCGAGCATGGTGCCGAGCAGTTCGGTGGCGCGGGCGCGCGAAATGAACTCGCTCTTCTCGGTGCCGTGGGCCACGGCGGCGAGGTAGCTTGCCTTGACCTTGGCTGCATCGTCCACGCCGGCAGGCACGCGGTAGGTGAGCAGGTCGAGCAGGAAGGCACCGTCTTTGGCGTTCGCGCTCTTCAGGAGCTCGATGGCTTCAGAGGTCTGCTTCGCGCTCAAGGGCAGCGGCGGGATACCGAGCGCGGCGCGTTCGGCAACATGATCAACGTAGGCTTGCAACATCTTCTTTTCTCCGGAAACTGGTCTTTCGGGCGTGCGGAGCGCTCATGCAAGAGCCGCGCCGCACCCCGGGGTTCGGTACCGCTTACTTTGCGCCGTCGGCACCTTCGAACAGGGCCTTGGGCGGGTTCTTCTTCATTTCTGCGGCAAACGCGACTTGCGCGTCGGTCTGGCATTCGTCGGCAATGCGCAGGCCTGCCTTCTGGTTCATCAGCATCGACTTGTTGCCCAGCTGGAGCCACATGGCGCCGGCACGCGGGTCTTCGAGGCGAATGGCGCCGGTGCGGCTTTCGACCGGATGCATGCGGTACTTCAGGCCCTTGGTGGTGACCGAGAAGAAGCCGGGCTTCTTTTCGTCGGGCGTGACGGTCACGTCGGCGCCCAGCTCGCACTGAGCCCGGCCGATGGACACGCGCTGGGCCACGGCCAGGTCGGCTTCGTTGAGCGTCACGTCGGTGTCGGTGTTGATGGGGGTGACTTCTTCCACGGCCTTGGCTGCCTTGCGCGTGACCTGGCGCTTGGGCGCGGCCTTCTTGGCTTGTGCGTTGGCCGCGGGCTTGGCCGCGGCCTTGGCGGCCGGCTTGGCGGGGGCCGCGGTCTGCGCCATGGCAGCAAAAGGCAGTGCCAGGGCGACGGCAGCGATCAGGGCAATTTTCTTCATGTGTGGGTTTCCTTGAGACTGGATTCGGGTGGGTTTCAGGAGGCCGCGGCTGCGAACCAGGCTTTCGCCTCGGAGGGCAACGCGCGCCCTGTTGCGTGGGCACGCGTCAGAACTTGCCAGAAGTGGCGGTAGCTCGCGCGGTCGTGCAATGTGCCATCAATTTGTGTCGGGGCCCAATCAGCGGATGCCGCCTTTACAAGGATTTGTGTGGCAATTTGAATCTGGGCCTCGTCGGGCGCAAAAGCCTCGAGGATGGGGCGGATCTGGCTGGGGTGGATGCTCCACATGCGCGTGTAGCCGAACTCGGTGGCCGCCTTGCGGGCCGCGTTGCGCATGGCGTCGGTGTCGTTGAACTCGGTCACCACGCAGTGCGAGGGCACCTTGCCGTAGGCATGCGCGGCCGAAGCGATGGCCAGCTTGGCGCGCACCACCAGGGGATGGCTGAACTGCCCCGCCGCGCCCATGCCGTCGGCCGGAATGGCGCCGGCGTGGGCCGAAACGAAGTCCATCAGCCCGAAGCTCAGCGACTGCACGCGCGGATGCGCGGCAATGTCGAAGGCGTTGTGCACGGCCAACGGCGACTCGATGAGCACATGCAGCGGCAGCGCGGCGGCATCGGCCGCGTCGAGCGCGGCCACGGCCTGCTGCACGTCGGCCAGCGACTCCACCTTGGGAATCATCAGGTGGCTCAGGCGCTCGGCGGCGCGCCCGGCAATGGTGATCACGTCGCCGACAAAGGCCGGATGATCGACCGGATGCACCCGCACGCCGACGCGCATCCCGGGCCTGGCGGCCAGCGCGAGCTCGGTGACGAGCGCGGCATGCTCGGCCTCGCCGCCCACCGGGGCGCCGTCTTCGCAGTCGAGGGTGACGTCGAACACGCAGGCGCCGAACTCCTCGGCCATCTCGGCCTGCAGCGAGAGGCTCTTCTTCATGCGCGCCTCGACGCCGCTGTAGTGGTCGCACACGGGCAGCGTCACGGCGCCGGCCTGGGCGCCGAGCAGCACCTGCGCGGGATGGACTGCGGTGTGGGTCATGCCTTGCTCTTTTGCGCCACGATGAACATGCGCGGAAAGGCGAGCAGCCGCTTGCCGTCGGCGCGGGCCGGATAGGCGTCATTGACGCGGCGCAGGTACTCGGCCAGGTAGCTCGCCTGCAGATCGGCCGGCAGGCGGTCGACAAAGGGCTTCAGCCCGGTGCCGCGCACCCATTCGACGATGGATGCGGCGTCGGCCATGCGGTGCTGGTAGATGGTGTGCCACACGTCGACGTTTGCCGCGAGGGGCGCCAGCAGGTCGTAGTAACCGCCCAGTTCGAGCAGCAGCGTGCGCAGCCGGTCGGCGTCACCGATGGGCTCGGCCCAGGGGGCTTGCGCGGCCACGGCGCGCATCAGCCGGTGCGTGGGCTCCTGGCGGTTGTCGGGCATCTGGATGGCAAGCACGCCACCCGGGGCCAGTGCGTCGAACAGGCGCGGGATCAGCTTTTCGTGATCGGGCACCCATTGCAGGGACGCGTTGGCGTAAATGAGGTCGGGCGCTTCTTCCTTGGAACGCGGCGCCCAGCTCGCGATGTCGCTCAACTCGAAGGTGGCCTGGGGCAGCCGCTCGCGCGCGCTGACCAGCATGGCTTCGGAGTTGTCGGTGCCGGTGACTTGCGCCGCCGTGAACCGCTCGACCAGCAGCTCGGTGGAATTGCCCGGCCCGCAACCCAGGTCGACCACGCGGGCGGCCTCGGTCAGGGGCACCCGCGCCAGGAGTTCCTGTGCGGGGCGGGTGCGCTCGTCCTCGTAGCGACGGTAGAGCGCGGGGTTCCAGTCGAGCATGCTGCGGGGTTGCCTTACAGCAGGTGGGCGACGCCAGCGCGTTCGCCTTCGAGCTCTTCGAGCGTCTTGTTGATGCGCTCCTGGCTGAATGCGTCGATCTCGAGGCCTTCGACCAGCTTGTACTCACCGTTTTCGCAGGTGACCGGGAAGCCGAACATCACGTCCTTCGGAATGCCGTACTGGCCGTCCGACGGAATGCCCATGGTGACCCACTTGCCGTTGGTGCCCAGGGCCCAGTCGCGCATGTGGTCGATGGCGGCGTTGGCGGCCGAGGCAGCCGACGACAGGCCGCGTGCTTCGATGATGGCCGCGCCGCGCTTGCCCACGGTGGGCAGGAACGTGTTGGCGTTCCATTCCTGGTCGTTGATCAGCTTGGCGACGCTTTCGCCGTTGATGGTGGCGAAGCGGTAGTCGGCGTACATCGTGGGCGAGTGGTTGCCCCAGACGGTGAGCTTTTCGATGTCGGCCACGGCCTTGCCGGTCTTGGCGGCGATCTGGCTGGCGGCACGGTTGTGGTCCAGGCGCAGCATGGCGGTGAAGTTCTTGCGCGGCAGGTCGGGCGCGCTCTTCATGGCGATGTAGGCGTTGGTGTTGGCGGGGTTGCCCACCACCAGCACCTTCACGTTGCGGCTGGCCACGGCGTTCAGGGCCTTGCCTTGTGCGGTGAAGATGGCGCCGTTCACGGCCAGCAGTTCGGCACGTTCCATGCCGGGGCCGCGGGGGCGCGAACCGACCAGCAGTGCGTAGTCGGCGTCCTTGAAGGCGGTCATTGGGTCGCCATGGGCTTCCATGCCGGCCAGCAGCGGGAAGGCGCAGTCGTCGAGCTCCATCATCACGCCCTTGAGCGCCTTCTGGGCCTTCTCGTCGGGGATCTCGAGCAGTTGCAGGATGACCGGCTGGTCTTTGCCGAGCATTTCGCCGGATGCAATACGGAACAACAGGGCGTAACCGATTTGACCGGCGGCACCGGTGACGGCAACGCGGACGGGCTTTTTGCTCATGGGAAGACTCCAGAAGGTAATGAAACGGTGTCGGCGCTCTCGTGGGGCGCCAGGGGCTCCGGCGGGGCGAAATACCCTCCCGCAGCGAAACCGCAATATTTTAAGCCGATTCAATGAGGGCCGTCTTATGTCTTATATAAGATATCCTCTCGGGGCCCGCCAGGGCGCACCCCACCGCCGCCATGAACACGCCCACCACCCTCGACGAGCCCCCCACGCCGTCCTTCAGCCCGCTCTACCAGCAGATCAAGACCCTGATCCTGCAGAGCCTGCAGGCGGGCGAGTGGAAGCCCGGCGAGCCCATCCCCAGCGAGATGGACCTGGCCGCGCGCTACCGCGTGAGCCAGGGCACGGTGCGCAAGGCCATCGACGAACTGTCGGCCGAAAACCTGGTGGTGCGCCGCCAGGGCAAGGGCACCTTCGTGGCCACGCATGCCGAGCAGCATGTGCAGTACCGCTTTCTGAAGCTCCTGCCCGACGAGGGCGATCCGAGCACCGAAGGCCCCGCGGTGCGCACCATCGTCGACTGCAAGCGGCTGCGCGCCTCGGCCGACGTGGCGCGCGCGCTGGGCCTGCGCACCGGCGACGCCGTGCTGCAGGTGGGCCGCGTGCTGGCCTACGGCGGCGTGCCGACCATCCTCGAAGACCTCTGGCTGCCCGGCGCCCCGTTCAAGGGCCTCACCGCCGAGCGGCTGCGCGCCTGGCCCGGGCCGATGTACGCGCTGTTCGAGACGGAATTCGGCGTGCGCATGGTGCGCGCCGAGGAAAAGATCCGCGCCGTGCTGCCCGATGCCGAGCAGGCCCGGCTGCTCGACGTGCCACGCCAGATGCCCCTGCTGAGTGTGGAACGCGTCGCGTACACCTACCATGACATGCCGATGGAGTTGCGCCGCGGCCTCTACCGCACCGACACGCACCACTACAGAAACCAGTTGGGCTGACCCGATGATGCAGACGACACAGGCCGAATCCCGGTGCGCCGACGTGCGCACACAACCCGTGCGACGTGCTACGAAGTCAATAGCATCCGACTGCAATGGTGCGCTGACTCGTGCGTGTCCGCTGCCCGATGGTGCATTGCAATAGAATTTTGCGTTGTTTGCATTTCCGCATAAGAAACAAAAGCGTTCGCTCTCAGAACAAGTCACCAAGCCACGAAAGCAATCCCCCATGTCAGAGCTTGCAACACCCCCCCGGCCGCCGCGTCGCGAATTCCGCAACATCAATGCGTTCACCGACCTCACGACCTACCGGCTGCCGCCGGCCGGCATCGTGTCGATCCTGCACCGCGTGAGCGGCGTGATCATGTTCCTCCTGCTGCCGTTCATCATCTGGATGTTCGACACGTCGCTCTCGTCTGACTACTCGTTCGCCAGGTTCAAGGCCGCCTTCAACGTCGGCGTCGGCTTTGCGCCGGGGTGGTTCTTCAAGCTGGTCGCGCTCGCGCTCATCTGGGCCTACCTGCACCACTTCATTGCCGGCCTGCGCCACCTCTGGATGGACGTGAGCCACGCGGCGGTCACCAAGGAATTCGGTCACAGCTCCGCCCTGGTCACGCTGTCCCTGAGCATCCTGCTCACCGTGGTGCTCGGCGCCAAGTTGTTCGGCCTGTACTGAGAAGAAAAGCCCACCATGTCTGTGAATTACGGTTCCAAGCGCATCGTCGTCGGCGCGCACTACGGTCTGCGCGACTGGCTCAGCCAGCGCATCACCGGCGGCCTGATGGCCCTCTTCACGATCATCCTGCTCGCGCAGCTGATCTTCTCCCGCGGCCCCATCGGCTACGACCTGTGGGCCGGCATCTTCGCCGCGCAGTGGATGAAGGTGCTCACGTTCTCCGTGATCATCGCCCTGCTCTACCACGTGTGGGTCGGCATGCGCGACGTGTGGATGGACTACGTCCAGCCCGTCGGCGTCCGACTCGTGCTGCAAATTTTCACCATCGTCTGGCTTGTCGGTTGTGCGGGTTGGGCGATTCAAGTGCTTTGGAAGATCTGAGCTCCCCATGACTTACACAAAAGACAAAATCACCAAGCGCAAGTTCGACGTCGTGATCGTCGGTGCCGGCGGCTCCGGCATGCGCGCCTCGCTGCAACTGGCACGTGCCGGCCTCAACGTGGCCGTGCTGTCCAAGGTGTTCCCCACGCGGTCGCACACCGTGGCGGCCCAGGGCGGCGTGGGCGCATCGCTCGGCAACATGAGCGAAGACAACTGGCACTACCACTTCTACGACACGATCAAGGGCTCCGACTGGCTCGGCGACCAGGACGCCATCGAGTTCATGTGCCGTGAAGCACCCAAGGTGGTGTACGAGCTCGAACATTTCGGCATGCCGTTCGACCGCAACCCCGACGGCACCATCTACCAGCGCCCGTTCGGCGGCCACACCGCCAACTACGGCGAAAAGGCCGTGCAACGCGCCTGCGCCGCGGCCGACCGCACCGGCCACGCGATGCTGCACACGCTCTACCAAAAGAACGTGGAAGCCCGCACCCAGTTCTTCGTGGAATGGATGGCGCTCGACCTCATCCGTGACGACGAAGGCGACGTGGTCGGCGTGACCGCGCTCGAAATGGAAACGGGCGACCTGCACATCCTGCAGGCCAAGACCGTGCTGCTCGCCACCGGCGGCGCAGGCCGCATCTTCGGCGCCTCGACCAATGCGTTCATCAACACCGGCGACGGCCTGGGCATGGCCGCGCGCTCGGGCATTCCGCTGCAGGACATGGAGTTCTGGCAGTTCCACCCCACCGGCGTGGCCGGCGCGGGCGTGCTGCTCACCGAAGGCTGCCGCGGCGAAGGCGCCATTCTGCTCAACAGCAACGGCGAACGCTTCATGGAGCGCTATGCGCCCACCCTGAAGGACCTGGCACCGCGCGACTTCGTGTCGCGCTCGATGGACCAGGAAATCAAGGAAGGCCGTGGCTGTGGTCCCAACAAGGACTACATCCACATGAAGCTGGACCACCTGGGCGCGGACACCATCCACAAGCGCTTGCCGTCGGTGTACGAGATCGGCATCAACTTTGCCAACGTCGACGTCACCAAGGAACCGATTCCGGTGGTGCCCACCATCCACTACCAGATGGGCGGCATCCCGACCAACATCAACGGCCAGGTCGTCATCCAGAAGGGTGAAGACAACAGCGCCGTGGTGAACGGCCTCTACGCCGTGGGCGAATGCTCGTGCGTGAGCGTGCACGGCGCCAACCGCCTGGGCACCAACTCGCTGCTCGACCTGCTGGTGTTCGGCCGCGCGGCCGGCAACCACATCGTGCAGTTCAACGACAAGCTCAAGGAGCACAAGTCGCTGCCCACCGACGCCGCGGACCGCACGCTGGAGCGCCTGAACCGCCTGGAGTCGACCACCGAAGGCGAATACGCGCAGGACGTGGCAGGCGAAATTCGCGCCGTCATGCAGCAGCATGCCGCCGTGTTCCGCAAGCAGGCCTCGATGGACGAAGGCGTGGTCAAGATCGCCGCCGTGCGCGAACGCGTCAACGCCATCGGCCTGAAGGACAAGTCCAAGGTGTTCAACACCGCGCGCATCGAGGCGCTGGAAGTCGACAACCTGATCGAAGTGGCGCAGGCCACCATGGTCTCGGCCGCCGCCCGCAAGGAATGCCGCGGCGCGCACACGGTGGAAGACTACGAGCGTCCCGCGGACGATCCGGTCGCACCGCTGGGCCGCGACGACGCCAACTGGATGAAGCACACGCTCTGGTACAGCGAGGACAACCGCCTCTCGTACAAGCCCGTCAAGCTGCAGCCGCTGACGGTGGCTTCCGTGCCGCCCAAAGTCCGCACGTTCTAAGAATATTTACAAGGTCCATACGATGAAGCGCACATTCCAGATCTACCGCTACGACCCGGACAAGGACGCCAAGCCCTACATGCAGACGGTCGAGGTCGAACTCGACGGCCACGAGCGCATGCTGCTGGACGCCCTGATGAAGCTCAAGGCGCAGGACCCCACGCTGTCGTTTCGCCGCTCGTGCCGCGAAGGCGTCTGCGGCTCCGACGCGATGAACATCAACGGCAAGAACGGCCTGGCCTGCCTGACCAACATGCTCACGCTCAAGGGCACGATCGTGTTGAAGCCGCTGCCGGGTCTGCCCGTCATTCGCGACCTGATCGTGGACATGACGCAGTTCTTCAAGCAGTACAACTCCATCAAGCCGTACCTGCAGAACGACAACGTGCCGCCCGAGAAGGAACGCCTGCAGTCGCCCGAAGAGCGCGAGGAGCTCGACGGCCTGTACGAGTGCATTCTTTGCGCCAGCTGCTCGACCAGCTGCCCCAGCTTCTGGTGGAACCCCGACAAGTTCGTGGGCCCCGCCGGTCTGCTCCAGGCCTACCGCTTCATTGCAGACAGCCGCGACGAAGCCACCGCCGAGCGCCTGGACAACCTGGAAGACCCGTACCGCCTGTTCCGCTGCCACACCATCATGAACTGCGTGGACGTGTGCCCGAAGAACCTGAACCCGACCAAGGCCATCGGCAAGATCAAGGAACTGATGGTGCGTCGCGCCATCTGAGCCTGACTCATTGCACAGAGACGCCACCATGCAAACCGCCGCCGACCTCGACCAGCCGCTCAGCGAACGTGCGCTGAGCAAGCTGAAATGGCGCTGCCGGCGCGGACTGCTCGAGAACGACCTGTTCATCGCCCGCTTCTTCGAGCGGCACGAAGCCCGCATGACCGTGGGTCAAGCGGGAGCGATGGAGACACTGATGGACCTGTCGGACAACGACCTCCTCGACTTCCTCCTGCGCAGAAAGGAGCCCGAGCCCGAATGGGCCGGGGCCGAGGTGGTCGCATTGCTGCAGCTGATGCGCACCGACGGCGCTCAGCGTCCTGTCATCTCTCCTTCGTCCTGAATCCACCTCTGAAAGTAAACCGAAATGAAAGCATCCGATACCAAGGCCACGCTGTCGTTCAGCAACGGCGGCGACAGCGTCGACCTGCCGATCTACAAGGGCACCGTGGGCCCCGACGTGATCGACATCCGCAAGCTGTATGCACAGACCGGCATGTTCACGTACGACCCGGGCTTCATGTCGACCGCCGCCTGCCAGTCGGCCATCACGTACATCGACGGCGACAAGGGCGAGCTGCTGTACCGCGGCTACCCCATCGAGCAGCTGGCCACCAACTGCGACTTTCTGGAAACCTGTCACCTGCTGCTGTACGGTGAACTGCCGGATCAGGCGAAGAAGGAAGACTTCACCAAGGTGGTGACGAACCACACCATGGTGAACGAGCAGATGCAGTTCTTCCTGCGCGGTTTCCGTCGCGATGCCCATCCGATGGCCATCATGACCGGCCTCGTGGGCGCCCTGTCGGCCTTCTATCACGACAGCACGGACATCAACAATCCCGAGCACCGCGAGATCGCCGCAATCCGCCTGATCGCGAAGATGCCCACGCTGGTGGCCATGGCGTACAAGTACACGATCGGCCAGCCGTACATGTACCCGAAGAACGACCTGAGCTACGCAGGCAACTTCCTGCACATGATGTTTGCCACGCCGTGCGAGGAGTACAAGGTGAACCCGGTGCTCGAGCGCGCGCTCGACCGCATCTTCATCCTGCACGCAGACCACGAGCAGAACGCTTCCACTTCGACCGTGCGCCTGTGCGGCTCGTCGGGCACCAACCCCTTCGCGGCCATTGCGGCCGGCGTGGCCTGCCTCTGGGGCCCGGCCCACGGCGGCGCCAACGAAGCAGCACTGAACATGCTGTACGACATCCAGAAGGAAGGCGGCGTCGAGAAGATCGGCGAGTTCATCAAGAAGGTCAAGGACAAGAACTCGAACGTCAAGCTCATGGGCTTCGGCCACCGCGTGTACAAGAACTACGACCCGCGCGCCAAGCTGATGCAGGAAACCTGCAACGAAGTGCTGACCGAGCTGGGCCTGGAAAACGACCCGCTGTTCAAGCTGGCCAAGGAACTGGAAAAGATCGCTCTGGAAGACGAGTACTTCGTGTCGCGCAAGCTGTACCCGAACGTCGACTTCTACTCGGGCATCGTGCAGCGCGCCATCGGCATTCCGGTGCCGCTGTTCACCGCGATCTTCGCGCTGGCCCGCACCGTGGGCTGGATCGCCCAGCTGAACGAAATGATCGGCGACCCCGAGTACAAGATCGGCCGCCCGCGCCAGCTGTTCGAAGGCTCGCCCAAGCGTGACGTGAAGCCGATTTCGGCCCGCTGATCGATTCGACGAATCCATCGTTTCCTCTGAAAAGCTGCCTCCGGGCAGCTTTTTTATTGCCCGTTCGGCATGCCCCTCTTCGCAAGCCGGCAGCAATGCCATCGCGCATCGCGATGGCAGCCACCCAAAAACAGGAAGAAAATACATACCTCATCGCCAACCGCGATGCCCCAAACCCCATGAGCACGTCAGAACGCAACTTTGCCCGCCGCATCGACCTCACGTCGCTGCAGCTGTTCGTTGCCGTGTGCGAGCTGGGCAGCATCGGCCGCGCGGCGGAGCGCGAGTTCATTGCGGCGTCGGCCATCAGCAAGCGGCTGTCCGACCTGGAGGCCACGCTCGGCACCACCCTGCTCTACCGCCATGCGCGCGGTGTCGACCTCACGCCCGCGGGCGAAAGCCTGCTGCACCACGCGCGCTCGGTGCTCTACAGCCTCGAGAAGATGCAGGGCGAGCTCAGCGAATACGCCGACGGTGTGCGCGGCCATGTGCGGGTGCACGCCAACATTTCGGCCATCGTGCAGTTCCTGCCCGAAGACCTGGGCGTGTTCACGCGCGCCCACGAAGCGATCAAGATCGACCTGGAAGAGCACCTGAGCAGCGAAGTGATCCGCGCGGTGCAGGAAGGCGCGGCCGACCTCGGCGTGTGCCATGTGGCCGGCGGCGCGGGCGAGTTGCAGAGCCTGTCTTACCGCCACGACCGCCTTGCGCTCATCGTGCCCACGGGCCACCCTCTGGCGGCGCAGCGCGCGATCGATTTCGTCGATTCGCTGGCCTTCGACCACGTCGGGCTGCACACCAACAGCTCGATCTATGTCGCCATGCACGAGGCCGCGCTGGCGGCCGCGCGCAGCGTGAAGCTGCGCATTCACGTGACGGGCCTGGACGCGATGTGCCGCATGATCGAAAACGGCCTGGGCATCGGCGTGATGCCGCAGCGTGCGTTCGAGTTGATGCGCGACGGCATCGGGCGCGGGCTGGTCAGCGTGATGCTCAACGACGCCTGGGCGGCGCGCGAAATTCGCCTGGTGGCGCGCGATTTTTCAACGCTGCCCGTGGCGGCGCGCACGCTGGTCAACCACCTTCACGCCGCGGCCGCCGACGCCGCGGACGCCGCCGCGGACGGTCAGCCGCTCGCGGCCTGACGCACAAGAACAGACAATCCATTTCCCCACGAAAGACAAAAATGGCACGCACGCTCTACGACAAGATCTGGGACGAACACGTCGTCCACACCGAGGACGACGGCACCGCGATCCTCTACATCGACCGCCACCTGGTGCACGAAGTCACCAGCCCGCAGGCCTTCGAAGGCCTGCGCGAGGCCGGGCGCAAGCTGTGGCGCATCAGCTCGGTGGTGGCCACGGCCGACCACAACACGCCCACCACCGGCTGGGAACGCGGCTACGAAGGCATTGCCGATCCGACCAGCAAGGAGCAGGTCACCACGCTGGACAACAACATCGCCGAGTTCGGCGCGGCCGCGTTCTTTCCGTTCCTGAGCAAGCGCCAGGGCATCGTGCATGTGATCGGGCCGGAGTCGGGCGCCACGCTGCCGGGCATGACGGTGGTCTGCGGCGACTCGCACACCTCCACGCACGGTGCGTTCGGCGCGCTGGCGCACGGCATCGGCACCAGCGAGGTCGAGCACGTGATGGCCACGCAGACGCTGCTGGGCAAGAAGGCCAAGAACATGCTCGTGAAGGTCGAGGGCAAGCTGCCGCTGGGCTGCACGGCCAAGGACATCGTGCTGGCCATCATCGGCAAGATCGGTACCGCCGGCGGCACGGGCTACACCATCGAGTTCGCGGGCCAGGCCATTCGCGACCTGAGCATGGAAGGCCGCATGACGGTGTGCAACATGGCCATCGAGGCCGGCGCACGCGCGGGCCTGGTGGCGGTCGACGAAAAGACCATCAGCTACATCAAGGGGCGCCCGCTCGCGCCCACCGGCGTGGAGTGGGAACAGGCCGCCGCCTACTGGCGCACGCTGCAGTCGGACCCCGGCGCGAGCTTCGACGCCGTGGTCGAGCTCGACGCCGCGCAGATTCCGCCGCAGGTCACCTGGGGCACCTCGCCCGAGATGGTGGTCGACATCAACGGCCGCGTGCCCGACCCCGACAAGGAAAAGGACGCCAGCAAGCGCGGTGCCATCGAGCGCGCGCTGGTCTACATGGGCCTGGAGCCCAACAAGGCCATGAACGACATATTCATCGACAAGGTGTTCATCGGTTCGTGCACCAACAGCCGCATCGAGGACATGCGCGAAGCCGCCGCCGTGGTGAAGAAACTGGGCCAGAAGGTCGCGAAGAACGTCAAGCTCGCGATGGTCGTGCCCGGTTCGGGCATGGTGAAGGAACAGGCCGAGCGCGAAGGGCTCGACCTGATCTTCAAGGCCGCGGGCTTCGAATGGCGCGAGCCCGGCTGCTCGATGTGCCTGGCCATGAACGCCGACCGGCTGGAGCCGGGCGAGCGCTGCGCCTCGACCAGCAACCGCAACTTCGAAGGCCGCCAGGGCGCCGGTGGCCGTACCCACCTCGTGAGCCCGGCCATGGCCGCCGCTGCCGCGGTGCACGGCCACTTCGTCGACGTTCGTACGTTCGCCTGAACACACAAGAGATTCACATGCAGAAATTCACCGTGCACAAGGGCCTCGTGGCCCCCATGGACCGCGAGAACGTCGACACCGACGCGATCATTCCCAAGCAGTTCTTGAAGTCGATCAAGAAGACCGGCTTCGGCGTGAACCTGTTCGACGAGTGGCGCTACCTGGACGCCGGCTTTCCGGGCCAGGATCCGGCCAGCCGCAAGCCCAACCCCGACTTCGTGCTGAACCAGCCGCGCTACGCCGGCGCCTCGGTGCTGCTGGCGCGCAAGAACTTCGGCTGCGGCTCGTCGCGCGAACACGCGCCGTGGGCGCTGGACCAGTACGGCTTTCGCGCGATCATTGCGCCCAGCTACGCCGACATCTTCTTCAACAACAGTTTCAAGAACGGCCTGCTGCCGATCGTGCTGTCCGAAGCGCAGGTCGCGCAGCTGTTCGACGAGGCGCTCGCCTTCCCGGGCTATTCGCTGACCGTCGACCTGGAACGCCAGGTGGTGGTGAAGCCGGACGGCGGCGAGCTGGCATTCGACGTGCAGGCCTTCCGCAAGTACTGCCTGATCAACGGGCTGGACGACATCGGCCTCACGCTGCGCCACAAGGACAAGATCAAGGCCTTCGAGGCCGAGCGCCTGGCGCAGAAGCCCTGGCTCGCGCACACGATGCTGGCCAACGCCTGAGCGTGGCTCCCCTTCATCTCTTCAACACACGACAAAAATGAAAATCGCAGTTCTCCCGGGTGACGGCATCGGCACCGAAATCGTGGCCGAGGCCGTCAAGGTGCTCGACGTGCTCGACCTGAAGTTCGAAATGGAATCGGCGCTGGTCGGCGGCGCGGCCTACGAGGCGCACGGCCACCCGCTGCCCGAGTCGACGCTCAAGCTCGCCAAGGAATCCGACGCGGTGCTGTTCGGCGCCGTGGGCGACTGGAAGTACGACAAGCTCGACCGCCCGCTGCGCCCCGAGCAGGCCATTTTGGGCCTGCGCAAGAACCTGGGCCTGTTCGCCAACTTCCGCCCGGCCATCTGCTACGAGCAGCTGGTGGACGCGTCGAGCCTGAAGCCCGAGCTGATTTCGGGCCTCGATATTCTGATCATTCGCGAGCTGACCGGCGACATCTACTTCGGCCAGCCGCGCGGGCGCCGCGTGGCCACCGACGGTCACTTTCCGGGTGCCGAGGAGGCCTTCGACACGATGCGCTATTCGCGCCCCGAGGTCGAGCGCATCGCCCGCGTGGCCTTCGAGGCGGCCCGCAAGCGCAGCAAGCGCGTGACCAGCGTGGACAAGGCCAACGTGCTGGAGACTTTCCAGTTCTGGAAGGACATCGTCACCGAGGTGGGCAAGGAGTACCCGGACGTCGAGCTCGACCACATGTACGTCGACAACGCGGCCATGCAGCTCGTGAAGGCGCCCAAGAAGTTCGACGTGGTGGTTACCGGCAACATGTTCGGCGACATCCTCTCGGACGAGGCCGCGATGCTCACCGGTTCCATCGGCATGCTGCCCTCGGCGTCGCTCAACTCGAGCAACCAGGGCCTGTACGAGCCGAGCCACGGCAGCGCACCCGACATTGCAGGCAAAGGGGTTGCCAATCCTTTGGCTACAATCCTGTCCGCTGCCATGATGCTCCGCTTCTCACTCAACCAAACCGAGGCTGCCGACCGTATCGAGTCGGCCGTGAAGCATGTGCTTGCCTCCGGCCTGCGCACGGGCGACATCTGGTCGGCAGGCACGAAGCGCGTCGGTACCCGCGAAATGGGCGACGCGGTCGTTGCAGCAATCACCAAAAAGACGATTACCGGCTAACCGCAGCCCGCTTCGTCACGCCCCTCCCCGGCTCGACGAGTCGGGGGCAAAAAAGAGCAAATTTTTTCTTTTTTCATCAAAGGGCAAACTGAAATGGCGAACGCATCTCAACCTCTGGTCGGCCTCGTAGGCTGGCGCGGCATGGTCGGCTCGGTCCTGATGGACCGCATGCAGGCCGAAGGCGACTTCGGGCTCATCGAGCCGATCTTCTTCTCGACCTCCAATGCCGGCGGCAAGGCCCCGGCGATGGCCAAGAACGAGACCGCGCTGAAGGATGCGAACGACATCGAGGCACTGAAGAAGTGCGACATCGTCATCACCTGCCAGGGCGGCGACTACACCAGCGAGGTGTTCCCCAAGCTGCGCGCCGCCGGCTGGAACGGCCACTGGATCGATGCCGCCTCCACCCTTCGCATGAAGGACGACGCCATCATCGTGCTCGACCCCGTCAACCTGCCGGTGATCGAGAACGCGCTGGCCAAGGGCGGCAAGAACTGGATCGGCGGCAACTGCACCGTGAGCTGCATGCTCATGGGCGTGGGCGCCCTCTACAAGGCCGGTCTGGTCGAGTGGATGACCAGCATGACCTACCAAGCGGCCTCGGGTGGCGGCGCGCAGCACATGCGCGAACTGCTGACCCAGTTCGGCACGCTCAACACCGAAGTGCGCGCGCTGCTGGACGACCCGAAGTCGGCCATCCTGGAAATCGACCGCAAGGTGCTGCACAAGCAGCAGAACCTGAGCGCGGCTGAAACGGCCAACTTCGGCGCGCCGCTGGGCGGGTCACTGATCCCCTGGATCGACAAGGACCTGGGCCTGGGCAAGAGCCAGGACGATGCCGAATGGGGCATGTCCAAGGAAGAGTGGAAGGGCGGTGCCGAGACCAACAAGATCCTGGGCCAGGGTGCGGGCTTCGGCACCGCAGCCACGCCGGTCGACGGCTTCTGCGTGCGCATCGGCGCCATGCGCTGCCACAGCCAGGCCCTGACCTTCAAGCTCAAGAAGAACGTGCCGCTGGCCGACATCGAAGCGATGATCGCCGCCGACAACCCCTGGGCCAAGGTGGTGCCCAACACGCGCGAAGCCACCGTGAAGGACCTGACGCCGGTGGCGGTGACGGGCACCATGGACATTCCGGTCGGCCGCATCCGCAAGCTGGCAATGGGCCCGGAATACGTGGGCGCCTTCACCATTGGCGACCAGCTACTGTGGGGCGCCGCGGAACCGCTGCGCCGCATGCTGCGCATCGTGCTCGAAGCCTGATATGGGAGGCTTGGCGCCTTTTGAAACACGAATTGTTGCCAATTGGCAACGGTGAATGTGATCGTAAGTATGCGCGCACTGGGTAGAACGGGCGCAGTGCCTTGTCAGTGCACGATGATGATGCTAACGTCCTCTTACAAATTCTGGGCCTGAGCCGCCCCTATCAGCATGACAAGACATCTGTTGCCTGCGGCCGGCCCATCGGCCGCTCGCCCGCCTCTCCCATCGAACGGTTGGCGCCTTTCCATCCTGGGCGCGGCGGCAGCTGTCGCCCTTGGCATTGCCAGCCCCGACGCCAGCGCTTTCGCGCTGGGTCAGCTGAAAGTGCAATCGGCGCTGGGCGAACCGCTGCGAGCGGAGATCGACGTGACCGAAATCGCCGCCAACGAGGCGGACGGTCTGAAAATCAGCATCGCCACCGCCGAAGCCTTCAAGAGCGCCGGCGTGCCGTACAACGCGGCGCTCAGCGACGTCAAGGCGACGCTGCAACGCCGCGCCGGCGGCCAGTACGTGGTGCGCCTGAGCGGAAACCGGCCGCTGAACGATCCGTTCATCGACCTGTTGCTCGAAGCCAACGGCGCGTCAGGCCGCATCGTGCGCGACTACACCGTGCTGCTGGACCCGCCCAGCGCGCGCCAGCCGGCTGCCGGCGCGCAGGCTGTGCCTCTCGCGCCGATCACACCCATCTCGCCCCAAATTGCCACACCCGTCGAGCGCCCCGCAGCCGCGGCACGCGCCCGCCGAGAGCGCGCCGCACCGCCAGTGGCCGCAGCACCGGCCGCGGCGGCACCCGCAACGGCACCCGCCCCCGTCACGGCTGCCGCACCGGCACGCACCGGTGGCGGCGGTGACCAAGTCACCGTGCAGCGCGGCGACACCGCCGGCAAGATCGCCAGCGCTCACAAGCCAGCCGACGTGTCGCTCGACCAGATGCTGGTGGCGATGCTGCTGTCCAACCCCGACGCATTCATTGGCGGCAACGTCAACCGCATGCGTGCCGGCGCCGTGCTCGACCTGCCCTCCGCAGCCGAAGCGGCCGCCGTGCCGCCCTCGGAAGCGCGCCGCACCGTCACCGCGCAAAGCCGCGACTTCGGCTCGTACCGCCAGCGCCTGGCAGAGAACGCGCCCACCGCGAACGTGGCGGCCGCAAGCCGCAACGCCTCGGGCAAGCTGCAAGCCAACGTCGAAGACCGCAATGCCGCGGCCAGCGCGCCGGACAAGCTCACCATTTCGCAAGGCAGCGCCTCCACCCGTGCCGCCGATGAAAAAGTGGCACAGGCGCGCCAGGCGCAAGACAGCAACAGCCGCGTGGCGGAGCTGTCGAAGAACATCGAGGAGCTGAACAAGCTCAAGGCCGGAGCAGGCACGGGCACCGGCGCGTCGGCACCCGCCGCGGGCGCAGCCCCGGCCACGCCGGGCATTCCGGTGCCAGCACCGACCACCGCCGCAACGACGGCGCCCGCGGCGGCTCCGGCACCGGTGGCGGCAGCCCCCGCGCCAGCCGCACCTGTCGCCGCTGCACCGACCACTCCCACGCCTGAAGCCACGGCCGCAACGGCCGCAGCAGGCGCCACCCCGATCGCCGGCACGCCATCGGCCACGGATGCAACGGCAACGCCCGCCGCCACGGCAGCCAGCGCCGCAGCGGCTGCCGCCCCGAAGCCGGCCCCCAAGAAGGTGGTCGCACCCCCGCCTCCGCCGGAGCCCACCTTCCTCGAAGAACTGCTCGACAACCCGCTGATGCTCGCCGGCGGCGCGCTCATCGCGCTGCTGATCGGCTTCCTGCTGTACCGCGTGCTGGGCCGTCGGCGCGAGGAAATGAGCGAAAGCGTGTTCCTGGAGAGCCGCATTCCCAAGGACTCGTTCTTCGGCGCGAGCGGTGGCGAATCGGTCGACACCAAGAACCGCGGTGACTCCACCGTGTCGTCGCTGTCGTACTCGCCGAGCCAGCTCGACGCGGGCGATGTCGACCCCGTGGCCGAAGCCGACGTGTACCTGGCCTACGGCCGCGACCTGCAAGCCGAGGAAATCCTGCGTGAAGCGCTGCGCCTGAACCCGGACCGCACCGCCATCCACCTGAAGCTGCTCGAAATCCATGCCAAGCGCCGCGACGTGCGGGCTTACGAAAGCCTGGCCACCGAAGTGCACAAGCTGACCGGCGGCGCGGGTTCCGACTGGAACCGCGTGGTCGACATGGGCAAGGATCTCGACCCGGGCAACCCCCTTTACGAATCGGGCGCACCTCGCAGCGCAGGCGCCAGTGCCGCCGAAACGGCCGCCTTCGCCGGCGCCCTGGCTGCAGCCGCCAAGCCGGTGGCACCGCCGCCGCCCGCGGCACCGGTCGCATCGGCACCGCCAGCGTTCGTGCCCTCGGTCGCACCACTGGATTTCGACCTCGACCTGACCGCGCCGCCTGCGCCAGCCCCGGCCCCGAGCCATGCACCGGTCGGCGCCAGCCTGCCGAAGTCGGCCTACGCACCCGCACCGACGGCTGCACGCCCCGCCGCGCCTCTGTCGAACGGCCACGCCGCAACGCCGGTCGATCTGGAAAACGACTTCGACACCGCCCCCGGCGCGCTGACCGCCAACACGCTGCCCGGCTCGCTGAGCGACGTGGACAACACCCGCCCAGCCATGCTGCGCAATGCGCTGCCGGCCGACTCGGGCTTCATCGAGTTCGACATGAGCGCACTGGCGGGCCTGCCCGCTGCCCGCGCCCCCGAACCCGAACCAGTCACCCGCCCCGCAGCCATGGCCTCGGACGACGAAGGCGACGAAAGCCCGCACGCCGTCAAGCTCTCGCTTGCACGCGAACTGCAGGCCATCGGCGACGTCGAAGGCGCCCGCTCGCTGGTCGAGGAAGTCGAGGCCGAAAGCGCCGGCGACGTCAAGACGCAAGCCCGACAACTGCTCGCCGAGTTGCGCTGAGCGGTTGCTGTTTCTGTCCGTGAATTCGTGAGGCCGGCGTCTTGAGACTGGCGCTTGGCATCCGATACAACGGCCAGGCCTACGAGGGCTGGCAAAGCCAGCGCTCGGGCCGCACGGTGCAGGACAAGCTGGAGGCGGCGCTCGCGAAGTTCACCGCCCAGCCGCCCGGCAGCATCGGCACGCTGTGCGCCGGGCGCACCGACGCCGGTGTGCACGGGCTGATGCAGGTGGTGCACTTCGACACCACCATCGAGCGCGAACCCTTCTCCTGGATGCGCGGCACCAACCGCTTTCTGCCCGCCGACATCGCGGTGCAGTGGGCCCAGCCGGTACCCGACGAATTCCATTGCCGCGCCAGCGCCCTGGCCCGCCGCTATCTCTACGTGCTCTCTCAGTCGCCGGTGCGGCCCAGCCTCGACGCAGGCCGGGTCGGCTGGTCGATGCACGCGCTCGACGGCGATGCGATGCGCAAAGCCGCGGCGGTGCTCATCGGCACGCATGACTTCAGTTCGTTCCGCGCCTCGGCCTGCCAGGCCAAGTCGCCCGTGAAGAACCTGCGCCGCATCGAGATCACACGCGTAGGCGAAGGCGAACGCTGCCGCTGGCATTTCGAGTTCGAGGCCGACGCCTTCCTGCACCACATGATCCGCAACCTGATGGGCTGCCTGGTGCGCGTCGGGCGCGGCGACGAGCGCGTCGAATGGATCGCCGAGGTGCTCGCGGCCCGCAGCCGCAAGGTGGCGGCCCCCACCTTCTCCGCGGACGGCCTGTACTTCGTGGGCCCGTTGTACGACGCCAAGTGGGCTCTGCCGGCCGAGGCCACGCTGCAGGCCGTCGCCGCTCCTTATGATGGCCCGCCATGACCGCGTCCACCCTCCCCGCCCTGCGCACACGCACTCGAATCAAGATCTGTGGCCTGACGCGTGAGGCCGATGTCGATGCGGCCGTCGAAGCCGGCGCCGACGCCATCGGCTTCGTGCTGTATCCGAAAAGCCCGCGCGCCGTGACGGCCGAACGCGCCGCCGAACTGGCCGCGCGCCTGCCCCCGTTCATCACGCCCGTGCTGTTGTTCGTGAACGAGGATGCGCCTACGGTCATGGCGGCACTCTCCCTCGTGAAGGGCGCCATCGCGCAATTCCATGGCGAAGAGTCGCCCGAGCAGTGCGAGCAAGCCACCGGTCCGGGCCGCTTTCGCTACATGCGCGCCGCCCGCATTCCACTGGGGGCTGCCGGGGCCGGCTTCGACCTCGTAAAATACGCGTCCGATTACTCCCACGCCCAGGCCATCCTGCTCGACGCCCATGTCGAAGGTTATGGCGGTGGCGGCAAGGCTTTCGATTGGTCACTTCTTCCACCCGCCGTCGACGCTCACCTCGTCTTGAGTGGTGGGCTCACACCTGCAAACGTGAGCGATGGCATTCGCATTCTGCGGACGCGCTGCAAGTCGCTGTCCGTTGATGTGAGCTCGGGCGTCGAAATCGACGGCCCGGGGAACAAGGGCCTCAAGGACACCGGAAAGATCCGGCAGTTCGTTGCCGCTGTCAGGGCAGCCGACGCGTCCTTCTCCAGTTAGCCGCCGCAGCCGATCGATGTCGGGCTGCGGCCCACCGATCGAGAACCATGCAAAGCAACTACCAGCAACCCGACGCCTCCGGCCACTTCGGCAACTACGGCGGCACCTTCGCGAGCGAAACGCTCACCCACGCCATCAACGAACTGCGCGACGCGTACGCCAGGTTCAAGGACGATCCGGCCTTCCTGGCCGAATTCCACTACGAACTGAAGCACTTCGTCGGGCGCCCGTCGCCGGTCTACCACGCCGCGCGCACCAGCCGCGAGATGGGCGGCGCGCAGATCTACCTGAAGCGCGAAGACCTGAACCACACCGGCGCGCACAAGATCAACAACGTGATCGGCCAGGCGATGCTGGCGCGGCGCATGGGCAAGCCCCGCGTCATTGCTGAAACCGGCGCCGGCCAGCACGGCGTGGCCACCGCCACCATCTGCGCGCGCTACGGCCTCGAGTGCGTGGTCTACATGGGCAGCCAGGACGTGAAGCGCCAGAGCCCCAACGTCTACCGCATGAACCTGCTGGGCGCCACCGTGGTGCCGGTGGAGTCGGGCAGCAAGACGCTGAAGGACGCGCTCAACGAGGCGATGCGCGACTGGGTGACCAACGTGGAAAACACCTTCTACATCATCGGCACGGTCGCCGGCCCGCACCCGTATCCGACGATGGTGCGCGACTTCCAGAGCGTGATCGGCACCGAGTGCATCGCGCAGATGCCCGCCATGCTTGCCGCCGACGGAATCACCGGCGAGGCAGAGGGCAAGCAACCCGACGTGGTGGTCGCCTGCGTGGGCGGCGGCAGCAACGCCATGGGCATCTTCCACCCCTACATTCCGTTCGCCGGCACGCGCCTGATCGGCGTGGAGGCGGCGGGCGAAGGGCTGGACAGCGGCAAGCATTCGGCCTCCATCCTGCGCGGCAGCCCCGGCGTGCTGCACGGCAACCGCACCTACCTGCTGCAGAACGAGGACGGCCAGATCACCGAGACCCACAGCATCAGCGCCGGCCTCGACTACCCCGGCGTCGGCCCGGAGCATGCGTACCTGGCCGACATCGGCCGTGCCGAATACGTCGGCGTGACCGACGTGGAGGCGCTCGAAGCCTTCCACTACCTGTGCCGCACCGAGGGCATCATTCCCGCGCTCGAATCCAGCCACGCCGTGGCCTACGCCATGAAGCTCGCCAAGACCATGCGCCCCGACCAATCCATTCTGGTGAACCTCTCGGGCCGCGGCGACAAGGACATCGGTACCGTCGCCGACCTGTCGGGCGTCGATTTCTACGACCGGCCTTCCATGCGCGGTCTGAGCGTGAAGGGAGGCAAGTGATGAGCCGCATTGCAGCAACCTTCGACGCACTGAAAAAAGACGGCCGCCGCGCCCTCATTCCCTACGTGACCGCCGGTTTCCCCTTCGCCGACATCACGCCCGAACTGATGCACGGCATGGTCGAGGCCGGCGCCGACGTGATCGAGCTGGGCGTGCCCTTCTCCGACCCGATGGCCGACGGCCCCGTGATCCAGAAGGCCGGCGAAGCCGCGCTGGCGATGGGCGTGGGCATGAAGCAGGTGCTGGCCATCGTGGCCGCGTTCCGCCAGAAGGACGCGACCACGCCCGTGGTGCTGATGGGCTATGCCAACCCGGTCGAGCGCTACGACCTGGTGCACGGCAAGCAGGCCTTCATTCGCGACGCGGCCGCCTCCGGCGTGGACGGGCTGCTGGTGGTCGACTACCCGCCCGAAGAGTGCGAAGCCTTTGCCGCCGAGCTGAAGACGGCCGGCATCGACCTGATCTTTCTGCTGGCGCCCACCAGCACCGACGAGCGCATGGCCCAGGTCGCGCGCATTGCCACCGGCTACGTGTACTACGTGTCGCTCAAGGGCGTGACCGGTGCCGGCCACCTCGACACCGAGGCGGTCGGCCGGATGATTCCGCGCATCCGCCAGCATGTGGGCATTCCGGTGGGCGTGGGCTTCGGCATCCGCGACGCGCGCACGGCACAGGCGGTCGGCTCGGCCGCCGATGCGGTTGTGATCGGCACCAAGATCATTCAGCTCATCGAAGACCAGCCGCGCGAACGCGTGGTGCCGGCGGTGCGCGAATTTCTCGCGGGCATCCGCGAGGCGCTCGACGCGCTGCCGGCCGCTACCCCCAAGAACGCGGCTGGCCGATAATCGCCGCTGCCCTCACCCCCAACCCCTCTTTCGCCATGCGAAAGAGGGGAGCTAATTCGGAGTCCTATGAGCTGGCTTGAAAAACTGCTACCCGCCAAGATCGCACAAACCGACCCCTCCGAGCGCCGCCAGGTGCCCGAAGGGCTGTGGATCAAGTGCCCCGCCTGCGAGACCGTTCTGTACAAGACCGACCTCGAACACAACCAGAATGTCTGCCCCAGCTGCAGCCACCACCACCGCATCGGCGCGCGCGCGCGGCTCGACGCGTTCCTCGACCCCGAGGGCCGCTACGAACTCGGCCAGGAAGTGCTGCCGGTCGACGCCCTGAAATTCAAGGACAGCCGCAAGTACCCCGAGCGCTTGAAGGAAGCCCTGGAAAACACGGGCGAAACCGACGCGCTGGTGGTGCTGGGCGGCTCGGTGCACAGCATCAACGTGGTCGTGGCCTGCTTCGAGTTCGAATTCATGGGCGGCAGCATGGGCAGCGTGGTCGGCGAGCGCTTCGTGCGCGGCGTCGAGACCGCCATCGAACAGAAGGTGCCCTTCATCTGCTTCACCGCCACCGGCGGCGCGCGCATGCAGGAAGGCCTGCTCTCGCTCATGCAGATGGCCAAGACCAACGCCGCGCTCACGCGCCTGGCGAAGAAGGGCCTGCCCTACATCAGCGTGCTGACCGACCCGACCATGGGCGGCGTGAGCGCCGGTTTCGCCTTCGTGGGCGACGTGGTGATCGCCGAGCCCAAGGCGCTGATCGGTTTTGCCGGCCCGCGCGTGATCGAGTCGACCGTGCGCGTGACGCTGCCCGAAGGCTTCCAGCGCGCCGAGTTCCTGCAGACCAAGGGTGCCATCGACTTCATCAGCGACCGCCGCGAACTGCGCAAGACCATCGCCAGCACGCTGGCCATGCTGCTGCGCCAGCCGGCCGACGCGGTGAGTTGAGCGACACGCTGCAAGACGAAAAAAGGGCCCGGGTGCATGCACCCGGGCCCTTTTTTCATGGCGTCTTCAGAACGTCAGTTGGTAGGCAAACACCAGCAGGTTGCGCAGCACGATCGCCAGAATCTGCAGCACCACGATGGCCGCCAGCGGCGACAGGTCGACCCCGCCGATCAGCGGAATGAAGCGGCGAAACGGCCGCACCAGCGGCTCGGCCAGGCGCGAGATCAGGTCGAGCAGCAAGGGCGAGGCGCCCGGAATCCACGACAGCACCGCGTAGACCACCAGCAGCGCCGTGAGGCCCGACACGGCCAACTGCATCAGCCCGACCAGCGACACCAGCGGCAAGGTCGCGATATGGCCCAGGTTGCCGATCAACAGCCACAGCAGCAGGAACTTCACCGTCACCAGCAGCCAGGCCGCGATCAGGCTTGCCAGATCCCAGCGCTTCACCGCAGGGACGATGCGCCGCAGCGGCAGCACGATCCAGTCGGTGATGGCGAAGATGAAGCGCCCGAGCGGATTGCCGAAGGGCACCCGGTGGTACTGCATGTAGAGCCGCAGCAGGCAGGCGCCGCCGAGCAGGCCGACGATCACGTCGAGGAGGAATGAGGGGATCTGATAGAGCATGAGGACGCAGCCGTGAGCGGAGTGCGATGATAGCCACGCGAGGTTCTTCGATGACGACACAACCCCTTTTGCATTCACTGCCATTGTTTCCGCTGGGCACGGTTCTGTTCCCGGGCGGCCTTCTTCCGTTGCGCATCTTCGAGGTGCGCTACCTCGACATGATCGGCAAGTGCCGCAAGGCCGACGTGCCCTTCGGCGTGGTGAGCCTCACCAGCGGCAGCGAGGTGCGCAAGGCCGGCGCCGGCGCGGAAAGCTTTGCCACCGTGGGCACGCTGGCCCACATCCGCGAGTTCGAGTCGCCGCAGAGCGGGCTGCTGCAGATCGAATCCGTGGGCACGCAGCGTTTTCGCATCCGCGACACCCAGCTGCAAAAGCATGGCCTGTGGGTGGCCGAGGTCGAGGCCGTGGCCGACGACATCGCCATGGAAATTCCCGACGACCTGAAGCACACCTCGACAGCGCTGCGCCGCCTGATCGACACCCTGGAGGAGCGGCGCCGCGCGCAGGACGAGTCGGCGCGCTTGCCCATCGGCGAGCCTTACCGCCTCGACGATTGCGGCTGGGTGGCCAACCGCTGGTGCGAGCTGGTGCCGATGCAACTCGAACTGCGCCAGCGCCTCATGACGCTCGACAGCCCGCTGATGCGCTTGGAGCTGGTCAGCGATCTGCTCGCACGCACGGGCATCACTGAATAGCCCGCTCCGTTTTTTGTAGCGTATTGCGCAGGGTGGACGGGCGGCAGGGGCCGGTTTTCGCCTTGAACCCATGGGCTAAAATGCCACCCCCGCGCACGCTCCCTGTTGCGCGCCATGCGCCACACGTTTCCCGCCCCAGGCCCTGCACCCTGCCCCTCCGCTTCGCCCCCATGTCCGACCACCTGACTCCCCATACTCCCCCGCCCGCAGCGGCACCGGCAGCCTCCACGCCCGCCGTCGACGACAACAAGCTCATCGCCGAACGCCGCGAAAAGCTCAAGCTGCTGCGCACCGCGCAGGCCGAGGGCAAGGGCGTCGCGTTCCCCAACGACTTCAAGCCGGGCCACCGCGCCGCAGCGCTGGGCGAGGCGCACGGCGCCACCGAGGCCGAGCCGCTGGAGGCCCAGGCCGTGGCCGTCAGCGTGGCGGGCCGCATGATGCTCAAGCGCGTGATGGGCAAGGCCAGCTTCGCGACCCTGCAGGACGCCACCGGCCGCATCCAGCTCTACGTCACGCGCGATGCGCTGGGCGAAGAGGCCTATGCGGAATTCAAGCGCTGGGACCTCGGCGACATCCTCGGCGCCGAAGGCACGCTGATGAAGACCAAGACCGGCGAACTGTCGGTCAAGGTCACGCGGCTGCGCCTGCTCACCAAGAGCCTGCGCCCCCTGCCCGGCGACTTCTACGGCATGGCCGACCAGGAGCAGAAGTACCGCCAGCGCTACGTCGACCTGATCACCGACGAGTCGGCCCGCGTGCGCTTCACAGCGCGCAGCAAGGCCGTGAGCGCGCTGCGCGAGTTCATGGTGGCCAACGACTTCCTCGAAGTCGAAACGCCCATGCTGCACCCCATTCCGGGCGGCGCCAACGCCAAGCCGTTCAAGACGCACCACAACGCGCTCGACCAGGAGATGTTCCTGCGCATCGCGCCCGAGCTGTACCTCAAGCGCCTGATCGTGGGCGGTTTCGAGCGCGTGTTCGAAATCAACCGGAGCTACCGCAACGAGGGCATCTCGGTGCGGCACAACCCCGAGTTCACGATGATGGAGTTCTACGCGGCCTACTGGAACTACCGCGACCTGATGGACTTCACCGAATCGCTGATCCGCACCATCGCCGACAAGGCCGTGGGCACACAGCAGCTCAGCTACGGCGGCAAGCCGGTCGACCTGACGCAGCCCTTCCAGCGCCTGACGATCCGCGAAGCGATCCTGAAGTACACCGAGGCCGCGGACGTGGCCCAGGGCGTGGACGACAGCGCCTGGCTCATCGCCGCGCTGCGCAAGCTCGGCCTGAACGAAGAAAAGGACAAGCTCTCGCAGCGCAGCCTGGCCAGCCTGCAGGTGATGTTCTTCGAGGAAACCGTGGAAGAGAAGCTCTGGCAGCCGACCTTCATCATGGAGCACCCGACCGAAATCTCCCCGCTGGCGCGTGCCAACGACGAGCGCCCCGAGGTCACCGAGCGCTTCGAGCTGTACATCACGGGCCGCGAATTCGGCAACGGCTTCAGCGAGCTGAATGATGCGGAGGACCAGGCCGCGCGCTTCAACGCGCAGGTGGCCGCCAAGGACGGCGGCGACGACGAAGCCATGTTCTACGACCACGACTTCGTGCGCGCGCTCGAATACGGCATGCCGCCCACCGGTGGCTGCGGCATCGGCATCGACCGGCTGATGATGCTGCTGACGGACTCGCCGAGCATCCGCGACGTGATCCTGTTCCCGGCACTGCGCAGGGAATCTTGAGCATGAAGTCACCGTCGTCGCTGCCGACGATCGGCATCGACTTCGGCACCTCCAATTCCGCCGTGGCCTGCCGGGTCGACGGCGTCGCCCGGCTGTTGCCCATCGAGGGCGCGGCCACCACGCTGCCCACCGCGATCTTCTTCAACGCCGAGGACCGCACCACGCACTTCGGCCGCGAGGCCGTGGCGCTGTATCTCGCGGGCTACGAAGGCCGCCTGATGCGCTCGCTGAAGAGCTTGCTCGGCAGCGCGCTGATGCAGGAAAAGACCGCCATCTACGACGGCCTGGTGAGCTTCGAGGACATCATTGCGCGCTTCCTGCACGAACTGGCCCAGCGTGCCGGCAAGGAGCTGGGCCGCAAGCCCGAGCAGGTGGTGATCGGCCGCCCGGTGCACTTCGTGGACGACGACAGCAAGCGTGACGAACGTGCCGAGCAGAGCCTGCGTGTCGCGGCGCGCGCGGCGGGATTTCGCGACATTTCGTTCCAGCTCGAGCCCATTGCGGCGGCCTTCGACTACGAACAGCGCATCACCAAGGAATCGGTGGTGCTGATCGTGGACATCGGCGGCGGCACCTCCGACTTCACGGTCGTGCGCGTCGGTCCCGAGCGCGCCGCGCGCGAAGACCGCAGCGGCGACGTGCTGGCCACCACCGGCGTGCACATCGGCGGCACCGACTACGACCAGCGCCTGAACCTCGACCGCGTGATGCCGCTGCTGGGCTTTCGCCACCACGGCCCGCAAGGCCGCGAAGTGCCCAGCGGCGTGTTCTTCGACCTGTCGTCGTGGCACCTGATCAACTGGCTCTACGCCGCCAAGGCCACGCGCCAGGCGAAGGACTTGCGCACCAGCTACATCGACCTGCGGCTGCACGACCGGCTCATGACCGTGCTCGAAGAGCGCCATGGCCACCGCATCCTGGCGGCCGTGGAGCAGGCCAAGATCGATGCGTCCGTCGGTGACGCGCCAGCCACCATCGACCTGTCGTGCGCCGAGCCCGGCCTGAGCGCCGTGCTGTCGCCCGACGACATGGTGCAGCAACTCAGCGGCCAGTTCGGCGACGTGATCGCCTGCGCCCATGCCTGCGTCAAGCGCGCGGGCCTGCGCAGCAACGACCTCGACGCGATCTACCTCACGGGCGGCTCGTCGGCGCTGCGGCCCTTTCAGCAGGCACTGCGCAAGAGTTTCGCGGGCGTGCCGCTGGTCGAGGGCGACCTGTTCGGCGGCGTGGCGGCGGGCCTGGCCTGCGCGGCGCGCACGGAGCGCGGCGCGTGAAGTACCTGGCGGGCTATCCGGCACCCCTGCTGGACCAGGTCCGCCAGCTGGTCGCCGAAGACAAGCTCGCGGCGCTGCTCGGCCAGCGCTACCCCGAGGGCGTGCACGACATCCAGACCGACCGCGCGCTCTACGACTACGTGAGCGAGCTCAAGAGCGAGTTCATGCGCAAGGCGGAGCCGCTGTCGAAGGTGATGTTCGACAACAAGCTGCATGTGATCCGCAACGCACTGGGCACGCACACCACCGTGTCGCGCGTGCAGGGTGGCAAGCTCAAGGCCAAGCGCGAGATTCGCGTGGCGAGCCTGTTCAAGGGCGTGCCGCTGCCCTGGCTGCGGATGATCGTGGTGCACGAGCTCGCGCACATGAAGGAGCGCGACCATGACAAGGCGTTCTACGCGCTGTGCACGCACATGGCGCCGGACTATTCGCAGCTCGAATTCGACCTGCGGCTGTACCTGACGCACCTGGATGCGGGGGGCGAGCGGCTCTGGGGCACACAGCGCACCTGACGGTGCCCTGTCGGGCTCCGCGCTCAGAAGTCCAGCATCCGCCTTGCGTCGCGGTATGCGCGCGAAGCCGCCAGGGCAGACCATTCGGGCGCCGCATCGCGCGGCAGCAATGCCTGGCGTCGTGCCTCGCTGGCCGCGTCCGGTGTCCACTGGCCGGCCTGCACTGCGGCATCGAAGCCTTCGAGAAACCCGTCGAGCAGCGCGCCGTCGCCGATGCTCTGGTTGCACAGCAGCGCCAAATCGCAGCCCGCGGCCAGCGCCGCCAAAGCCGCGTCGGCGTAGCTGAGCAGTTGCCCGTCGATGTAGCGGCCGGCCTCCATGCTCAGGTCGTCGCTGAACACCGCGCCGTCGAACGCAAAGCGCTGGCGCAGGATCGCCTTGAGCCATTTCGACGAGAAACCCGCGGGCCGCTTGTCGACCTTCGGATAGATCACATGCGCCGGCATCACTGCAGTGAGCGTGCCGGCGAGCCAGTCGTACGGCCGCGCGTCGTCGTTCAAGATTTCCTTCAGACCCCGCTTGTCGAGCGGAATTTCGACATGCGAATCGGCATGCACGAAGCCGTGCCCCGGAAAATGCTTGCCGCAGTTGCGCATGCCCTGCTGCAGCATGCCGTGCATCACGCTCTTGGCCAGCAGCGCCACCACGCGCGGGTCGCGGTGAAAGCTGCGGTTGCCGATGACGCTGCTGCCGCCAAAGTCGAGGTCGAGCACCGGCGCGAAGCTGAAGTCCACGCCGCACGCGCGCAACTCGCCGGCCAGCACCTGCCCCGCCGCCGTGGCAGCCTGGGTGGCGCGCATGGCATCGCGCATCCACAGCTCGCCCAGCGCGCGCATCGACGGCAGATGGGTGAAGCCGTCGGTGCGAAAGCGCTGCACGCGGCCGCCTTCATGGTCCACGCAGATCAGCAGGTCGGGCCGGATCGCCTTGATCTCGGCATTCAGCGCCGTCATTTGCGCGCGGTCCTGCCAGTTGCGGGCGAAATGAATCACGCCGCCGACCAGCGGATGGGCCAGGCGCCGGCGGTCGGCGTCGTTGAGTTCGGTGCCCGCCACATCGATGACGAGCGGCGCATGCACGGCGCGGGGGCGATCGAGCCCGGGGGTCATAGCTTCTCCACCACCACGAAGCTCGCGGCGTATTCGGTTTCGTCGGTCACGGTCACATGGGCCGTGAGACCCTGCGCCTCGAACCACTCCTTCAGCTCACCATGCAGCACGATGACGGGCTTGCCGCTGCGCAGGTTGGCGATCTCGCACAGGCGCCAGCTCATCGGCATGCGCATGCCCATGCCCACGGCCTTGCTGAACGCCTCCTTGGCGGAAAAACGCGTGGCAAGGTAGCTCAGGCCGCGCTTGGGCCAGCGCGCGCTGCGCGCCTGCCAGACCGTGAATTCGCCGTCGCTGAGCACCTTGCGGGCGAAGCGCTCGCCCTGGCGCTCGAAGGTTGCGGCGATGCGACGCAGGTCGCAGATGTCGGTGCCAATGCCGTAGATCATGCGGCGCCGGCGTTCATTGCGCCTCGCTGATGCAACGCAGGTAGTCGCGCGTGGCGGCGGTGTAGCCGAGTTCGAGCGCATCGGCCACGAAGGCGTGGCCGATGGACACCTCTTGCACGCCGGGCACGGCGCGCAGAAAGGCAGTGAGGTTGTCACGGCTCAGGTCGTGGCCGGCGTTCACGCCCAGCCCGGCGGCCAGCGCCGCACGCGCCGTCTCGGCGTAGCGCGCCAGCACGGCCTGCTCGTTCGGCGTGCCGCGCGAGGCGGCATAGCCTTCGGTGTAGAGCTCGACACGGTCGGCGCCCACGGCCTTGGCCGCGGCCATCATCTCGGGAATCGGGTCCATGAACAGGCTCACGCGCACGCCCAGCGCCCTGGCCTCGGCGATGAGCGGGCGCAGGCGCTCGGCGTCGTCGGGAAAGGTCCAGCCGTGGTCGCTGGTCGACTGGGTTTCGCTGTCGGGCACGAAGGTGGCCTGGTGCGGCTTCAGCGTACGCACGAAGTCCATCAGGTTCTGAAAGGGGTTGCCCTCGATGTTGAACTCGACGCCCGGCCAGTCTTTGGCGAGCAGCGCCGACAGGTCGCTCACGTCGTGCGCACGGATGTGGCGCGCGTCGGGACGGGGATGCACGGTGATGCCCTGCGCGCCGGCGGCCAGGCAGGCTTGAGCGGCTTTCAGCACGCTCGGAATGCCCAGGTGGCGCGTGTTGCGCACCAGGGCGACCTTGTTGAGGTTGACGGACAGCGAGGTGGCGGTGCCAGCGTGGCCTGAAGTGCTCATAGTGCTTGCAGATCTCTCATCATTTGCCGCGTGCGCAGCGTGGACACGCCGCAATGGTAGTTGAGCAGGGTGCGCAGCTGGTTGCGCAGCGCGCTGTTGCTGCCGGCGTTCATGGTGGCCACGTCACGCAACGTGGCGGTGAAAGGTGCGCGGTCGTCCAGCATGTCCTGCAGCCCGCGCCATTCGTCACCGGCCAGCGCGGCTTCGTTGTCGGCCGCGTGCCGCAGGCCGGCCTCTGGCACCAGGCTGTAGCGCGTGGCGGCATCGAGCGGCGCCAGCGTGAGCGTCTGCACGTCGAGCGCCGGCAGCAGGCCGACCGCGCGCAGCAGCAGCAGCTCGAAGGCGCGCAGCGCGGCGGCGTGGGTGGCCGCCTGGGCCCCGGCGTGGTCGCCGGCCAGCACCTGCACCACGCCGGCATAGGCGTCGAACAGCGCCTCGTGCGCGTCGTCGCGCGCCAGCAGGCGCAGCAGCAGCTCGTTGACGTAGTAGCCCGACATCAGCGCCTCGCCGGTCGGCATCACGTGCCCGCCCATCCATTCGGCGCCCTTGAGCGTGCGGATCTCGGCGTCGCCGCCGTAGTTGAGCTGCAGCGGCTGCAGCGGCAGCAGCACCGGGCGAAAGTTGGAGCTCGGGCGCTTCGCCCCCTTGGCCACGAGCGCAATGCGCCCGTGGTGGCGGGTGAACACCTCCAGGATCAGGCTCGACTCGCTCCAGTCGTAGCGATGGAGCACATAAGCCGGCTCGTGCGAAACGCGGTGGGTGGCCATGTCAGTGCGCTATGAGGCATCGAGGCTTGAGGCCGGCAAACGCCGCGGAACCGGCTTTGCCGGGCTGCTGGCGTTGTCCCCTGCAAGGGGGCTGGCGGCTACGCGAAGCGAGCAAGCCTGGGGGTTTGCCTATTGCTTATTCGTAGCCGAACGAACGCACGCGGGCTTCGTCGTCGGCCCAGCCCGAACGCACCTTCACCCACAGTTCGATGAACACCTTGGCGTCGGCCAGCTTTTCGAGCTCGACACGGGTTTCCATGCCGATGCGCTTGATGCGCTCGCCCTTGTCGCCGATCACCATGGCCTTGTGGCTGTCGCGCTCGACCACGATGGTGGCGGCAATGCGCAGCAGGCGCTTGTGGCCCTTCTTCTGCGGCGGCTCTTCCTCGAACTTGTCGATGATGACGGTCGAGGTGTAGGGCAGTTCGTCGCCGGTGAGGCGGAACAGCTTCTCGCGCACCAGTTCGCCGGCCAGGAATTTCTCGCTGCGGTCGGTCAGCTCGTCTTCGTCGTAGAACCAGGCCTGCTCGGGCAGGTACTTTTCGCAGATGCCGAACAGGCGCTCCACGTCCTTGGCGTTCTTGGCCGACATCGGCACGAACTCGGCGAAGGCGTGCTTGCCCTGCATGGTCTGCAGCCAGGGGGCGATGTCGCCGCGGCGGTGCACGTTGTCCAGCTTGYTGGCTCTTATACACATGTCCGAGCCCACGAGACTCCTGAGCAGCTACTATGCCGGCCTCTGCTTGAAAAAAAAAAATGTACGCGCCAGTGCACGTGGACGGCGGCCGACTACCTGGTAGAGACAGCTCCGATACCAGCAGCGACCGGAAGC
>NNBV01000276.1_pt1 | contig 172134 bp, 166 predicted proteins | sample 1173771 | NCBI WGS metagenome assembly NNBV01 (sample SAMN07173938, study PRJNA388173) | plant metagenome | isolation source: symbiotic tissue sample KVS11 | place: Norway: Troms, Kvaloya island | reverse complement strand
CCTGCTCGAAAACTACTATCTGCCCGGTGACCTTGAACGGCAGGTCGCGGCCTTCGTCGAGCATTACAACCATGCCCGATCTCACGAGAGCCTCGGCAATCTCACGCCCGCCGACGTCTACTTCAACCGCGGGCAGGCCATCCTCACCGAACGTGAAAGGATCAAGCGCCAGACAATCCAGCACAGACGCTTGCAGCATCAGCTGCAGGCCGCATAACCTCAAACCCAGATGAGCCAGAACCTCCGTTCCTGAGAAACGAAAACAGTCTCAAATTATCTGACGACGGACACGGCAGAGTGTCGCGGCGTATCGCCCGGGGCCTGCGGAAGGATTATGCGGCCGAACTCCGCAAGGGCCCCTCACCCCATGGCCGCATACTGTTTCGCGAAAGCGCGCGCTTGTTCGCGTCGGGCCGCGCGGCGATGGTCTGGGAGGAACGGCCCTTGACGGTCGACAACCTGGACAACCGCCTGATTGCCTGGGCGTTACGGCGTGCCTCCCGATCCATCCTCCTCGATCCAATGTTGAGGGTGGACGTCGTCCGCATCGAGCGGCTCCTGGCCGCTTGGACGACGCCCCAGGTATTCGGTGTCGCGGACTATCGCCGCCGCATCGACGAACCAAGCCATCCCGATTACGCCGCGATTCACGCCCTTTGCGCGCTCGTCGTCAGCGCTACCGGTCCGTCGGCGGACACAGGCGAGACGCCCTTCCTACCATTCGGCATCGACGTGCCGGGCGTCTTCGAACGGGCCGTCTTCAATGTCCTCGCCCGATCGCTTCCCGCCGGAATGCTGGCAAGGCGGCACCGCTCGGTTCCACTGGGCGCAGGTCTGCGGTTCGTGCCGGATATTGTCGTGGAGCAAGCGGATGGTCGGGTCGTCGCCGTGCTTGACACCAAATACAAGGCGAGCGTTGAACAATCGGATGTGCAGCAGGCCGTCGCCTATGCGACCGCCATGAATTGCGGGGACGCGTTCCTCGTCTACCCCACACTAACTGACCGTGGCGCACTCCGGGCGGGAGAGGTCGCGGTCCGCCTAGTGGTCTTCGACATAGAGGGCGACCCCATCGAGGAGGGGCGCAAGCTCTCGTTGATGATCCAAGGCGTCGTGTCGGGTGGTCAAGCGTTTGCCGGTTCCCGGGTTTAACTTCGGATGCCGGCGCATGGAACCCGGCAAATCCGGAAGACATGGCAGATCGGTTCCGACCACTGTATAGGGCTTGGCCGTTGAGCGATGGGACCTCAAATGTCGTCGAAACCATTCTACTGGGGGAAAACTATCTTACCCGGAAAAGGAGTAAGGTTGCCCCCCCAACCTTGACCTTACTTCCAATATTACGTGCCGTTTTACAGATTGGAGCACCGTCACGTCGTCAAAATGCTGATGGCGCTACACTTGTCGCTACAGCGATGGCGAATTGGGCGTATCGTCTGTCTCTGCGCCTGGCCGGGACGCCGGCGGCAAGGCGTGTTCATTGACGACCGACTGCGCGATCAACTCGGCTTTTCTGCGCATTTCAGCCGCCAATTCCGTACTGCGTCGCGAGGCAATTTCGTCGGACTTCTGCGGTCTCTGAACGGGTATGTCATCAAAATCCCATTCGACGAGATCAGATTGCGCCGCCCTGTCTGCAGGCTGTTCGGTCGCGTCCTTTGCACTGTTCCGTTCGGCTGCCCTGGCCTCAAGGGCCTCGGGTCGGCCCTGCTCAGCCTTATCGACTGTCACGATTTTCCAACCCGAGTTTTTGCCGGCATAGGCGCCTTGGGATTTGCGCGCCGCATGTCCGGCGAGGGCAGCGATCGTCCAAGGGTCGAGCCCGGCTGCTTTCCAGGTCGCTATCGCAACGTGGCGAAAGCTGTAGAGCGACAGTCTGCGCACTTCGCACGCCTTGCAGGCCTGAGCCAAACGATCCGCTAGGCGATTTCGCCAGTGTCTGAAAGCAGGAGCTCGTTTGGCTGATATGGGGGCGAGATTTGCGAACGCGGCAATCGCCCGGATCACCAGCGGACTAAATGCGTGCAGCGGAATTTGGCGGCGTTCATACGCCGCGCGATCGCCGTCGAATTTCGCGTTCCTGACATCAAGAATTTCCCCGACGACCACAGCGTCCATCCACTCGATCGGCCGGCACCCGACTCGTGGAACCAGGTAGATGTAAAGTGCGACCATGCACACATCTTGTATGTCGTCCTCGCCTTGAGCCAGCTTGGCAAGGTACGCGAAAACCTTGCGCGCCTCCTCCACAGTCACGTCCTTAACTTTTCGACTGGACGTGCGGGGCTGATCTGGGATGCCGCGGCGTTCCTCCAGCAATTCAAAGAGCTCATGCACGACCTCCTCGCGCGAGGCCGGTTCTACCTCCCCTTGCTCGATAAGGGTGTCGACTGCCGCGCCGAGCTGCCTCCGATATACGCGGACAGTCGAGCCCTTGATAACGCCTCCGGTCCCAACGGAGCGCACCAGGGCCTGCAATGGCGTCGCGTCGGGGAATGCTCGCGCGGCCCGGCGCAGGTGCTGATCACCTTCGGCCCGTAGGTCGGCTGCGATCGTCGGCGATATCCAGGACGGGGTCTTGGAGGCCATCAAGCACCACGTTAGTTCAGAACAATTGTGATATCCTATGGATCCTGTCCGAATGCGACAATGGGCGATTGATCGAGGTTTTGTAAATTAACTGATTACAATGCGCGGCGGAACAGCGGGGCATGATCAACTGCAGATCGGCTTCCAATACGTTAGTTCAGACGCCGTAGTGGGTCTCTGCGCAGGCAGGCCGCACCATCGGAGCGCAATGAACGGCAGTGTCGTACCCGTAAATGCATCCTATCGGTCGAGAACGCATTTTCGGTCGCCATTTCCCAAGTGCGTTACACAACTGATGAAATTCGTTTCATGGGAAGGACGCGAAGCGAAGTTGTCGCGTTTGCGCCAGTTCACGATGATCGACGTCAGGGAGAGCTGGCTCGGTTTGTCTGAACAGTTTGCGGGCTGTTGCTATGTGGATTTTTTCGATCGAGCGGGTCGAGATGCCCTGTATGTAGGCCTCTGGATAACCGCCGTCAGCGCCTTCTCGGCCATCCGGCGCGGCTCGAGTGTGTTTCGGCGTGCAAATATTCCGCGCCGTTTGACAGGCTTCCTGCAAGCGGCGTCCTGCAGGCGCCCTCTCGGTCAGATTTTTCCGCCCCCACCGCCTCGCCTCGACGGCAACGCCCACGCGCAGCCAGTCACGACCGCCCGCTTGATCGTCCGCTGCGATGCCGACCTTCTGAAACGATATGTCGAGCGGGCTGACAAAGCCTTTAAGTGCATAACCAAAGTCATGCCGCCCGGGAGCCAAGGGCGCCTCTCGGCGGGCTGACCAAGAAGAACGCGAATACCGGGGAGCGGGCACCATGATTAATTCCGAGCTGCAGGAAAAGATTGCGATCGTCACCGGCGCTGCCGCCGGCATCGGCAAGTCGCTTGCGGAGTCCTTCGTGGCGCAGGGCATCCGCGTTGCGGCGGTGGACATCGACCAGGCCGGCGTGATGGCGCTGCAGGATACCCATGGCAAGGACGCCGTGTTGGCTCTGAAGGTCGACGTGTCCGAGCCCGCAAGCTGCGCGGCTGCGGTGGCGGCGACCGTCGGCCAATTCGGCGGCCTCGATATCCTCGTCAACAATGCAGCGCTCGGCATGAACGCCGTGCATCCGCGCTATCAGGCCCGGAACATGCAGATCGAGGACGTCAGCGAGGATGTCTGGCAGCGCTTCATGATGGTCAATGTCTGCGGCCCCTTCTTCATGGCCCGGCAGGTCGTGCCGGTGCTGAGGACTCGCAAATGGGGCCGGATCATCAATGTCGGCACCAGCTTCTTCACCATGCTGCGGCCAGGATTTTCGCCCTACGGCCCCTCGAAAGCCGCCGTGGAAGCCTATTCGCTGATGCTGTCGCGCGAACTTGAGGGCTCCGGCATTACCGTCAATGTCGTGCTTCCGGGCGGCCCCGCCAATACGCAGATGGTGCCCGACGAAGAGGGCCTCGACCGCGCCACCCTGATCCCGGTCGAGATCATGGCTCCTCCCATGCTCGCCCTGTTCACCAAGGCGGGCGACGGCATTACCGGCCAGCGCATTCTCGCGATCGATTGGGACCCTGCGATCGCCGATCCAGCCGCGCAGAAGATGCGCTCGGCCGCCTGGCCTGAACTGGCGGTGCCTCTGGCGGCGCTTCCGAAGAAGGACTAAGGGCGCTCCCACCCCTTCCATTGCGCGGCCCTCATCCTGAGGAGCGCCGCAGGCGTGTCTCGATGGATGCTCCAGTGGATTCCATAGCGTCCTGGAGCATCCTCCTGCACGCCACTTCGCGGCTCCCCAGGATGACGGCGAAGAATCACGTCGCGTCGGCTATCGGCCGAGACAGCCCTACAGCTTGAAGAGCACCTTGATGTTGTTGCTGCCCTTGACGAGCTGATCGAACATCTCGGGTCCTGTCTCGAGCTCGCGCTCGGACAAGAGCGGACCGAGGTCGAGGAACTCGCTCTCGAGAATGCGGACGGCGATGTCGTAGTCGCGCGGCTCGTAAACCCGGATCCCAATCATGGTCAGCTCGCGGAACTCGACCTTGAGCAGATCGACCGGCGGCGGCGCTTTGTAGGAGCCGACGACGACAGCGGTTCCCTGCACCCCCAGCAGATCGAGCAGATGCGCCTGCACGCTCGGATGCGCCGCGCAGTCGAAGGCAAGTTCGGCGCCCTGGCCACCGGTCAATTCCTTGACCGTTCCCACGACATTCTGGCGCGTGGCGTCGATGGTCGTGAAGCCGAGCGTGCGGGCGACATCGAGGCGATAGGGATTGGCCTCGATGATGATGACGTCGGAGGCGCCGAAATAGCGCAGGCAGCTCGCGACGCAGAACCCGATCGGGCCGGCACCGAACACCACAGCCGTATCGCCGGGCTTGTAGCCGGAGCGCCTGACGGCATGGACGCCGACCGCCAGAGGTTCGACGAAGGCACCGTCGCGCAGCGACAGGCTCGCAGGAAGCGCGACGACCTTGTCGACCGGCACCTTGACGTATTCCGCCATGCCGCCGTCGCAGTCGATGCCGATCAGCCGGAGCTGCTCGCAGACATGCGGCCGCCCGGTCTTGCAGGGTGCGCAGCGTCCGCAGGACAGCAGGGGATAGACCGTGACCGGCGTGCCCTTGCCCAGCGAGGGATGGCCGTCCTCGATCGTGCCGGCAAATTCATGTCCCATGATCAAGGGCGCCGCGGCGCGCGGGTGGGCACCCTGATAGATGTTCAGATCGGTGCCGCAGATGCCGACATGCGAGACGCGGATGAGGGCTTCCCCGGCCCCGATCCGCGGCAAGGGCCGGTCCTCGACCACGATCTCGCGCGGGCCGCGATAGACGATGCTTCTCATGGACCTGTCCCCGATCAGAATCGGTTCAGTTGATATTTCGGGGGCTCGCCGCGCAAGACGCGAAGCACCTCCTCCGCCGCGCTGCGCTTGAGCTGGCGCTCCGCCTCGTCGGAATGCCAGGCCATATGCGGCGAGCAGATGAAGTTCTCGTGCCGGAACAGCGGATGGGGACCGGCAGGCGGCTCGACCGCCAGCACGTCCATGCCCGCCCCGGCGATCTTGCCCTCCGCCAGAAGCGCGTCGAGCGCGACCTCGTCGACGAGATTGCCGCGCGCCGTGTTCACGAGATAGGCCGCCGGCTTCATCAGGCGAAGCAGGTCGCCATTGAGCAGATTGCGCGTGCCGGCGGTCAGCGGCGAATGCACCGAGACGACATCCGCCTCGCGCATCAGTTGCTCCAGGCCGACCAGCTCGACGCCTTCGGGAATCCATTCCGGCGCGATGTTCGGATCATAGGCAATGACGCGCATGCCGATCGCCAGAACCCGGCGCGCCATCGCCTGACCGATCCGGCCGAGCCCCACCAGCCCTGCCGTCTGGACCTGAAGCCGGCGCACCGGGCGCATCAACCGGAAGTCCCAATGCCCCTCCTTCACCGTCCGGTTGGCTGGAAGGAGCTTGCGCGTCAGGCACAGCATCATCGCAAGGCTGTGGTCTGCGACCTCTTGCGTCCCATAATCCGGGACATTGCTGACGCTGATCCCGAATTCGGCGGCCGCCCGCAGATCGATCGTATCGACGCCGACGCCATAGCGGACGATCGTCTTGCACTGCTTGAGATGGCCGAGCACGCGGCGCGTCAGCGGCGCATACATGATGAGCAGCGCCTCGGCATCGGCGCATTGCTCGATCACGGCATCCTCGGTCTTGCAGTTCAGCCAAGGGAGCGCCGGGCAAACCTCCCGCAGCACCTCCTGCTCGATCTCGATCGAGCCATGATCGCAATCGGCGACCTTTACGATGTGCTGTGCGCTCACTGCCGGTAACCTCCAAATCCATCATCGCCACGGGCTGGACCATCGAGCCCGTGGCAACCCGTCACTTAGCGCGGCAGCTTGTGCAGGGCGGCGACGACGGCTTCGCCCATCTCCACTGTCCCGACCTTCCTGGTGCCGGGCTCGAAGATGTCGCCCGTGCGGTATCCGTCCGACAGCACGTTGCTGACTGCGGTGCGGATGCGCTCGTCGAGGTCGGGGCGGTCGAAGGAATAGCGCAGCATCATCCCGGCGGAGAGGATCTGCGCCAGCGGGTTGGCGAGATCCTTGCCGGCGATGTCGGGCGCCGTGCCATGCACGGGCTCGTAGAGGCCCTTGTTGCCGACGCCCAGCGAAGCCGAGGGCAGCATGCCGATCGACCCCGTCAGCATCGCGGCGCAATCCGACAGGATGTCGCCAAAAATGTTGCCGGTGACCATCACGTCGAACTGCTTGGGCGCACGGATCAGCATCATCGCGGCGGCATCGACGAACATGTGGCTCAGTTCAATGTCGGGATAGGACTGGCCGACGCGAACGAAGACGTCGCGCCACAATTGCGAGGTCTCCAGCACATTCGCCTTCTCGACCGAACAGACCTTGCGGCTGCGGCCGCGCGCGGCCTTGAAGGCCACATGCGCGATCCGCGCGACCTCGGACTCGCCATAGACCATCGTATTGAAGCCCTGGCGTTCGCCCGATGCTGTCGTCCGGAAGCCGCGCGGCTCGCCGAAATAGATGTCGCCGGTCAATTCGCGCAGGATCAGCAGGTCGAGGTTCTCGACCACCTCCGGCCGCAGCGTGGAGGCTCCGACAAGCTGCGGAAACATGATGGCGGGGCGGAAATTCGCGAACAGATCGAGATGCTTGCGCAGGCGCAGCAGGCTGGCGCCGGGACGCATGTTGTATTCGATCTTCTCGTCGCCCGGCACGCCGGCGGCTCCGAACAGGATCGCCTCCGCCTTGCGCGCGATCTCGAGCGTCTCCGCCGGCAGCGGATCGCCGGCCGCATCGACACCGGCCTGCCCGATCGGCGCCTCGACGAGTTCCAGCGCGACGGTATTGCCAACCGCCGTTTTCAGGACGTTGACTGCCTGCGCCATGATCTCCAGGCCGATGCCGTCGCCGGGAAGAACTGCGATTTTCATAAGTGAACTCCAAAGGTCATGGGTGCCGCCGCACCTGTGCGCGCCGGCCAGCAGGGAAGAGCGTCAGGAACGGCGGATCGCCTTGGATCCACTCGCTCCGTTCAAAGCCGGCGGCCGCCCGCCTGGGCCTCGAAAAGATGGATCCTGTCGAAGTCGGGCTTGAGCCGCACGACGTCGCCCGGACTGGCCTGGATGCGCTGGCGCACGACGGCCGAGACCTGCTGCTGTCCGATATTGGCGAAGATCTGGATCTCGGCGCCGGTCGGCTCGATCACCTCGACGACGGCTTCGATACCGTCATCGGCAAGCGTGATGTCTTCCGGCCGAATGCCGTAGATCGCGACAGTGCCGGGAGCCGCGGCCCCGCTCGGCGCCGGCAGCAGGATGCCGTCGGGCGTCCTGAAGCCGTCGGCCTCCAGGGTGCCTTTCAGCATGTTCATCGCGGGCGAGCCGATGAACTGCGCCACGAACTTGTTCGCAGGCCGGTCATAGAGCTCCAGCGGCGCCCCTGCCTGTTCGATGATGCCGTCGCGCATGACGACGATCTGGTCGGCCAGCGTCATCGCCTCGATCTGGTCGTGCGTGACATAGACGGTGGTGGCCTTGAGGCGCTGGTGCAGCCGCTTGATCTCGGTGCGCATCTGCACGCGCAGCTTGGCGTCGAGGTTGGAGAGCGGCTCGTCGAACAGAAAGACTTTTGGATCGCGCACGATCGCGCGCCCCATCGCGACGCGCTGGCGCTGACCGCCGGAGAGCTGCTTGGGGTAGCGGTCGAGCAGCGGCGTCAATTCGAGAATATCCGCCGCATTGGCGACCCTGGACTTGATCTCGGCCTTGTCAATGCGCTGCTGGCGCAAGGCGAAGGCCATGTTGTCGCCGACCGTCATATGCGGATAGAGCGCATAGTTCTGGAACACCATGGCGATGTCGCGGTCCTTTGGCGGAAGGTCCGTCACGATGCGCCCGCCGATCGAGATATCGCCGTCGCTGATGTCTTCCAGCCCCGCGATCATGCGCAGCGTCGTCGACTTCCCGCAGCCGGACGGCCCGACCAGGGCCACGAAACTGCCCGCCCCGATCTCGAGATCGATCCCGCGAACCGCCTCGACGGCGCCGTAGCGCTTGATGACGCGCCGCAAAACCACATTGGACATCAGTCTACCACTTTCTCGATTCGGGACTGGGCCGGGACGCGCGAGCGCCCCGGCCCGGTGTCATGCTCAGCCTTCGCCGCGCAGCAGGCGGGCGCCCTGCTCGCAGAACTGCTTCGGGGTGATCGTCTCGCGCAGCGCTTCCTGCCAATAGGGCGCGATGCGGTCCTGGAAGGGCGCCCAGAACTCGTGCTCGTAGGGCGGGCTCCACCAAGTCTTCTCAGTGTCGACCGAGAGCTTGATGAAGCGGTTGCTCTGGAAGACGTCGAGCGCCGCCAACGACTTGCGGGCAGGCGGGACGACGCGGTCGCGCGTATAGAGTAGCGCGGCCTCGCCCGAGGACATGAACTTCATGAACTCGAAGGCCGCCTCCTTCTCCTTGCACGAAGAGGTCATCAGCGGTCCCTCGGGATTGTTGAGGCTGAAATGCTCGCTGCCAATACGCGGGGTGACGACACCCTGGATGTTGTCGCCCAGCGTGGCGGTAAGCGCCGGGCTGGACTGCGATGCGTAGACCCACATGCCGGCCCTGCCGTTCTGCAGCAGGCTGTAGATCTCGCGCATGCCGTCATTGACCGCTGTCGGCGGGGCCGACTTGTCCTTGGTGAGCTGCCCGATCCATTTGGAGACCATGTCGATGGCAGCAGGCGAGTCGAAGTCGACATTGCCCTTCTCGTCGACCATCTTGACGCCGGCGCTGCGCAAGATCGGCAGCCAGATCTCGATCGCCTGGTAGGGCTGGCCGCGGACGGCATAGCCGTAGCGATCCGGCGCCTTGGTCATCGCCTTGCCGAGCGCGAGCATCTGGTCATAGGTTTCCGGCGGCTGCAGCCCGAGTTCCTTGGTCCAGTCGGAGCGGTAGTAAAGGAAATAGACGAGGTTCGCGAGCGGCAGGTAGAGCAGCGGCTGGCCAGGTTTGGAATGCGCCTTCTCGATAAGGTTCGGGTAGTAGTCGCTCTTGGCCTCCCACTTATCGAAATAGGGGTCGAGCGGTGCGATGATACCGTTCATGTGCAGGTCCTGGACCCAATACTGCACGGCCATGCAGATATCCGGCGCGCCGCCGGCGGCATAGGCCACGACCAGCTTCTTGCGGACTTCGCCGACGGCCATCTGGGCATCGAGCTCGACCTCGACGAAGTTCTGCGACTTGTTGAACATCGCCACAGAATCGACCGAGATCTTCTGGTGGTTGGGGTTGTCGGCCCAGTTCCAGTAGACCACCTTCACCTTCTTGCGGACCGCAGGCGAAGCCGGGGCTTGCGCGAGCGCGGCGGTGGAGTCGACGGCGATCCCGCCCGCCGCGGCGGCGGCACCCATCATTCCGAGAACCGATCGCCGCGACAGCGCCTTCGTTCCCACCGTGGCTGTGTCGGCGGGTCGCGATTTGGTCATCTTGGTCATGTTCCTCACCCTCGTTTTATTATTGAAATCGTCCCGGCAGGCGCTGCGTCAGCCTTTGACCGCCCCTGCCGCGAGCCCGTTCATCAGCATGCGCTGAAAGACAATGAAGATGATCGCCACCGGCAGGGCGCTGAGCATCGCGCCCGCCGCACTAACGCCCCACACATTCGGCTCCCCTTGCGCGAACTGCCGCATCAGGATGGGCAGCGTCTTTACCTCGCTGGTCGAAGTCAGCAGAAAGGCGAATAGGAAGTTGTTCCAGCTCATGATGAAGGCGAGCAGCCCGCCAGCGACGAGGCCCGGCAGCGACAGCGGCAAGACGATCCGCCACAGGATCTTAAGCCGGCCGCAGCCATCGACCTGGGCCGCCTCCTCGATCTCGCGTGGCAGCGTCGAGAAGTAATTGATCATTAGCAGCAGGACGAACGGTGCCGAGGCTGTGGATTCGGCCAGGATCATGCCCAGATGGGTGTTGTTGAGCCCATAGCTGCGGAAGATCACCAGGAGCGGCACGAGCAGCACGACGCTCGGGATGGTGTAAGCGACCAGCATGCTGACCAGCAGCGAATTGCGGCCAGCGAAACGGAAACGCACGAAGGCATAGGCGCCCAGACACGCCACCGTCAGCGAGAGAAGCATGTTCCCGGTCGAGATGATCGTGGAGTTGCGCAGATACGTCGCGAACGGCACGTTCTGGAACAGGTCGAAATAGTTTTGGAGCGTCGGGTTGCTCGGGAAATAGGTGATCTGCCGGTCATAGGTCTGCGGCCGCGAGAAATCGGCCTTCAGCTCCGGCGTGATCGAGGCGATGAACAGCCAGAGGAACGGGCCGAGCGAATAGACCAGGATCGCGCCGGCACCGATGAGGGTCCACAGATTGCCTGCCCGGTTGCGGCGGGTCTTCGACATGCTCATGGCTCGGCCTGCTTCAGGACGTTGCGTGCAAGGTAACGGACATAGAGCGCCGCGCCGACCATCAGCACGAGGGAGAGCACCACCGCGACGGCGGAGGCATAGCCGATGCGGAACTCGTTGGTGAGGTGAAAGCTGTAGACGGCCTCCGTATAGTTCGCGAAGCCCGGCCCGCCGGTCGTCATGACGAAGATCATGTCGATATGGTTCGACATGAAGATCGTGCGCAGCAGCGCGATGAAGGCCAAGCTTGGCAGGATATGCGGCAGCGTGATGTGCCAGAACTGCGCGAAGGCACCGATGCCATCGACATCGGCCGCCTCGTAGAGATCCTGCGGAATCGTCTGCAGCGCGGCCAGCAGGATCAGCACCATCAGCGGCGTGCCATACCAGATCATGGCCGAGACCACGACCCAGAAGCTGGCGGTCGGGCTACTCATCCAGGGCGTATAGGCGGACTGGATGCCGAGCTTGATGAGGATCTCGTTGAAGATGCCGAAATTGCCGTCGACGATATAGAGGAACAGCAGGGCCACCACCGCCGGCGGCGTGATGTAGGGCAGCATCATCGCCACGCGGACGAAGGTACGGCCGACGAAGCGACGGTTCAGCAGTAGCGCCATCGGCAGCGCGATCAGGACCTCACCGATCACGACCGCCGCCACCCAGCGCACCGTACGCCAGGCGCCGTCCAGGAAGATGCGGTCGTTAAAGAGATTGTAAAAATTCTGCAGCCCGATGAAGCGCGCCCGGCTGACATTGAGCAGCGACGCGTTCGTCAACGACAGTGAAATGGCCTGGATCAGCGGATAGACGATCACCGCGCCGAGCAGAAGGATGATAGGCAGCAGAAGGATATACGGGAAAAGGTCGAAACGCTTTCGCCTGCGCGTGCGAACGACTTCATTTCCGCGCGAATACGAGGCAACAGAACTGTTCAACACGCCCTCCCCGCAGACCGAATTTTATATTTTTGTTTGTTGGCGACATCATACGGCCACTTGGGCGCCCATATGAAGAATTTGCTTGGAATGCTGTCATCGCGGTCCACGATGCCGGCTGACATCAGGGCAACATCGGGTCAATTGGGAACGACCCGTTGTGCCGGGCCGTGTCCGGAAGCTGCTGACGCGTTCCCGCCTTCGATCAGGCAGCGAGCTCGTCCTTGATCAGTTCGCCGTTCTTGACGATCATCGACATGTAGCGGCCCTGATTGGCCAGCACGGAGATGTCCTTCAGCGGATCTTTCTCCAGCACCAGAAGGTCGGCGAAGGCGCCGGGCGCGACCGTGCCGACCTTGCCCGGCATCCGGACCAGCTCGGCAGCGTTCAGCGTCGCCGACTTGATCACCTCCAGCGCCGGGATGACCTCGTTACGGATCATGAACTCCTCGGACTGATAGCTGTACATCGAGCCCAGTACGTCGGTTCCAAAGGCCAGCTTGACGCCGGCCGCGCGCATGATCTCCAGCGACTCGGGTCCCCGCGCGCGCACCCATTTCAACCTCTCAACGAACGCCGGATCGAGGCCCAGCCGCGCGCTTTCGCGGATCTGTGCCTCATAGGCCGAGATCGTCGGGGTAACGATCGCGCCCTGTCGGGCCGCCGTCTCCGCAGTCTCGGGCGTGATCAGAGTCGCGTGCTCGATCGAATGGATGCCGAGTTCGAGCGCTCTGGCGACCGCCTCGTCAGTATGGGTGTGCACGGAGACATACATCTTGGCCTTGTCGGCCTCGTCCTGGAACACTCGCAGCTCTTCCGTCGAGAAGCCGAGATAGGGCCGCGGAAAATGCGACGAGGCCGCGCCGCCATTAGCCATGACCTTGATGAACTGCGCGCCCTTGCGGACCTCGTCCCGGGCAGCCTTGCGGCAATCATCGACGCCGTCGACGATGCGGCCGACGGCACCAAGCTGGCCCAAATGGCGCGAGCCGTCATCGGAATCATGGCGCGTGCGATAGTCCGAATGTCCGCCGGTCTGCACCATGGCCTTGCCGCAGATCACCAGGCGCGGCCCCTGCACCAGCCCCTGCTCGACCGCCTGGACCTGAGCGAAGGTCGCCCCGCCGAGATCGCGCACGGTGGTGAAGCCGCGGTTGAGCATCTCCTTCATCAGGCGGACGGAATGGTAGAGGACCGTCTCGTTGGGCAGCGCTGCGTTCTCGTCCGGCTCATGCAGGCCGCCGCAGTTGAGATGGATGTGGCAGTCGATCAGGCCGGGCATCAGGGTCTTGCCGCGCAGATCGATGCGGCGGGCATTACTGTCCTTGATCGGCTTGTCGGAAACCTCTTCGATGATGTTCCCGGAAACCCTCACGAACTGGTCGTGAACCCCGTCCGCGACCGACCCGTCAAGAATGCGGGCATTCTCGAAAATATAGGATGACATATGGGCGTCCCTCTTGGCCGGCGGCCGTCAAACGTATCTTGTCCGCTGTTGCGGAACCCGAGAGCGGTCGCTCCTAGGCCCGGACACGGCGTGTTTCGCTCGCAGACGACGCCCCTCGCGCCGGCCCGGCGAAGGGAAGGACGACAAGGGTCCGAGAAACTGCCAAACTTGTTTCGAATGAAGCTGCCGAGCGAATATCGCTACGGTCCAAAGTTTACGCGGCCCGTAGAAGCCTTCTTTCGGAACGCGCACATCGTGAACCGCGATGGGAAGCGCGGCTGCGACGGCGTTATGTTCCGGCTATGCAGCCGCCGGAATCTTGCGATGCCGGCAACTTGAAGCCCGGCCACGGAGTCTTGCCAAGTGCGATTTGATCTGCTGTCCCTCGAATTGTTCGTCGCCGTCTGCGAGGAGCAGAGCATGGCGCGCGCCGGCGATCGCGAGCACATCGCCGCCTCGGCCGTCAGCAAGCGCATCTCGGACCTCGAAGTGCGCCTGAACACGCCGCTGTTCTACCGCAACTCGAAGGGCCTGGAATTGACCCCGGCGGCGCATTCGCTGCTGCACCATTCGCGCGTGCTGATACGCGACATGAAGCAGATGGAGATCGAGCTCGCTCATCACGCCAGCGGCGTCAGCGGCCATGTACGCGTATCCGCCAGCGTCTCGACCATCATCCAGTACCTGCCCTCCGATCTCCGAGAGTTCCTGGCCACGCATCCTGCTATCCGCATCGACCTGCAGGAAGGCACCAGCCAGCAGGTCGTCGAGGCCGTCGCCGAGAATTCGGCGGATATTGGCATCTTCGGCGGCGTCGTCCCGCGCGCCGGCCTGCGTATCATACCCTACACCTCGGACCGCCTGGTGGTCCTGATGCATACAGGCCACCCCCTCGCCAAGCACGCGGCCATCGACTTGGAGGCCCTTGCACATCATGACCTGATCGGCCCGAACAAGGGCAGCTATCTAGATTCGCTCGTCTTGCGGGCCGCGTCCGAACTGTCACGCCCATTGAAGATGCCCATAAGGGTAAATGGCTTCGAGACCGTCTGCAGCATGGTCGAAGCCCAGCTTGGCGTAGGCCTGGTGCCCGAGGCTTGCGCCGCGCGCTATCTAGGCGGCGGCAATGTCGTGGCGCGGCCGCTCGACGAAGCCTGGGCCCTTCGCCAATGGAAAATTTGCGTCCAGGACAACCGGGCACTGCCCGCTCCGGTACGCCTGCTCCTCAAACACCTGACAAATCGCGCTGGCCTGCCGCCGCCAGAGCCACTCGTCCCCGCTGAACGGGGCTTTAGTGTCGACACAAACGAGTCCGCTCACGTAAAAAGCTCGGCTTCAGAGTGATTTCACCGGCGCCGATGCCCCAGCGTTCAGCTCAGTTGCGCTCATTCTGGTTCAAAAATTCGGCCTGCCCCGTCGAAGCGAACCGGAAAATGCAATCATTTGATGCATCATGCATTAAATGAGTGTCGACATTCATTGACTTCGCGCCGTCGCCGTGAGAGTTTTCCGGAACAATAGATAGTGGGCTCGGGACGTGAAGAACCACGCCCTTCGACAAAAGACCCACATGGAAACCAAGGAGCGAAAACGTGAGGACAATCTCATCCTTGACGGTGGCGGCGGCGCTTTCCGTCGCCGCGGCCGGAACAGCCCAGGCGGAACGCATCCGCTACGGCGACTACATGCCTCAGGGCGCCAACGAATACTCGCGCAGCGCCGAATGGATGGGCAACGAGATAAACAAGCGCGCCGCCGGCAAGCACACCGTCAACATGATGTGGGGCGGCACGGTAGTGAAGGTCGGCGAGGTGCCGACTGCGGTCGAGAACAAGGTCATCGACATGGGGCCGCTGGTCACGCCCTATTTCCCCGACCAATTCCCGATTAACAACGCCATCCCCTTCTTCTGGCCGCAGCCGAAGAACCAGGCCCAGCTAGGCGAGCTGATGCTGAAATGGCATGACAAATATCCGGCCTTCGCGGCGGAGCTCGCCAAATACAAGCTCAAGCTCGTCAGCGTCCGCCCGCTGCCCAGCTACGGCATCCTCTGCACCAAGCCGGTGCGCACGATGGCTGACTTCAAGGGCCTGCGCATTCGCTCCTACGGAATCGCGCTGCCGGCCATGCTTGAGGCGATCGGCGCCGTCCCGGTATCGATGGCCGATGTCGACGGCTATGAGGCGCTGAGCAACGGCATCCTCGACTGCTCGCCCGGCGATCCGCCGCTGACGGTCGGCTGGAAGTGGAGCGACGTCGCCAAATACTACATCGACGTGCCGATGGGCGCCTCCTGGGGCCACATCGTCATAATGAATCTCGACAAGTACAACGCATTGCCGGCCGATCTGAAAAAGATCATCGACGACATGAAGCACGACTACCTGAAGGAGTTCCTCGCCAGCTACGACAAGTCGATCAAGGACACGCTCGCCTCCTGGAAGGCGACCGGCAAGGTCGAGGTCATCAAGTTCCCGGAGGCGGAGTTCACCAAGGCCACGCTCGAGAGCCCGAAGGTGCAGGCGGTCCGCGACAGCTGGATCAAGCGCGCCACCGCGGCAGGCATGCCGGAGGCAGATGCCAAGCAGGTCGTCGACGACATCACGAAATAGATCATCTCTCGGCGCACGGGGCTCCGCTCGCCGGCGCAACGAGATTGGCCATTCCGCCCGCGCCCGCGTGTCCGGGCGGAATGGTTTCGCGAACGATCCGCACAATCTGCCCTATCGGGGCTGAGGGAGTCCTTTTGTGAAGCAGCAACTCTTGGCCACCCGGCACGCCATGGGCCGGGTCCTCTACTGGGCGTCCGTCGTCGCCGGCGTCATCACCTTCATCATGATGTGGCTGATCGACATCAATGCGCTGTCACGCAAGGTCTTCAATGCGCCTGTACCCGGCGGCGTCGAGTTCACGCAGTCGCTGCTCACGGTCGCGATCATGCTGCCCTTCGGCTACGTGCTGTTCAAGCGGGAGCACGTCAACACGGTCTTCCTGACCTCGAACTTCCCGCGCTCATTCACCCGCTGGCTGCAGTTCTTCTGGATGAGCGTCGGCTGCCTGGTGTTCGCAGCCGTGACCTACGGCACCTTCCTGTTCGCTTTGCGCTCCTACAACATGGGCGAGCAGGTCTGGGGCGCGACGGTCCGGTTTCCGCTCTATCCGGCCAAATTCGCTGTTTCTCTCGGTACGGCGCTGATCTCGATCCAATTCGCGCTCGATGCCCTGCTCTCTCTCGTCACGGGCGACGACGGCGACCTGTCCGCAGCCGACCCCGACCCCGAGAAGGCCCTGCTCCATGTCTGACGTTGCAATCGGGTTCTGCGGCATCGCCGTCCTGCTCGGATCGATCTTCCTCGGCGCGCCGATCATGGTCGCGCTGACGACGACAGGCTTCGTCGGGCTGATCCTGCTCACAGCCCTGGGGCCGGCGCTTTCGATTCTCGGAACGCTGTATTTCGAGACGGTCAACTCGTTTCACTTCAGCGTCATCCCAATGTTCCTGCTGATGGGCTTCTTCGCCATGCAGGCAGGCATCGGCAACGACCTGTTCGACGCCTGCACGAAATGGCTCGGGCGCCTGCCCGGTGGGCTCGCCATTGCCACGACCGGGGCCGCGGCCGCCTTCGGCGCGGCCTCCGGTTCCAGCGTCGGCTCGGCGATGCTGTTCACCAAGCTCGCGCTGCCGGAAATGGCCTCGCGCGGCTACAACCGCGGCTTCGCGGCCGCCTGCATCGCCATTGCCGGGACGCTCGCGGTGCTGATCCCGCCCAGTGCGCTGATGGTGGTCTACGGCATCCTGACCAACTCCTCGATCGGCGAGTTGCTGATCGCCGGCATCATCCCCGGCATCGTGTTCTCGGCGCTGATCGGAATGACAATCCTGATCGTCGCCACCTTGCGTCCCCACTACGCGCCCCGGCTCGAGCAGAGCTATTCGTTGCGCGAGAAGCTCTGGTCGCTGCGCCTGATCGTGCCGCTCTTCCTCGTCATCGTCGTGATGATCGGCGGGCTCTATGGCGGCTATTTCACGCCGACGGAGGCCGGCGGCATCGGCGCCGTCGTTACCTTCCTCATGGCGGTCGTCCGCAATCGCGGAATCAAGCTACGCGTGCTGGGGCAGACGCTGCTCGACACCGTCAACCTGACGGCGATGATCTTTGCCATCATCATCGGCGGACTGCTCTTCGCACGGTTTCTGGCGCTCAGTGGCGTCTCCGACGAGATCAAGAGCCTGCTCACGGATAACGGGCTCAGCGTCTGGGTGGTGCTTCTGATCGTCACGGTGATCTACCTGATCTTCGGGATGCTGATGGACGCACCGTCGCTGCTGGCGATCTCGCTGCCGATCACGCATCCGGTGATGATGGGTCTTGGCTTCGACCCGCTGTGGTTCGGCGTCTATGTCATCGTGCTGGCGGAGATCGGCGCCGTAACGCCACCGGTCGGGATGAATTGCTTCGTCGTCAAAGGCGCGGCGGGCAATCTCGTGCGCCTGGAGGAAATCTTCCGCGGGCTCTGGCCGTTCATCGCCACATGCGCGCTCATGCTGCTCCTGCTGGTGCTCTTCCCACAGATGGTCCTCTATCTCCCGCTCTCGATGCGCTGACGGAACATGATGATGAAGGCTGTCCGCGTCCACGCCTATGGCGGGCCTGAACAACTCCGCTACGAGGACATCGAGATCGGGGCGCCCGGCCCCGGCGAGGCGCTCGTCCGGCATAGCGCGATCGGCCTGAACTTTGCCGATCTGCACAACCGGGCCGGACGCTACCCCCTGCCCTCGCTGCCGCATGTGCTCGGCGGCGAGGCGGCGGGCGTCGTCGAGGCGATCGGACCCGGGGTCAAATCCGTCGCCATCGGAGATCGTGTCGCCTATGCGGCGGGTGGCCCCAACTTCGCGCCGGGCGCCTATGCCGAGGCCCGGCTCTTCCCCGCCGACCAGTTGATCGGCGTTCCCGACGAGATCGACGACGTCACGGCCGGCGCGCTCTTCACCAAGGGCATCACGGCACAATATCTGCTCAAGGCCGTCTACCCGGTTCAGCCGGGAGAGACGATCCTCGTCCATGCCGCAGCCGGCGGCGTGGGGTCGTTCATGACGCAATGGGCCCGCCATCTCGGCGCCCGCGTCATCGGCGTGGTCAGCTCGGCGGAGAAGGCCGCGCTCGCCCGCGAAAGCGGCTGCCACCATGTCCTGCTAGCCGGCGATCCCGACATCCCCCGGCAGGTGCGTGCGCTGACGGCGGGCGAAGGCGTGCCGGTGGTCTATGATTCCGTCGGCAAGGATACTTTCGAGACCTCGCTCTCCTGTCTTTGCCCGCGCGGGTTGATGGTCTCGTTCGGCACGGCTTCGGGTAAGGTTCCGCCCTTCGATCTGTTCACGTTAAACAGCCGGGGCTCGCTCTTCGTCACCAGCGCGGCCTTCGCCTGGTTCGTCCGCGGCCGGGGCGAATTGCTGATGCGCGCCGGCGATGTGCTCGACGTCGTCCTGAAGGGCGCGGTCAAGGTCCATGTCGGCTCGACCCTGCCGCTCAGCCAGGCAGCCGAGGCGCACCGGGCGCTGGAAGCCAGGCGCACGCTGGGCGCGACCGTCCTGATCCCATGAGCCGGCAGCCGGGCAAGCCGGCGCGCCGCCCTGCCGATACCGGCGCAGACGCGGCCGGCCTCCCGAGGAGCGCCTGGCTGGTGCCGCTGCTGATGACGCTCGCCGTGCAGTCGGCTGCGTCGTTCCTCGTCCGCCTGCCGCCGATCGTCGCGCCGATCCTGTTCGTCGAACGGGGCATCGGCACATCGGCCATCGGCTACCTGTCCGGCATCGGCATGGCGGGTTCGATGGCCTTCCTGCTTCTGGGCGCGCCGCTGATGGCGCGGGTCGGCTCGGTCCGCACGCTTCAGCTCGGGCTCGTCGGCGGCGCCATCGGGGCTGCGCTGATAGCGGTACCATCGACCGCGCTGCTCGTCCTCGGCGTCTTCCTTATGGGGCTGGGCTATGGGCCGTCCGTGCCGGCCAGCAGCGACATCCTGCGCCGCTTCGCCCCGCCGAACCGGCAGGGGCTGGTCTTCTCGATCAAGCAGTCGGGGGTGCCGATCGGCGGCATGCTGGGCGGCGCGATCCTGCCGCCGCTGATCGGATTTGGCGGGCTCGAAACCGCCCTGCTGTTTTCGGGCGCCGTCGCATTGCTGGTTGCGGCCGGCATCGAGCCCGTTCGCAGCCGCGTCGAGCCGGACGGGGCCGGCGGGTCTCCGCTCAACTTTCGCAGCTTCGTCTCGGCCGAGAACCTGACCGACCCGATCCGCGCGCTGCTGAGCACCGAGGGCCTGGTCCGCCTTTCATTGAGCGGGCTCACCCTGGCGATCAGCCAGGGCGTCTGGCTCGCCTTCCTCGTCACCGTCTTCGTGGATCGCGCCGGCATGAGCCTGGTCGCGGCAGGGACGCTCTTCGCCATCATGCAGGCGGCCGGCATCGTCGGCCGGATTGCACTCGGCTGGGTCGCCGATCGGACCGGCTCGGCCGTCGCGACGCTGAAGGCAGCGACAGGGCTCTCGGCCCTCTGCACCCTCGCTCTGGCCTTCATCGGACCAGAGACATCCTGGCCTCTGCTCGCCGCGCTGTGCCTCGTCGCGGGCGCCACCGTCACCGGCTGGAACGGGGTGCAGGTCTCCGAGGTGGCGCGGCTGTCGCCGCCGGGCCGGGTGAGGGAGGCCGCAGCCGGCGCGACGCTCCTGCTGTTCTCCGGCTATGCCGCCGGGCCGGCGATCTTCGCCCTCTTCGTCGAGATCACCGGCAGCTATACCGGCCCGCTGGTTGCAGTCGCGGCGCTGACCGCCGCCTCGGTCCTGCTGCCCGGCGGCGCAAGGCCCAAGGGACCTGTCACGGCGCCTGGCCGATCCGGCTCTCCAGAGCCGCCAGCGCGTTGATGTGATTGGACTGGATCAGCGCCGCCGCGAGCTGCGCGTCACGGTCCTCATAGGCGTTGATCAGACGGGCATGATCGTCATAGGAGCGCGCCATCCGGCCGGGGCGCGACAGGCTGAGGCGGCGCAGGCCGGCCGTGCGCAGCAGCAGCGAATCGAGGATGCGCTTCACCGTCTGGTTGCCAGCGAGCTGCGTGTTGAGTTCGTAGAAATCGACATTGGCCCAGACGAAGGCGTTGAGATCGTTCGACCGATAGGCCACCTCCATGTCCCGGAAGCCGGCCTTCAACCTGTCCAGCCCCTCCTGGCCGATCGAGCGCGCGATCTCGCCCGCGATCATCGCGAACAGGACCGCGCGCGCCCGATAGATCTCGCGAATCTCGTCGATGCCGGGCGAGGCGACCCGCGGCCGCTTGCGCGGCGGCACATCGACGAGCCCTTCCTTCTCCAGCAGCATCAGAGCTTCGCGGATCGGCGTCCGGCTGGTGCGATAGCGCTTCGACAGTTCGACCGAGTTGAGGTCGTCGCCGGGCTGCCTGATGCCCTCGATGATTTCGGCGCCCATCTCGATTGCGATACGCGAGACCAGCGACGGCCGGTCGTGCCGCTCGGCGACGATGCGCTGGACAAGCGCCTGTGCGCGCTCCAGCGAGCGCGCGTCGATGTCGGACCGCTCCGATGCGGCACGCTCTTCCTGCGGTCCGATGGCCGGACTCCTTCGATTTTGGACCGCGCGACCATATCAGCGCGGCTGTCGCCGCGAAAGGCTCGCCGCTGGAGCGGCCGCGCCCTCCCCCGCTGCGAGCCGCGGCGGGAGGACGCGATATCCCGGGCCCCGGTCAACCCTCGATGTCGACGAGGAAGCGGCCGTCCTCGATCCGCTTGACACCGTCGACATAGAGCGTCGGGTGCAGGATCACGCCGTCCATGTGGATCTTCGAGAAGATCGAGCCGCCGACATCGACATTGGTGCCGAGCCCGAAATGCATCGTGCCCATGATGTTCTTGTCCTCGCGCTGGATGCCGCGGATGACGGCCTTCGCGTTGACGCCGACCGAGGCCTCGGCGGGACACATGTAAGCGTTCTCGTCGCCATAGGTTTCGAGGAAATCGCGCAGGATGCGGGCGTCGGCGCCGCCGTCGATCTGCACGACCTTGCCCTTCTTCACGGTCAGTTCGATCGGGCTGCCGAGCCGGCCGAGATGGTGCATCGTCAGGTCAATGACGAGCTTGCCCTCGGCCGTGCCCTCGTGCGGCGCCACATTGAACTCGCCGGTCGGGTACAGGTAGTAGTAGAGCTTGCCGGCCGGGCGGTTCTCGTCCTTCTGGAAGTTGATGACCTTGTAGGCATCGTAATCCGGCTTCGGCAGCGGCGGGATCCAGATCTGGTTCTCGACGCTGTAGGTGAAATCGGTGCCATGGCGCGAGGTGACCCGGCAGGTCTTTGCGCCGGCGCCGAAGACCCGCTCACCGACATAATGCTTGCGCACCGCGATCTGGCGCATGTCGTCGGCGATGGCGCCGGACTGGAGCCATTCGAGCTGCATGCCGCCGTCGAGGCAGATCGAGGGGATGCCGGCCTCCATCGAGCGCAGGCTCGCTGCGCAGTGCAGCATGCCGGTCGAAGCGATCAGGATGTTGGCGTCCGACTTCATCATCGCTTCGCAGACGGCAGCCGGGGGGTCGTAGTAATCGGCCGGGCGGCGCTCGAACAGCGTCACGGTCGTGTCGGCGCCGATCTCTTGCAGGATGCTCATCACCGCCTGCCAGACGCGCGGATCGTGAGCGGTGTCCGACAGCACCAGCACCTTGTCGCCCGACTTGATGTTGCGGACGAGCGGACGGCGCAGATGCTCCATGCTGCCCGTCATAAGTGAACCTGCCGACATGTGCGTCTCCCAACGATGCGCAGGTTGAAGAGCCTGCTTTCAAATGTCGACAGATAACCATATTAGAGCGCCACAGTGAAGCCGTAAGCCGAACTATTTCATGAAGTGTGGACATTTATAAGAAGACAGGCCGCACACACATGGCGCAAAGAAAACGGCGCGCCGCCCTTTGGCGACGCGCCGGATGATGAGGCTGTTGCTGCCGGCCGAAGCCGGCCGGGTTCAGGCCCAGATCGCCTTCGGCATCGGCAGGCCCTCATAGGCCTTCAGCTCGATCGGGTTCTTCACCGCGAGGCCGAACTCGTCGAGCACATGGTTGAGCTGCCGCGTATGCTGTGCCGAATGCCAGGTGCCGCGCTCGAGGATCTGGTGCAGCGGCTGGTCGCCGTAATAGGTCGCGATCCGCTTCTGCCCGGTCTGGTCGCTGCGCGCCCACCATTGCCTGTGCTGTTCGACGACGCCCTGGCCGAAGGCAAGGATCTCATCGACGGTCGTCAGATGGTCGTAGATGGCATTGTCGTAGTCGCGCGAGTCGAGCGTGCGGCCCTCGGTCATCGCCATGACGCCTTCGGGCACCTGGAAGATGTGATAGGCGAGATTGCAGACCGTGCGCGGGCGCTTCGTGATCGGGAACTCCTGCAGCCGCTCGGGCGGGATCTGCGCAATCAGGCCCAGTGCCGTGTCGAGGAAATACTGCCAGCGCTCGTACAGTTCGGCCGGCGGCAGGCGGTGAACCTCACGCGTCTTGCCTACGAACTTGGCGACGTCCTCCAGCGATTGCGTGAACAGGATCTCGTCGCCCTTGATCAGGACCGGCACGGCGCGGATGTGGCGGCCGTTCAGCTCCTCGAATCCCTCCTCATCGTCGAGGATGTTGATCGAGTCGAAATCGACCTCCATCTCGGCCAGCAACTCCTTGACCCGGACGCAGCTCGAACAGCCGGGCTGCCAGAAGAATCGGAGCCGGCTGGCATCCGGCGTCTGAAGGCTTTTCGTCATCGACTTGTCCCTCCTCGGACTTCGCGACCTGACTGAAACGGCTCGATCCGTCCTTCCCGCGCGGGGAGGCGCGGGAAGAACGGCGAAGCCATCAGGCCAGCCAGACTTCTTCCAGGTCCTGGTAGAGCATGTGGCTCGGCGACATCGTCCAGCCCTTCACAGCGTCCTGCATCACCACGATGCGGCGCCACCACAGGATCGGAACCGTATAGGCCTGCTCCATGGTCCGGGCCTCGAAGGCGCGCACGAGCTTGCGGCGCTCGGCCTTATCGTTCGCCGCGCCCTGCTTGGCATAGAGCTCGTCGAGTTCGGGATCGTTGAACTTGGGCGCGGCGATTGGCCATTTGTCGGCCGACAGGAACTTCGGCAGCCCGGTGGTCGGATCGTCAGTGTAGTCAGTGTAGCTGTCCATGACGACGTCAAAATTGTCGCCGGTAATCGAGGCGTACCAGGCGGCTGTCTCGGCATCATAGTTCTCGACCGTCACACCGATCTGGCGCCATTGGTCGATGAGGTAGATGCCGGCAGTGATGTAGGGCTCAATGGCGCGGTTGAGGAGCTGAACCTTCAGATTCTCGACCCCAGCCTCCTTGAGAAGCCGCCTGGCCTCGGCGCGATTGGCCGCCATGTCCTTGCCGAAGCCCGGCAGCTTCTCGAGCTCGGCTTCGGTCGCAGCCCACTGGCCGCCGGGCATCATCACCCCGCCGATATCGCGCAGCACCGAGATGCGGCCGAGAGAGCGCGACGCCGTCCACCGGTCGATCGCCAGCGACAGTGCACGGCGCACGCGCGGATCGTCGAAGGGCTTGCGCTTGGCATTGAAGCTAATGTCCTGATGGAGCAGCCAGCCGCTCTCCTCGACCTTGGCCGACGCGCCCATGCCCTTGGTGAGGCGGTCGCGCTCGGCCGGCGAGAAGCCGCGGAACTCGGCCTGGATCTGCTTGCCGATCAGGGCGTTGACGGTGGCCGACGGCGCCATGGTGATGGCGCGGAAGCCGTCCAGGAACGGATAGCCCTGACGGAAATATTTCTCGAAGCGCTTGCCGACCCAATGCGAGCCGGCGACGTGCTCGACGAATTCGAACGCTCCCGTGCCCATGATGTTGCGGATTGGGAAGGCCGGGTCCTTCTCCAGCCGCGCGGCGCTGTAGATCGCGTTCCAGGGCGAGGCGGCGACCTCGTCGATGAAGGAGGACGAGACCGCCGACATCTTGAAGACAACGGTCTGGGCATCCGGTGCCTCGATGCTGGCGACCTTGCTCAGAGACGCCTGCCGCGACGACACCACGCCCTTGGGCGGGTTGCGGATACGCTCATAGCTGGCCTTCACATCGGCCGAGGTCATCGGCGTGCCGTCATGGAAGAGCACGCCCGAGCGCAGCTTGAAGGTGTGCGTCATACCGTCGGGAGCGCTATTCCAGCTCTCTGCGAGATCGCCGACGACCTCCGGATAGGCGCCGCCCTTGTAGCGGAGCAGCGTCGAATAATGCGGCGCCACGCGCTGCATCACCGCGAAGGTCTGGGAACCATGCAGATCATAGGTCGGCGGCTCGGCCGCCAGCGCGAAGGACAGGATGCCGCCGCGCTTGGGCGCGGGTTCGGCTGCGAAGGTTTGCGGCCCGACTGCCATCGCGGCGGTCATGGCCACGCCGGACTGCAGTACGGTCCGGCGGCTCGGGCGGAAGCGGGATGTCTCTGTCATGGTCTGATCTCCTCCATCGTTTCTTGTGGTAGGCATTCGAGCAGGACTGAGGTCTTCGCGCCTCAGGTCTTCAGCTTCGGATCGAGCCAGTCGCGCAACGCGTCTCCCACGAGGTTGAACCCGAACACGGCCAGCGAGATGGCCGCACCGGGGAACAGGATCATCCAGGGCGCGGTCTGGTAGAAATTGGCGGAGTTGCCCGAGAGCATCAGGCCCCAGGCCGGCGTCGGCTCGTTGACGCCGAGGCCGAGGAAGGACAGCGAGGCCTCCAGCAGGATCGCCTGGGCGATATAGGCGGTCACGAGGATCAGGTAGGGCCCGAGCACGTTCGGCGCCATGTGGCGTAGGATGATGCGCGTGGAAGAATAGCCCGCCGCCCGCGCCGCATCGACATAAGGCATCTCGCGGATCGAAAGAGCCGCCGAGCGCACGACACGGGCCGCACGCGGGATGATCGGCACGGTGATGGCGCAGATCAGGTTGACGTCGATGCCGCCGAAGCGATTGCGGCCGACCATCGCCACCACGACCAGCGCCAGAACGATGATCGGGAAGGAGAGCAGGAGGTCGATGCCGCGCTGGACGATCATGTCCCGCCAGCCGCCGAAATAGGCCGAGGCCAGGCCAATGACCGCCCCCAGCGTGCAGCCCACGAAGGAGGAGATGAAGCCGATTGTCAGCGCGGTGCGAGCGCCATACATGATGCGCGTGAGGATGTCGCGGCCGAAGCTGTCGGTGCCGAAGGGATGCGCCAGCGAGGGGGCCGCCAGCATCGCCTCGAAATCGATCGCAAGCGGATCGTAGGGCGCGATGAAGTCGGCGAAGACAGCCGAAAACACCATCACGAGAATGGCGAGAAAACCGGCGACGCCGAGCGGCTGGCTGATGGCGAAATCAACCACCGGGTTGTCGCGCCAGCGACGGCGGGACCGGATCGGCTTGAAGGAGGGCTGGCTGAGCGTCGTCACGTGTTGGTCACCCGCGGGTCGAGCACGCCGTAGAGCAGGTCGACGATCAGGTTCACGACGGCGAACATGACCGCGATCATCATCACGAGCGTCTGGATCAAGGTGAAGTCGTTGCGCGTTACCGCCTCGACGAAGAGCCGGCCGATGCCGTTGAGGTTGAAGACCTGCTCCGTCACCACGAGCCCGCCCATCAGGAAGGCGAATTCGAGCCCGATCACGGTGATGGCAGGCAGCAGCGCGTTCGGCAGCGTGTGGCGGACGATCACCAGCCGCTCATACACGCCCTTGGCCCGGGCCGTGCGGATATAGTCCTCCTGCAGCGCCTCCAAGACCGAGGAGCGCAGCATGCGTGCGACCACGGCGGCATAGCGATAGCCCACGGCAAGAGCCGGCCAGATCAGCTGCGAGAGATTGGCGACGGGGTCGGTGAAGAACGGCGTATAGGTCACGGGCGGCGACCAGTTGAACGTTGTCAGAAGCCCGAGAATGATGAGCATGCCGAGCCAGAAGGAGGGTACCGCGAGGCCCGCGATGGTGACGATCCTGACGAGATAGTCGACCCAGCTGTCGCGGAACAAGGCCGAGATTGTGCCGAGCGGAACGGCAATCAGCACCGCGATGACGGCCGCCATCACCGCGACCTGCATCGAAAGCCCGAGCCGGATGCCGATCTCGCGGGCGATCGGCTGGCCCGTCCACATCGAGGTGCCGAAATTGAAAGTGACGATGCCCTTGGCCCAGTCGACGAACTGCTCGGGCAGCGGCTTGTCGAGGCCAAGCCGGACGCGCTCGCGCTGGATGACCTCCTGCGTGACGTTGTTGCCGCCCTCGGCGCGCAGCTTCACCTCGACGATATCGCCGGGGATGACGCGCAGCAGGAAGAAGGTCAGCAGTGCCACGGTGAACAGCATCGGGATCATCAGGGCGAGGCGTTTGGCGACATAGCGCAGCATGACGGGCCTCCCCTCTCAGAGCTTGATGCAGGCGGCGAAGTGGCCGGGGCGGATTTCGCGCAGCGGCGGCACGATTCCCGCGCATTCAGACGTCGCCCGCGAGCAGCGAGGGTGATAGGTGCAGCCGCTGGGCGGGTTAAGCGGCGACGGCGGCTCGCCCTTCAGCATGCGCCGCGCCCGCGCTCGCTCTGTCCGGGGGTCGGGCACCGGCGCGGCGTCGAGCAGAGCCTCGGTGTAGGGGTGCAGTGGCTCGCGGTAGAGATCGGCGCAATCGGCCATTTCAACGACGCGGCCGAGATACATCACCACGATTCTCTGGGAGATATGGCGGACCACGGCAAGATCGTGAGCGATGAACAGGAACGTCATGCCCAGCGTGTGCTGGAGATCCGTCAGCAAGTTCATGATCTGCGCCTGGACCGAGACGTCGAGCGCCGAAACCGGCTCGTCGCAGACGATGAAGCTCGGCTGCATCGCGAGCGCACGCGCGATGCCGACGCGTTGACGCTGGCCGCCCGAGAGCTGGTGCGGGTAGCGCGCCGCCATCTCCGGAACGAGCCCGACACGGCGCAGCAACTCGGCGCTGTGCTCGTCGGCCGCACGCCGGTTGGGCGCTTTTCGATAGACCAGCTGCGGCTCGCTTAGCGTCTCGCCGATCGACATGCGCGGGTTAAGCGAAGAGAATGGATCCTGGAACACCACCTGCATGCGCTGGCGCACTTTGCGCATCTCGTCATTCGAGGCCGTGGTGATGTCGGCACCCTCGAAAATCGCCTGGCCGCTGGTTGCCGGCGTCAATTTGAGGATCATCCGGCCGACGGTCGTCTTGCCGCAGCCGGATTCGCCGACCACGCCAAGCGTCGTGCCGCGCGGAATGTCGAAGGAGACGTCGTCCACTGCCCGAACAATGCCGCTGCGACCCTGCCCGACCGAAACCTGGAAATCCTTGCGCAGCGAGCGCACGGACAGAAGCGGCGCCTCGCCCTCGGGGATGTGGATCTCCGGCAGCAACGGACGCGCCGGGAGCGCAGCCAGCTTCTGCTCCAGCTGCGCATGGCGATGGCAGGCGGTGCGCCGCCCCTCGGGCAGTTCGTACAGCGGCGGATCGGTCTCGCAAATCTCGGCATGCAGGAAGCAGCGCGCAGCGAAACGGCAGCCGGCGGGCGGGTAGAGGAGGTTTGGCGGTAGCCCCTCGATCGTGTCGAGGCTGCCGGAACGCGGCTGGTCCAGCCGCGGCACCGAGCGCAGCAGACCCAGCGTATAGGGATGGCGTGGCAACGCGAAGAGCTGTTCGGCCGTGCCCTCCTCGGCAACGCGGCCGGCATACATCACCGTCAGGCGGTCCGCATAACGCGCGACGATGCCGAGATTATGAGTGATGATGACGAGAGCGATGCCGAGCCGCTGCGACAGCTCCTTCATCAGCTCCAGCACCTGAGCCTGGATAGTGACGTCGAGCGCCGTCGTCGGCTCGTCGGCGATGATCAGCTTGGGATTGCAGGTCAGTGCGATCGCGATCATTACGCGCTGGCGCATGCCGCCGGAGAACTGGTGCGGATACTGATCGAGGCGACGCTCGGCATCGGCGATGCCGACGAGGCCGAGCAGTTCGATCGAGCGCGCGCGGGCCGCTTCCTTGCTCATCCCGAGGTGAATTCTCAGTGGCTCGGCCAGTTGCAGGCCGATCGACAGAACCGGGTTCAGGCTCGTCATCGGCTCCTGGAAGATCATCGCGATGTCGCGCCCGCGCAGCTCGCGCATTTGCGAACTCGGGAGCTGGGTCAGGTCGCGCCCCCCGAACATGATCCGGCCGCCGCTGATCCTGCCCGCCGGCCTTGCGAGCAGCCCCATCACCGCCAGCGCCGAGACCGACTTGCCGCAGCCGGACTCGCCCACGATCGCCATCGTCTCGCCGGGATAGACCGTCCAGCTCACGCCATCGACCGCTCGGACAACGCCACGCGAGGTGTGGAAATCGACGCGCAGCCCCTCGACGGACAGAAGCGGGGTCTCGGGCGACGTGGCAGGCGCCGGATCGCCCTCGATCTGAAGTGCGTTCAACAAGCCTGCCACCATCCGGACACGAGCTGAGAGGCCGGCGGCCGAGGCGCACCGACGCAAGACGAAGTCCGAGTGCGGCTGGTCCCCACGCGTTCTCTCCCATTTTTTGAGGCCGCCTTAACGTGCTGGCGCCTCTTGCTTTTTCTTATTTTTCTACAAGAATGTAAAATGCATCATATGATCAGAAGTCACCTGCGGCAAGCCGCCTCGGCGGCTTTTTGCCGGGCCTGCTGTCTGAACCAGCTGAAAACACGACGAAGGAAGCCCCGGATCGAATGATGGAAGACGACCGCGCCAGCTGGCAGGTCCGGGCGCGCCCGCAAGCCGGGCTGTTCGCGACGAAACCCGACAGGAGGTCCCCTCCCGGGCAAGAACGACACAAAGACGAACATTGGAGAGAACGCCGACATGGACAAGGTTTTGATCGTCACCGGCGGCAGCCGGGGAATTGGCGCCGCCACCGCCAAGCTGGCGGCCGAACGCGGCTGGAGTGTGATGACAACCTATCTCGAAAGGCGCGAGCCGGCCGAGGCCGTCGTGCAGGAGATCAGGGCGGCCGGGGGCCGGGCCGCGACGATGCAGGTCGACACCTCGAAGCCAGCGGATGTCCAGAAGCTGTTCGACGAGACGGAACGGCAGCTCGGCCGGGTCACCGGCCTGGTCAACAATGCCGGCATGAACGGCGGACCGGCCAAGCTAATCGACACGCCGATCGAGGAGCTGCGCCGGCTGATCGACATCAATATCTTTGGCTGCATGCTCTGCGCCAAAGAGGCGGTCACGCGCATGGCGCAGAGCCGGGGCGGACAGGGCGGCGCCATCGTCAATCTCGGCTCGGTCGCGGCGCGCTTGGGCAGCGCCGGCGAGCGCGTCCACTACTCCGCCTCGAAGGGCGCGATCCTGAGCTTTTCGCAGGGGCTCGGCCGCGAGGCCGTCAAGGACGGGGTGCGCGTCAACTGCGTCAGCCCCGGCATCACCGAAACCGAGATGAACCCGCCCGAACGGCTCGCCCGAGTCGTGCCCGTCGTCCCGATGGAACGTGTCGGCCAGCCCATCGAGATCGCGCAGGCGATCCTGTTCCTGCTCTCGGAAGAAGCCTCCTACATCACCGGAACGGAGGTGACTGTCTCCGGCGGGCGATAAAGCCTCCAGCTGTGATAGTCATCCCGGGCGACGCCTAGCGCAGACCCGGGATCCCTTCCGGAACGCCTCGGCGGGGTTCAGGGACGCCCTTCGGTCGCCTGCGACCATGGGCCGTCGGGGAGACGAATGTCGGCGGCGGAACCGCGTGCCGTTCAGGCCACGGCCTGATGCGCCACCAGCTGGCTCCAGCCGCTCTTGATGTGATTGACCATGGCCTCGACCGCGCCGGCATGGTCGCCCTCGGCGGCCTTCTTCAGGAAGAAGTCGTGCTCGACCTTGACCTGCTCATTGCGCGCGACGTTCTTGTCCTGGCTGGTGAAGGGGTATTTCGCCCAGAGCACGCGGACGAATTGCAGCGTCTGCGGCCGGTCCGCCAGCTCATAGAGCTTGAAATGGAAGCGATAGTTCTCGGTGCGGATCTCGTCGAGCCGGCGCGCCTGGATCGCCCTGTCGATCAGGATCTGGATGCGCTGCAACTCGTCGATCTTGTCGGCGGTCAGCGCTTGCAGGGCGTGCGTGGTGAGATCCCGTTCCAGGTTTAGGCGCAGACCGTAGATTTCCTGGGCGTGGTCCTTCTGGAACTCCGGAACCAGCACGCCCTTATGCGCCAGGCCGACCACGAAGCCTTCCGCCTCCAGCAGTTGCAGGGCCTCGCGCACCGGCGTGATCGAGACGCCGAGCTCCTTGGCGAGATCGGCCTGCTTCAGCTTCGCGCCCCGCTCGTAGATTCCCGCAACAATGCGCTCGCGCAAGATTTCCGCAACGTGATCCTGCTTCGTCTGATAGGCCATATCATCGTTCTGCCAGCTGCCGGTGCGGAGTGCATTGGCTGGAATGCAATCATCAAATCCGAACTGTCACCGCGGCCCGGACTGCAAGACTGATGCATTCTACCTATTCAAAGGACTTGCCGCAACCACGCCGTCGTGAAGGCAGAGCTTTTGCCCGGGACGTTTCGCCTATGCTTGGCGCCATCGCGCATGCTTCGACGACATTCGAGATCTACGATCGACAACGGCACCCGCGCCTCGCGCATGGCGAAGCCCGATTGCCCCGAACGCACAACGACATCGCCGGCACCCCGGATGGCGCTCTACAGGATGCCCTGCTGAACGAGATCCTCGATTTCACTCTCCGAATAGCCCAGATATTCGCGCAGGATGTAAGCGTTGTCCTCGCCATAGCAGGGCGCGCCGCGATCGATCGGCCCGCCGGCATAGGAAGGCGTGCGGCTGAGCTTGATCGGATATTCGCCGACCGGCCAGCGCCCGATCTTGAGGCCGTTGACTTCGGTCATCCATTCGAGCGCCGCGAGCTGCGGATCGCTGTCGCAGCGGTCGCCCGCCGTCTGGCAGACGCCTGCGGCCACACCCGCGCGCTGCAGCAGGTGCATCGCCTCGAAGACATCGACGCCGCCGCTCCAACGCTGGATCGCGGCATCGAGTTCGTCCTGATGCGCCAGCCGGTCGGCCAGCGTCGCGAAGCGTGGGTCGCCGCGCAGGCCCAGCAATCCCGCCGCATCGGTGAAGCTGTGCCATTCCGCCTCGTCGAAGCAGGCGATGGCGAGCCAGCGATCCTCGCCCTTGCAGCGATAGGCGCCATGCGGCGCCGCCGGCTTGTAGGGCGAGCGGTTGCCGAGGCGCTGCCAGGGGCGGCCATTGGCGGACCAGTCGAGCACCGGGATCACGGTCTGGAAGATGCCGGCCTCGCATTGCGAGGAATCGATCCACTGGCCCTGCCCCGTGCGGTCGCGGTGGTAGAGCGCCCCCAGCGCCGCCAGCGCGAAGCCATAGGCGCCGGCCCAGTCGAGATAGGAGTAGCCCCAGCCGGCCGGCATCGCCGGCTCGGGCAGTCCCGACATGTCGGTCGTGCCGGCGAAGGAGGCAGCAACCGGGCCGACCGTCCGAAAGCGGCCATAGGTCCCCGCGGCGCCCATGCCGGATTGCTGGACATAGATGATATCGGGCCGGATCGACTTCAGCACGTCGTAGCCCAGCCCCAGCCGGTCGAGTACGCCCGGTGAGAACCCCTCCGCGACGATGTCCGAGATGCGGATCAGATCCTTGGCGATCTGCAGCCCCTTCGGCGTGCGGATGTTGAGCGAGAGCCCGCGCTTGCCGGCGTTCTTGTGGTTGAACTGGCCGCCCATGTCGGAATCGGTGACGCCCTGCAAAGGCGCGGTCGCGGCGTTGCGCGCCGCCCGGCCGCCGACCGGCGCCATCGCGGCGAGGCGCGTGTCGGGATTGGCCTTCCATTCGACCTTCAGGCTCTCCGCGCCGAGCGACGCCAGGAAGCGCGTGCCGCCTGCCGAAGCGAGGAACCAGGAGAAGTCGAAAATGCGGATGCCCTGCAGCGGAAAGGGCTTGCCGCGCGGCGACAGCAATGGCTCTCCAGCCGGAGGTTTCGGCACGGCGAACGGTTTCTTCGCCACGAGCGAGCCCAGCACCTGCGCGGTATCCTCGCCTATGAACGGCGCACGCCGGCCCGGATTCCAGTCGGTGGCGTCGCTCAGCCATTTGCTGGTCGGATAGAGGAAACTGCGGCCGAGCTCGGAATGCGCGACCTCGGTGATGGTGCGGCGCTGGAGCCAGTGCTCGTCGATGGCGTTTTCGTGCGGCTTGCGCACAGGCGCCCAGAGCAGCCCCTCGTTCTGCGCCCGGTGCCACGGCACATCGTCGTAGCGGAAGGCGCGCACGAAGCGCTGGATCACGTCCAGCGTATGGTTGCTCGCCTCGTCGCTGTCGGTCGAGCCCGGAACGTTGCGGGCGGTGAGGTCCGCGTCGCTGCCCGGCGGCTTGAGATCGGCCGCCATGCCATACTCCTGCAGGAACGGCACCAGCTTGACCTTGTCCTTGGCCGAGACGCCCCAGGTCATGACCCAGCGGCCATCCTTGGTGTGGCTGATATTGGGCGTGCGGTTGGGCTTTTCGACCGCGTGCCGCGCCGTTTGCCGATAGAGCGGCGCCCGGCGCATCACCCAGGACATCAGGTCGAGTTCGGTGTTCTTGGAGACCGCCTCATGGATGGCGGAGGAGACGTCCTGCCCCTCCCCGGTGCGCTGGCGATTCAGCAGCGCGGCGACGATGCCGCCGGCGAGCTGTTCGCCGGCGATGGCGTAGGCATGCCAGAGCTGCGGCGCGATCGGCGGCAGGTCGTAACCGCCCGGCGCGGCATCATAGCCGCAATTCATCATCACCCCGCCGAGCGCGAGATGGATCAGGTCGGACGCCTTGTAGTCCTTCCACGGGCCGGTATCGCCGAAGGGCGTGATCCGTGCCGTGATCAGGTCGGGGAACAGGCTTGCCAGCGGCTCGGTAATGCCGGCATCCGCCAGCTTGGCGCCGCGCAGGCTGTCGAGCACGATGTCGGCGCTGCCGACCAGGCGCAGCATCTCGTCCCGGCCCGAGACGTGGACGGATTTCTTGCCGCGGTTATAGGCCCAGAAGAACAGCGAGCGCTCGGGATCGGGCGTGTCCTCGTGGAACGGACCGATCTTGCGCGTCGGCGAGCCCCCGGTCGGCTCGACCTTGATGACCTCGGCGCCAAGCCCCGCCAGCAGCAGGCCGCAATACTCGCCGAGCTCGTCAGCGAACTCGATGACCCGGATGCCATCCAGCATTCCGGGCTTCAGGGTGTTTAGCGGCGCGGTCGACATGGTCATTACGTTTCGGCTGGTGGGCCGGCGCGGCCTGGCCGCCGCGCCTTCCAAGGCTGCGGGCGGGGCTATTCGGCGATCTTATCGGGATCCGGGATGACGCGCGGGATTTCCAGCCTGTCGCCGGTCCGGACGTACCAGTTGCCTTCCATGCGGCCGAGCAGCCGCAGCCGGGGCGTGTCGATATGGAAGCGCGCGGCATCGCGCACCGCCTCGTCGACGACATGCATCAGCACGATGCGGCCGAGCACCAGCGAGCGGTGCGGGCCAAGCTCGACGATCTGCAGCAGCTTGCATTCGAAGGAGACCGGGCTGCCGCCGATGCGCGGCGCGGAGACCATCTCGGAGGGCACCGCCTCCAAACCGGCCTCGGCGAATTCGTCGACCTCCGGCCGGAACTCGGCAGCCGTGATATTCATCTCGGCCGCATGCTGCTCGCCGACCATGTTGACGACGAAATCGCCGGTCGCGCGGATGTTGCGGCCGGTGTCCTTGCGGTCGCCCGGACGGCGGTCGTTGATCGCGAAGCCGAGGACTGGCGGCTCCTCGCCGAAGGCGTTGAAGAAGGAGAACGGGCCGGCATTGGGCTTGCCGTCCTCGTCGCGGGTCGAAACCCAGGCGATCGGACGCGGGACGACGGTGGAGGAGATCAGCTTGTACCGCTCGAGCGGGCTGAGCGTCGAGAAATCGAACTTCATGGCTGTGTGGACCGACCTATTTGCTGAGGCGCACCTTCGGCACCGTGCCGATCGCGCTGTCCTCGCCGTAGCAGATCTCGACCTCTCGACCGATCCAGCTTCCCTGGGGCTCTTCACCGACCAGGTTGCTGATGACGATCGGCCCCTCGTCGAGCTGGACGGCGACCGAATTGTAGGGCGTCGGGAAGTTGTCGAAGTACTGCTTGTGGAAGATCACCCAGGAGATGATCTTGCCCTTGCCCGAGAGCGGCTTCCAGGTCGCCGACATCGACAGGCAGTGCGGGCAGTTCGGTGCCGGGGGATAGCGGAAGCTCGAACAGTCGTCGCATTGCTGGAGCTTCCAGCCATGGGCGCGGATGCTCTCCCACATCGGCTGGTCGTACATCGAGATGATCGCCTGGGAATTTGCCATGGCCGCGCGCCTCACGTCCCGTAGATGATTGAAACGGCCTTGCCGGCGACGTCCGAATTGTAATGGACGAAGCGGCAATCCTCGACCTGGCGCGCGCCGCACTCGCCGCGCACCTGCCGGACAGCCTCGACCTGATGGTTCCAGCCCTGCATGTAGGTTTCGGAGAGATGGCCGCCGCCGGTGTTCACCGGCAGCTTGCCCTTCAGCGAGATGCCATCCTCCTGCATGAAGCGACCGACATCGCCCAAGCGGCAATAGCCGTAGCCTTCCAGCGCCAGCGGCACATGGCAGGAGAAGCTGTCATAGATCTGGACAGCGTCGATGTCCTTGTGTTCGACCCCGGCCATGTTGAAGACCTGCTCGGCGCAGGCCTCCTGGGCCGGGCGGTAGAAGTCGAGCAGGCGCGGCTCCAGGCTGGTGGCGCCGCGATTGAGGTCGTAGCGGCCGACGCCGTGGACCAGAACCGGCTTCTTCCGCGTCGCCGCCTTTTCCGCCATCTTCTTGGCGCGCCCGGCCTCGGCGATGATAAGCGCGACGCCGCCATCGTTGATCAGGCAATAGTCGAACAGATGCAGCGGCTCGCAGATATAGCGCGAGGCCATGTACTGCTCGATGGTGATGGTCTTGCGCATCAGCGCATGGGGATTGAGGCTGGCGGCGAGCCGCTGCGCCACCGCGACCTCGCCGAGCTGTGCCTCGGTGCAGCCGGTCACCTCCATGAAGCGCCGGAACATCATCGCATAGAGGGCGCCCTGCGAGGTGAAGCCCCAGGGCGCATGGTAGACATAGGACAGGAACATGTTCCCGCCCATCGCCTCCGGCCCGCCATACTGGATGGCCGCCGAGCGCTGGTCGTTGCCGTAGACCAGCGCGACGACCTCGGCCATGCCGGTCTGGATCGCCATGCAGGCCTCGATCACGGCCAGCATCGCATCGGCCTGCGAGCCCCAGCGCGGGTTGATCCCGAGGATCTCGCCGGTGCGCTCATACGCAATGGTCGGGCCGACGATCAGCCCGTCGATCTCGTCGCGCTCGATGCCGGCATCGGTTAGCGCCTTGTTGAAGGCAATCGCGGCATAGCCATAGGAATCATGCGGCTTGTCGCCGGCCAGCACGCGGGCATGGTCCGAGACATAGTCGCTCTGGCCGACACCGATGACGGCCCCGACCTTGCTCAAATTTCTTGCGGTGGTCATCGGGAACCGGCTCCGGACTGCGTGCTCATTCGATGACCCCTTCCGCGCGCAGGGCCTTCACGCGCTCGGGCGCATAGCCCAGCACCTGCGTCAGGATCGTATCGGTATGTTCGCCGAGCAGCGGCGGGCGCTTCAGCTCGACCCGTTCGCCATCGAGCAGGAAGGGCGGCGCGGTGAAGCGGGTCTCGCCCATCTCGGGATGGTCGATCGTCTCCCAGTAGCCGCGATGGCGGAGCTGGACATCATCTTCCATCAGGTAGCGCGAATGGGCGACCACGCCCGCCGGCACGCCGGCGGCCTGGAGTTCCATCATCGCGGCGGTCGCATCGCGCGAAGCCGTCCAGCGCCCGACGGCAGCCTCGATGCGCGCGACCTGCGTCAGGCGGCCCTTGGCGGTGGCAAGATCGCGGTCGGCGGCCAGCGACGGCTCGCCGATGGTCTTGCACAGCGCCTGCCACTGCTGGTCGGTCAGCACCGCGACGGCGCACCAGTCGTCGGCGCCGGCGCATTTGAAGATGTTGTGCGGAGCGTAGTGAGGCGAACGATTGCCGCGCCGCTCCTGCTCGATGCCGGTCGCGGCATTCTCCAGCACCGACGGGCCCATGCAGTTGATCGTCGATTCCACCTGCGACAGATCGATCTTCAGGCCCTTGCCGGTGGCACGCTTGTGGCGCAGCGCCGCCATCAGCGCGAAGGCGGCGTGGTAGGGGTTGGCGGCATGGTCGGGGAAATGCGTGCCGGGCCCGATCGGCCCCTCGCCCTCATAGCCGGTCTGCCACATCAGCCCGGTCACGGCGCTGATCGTCATGCCGACGCCGAGCAGATTGGCGAGCGGTCCGGTCTCGCCATACATCGGCATCGACAGATAGATGATGTCAGGCTTGATAGCCTTGATGTCCTCATAGCCGAGGCCGAGCCGGTCCATCGCGCCGGGGCCGAAATTGTTGCTGACGACATCGGCCTCGCGGATGATCTCGAACAGAATCTCGCGGCTTTTGGGGTTCTTGAGATTGATCGAGAAGCTCTTCTTGCCGGTGTTGCGCGAGGCGAAATAGCCGCTGCGGTTGATCCCGGCGACGCCGTCCTTGAACGGCCCGCCGACGCGCACCGGATCGGGCCGCGAAGCGCTCTCGATCTTGATGATCTCGGCGCCGAAATCGCTGAACAGCTTGGTCGAGAACGGGCCTGCCCCGGCCCATGTCAGGTCGGCGAAGCGGATGCCCTTGAGAAAATCGGGAACCATCTCCAGCGCTCCTAGCGAAGGCTCTGCCGGGCGGAAACCGCGCCCAGGATCGCATCATTGTCTTCGCCCAGACGCGGGGCGCCGCGCTCCAGCCGCCAGAGCGGCTCGGAGAGGCGATAGGGCGCACCGGGGAAGATGGCATCCTTGCCGAGCCCCGGCACGGCCAGCTTCTGGAAATAGCGCCGGAAGATCAGTTGCGGATCGGCCTGCAAATCGGCCATGCGGCTGACCGGCGCCATCACGAGCTTGCGGCGCAGCGCCTCGGCGCCGAGTTCGGCCTTGGTCTTGTCGGCGACGAAACGCTCGAACAGCGCCCGGAACTCGTCTTTCATCGGCGCGGTCGCGCGCAAAGGGCGGTCGGCCCAGTCGGGCTGCGACAGCCTTGCGAGGCCGTCGAAATTCTCGTCCCTCATCCACTGCAGCAGCCCGGACCACGAGGCGCTGAGCGAAAGCGGCGCGGCGAGGAAGACATAGCCGTCCTTGCAGACGAAGGCGCTTTCGGTGGCGTCGCGCACACCCTCGCCACCACGGCTCGAAACGCGCCCCTCGAGATCGTAGACTTGATTGGCATTCTGCAGCGAATGGGCGATGGCCTCCTGGGCGGAGACGTCCAGCATATGGCCGACGCCCTGCCCCTCTGTGTGCCACAGTGCGATCGCAGTCGCCGCCGCCGCATAGAGCGAGGTGACGAAGACGCTCTGCTGGCCGGCGAGTTGGAGCGGCGGCTTGCCGGGCTCGCCCGACAGCCAGGCGATGCCGCCCAGCGACTGCGCCACGAGATCGGAGCCGACGAAATGGCTGTAGGGGCCGGTCAGCCCGAAATAGGAGATCGCCGTGACCACGCGGGCGCCGGGCACCGCCAGAATCTGCGCAAGCTCGATTTCGGCCTCCCGGCCCGCCTCGTAGACGACAACCTGCGAGGCGGCGACGAGATCGTCGAAGACCGCGCGCCCGGCCGGCGTCTTGAGGTCGAGCGTGACGCTCTTCTTATTGAGGTTGAAGAAGGCGAAGGGCACGCCACCGAAGCTTGCCGGATCGACGCCCGTCAATGTCGGTAGCGTCCTGCGGTCGGCTCGCCCCTCCGGCGCTTCGATCCGGATGACCTCCGCCCCGAGATCGGCAAAAAGCCTCGTGCAATAGGAACCGAGCTCGCGCGTCAGATCGAGAATCCGCACGCCGCCATAGGGTCGACTGTTTTCAGATGCCATCGCGTTTCCCGCCAGCTTTTCTCTGCTGTTGTCGGTCGGACTCGGCCGGATCAGGCCTCCCGGCCGGCTGTCTGAAAATAATGCATCATATAATAAATATAGCAAGCTGCGCGGCACGCATGCGCGCATGCGGAACATCGCGCAACCATCCACCCGCGGAGGCGAGCGAGTTAAGCCGTGTCTTTTCAATATCTTGAGAGAGGCCTTTTGCAGGAATCCACGCCCGCCGCCTTCGTCGCTTGCCACAGCGTCGGCTATCGCGAAAACCGCATTCCAGTTTTCGGGCCGATGCTCTAGCTTAGCAGCGGCTCGAGCAACCGGTTGAACGCCTCGGGCGCCTCATAGGCGACCCAGTGCCCGGCATCGGGGACGAGATTGAAGGTGACGTCCGGCCGGATCTGCCTCAGCAGCGCCTCGCGCTCGGCGAAGTACCCGTTGACCACGACATCCTTCTCGCCCCAGACCGCGTTCAGCCGGTCCGGCCGGGAATGCTTCAATGCCTCGGCCAGTGACGGCGAATTGGCGAATCGGCGGCTCTTCACCCGGGCGAGCCCGACATTTCGCTCCTGGATCGTGATCGCGAGATCGTCGATCCGTGTCGCGTCGGCAATCATCAGCAGGCCGAGATTGGCGCGGTTGATCTCCCGGCGTTCGGCATCCGGCATCGCGCGGTCGGTCCGGGTCAGCTCGACATTGCTGCGCTTGATGCCGAGCGCACCGGCACCGACCAGTGTCAGCGAGGCGAGATCGCGCGGAAACTGCGCGGCGGCATGGCCGGCGACCAGGGCTCCGAAGGAAAAGCCGACGAGATCGACTTTCTGCTGGGGCGGAAAGATCTGCTCCAGGCCGCGCGCGACGACGGCGCCGATGCCCGCCGGCGTCGCCTCGGGAGCTTCGTCCGAATCGCCAAGGCCGGGAGTATCGGGCACGAAGACCCGGCGGGAGCGCTGAAAATGCGGGATGGTGCGGACCCAGTGCCGCCAGGAGCCGTAGCCGCCATGCAGCAGGACCAGCGGCTGCCCCTGCCCCCAGACGCGCCAGACCATGCGCCCGTCGCCGCAGGGCGTCTCGATGCGCTCGGCCGACGCATCGAGACGGTCCAGGATATCGTCCGGCGAAACCTCGACCGTGGTCATGCCTCGCGCCGGCTCACACCGCCACGAATTTCGGCAGGGTGAAGCTCTCCGTCAGGTCGTCGAAAACGACCTTGAGCGGCAGGCCCTCGGCCGCATTGTCCGGCCGCGCCCCGCGGAAATTGCTCATCAGCCACGGTCCCTCCTCCAGTTCGACGAGGCAGACATCATAGGGCACATCGCTGGCGAATCCGTCCCAATAGGCACGGTGGAACGTCACCCAGGAAATCAGCCTGGCCTTGCCGCTGACAACCTCCCAGTCCTGATCATCCGAAAGGCAGACCGGACAGACCGGGCCGGGCGGAAAATGCCGGTCGCCGCAGGACTGGCAGCACTGCACCGAAAGCCGGTGCCGGCGGGCGTTCTGCCAGAACGGCTCCATCAGCGCATCGCCATCGGGAAGCGGCTTGGTATAGCTCATCGATGCCTCCTCAGGACCGCGTATAGATGATCGAGCGCGTGCAGGGCGTGGTCGCGACATAGTGCACCACCTCGCAGTCGTGCACCTGACGGAGGCCGCATTCGCCGCGGAGCTGGCGCACCGCCTCGATGTTCAGAGCCCAGCCCTGCATGTAGGAATTGGACAGGTGGCCGCCATCGGTGTTGGTCGGCAGCGCGCCGTTGAGCGATAATCGCCCGCCCTCGACGAAGGCGCCGCTCTCGCCGCGCTTGCAATAGCCGAAGCCCTCGAGGCTGAAGAGCACGGTCGGGCTGAAATTGTCGTAGCACATCAGCGCATCGACATCGTCCGGCCCGATGCCGGCCATCTCATAAGCCTGGCGCGCCGTATCCTGCGCCTCCGTGAACCAGAAATCGGGGTCGAAATTCGCCACGGCAGATCGCCGGAAGGCATCGCGCCCGCCCGCTCCCGAAATCAGCACGGGTGGCTTGCGCAGATCCTTCGCCCGCTCGGCGCTGGAGAGGATCATGCAGACGGCGCCGTCATTGATCAGACAATAGTCGAGCAGCCGCAGCGGCTCGGCGATCGGGCGCGCCTCCTCGTGGTCGTCGATCGTCATCGGCTTCTTCATCACCGCGTCGGGATTGAGGATCGCGTGCTGGCGGAAGGCGACCGAGACTTCGGCGAGCTGGCGCGTCGTCGTGCCGTAGCGCTGCTGATGCATGCGGAACATCATCGCATGCGCGGCGCCCGGCGAGGTAAATCCCCAAGGATCCCAGACGCTGGCGGAGTCGTCGCCGCCATAGTTCATCCGGCGCGAGCGGCCGATATTGGTGTAGATCAGCGCAACATGGTTGGCGGCGCCGGTCTCGATCGCGAGCATCGCCTCGATGATCGCCATCCCCGACATCCGGCCATGGCCCGGCAATGCCAGGGACCAGCGCGGATCCAGGCCCAGCACCTCGCCCATGCGGGCGTAGTACGGGACGCGGCAGGTCACCAGCCCGTCGATCTCGTGCTTCTCCAGCCCGCTATCGACCAGGGCCGCCTTGAACGCCTCGGCGCCCAGCGCGTAGTCGCACTTGTGCGGGAAATTGCCATAGGCCGTGTTGCCGACGCCGACGACAGCGACCTTGTTCTTGAGATGGTTCATCGAAGCCATGGCATCGTCCGGTCTGGCGGCCGCGCGTTTCGCAACGCGGGCGGCCGGGTTTGGAGGGGTCCGCGATCAGGGATATTGCGCGCCGCGCTGTCGGACATAGACGGCGTAGACGGAGGAGGCGCAGGCCATGAACAGGCGGTTGCGCTTGGGGCCGCCGAAGGTGAGGTTGACGCATTGCTCGGGCAACCGGATCTTGCCGATGAGTTCGCCATCGGAGGCGAAGCAATGCACGCCGTCGCCGGCGCTCGTCCAGACATGGCCGTCGACATCGACGCGGAACCCGTCCGAAATGCCGGGCTCGATCACCGCGAAGACACGCGGATTGGACAGCTGCCGTCCCTCGATCACATCCCACGCCATGATGTGGTGATCGCCCTCGGGATCATGCGTGATCGAGGTATCGGAGATGTAGAGGATGCTCTCGTCGGGCGAAAAGGCGAGGCCGTTGGGCTTGGCCATCGCGGCCGTGACCGATTCCAGCGCCCCCGTCACGGGGTCGAGCCGGAAGACGTTGTTGACGCCGATTTCGCCCTCGCCGCGATTGCCGGTGTAGTCGCTGAGGATGCCGTAATCGGGATCGCTGAACCAGATCGTGCCGTCCGACTTCACCACTACGTCGTTGGGCGAGTTCAGGCGCTTGCCCTCGAAGCGGTCGGCGAGGACGGTGATGCTGCCGTCGGGCTCGGTGCGGGTCACGCGGCGTGCGCCATGCTCGCAGGTCACGAGCCGTCCCTGCCGGTCGCGCGTGTTGCCGTTGGCGTGGTTCGAGGGCGAGCGGAAGATGCTCACCCCGCCGCCGTCGACCCAGCGGAACATGCGGTTGTTGGGGATATCGCTCCAGAGATAATAATCGCCATCGGCGAAATAGACCGGCCCCTCGGTCCATCTCATGCCGGAATGGATCAGCTCCACCCGCGCATTGGCGACGATGGCGGATCTGAACCGCTTGTGGTCGATGATCTCGAATTCCGGGCTCATTCTGGCATTTCCATCCGCAGCTCGATCCGGTCTTCGTCCGTCGCGATGCGACCGGCGCCGCAACGAAAAATCGAGACCTTCGCGCCCCGAAGCTTGCCGAATTTTTATATGATGCATTCTATTTGGCGCGGATGGTGTGTCAAGCATGACCGCCCTTGCGCCCGGCGCATGCGCGCCGTGGCGTCTGCCCAGCCGGGCTAAGGCAACGCCTGGCCAAAAAAGGCGGGTCATTCCGGGCGCAGCGCAGCGGCGCCCGGAATGACGTGGAGGATTTGAGCAACGCCGCCGAGAACGAAGTCCCGCTCACGACAGCCGGTAAAACGCCCTGGCATTGCCCGCGAACATGGCGTTGCGCTCGTCCGCACTGAACGACGCTGTGATCTTCTTCAGCGCGTTCCAGAGCGTGCGGTAGCTGCAACTCTGCCGGTCGACCGGGAAATTGCTCTCCATGATGCAGCGCGCCGGGCCGAACGCTTCGATGCCGGCCATGACATAAGGCTCCCAGGCCGCAGCCAGTTCGTCCGAGGTCAGCGGGCGCGGCAGCGTATGGATGCCGTAGCCGTTATAGGTCATGCCCTGCCCGCCGATCTTGACAAACACGTTCGGCTGGGCCGCGACCCGCTTCAGCAGAGTCCGGAAGCGCTCGAACTCGGCCGGATAGAGCTTTGCGTAGGGGCCGATGCCGAGCCGCCCGCCGATATGGTCGAGCACGATCTTCGTGTCTGGGAAGGCCTGCGCCAGCGCCGCGACATCGTCGAGCTGCGGGTGAAAGACCCAGGCGTCGAAGCTGAGGCCGCGCTTGCCGAGCTGGGCGAAGCCGCGCTGGAAATCGGCATCGACCAGCAGGTGCTCCTGCGCCATCTGCGGCAGATACTGCGCCAGCGCCGCGTCATGGACAAAGGTCGCGCCCTGACGGATGCCGCGAAAACGCCCTCCGCCCGCTTCGATATGCGCGTCGAGGAGGTCGCCCGCCGCATCGCCCAGCCGGAAATCGACCTCGCCGACAATGCCCTCGCAGACGCGCGTCGAGCCGTAGAGGCCGCTCGCCGACATCGCCGCGACGCCACGCAAAAACTCCGTCTCGCCGAGGACGCGATAGTCCGCCGGGCCGCTGGCGCGCAGCATCGAATGCGCCTGCACATGCACGGTCGAGATGATGTTGTGCCCGCCCTTGCGGATGTCCTCGACCAGTTCCGGCAGCAGATAGCAGCCTCGCTTGTCGTCCCAGAGATGGTGGTGAGCGTCGATGATCGGCAGGTCGGGATCGACCACCTCCTCCGGCTGCTCCAGCGCCTGCCAGGCGTTCATATGAGCGAAGGTATTCGGGAAGTTTCCGACAAAAACCGGCGCGTTTTCAGGAATGTAGCGGTATCCAGACATTCGTTTCGTCTCCGGCTCGATGAGCTTCGGCGGGAAAGGGCGGGTCAGCGGATGAAGGGCGCGAGCGCCTTCATCCAGACCGTGATGGCGACAGCACCGCCATCTGGCGAGCCGAGCGCGCGGGTGCCCAGATAGCTGGCGCGGCCGAGCTTCGGCATCATCTCGGACGTCGCGGCGGCGCCGGTCTCGGCGGCCGTCACAGCGGCTGCCCAGGCCTCGGCAGCCGGCTTGCCGGCCTTGCGCGCCGCCGTCCAGGCCGTGAGCGCGGGATCGAGCGCGTCGAGCATCGTGCGGTCGCCAGGCTTCGCGCCGCCAATATCGCCGACGGTAGCGACGCCGATGGCGAAGGCCTCATCCCAGGCCATCGCGTCGGGTTGGGGCTGGCCGGCGAGGCGCCCCGCCGCGCGCAGCAGCGCCGTGGCATAGAAGGGGCCGGAACTGCCGGCGATGTTGCGCCGCAAGCCGTCGCCCATGGCCGAGAGAGCGCTCGCCGGCGTCCCCCAGGCGCCTTCGGGCAAGGCACGGATCGCTTCGGCGCCACGGACCATGCTGGCGCCGAGGTCGCCGTCGCCGGTCCTCGCATCGAGATCGGTCAGATGCGCCTCGGCGGCGTCAAACGCGGCGGCGACGGCGAGGGCTGCCTGCTTCAGCGCGCCGGCGAGCGGGCCGGGATCGACCGCTTCAGTGGGTTTGGCAGCTGGCGGCGCGGCGACGACATGGCGCTTCGCCGGGATCAGGCCCGAGCCCATCCAGGCCGGAGCCTTGGCGGGGGCCTCCAGCAGAGCGAGGCGCTCGTCGTCCAACCTCAGCACGGAGAGCGAGCAGCCGGGCATTTCCAGCGCGGTCAGAAAATCGCCGGCCTGCGCCCAGGCAACCGTGATGCCCTTGCCGCGCAGATGGGCCAGAGCATGGCGCGCGACGATCGCCAACTCCATCGGCGGCGTCGCGCCCAGCCCGTTGACCAGCAATGCGACCTTCGCCCCGACTTTCAGGCCGCGATCGCGGGTGATCGCGTCAAGCATGATGTCAACGAGCTGGTCCGCCGGCTTCATGGTGGTGCGCTCGACGCCCTTCTCGCCATGAATGCCGAGGCCGAGTTCGATCTCGTCCTCGCCCAGTTCGAAGCCTGGCTTTCCAGCGGTCGGCACCGTGCAGGAGCCGAGCGCCACGCCCATGCTGCCGAGCTCGGCCGCGGCCGCCCGCGCCAGCGCCGCCACCTCGGTGACGCTCTTGCCGGCTTCGGCTGCGGCCCCTGCCACCTTGTGGATCAGCACGGTGCCGGCAATGCCGCGCCGGCGGGCCGGCTCGACGATGCCCTGCAGCGCCACGTCGTCGGCGACCACGACGATCTCGGCGGGAATGCCCTCCTGCTTCGCCAACTCGGCAGCGAGGCCGAAATTCAGCCGGTCGCCGGTGTAGTTCTTGACAATCAGCACAACGCCGGCCGGGCCGGCGGCGACACGGATCGCCGCCAGAATCGCGTCGACGCTGGGCGAGGTGAAGACGTCGCCCGCCACAGCCGCGGTCAAAAGCCCCTCGCCGACATAACCCGCATGGGCCGGCTCATGGCCGCTGCCGCCACCCGAGATCAGCGCGACGCGCCGCGCCTCGCGCGCCGGCAGATCGGCCCGGACGATCACGTCCTCAGCGTCGAGCAGCGCCTGGCCGGGCGAGAGATCAGCCTGCCCTTCCAGCATTTCCCGAACGATGTTGCGCGGATTGTTGATCAATTTCTTCATTGAGACGCCCTCCCGAATTGGCTCGCTCTGACGGCGCACCCGAATCGTGCCGCGACGATGCCGAGGGACACCGGCGCCGGGCAAGTACAGGGAGGCCGCGCCCGCTGCGGATGGCGGGCAGCAGATGAACTGTCGACAGTCCTAGAGCGACCGCGTCGAAAGGGAAAGAGCGCGCCGCGCGGAAAATCGCGACCGTCGTCGTGCCGGGCCGATCGGCAACGGCCCCATATGCCCTTTGCTCCTCACCCCGACGAGCGCTCCGCAGGAGCGCATCTCAAGGAATGAAGGCTCAAAACGCCAACTTGCCGCTAGCTGTTGGCTGCGCCGTAGGAGTTCTCGAAAGCCTCGATCGCGCCCGAGAGCCCCAGCGTGTAGCCGAGCTCGTCGATGCCGTTAACGAGACATTGCTTGGCGAAGGGATCGATCTCGAAACCGTGGCTGCTGCCATCCGGCAGGGTCACCGTCTGGGCGGGAAGATCGACCGTCACTTCCGCCCCCGGATTGGCGAGCAGGTCGGCGATCAGGCCGGTCACGACCTCCTCCGGCAGCGCGATCGGCAGCAGGCCGTTCTTCAGGCTGTTGTTCTTGAAGATATCGCCGAAGCTCGGCGCGATCGCAGCGCGCATGCCGTAGTCGTAGAGCGCCCAGACCGCATGCTCGCGCGACGAGCCGCAGCCGAAATTCCGCTCCGCCACGACGATCTTCGCAGGCGCATAGGCCGGCTGGTTGAAGGGCAGTTCGGGTGCCGGCTTGCCGTCCTTGCCGAGACGGTTGTCGGCGAAGAGGTAATTGCCGAAATTGTCCGAGCGCGGCTTTTGCAGATAGCGCGCCGGGATGATCTGGTCGGTGTCGCAATTGCTCTGCGCAATCGGCAGCGCGACGGCGTCGAGACGGGCGAAGCGTTCCATGTCAGGCCTCCGCCATCAACCGGCGCACATCGCTGAGCCTCCCGGTCACGGCTGCGGCCGCCGCCATCGCCGGACTCATCAGATGCGTGCGGGCGCCCGGACCTTGCCGGCCGACGAAGTTCCGGTTCGAGGTCGAGGCGCAGCGTTCGCCGGGCGCGACCATGTCGCCATTGGTGGCCAGGCACATCGAGCAGCCGGCAAAGCGCCATTCGAACCCCGCGCGCGCAAAAACCTTGTCGAGCCCTTCGGCCTCGGCCTGCGCCCTGACCAGACCCGAGCCCGGCACGACCCAGGCCTCGACGCCCCTGGCGACCTTGCGGCCGTTGACCACCGCGGCGGCCGAACGCAGATCCTCAATGCGCCCATTGGTGCAGGAACCGATGAAGACGCGGTCGATCTTGACATCCTCCAGCGCCATGCCCGGCGTCAGCCCCATATAGGCCAGCGCCCGGCCCATCGCTTCGCGCCGCTCGGCGGTCGCCGCAGCGGCCGGATCGGGCACATAACCGTCGATCGGCGAGGCGTCCTCAGGCGTCGTGCCCCAGGTCACCATCGGCGCGATCTCGCTGGCGTCTAAGATGCATTCGCGGCTGAACACGGCGCCGGGATCGGAACGCAGATCACGCCATTGTTGGACCGCCCTGTCCCACTCCTCGCCCTGCGGCGCGCGCGGGCGGCCCTTCAGATAGGCGAAAGTGGTCTCGTCGGGCGCAATCACGCCGGCCCGGCCGCCGGCCTCGATCGTCATGTTGCAGATCGTCAGCCGCCCCTCCATCGAGAGCGCCTCGATCGTCGAACCGGCATATTCGATGGCATGGCCGGCCGCGCCCGCGACGCCGATCTTTGCGATCAGCGCCAGCACGACGTCCTTGGCGGTGACGCCCTCGGTCAGTTTCCCCTCGATCAGGACGCGCATCCATTGCGGTTTGCGCTGCCACAGCGACTGCGTCGCCAGCACATGGCCGACCTCGGTCGCGCCGATGCCGAAGGCGAGCGCGCCGAAGGCGCCATGGGTCGAGGTGTGGCTGTCGGCGCAGACGATGGTCATGCCCGGCAGGCTCAAACCCTGCTCGGGGCCGACCACATGCACGATGCCCTGGCGCGGATCGCCGAGCCCGAACATCTCGATGCCGTTCTCGCCGGCGTCGCGCGTCAGCGCCTCGATCATGGTGCGCCGCTCGGGGTGATTGACAGCCGTCATGTCGCGGCTGTGCGTCGGCACATAGTGGTCGGCCGTGCCGAAGGTGCGCGACGGCGCGCGGGGCTTGAGCCCGCGCGCGCGCAGGATCTCGAAGGCCGGTGCCGTTACGTCATGGATGAAATGCCGGTCGATGAAGAGCAGATCCTGGCCATCCTCGCGCGAAAGAATGCGGTGCTTGGCCCAGATCTTGTCCAGCAGCGTTTGCGGTCCGGCGTCCGGTACGAGATCCACGACAATATCCTCCGGATCGGGCGACAACCCGATCTTATCCAAGTGCGGCATCCTGCCCGATTTCGTCCCGGTGCCGGAATGCTCTTTGGGCACCTCGCCATCGCGAACCGCGATGGCGAGCCAACGTCGTCACACCATGGCGATGACCTGTCTCGAGGCTGGCACGCGCCTCCACCAGACGGCTTGACAGTCCGTGAGGGCGATTCCTAAAGTGTCGACACCAAAACAAACATGATCGACCGCGCGCCGGTCATCGCAAAGGCCAAAGCGGCCACTCCGGGAGCATTGGCGGCGAGTAGCCGGGCTGAACCTGAGGCTTCAGCCATCATGCGACGCGGAATTTCCCAGCGGCGCGGTTCGCCGCCAACCAGAACAGTCTCGGAAATCCAGCCGTGCCTCAATCCTCGCCCGATGATCCCGCATCGCCCGGCAGCGCCGCCGCCGCTTTGCGACCGCTCCGCTCGGGCCCCCTCGCCGGCATCCGCGTGCTCGACATCGCCACCATGATCGCCGCGCCGCTCGCGGGCTCGATCCTCGGGGATTACGGCGCCGATGTCGTCAAGATCGAGTTGCCCGGCGCCGGCGACACCGTGCGCAAGCTCGGCGAGCAGCGCGAGGGCGTCGGCCTCTACTGGAAGACGCTGAGCCGCAACAAGCGCTGCGTCGCGCTCGATCTGCGCCGGCCGGAAGGACAGGCCCTGTTCCTGCGCTGGCTGCCGCAATTCGACGTGCTGATCGAGAATTTCCGTCCCGGAACGCTCGACCGCTGGAACCTGAGCGAGGCGCGCCTGCGCGAGGTCAATCCCTCGCTGGTGATCCTGCGCGTCACCGGCTTCGGCCAGACCGGCCCCTATAGCGGAAGGCAAGGCTTCGGCACGATGGCCGAGACCATGAGCGGCGTCTCCTCCGTGCTGGTGCGCGACATGCGAGGCTTCCCGAAGGACCAGCCGGCACTGACCTCCTTTCCCATGGGCGATGTCTCGGCCGCCATGATGGCCGTCAACGGCACGCTGGCGGCACTCGTCCAGCGCGAGCGCACCGGCAAGGGCGAGACGGTCGATCTCGCCATCTATGAATCGCTGCTCAAGTTCATGGAGCTCGAACTGCTCCAGCACGACGCGACTGCCGCGCCCTCGCCCACCTTCGTCGAGGAGCGCTACGCCGACTCCGCACCGCGCGGCATGTATCGCTGCAAGAACGACGAGTGGATGTCGCTCTCGGGCAGCGCCCAGCCGATCGCCGAGCGCATCCTGCTGCTGGTTGGCGGCGAGGAGCTGGCGAAGGATCCGCGCTTCGCCGACAACGCATTGCGCGTCCGCAACATCGTCGAGCTCGATGCCATCATCCAGGGCTGGTGCGCGCAATACACCCGCGAGGAGGCGATCACCCGTATGAGCGCGGCCGGCTGCGCGGTCGGGCCGGTCGAGACGGTGCGCACGCTTTTGTCCAATCCGCAGGTCGTGGCGCGGCAGGTCGTGACAACGGTGCAGGATCCCGATCTCGGGCCGCTGCGCATGACCAGCGTCATCCCCCGTTTCGGCGGCCACGAATTGCAGCCGCCGCGTCCGGGGCCGACGATCGTCGGCGCCGACACCGCCGCGGTCCTGTCAGCCGATCTCGGCATGTCCGCCGCCGAACTGGCCGAACTCGACGCGCAGGGCGCGATCGATCTGCCGTCCTGACCGTATCGCCCCCGAAAGGCCGTTCCGTGACCGACACCGCCGTCTCCGCGACCGCCCCGGCTCCCCGCAAGGAGAGCGGGCTCTTCCTCGAGGATTTCGAGGTCGGGCAGATCTATCGCCATCCCTTCGGCCGGACCTTGACCGAGACGGACAACAGCTGGTTTTGCCTGCTCACTCTCGGCATGAACCAGGTCCATTTCAACGAGGATTATGCCAGGCGCACGCCCTTCGGAAAGGCGATCATGCCGAGCCCCTTGACGCTTGCGGTCGTGACCGGGCTCTCCACCATGGATTTCGGCCAGAACACCATGGCCAATCTCGGCTGGAAGGAGGTGACGCTGCCGCGCCCCGTCTTCGCCGGCGACACGCTCTACGCCCGCACCACCATTCTGGCCGTGCGCAAATCGACTAAACGGCCCTCGGTCGGCATCGTCGATGTCAGCACCCAGGGCTACAATCAGGACGGCAAGGTCGTGCTGGCCTTCCTGCGCACCATGATGGTCTACCGGCGCGGTCATTCCCCGGCAGCTCATCTGCCGGACATCGAGCCGGACGCCTGAGCCTGCCTGCCTCCGGAGCGCCACGATGCCATCTGCCCTGCTCACCCACGAGGTCACAGGCGACAGCCGCGGCCTCGCCCTGCTGCTGCTCCATCCGCTCGGTGCCGATCTACGCTTCTGGGATGCCTGCATCGCGCAGTGGCGCAGACTTTTCACCTGTGTCGCGCCCAATCTGCGCCAGAGCACGACGGAGCATTCTCTGCGCCCGACCACGCTGGAGGAACAGGCCGACGATCTCGAGGAGTTGCGCGCGGCGCTCGGCTTCGGGCATCTCGTCCCGGTCGGCTGCGCCATGAGCAGCATGGTGGCCGCCTGCTATGCGGCGCGCCACCCCGACCGGACGGCCGCGCTGGTGCTGGCCAATGCGACGCCGCGCTCCTCGGAGCAGGCAGCCGCGATGCTGACCGCGCGCGCCGAAACCGTCCGCAGCGGAGGCGTGGCCGCGATCCTGCCGCAGGCGGTGGAGCGCCCCTTCCTCAACCTGCCGAAGGACCGGCGCTACGAGGATTATCTTGCCGCCTTCGCCGGGCAATCGGCCGACGGCTACGCCCTCGCCTGCCTGGCGAGCGCAGGTTTCGACGCCGCCCCGCTCCTGCCGCTGGTGCGCTGCCCGAGCCTCGTCATCGCCGGCGAGCATGACGTGCTGCTGCCACCAGCACTCGGCCGCGAGGCCGCGAGCCTGATCCCCGGCGCCCGTTTCGAGATCATGCCCGACGCCGCGCATTTCGCGCCCTACCAGCGCCCCGAGGCCTTCGCTGCGCGTGTCGCCAGCTTCCTCGACGCAGCGCTGCGGCGAACCGTTCCGGCTTGACAGCTCGGCGGACCCGCCCATACGAGTGTCGACAGATTATCCTCAGGGAGCGAGATGACCATGGCCAAGAAGAGCTCCGAGAAAGGCTCCAGGAAGGGCTTCCTGCTGGTCCTGATGCAGCCACCCGCATCCATGGATGAGGAGTTCAACGCCTGGTACGACAGCGAGCATGTTCCCGAGCGTCTGGCGGTGCCCGGCGTGGAGACGGCGATCCGCTACTCCTCGGCCGAGGGCGTGCCGAACTATCTCGCGATCTACGACCTCGCCGACAAATCCGTGCTCGACACCGAGGCCTATCTCAAGGTCGCGGGCGACCGCTCCAGCCCCTGGACCAAACGCGTCATCGGACGCACGAATGTCTACCGCTCGATCGGCGATCAGGTCTATCCGGGCGATGCGATCACGCCGCTGGCGTCGCGCGTGACGATCATCCGCTTTCGCGGGCTGCCGGCCCCAGCCGAAGCCGGCGTCGTCAAGGCGATGCGGGCGGCCTTCGAGCCCCGCCCCTCGACGATCGGCGTCAGGGTCTTCGCCTATCCGGTCGGCGGAAAGGTCGACTATATCGGCTTCGTCTCATCCGCGATGCCGGACGAGGCGCCGGTGGACCCGCGCCTCTTCGCCAAGTTTCACGGCTCGATCGACCTGTTCAACACCTACGTTCCCCGGCCGCGCTAGCGGCTGGCGAGGGCGAACGACACCGCCTCCAAAACTCACAAGTGTCGACATAGCTTTGAATCCACCCCACCGAGCCGGTGCATGCTCGCCGACGCCTGGAGGATGTGAGGCCGATGACGCAATCCGCCGCCTCGGACGAAACAAAGTCAGCCCGGCCCGGCACCTTTGCGCCACTGGCCGGCCTCGTGATTCTGGAGGTCTGCACCGGCGCCGCGCTCTCGTTCGCGGCCAGGCTGCTGGGCGATCTCGGCGCCGAGGTGGTGAAGATCGAACCGCCGGAGGGCGACGCGCTGCGCCGGCAGGGGCCGTTCATGAGCGGGGCCGGCGAACCCGCCAGCGCCCTATTCGGCTATCTCAACGCGGGCAAGCGCTGCGTCGGCATGGAGATAGCCGATCCGGCCGCGACGCCGCTTCTGGCGCGGTTCGTCGGCCGGTCCGATCTCGTCCTCTTCGATGCGAATGCCGAGGCAGCGCTGCTGCGCGACCTGCTGGTGGCCGGCCGCAGGCAGGGACCGGCCGCCCTCGTGTTCAGCCCTTATGGCCTGAAAGGCGCCCGCGCCGACCGGGCCGGCTCGTCCTTCACGGCGCAGCATTCGGGCGGCTACGCCTATCATCAGGCCTATCCGGCGACCGATCCGGGCAAGGTCCCGCCGACGGGAGCAGCCGACCGCGAGGCCGACATGATCCTGGGTCTCGTCGCAGCCAATGCGGCGCTCTGGGCGCTCATGTCCCGCCGCGACGGCGAGGCGCGCCCCGTCGTCGATCTCTCGGCCGAGGATGGCTTCGCCTATCTGCTGGTCGATGCGCTGGCAGACCTGAAGGAAGGCCGCCTCGGCCCGACCCGCAAGCGGCTGCCCGGTCAGGGCATCACCATTGCCGGCGGGCTGGTCTGGTTCCTGCCCTGCAGCGACGGCGCGATCATGGTGTCCCCGCGCGAGGACCACCAATGGGCGCGCTGGGTCAAGATGATGGGCGATCCCGCCTGGGCCCGGGACAAGGAGCTCTGCGGCTCGCGCGCGATCCGCACCACCAACGCCGCCCGCCTGCAGGAGCTGATGGAGCCCTGGGCGGCCGGGGTGAAGGCGCAGGACACCTTCCGGCAGGCGCAGGCCGCCAAGATCGCCTGCTTCCCGATCTGCTCAGCCACGGATCTGCTGGAGAACAGCCAGCTCCTGTCGCGGCTGTTCTTCGAGACGCTGTCGGCTCCCGGCAAGACCGACATCGCCATGCCCGGCCTGCCCTTCCTGGTGCGTTCGAGCAGCGGCGCCACCCTGCCGCGCCCGCGCCGACGGGCCTTCCCGCAACTCGTGGAGCAAGCCGATGTCTGACGGACTCAGCCCCGCCCCATCCGCCACCGCCGACTGGACGCAATGCCTGAACGGCGTGCGCGTCGTCGATTTCAGCTGGGTCGTCGCCGGCCCGATGGCGACCAAGCGGCTGGGCGCGATGGGCGCGGAGATCATCAAGATCGAGTCCGCGACCCGGCCGGAGTTTTCCCTGCGCCACGCCTGGTTCTCGGTCGTCAACAACAACAAGCGCAGTTGCACGCTGAACATCGCCTCGGCCGAGGGCCAGGCGCTGATCCATGCACTGGTCGCGGAGAGCGACATCGTGGTCGAGAATTTCTCGTCCCGCGTCCTGACGAAGAACAACCTCTCCTATGACGACCTGCGCAAGGTGAAGCCCGATATCATCTATGTCTCGGCCTCGGGCCTCGGCCGCACCGGGCCGGAAAACGAGATGCTGGCCTATGGCTCGCTGCTGCAGGGCTACAGCGGCCGTGTCGCCATGATCGGCGCCATGAATGCCGGGCTCGAGGGCATGGGCATCGCACCGGGCTGGACCGACCCGGTGACGTCGCTATGGGAAGGTTTCCTCATCCTCGCCGCCCTCCGCCACCACCGCGCGACAGGCGAGGGCTGCTATATCGACTTGTCGATGCTGGAGGCCAGCGTCACCTTGCTGCCCGACGCATTGCTGCATGCGGCGCTGGGCCAGGCCACGGCCGAGCAGGGCAGCGAGAGCGAGATCGGCGCCTCGCCGTCAGGCTGCTTCAGGTGCAAGGGCGAGGATGCCTGGGTTGCGGTCTCGGTGCGCGACGACGGCGAATGGCGCGGCCTGCGCGCGGCGCTGGATGTGCCAGACGACCCCGCCTTCTCCGGCCGCGAGGCGCGGATCGCCAGGCGCACCGGGCTCAACGCGATCGTTGCCGCATGGTGCGCCGGGCGCACTGCCGTCGAGGCGGAGGCCACCTTGCAGTCGCATGGCGTGCCATCGGCGATCTCGCAGGGCATCCGCGAGGTCCTTGACGATCCGCACCTGAAGGAACGCGACCTTTTCCGGCAGGTCGGGGACGGAAGCTGGAGCATCGCTTTGCCGTGGATGGAGGCCGGCGGCTGGCGCGGCGGCCTCTCCGCCCCGCCGAAGCTCGGAGCCGACAACGACTACGTCTTCGGCGAGTTGCTCGGCGTTTCGCCCGAGGAGCAGGCCAGGTTGAAGGCGGCCGGCGTCATCGCCTGAATGCCCGAACGAGAGCGAAGGAACGACGCGTGAGACTGGCTTTCATCGGCGCCTCCCACTGGCATCTGTCGCTTTATCTGGAGCCGGCGCTCGACGCGCCCGGCACGAGCATCGTCGGCGTTGCGGACCCTGACCCCGTCTTCATCGCCAATCTGTCGGCAAAGCTCGGCTGCGTCGGCGATGTCGATTTTCGCGAACTCTGCCGCCGCACGAAGCCGGACTTCGTCATCGCGCTCGGGCGACATTGCGATATGCGGGAGGAAGCGATCTTCCTGATCGAGGAAGGCATTCCCTTCGCCCTGGAAAAGCCCTGCGGGCTGAACCTGCGCGAGGTCACCGAGCTTGCGGCTCTCGCGGAGAAGCGCGGCAGCTTCGCCGCCGTGCCGCTGGTCTTCCGCAACGGCGATTTCCTGCCGCGCCTGCAGGAGATGGGTACCGAGGGCATCCAGTATATGAGCTACCGCTTCATCGGCGGCTTCCCCTCGCGCTACGAGCAGGCCAATTGCCACTGGATGCTCGACCCCAGCCTTTCGGGCGGCGGCTGTACCATCAACCTGTCGCCGCATTTCCTCGACCTCGCAGTGCTACTGATGGGCGATGAGGTGCGGGTCAGGCAGGCCGTGATGTCGAACGCCGCCTGGGGCCGCCCGATCGAGGATTATTCGGCCGTGACGCTGGAATCCGGCACGAATCTCTGCCTCGTCGAAACCGGCTATATCTATCCGGCGCCAACCAGCACCTTCGATATGCATTACGCGATCCGCTCGCCCTCGCGCTACATGGTCGCGCATGACCCCGAAACGGTCGAGATCGTCTCCAATGCCGGCAAGCGCGAGATGGTGCGCAGCCTCACCACCAATGTCCCGCACTACCGGACCTTCGTGCATGACGCGATCGAACGCGTGCGCAAGGGCCGCCCGCCCGTGGCCGGCATCGCCGACATGGTGCCGATCATGCGCCTGTGCGAGGAGGCCTATGCCAAGGCCGGCCCCCTGCCCCTCCGGGCGCCGCTCGCTTGAACCGCCCGCGGGGCGCAGGCCTTTCCTTTCCTGAACCGACGATTGCGGAACCCGACCATGACCAGAGACCAGATCGTCGACCTGAACGGCCTGTCCTTTCGCTGCCGCATCGATGAACCGGCGAATGCCGCCAGCAGCACGCCCTGGCTCGTCTTCAGCAATTCGCTGATGACGGATCTGACGTTGTGGGACGATCAGGTCGCGGCCTTCGGCGGCAGCTACCGCATCCTGCGCTACGACCAGCGTGGCCACGGGCAGACCTCGGTTCCGCCCGCAAGCTGCGATTTCGACACGCTCGCCGACGATCTCGCCGGCGTGTTCGATGCTCTCGGCATCGCCCGCGCCGTCCTCGTCGGCGTCTCGATGGGAGGTATCACGGCGCTCAGCTTCGCGACCCGCCATCCCTCGCGCCTGTCGGCGCTGCTCGCCTGCGACTGTACGGCCAAGGGCGTGCCCGGCGCTGGCAACGCCTGGGACGAGCGCATCGCCCTAGCGAAGGCTGGCGGAATGACGGCGCTCGCCGGACCGACGATCGAGCGGTGGTTCCGCCCCGAGCATGTCGAGAGCCCAGCCGGCAAGCGCGTCCGGCGGATGGTCGAGACCACGCCCTTCGACGGCTTCGTCCGTGCCTCGGACGCCCTGCGCGACTTCGATGTCACGGCGGGCCTGACGGGGCTCTCATGCCCGGCCGCGCTGCTGGTCGGCGCCGGCGACGGCGCCCTGCCCGGCGTCATGAAGCAGATAGCCGAACAGGCCTCCGGGGTGGCTTTTATCGAGATCCCCGATGCCGGGCACCTGCCCAATGTCGAGAACCCCGACGCCTTCAACCGCGAACTCGCGGCGTTTCTCAAGCGCGTAGCGGCCTGAGGGCCTTTCCCACGCGAGCCCTCATCCTGAGGAGGCCGCGTAGCGGCCGTCTCGAAGGATGAGGGCTGAGGGATAACCTCAAGCCCTCCTTGGAGGCTGCCGGTCATGCGGCCTTGCGCAGGATTTCGCGGATCGCGTCCGCGTCGATGTCCTTGCCTTCGCCGAGCGGCAATTGCCCCGCCTCGGCGATATGCGAGACCACCGCCTCGATATCGACCTTGACCATCTCGGAGCTCCGGATCGGGCAGCCCATCTTGGCGAAGAAGGCCGCCATCGCCGCAATGCCCTTCTCGGCGGCCTTCGCCTCGTCGGGCTCGGTGATGCCCCAGACATTGCGGGCATGGCGCAGCAGCATCGGCAGCTTGTTCGCGGCCTGATGGCGCAACAGGCTCGGCATCACCATCGACAGCGTGCGGGCATGGTCGATGTCATAGAGCGCCGTCAGCGCATGGCCGATCATATGCGTCGACCAGTCCTGCGGCACGCCCGAGCCGATCAACCCGTTCAGGGCCTGGTTGGCCGCCCACATGATGTTCTCGCGGGCCGCCGGCGTGTTCTTCTCGACCAGTTCCGGACCCCATTCGATCAGCACCCGCAGGATCGCCTCGCTGAAGCCGAACTGCACCGGCGCATTGACCGGCAGCGTCAGATACTGCTCGACGACATGCGTGAAGGCGTCGACCACGCCGTTCTCGAGCTGCCGACGGCTGAGGCTCGCCATCGTGGACGGATCGAGCACCGCGAAGCGCGGCCTCGCGCCGTCCTGCGCGAAGGGCAGCTTGAGATGGCGGGCCTTGTTGGAGATCACCGAGACGGGATTGCTTTCCGAGCCGGTCGCCGGCAGCGTCAGCACCGCGCCGACGGGCAGGATTTTTGTGACAGCCCCGCCCGTGACGAGATGCTGCCATGGATCGGGCATGTCGAGCAGCGCGACATAGGCCAGGAACTTCGCCGCATCGACGACCGATCCGCCGCCGACGCCGAGAACGAAATTGCAGCCCTTCTCGCGCACCAGCGCCGCCGCCTTCATGATGGTCTCATAGACCGGGTTGGCCTCGATGCCGCCGAACTCGACGACCTCGACATGGCCGAGCGCCTTCATCACCTGCTCATGGACGCCGTTGGCCTTGATGCTGCCCCCGCCATAGAGCAGCAATACGCGCGCATCGGCCGGCACCAGCGTGGCAAGTCCGGCGATCTGCCCGGCGCCGAACAGGATTTCGGTCGGGTTGTTCAGACGGAAACTGATCATGGCTCTGTCCTTCGCAGGCGATCGGAGATCGCTGTGTCATGTGTCCGGATGCAGCAGGCGGATCGGCGTGCCGTCGAGGAAAGCCAGCACGTTCTCGATGCCCTGCCCGTAGAATTCGGCAAAGGTCTCGCGCGTGCCGTAGCCGAGATGCGGTGTCAGCACCGTGTTCGCCAGCCGTCTCAGCGGATGCTCCGGCGGCAGCGGCTCGCGGTCGTAGACATCGAGGGCGGCGATCAGCGTCCCGGCCTCCAGCGCCGCGATCAGCGCCGCCTCGTCGACCAGCGGCCCGCGCGAGGTGTTCACCAGGATCGCGCCGCTCTTCATCAGCCCCAGTTCGCGCGCGCCGATGACGCCGCGTGTCCTGTCCGACAGCACGATATGCAGGCTGACCACATCCGCCTGCGCCAGCAGTTCGTCCTTGGCGCGATAATGCGCACCGCCCTCGGTGGCACGGGCCTCGTCGAGATTCGGGCTCCAGGCGAGCACATTCATCCCGAGCGCTTTGCCATAGCGCGCCATGTGCCGGCCGATCCGCCCGAGCCCGACCAGGCCCAGCGTCTTGCCCGCGAGCTCCGGCCCGGCGGGAACGCCGTCCTGGAAGCCTCCGGCGCGGATCGCCGCGTCGCCGCGCGCGATGCCGCGCGCCGCCGCCATCATTAGGCCGAGCGCCAGTTCCGCCGTGCCGGCGCCGGTCTCGCTGCCGCTTGTATAGGTCAGCGTGATGCCACGGGCCGCCATGCCGGCGAGGTCGATCGTCGCGCCGCGCTTGCCGGTCATCCCGAAGAGCTTCAGCTTCGGCAGCCGCGCCACCAGCGACGGCGGAAAGGCGGTGCGTTCGCGCAGCGCCATGACGATGTCGAAATCGGCCAGCTTCTGCGCCGCCTCGTCCTCGCTCGCAAAGGCCTCGTGAAAGAACACCACCGCGGCGCGCGCCTTGAGCGCGCTCCAGTCGCCGCTCGCTTCCGCGATGCGCTGCCAGTCGTCGAGCACGGCGACTTTCGTCATGGTATCACCTCAATAGGAGCGCGGCAGGCCGAGCACATGCTGGGCCACATAGGCCAGCACGAGATTGGTCGAGATCGGGGCGGTCTGGTAGAGGCGCACCTCGCGCCATTTGCGCTCGATATCGTATTCCTGCGCATAGCCGAAGCCGCCATGGGTCTGGAGCGCTGCCTCCGCCGCCTTCCAGGTCGCTTCAGAGGCCAGCAGCTTGGCGATATTGGCATCGGAGCCGCAAGGCCGGCCCGCCTGGAACAGCGCGGCTGCGCGCCGGCACATCATATCGGCGGCCTCCAGCTCGGCATAGGCGCGCGCCAGCGGGAACTGGACGCCCTGATTCTGGCCGATCGGCCGGCCGAAGACGACGCGCTCATTGGCATAGGCGACGCCCTTCTTCAGCAGCCAGCGGCCGTCGCCGACGCATTCGGAGGCGACGAGGATGCGCTCGGCGTTCATGCCGTCGAGGATGTAGCGGAAGCCCTGCCCTTCCTCCCCGATCAGGTTCTCGACCGGAACCTCGAGGTTCTCGATGAAGACCTCGGTGGTGTTGTGATTGATCAGCGCCTTAATCGGGCGGATGTCGATGCCGTTGCCCTTGGCGGTGCGCAGGTCGACGAGGAAGACCGACAGGCCGTCGGTCCGCTTCTTGACCTGATCGAGCGGCGTGGTGCGGGCCAGCAACAGCATCAGGTCCGAATGCAGCGCCCGCGAGGTCCAGACTTTCTGGCCGTTGACGAGGTAATGGCTGTTACCCTTGCGCTCGGCCCGCGTCTTCAGTTGCGTCGTGTCGGAGCCGGTGGTCGGCTCGGTGACGCCGAAGGCCTGCAGGCGCAGTTCGCCAGAGGCGATGCCCGGCAGATAGCGCCGCTTCTGCTCCTCGCTGCCATGACGCAGCAGCGTCCCCATGATGTACATCTGCGCATGAGCCGGGCTCGCCGTGCAGCCGCTGGCGTTGATCTCTTCGAGGATGACCGCCGCTGCGCGCAGCGGCAGTCCAGAACCGCCATACTCCTCGGGAATGAGCGCGCCGAGATAGCCGGCCTCGGTCAGCGCCTTGACGAATTCGGTCGGATAGCCGCTGCGATTGTCGAGATCGCGCCAGTATTCACCGGGAAAGCCCGTGCAGATCCGGCGCACGGATTCGCGCAGCTCCGGATAGTCCTCGCCAAGGGCGACGACGACCTCAGTGTCGAGATCCGCAGCGGCGTGATGGCTGTTCATGGCATGTCCTTTCAGGCCGGAGCAGCGCGTCGCCGCGCCGACGGGGTCAGCGCGGCCGGGCAGCAGCGCCCGGCAGAATGTCGTTGTGTTCTCCGAGACCGGGCGCGGCGCGGCGTTCGCGCGGGCGCTGGCCGTCGAAGGTCAGCGGAATGCCCATCAGGTCGATGCCGTCGCCCTCGCAGCGCACGGTCATGTCGAGCGCCTGAGTCTGGCTGTGATGGGCGACCTGGTCGACGGTGAGCAGGGGCGCGTTGGGCACGCCGGCCGCGTCGAGCAGCAGGCCGAGCGCATCGGAACCATGCCGCCGCACAGCCTCGGCGATGCGCGGGATCAGCCGGCCACGATTGACGACACGCGCGCTGTTGGTGGCGAAATCGGGGTCCTGCGCCATTTCGCCGAGGCCCAGCGCGCCGCAGAGCTTGCGGAACAGGTTGTCATTGCCGGACGCGACCATCAGCCAGCCATCTTCCGTCTCGAAAGCCTGATAGGGCACGATCTCGGCGGTGCCCGAGCCCTGCGGCTTGCGCACCTCGCCCGAGGCGCCGAAGGCTGCGAGCGGCACGGTCATCCACGCGAGCCCGGTCTCGTAGAGCGAGGTCGAAACCTCCCGGCCCGCGCCGGTGTCCTTGCGCGCGACGAGCGCCGCCAGCAAGCCGATGACGCTCCACATGCCGGCGCCCATATCGACGAGCGAGACGCCGACGCGCACCGGCGGCCGGTCGCCCTCGCCGGTCACGCTCATGATGCCGGTGCTGGCCTGGACCAGCGGATCGTAGCCCGGCTTCTTCGCCAGCGGACCCGTGGCCCCGAAGGCCCCGATGTCGCACCAGATCAGCGCCGGCTTTGCCGCCCGCATCGCCTCGGCCGTCAACCCGAACTTGTCGAGGATGCCCGGCCGCAGGTTCTGGATCACCGCATCGGCCTCATTCAGGATGAAGTCACGGAGCGAGCCCGCCTCGGCCGGCGAGGAGAAGTCGACCGCCACGCCTTCCTTGCCGCGATTGAGCGCGTGAAAAATGCTGGCCGTGCCGTTCCAGAACGGCGGGCCCCAGCCGCGCGCATAATCTCCGCTCGCCGGGTTCTCGACCTTGATCACCCGCGCGCCGAGATCGGCCAGGATCAACCCGGCAAAGGGCGCGGCGACGCTGTGCCCGAGCTCGACCACGGTGATGCCGTCCAGCGGCCGTCCTGCGGCGTTCATCGCCCGATCCCTCCTCGCGGCTGTCAGGCGCGCTGCGCCTTGAACCGTGTCAGGGTTCCACCCTTCATCACCTTGCCGGGCAGCGGGTGGCCGACGAACTCCTCCGCGAGCTTCGCCACCTCGACCAGCGCGTCGAGGTCGATGCCCGTCTCGATGCCCATCTCGCCGCAGGCGAATACGAGGTCCTCGGTGCAGACATTGCCCGCCGCGCCCTTGTGCCCGGCGAAGGGGCAGCCGCCGAGGCCGCCGACCGAGGAATCGAAGGTCGCGACGCCGAGCTCCATCGCCGCGATCGCATTGGCGACGGCGCAGCCGCGCGTGTCGTGCAGATGCAGCGTGATCTCCAGCTCCGGCCATTTGTCGCGGATCTTGCCGACCAGGCTCTTGATCTGGCGCGGCGTGGCCCAGCCCATGGTGTCGGCGAGCAGGAGGTTCTCCAGCGCGCTGCCATGGTCGCCCATCACCTGCATGGTCCGCGCGATCAGCCCGACGACCTTCTCCTCGGGGACGTAGCCCTCGAAATTGCAGCCGAAGGCGGCCATCACGCCGAGCGCGTCGGTCGCGATGCCGGCGCCCTTGTAGCGGGCGATCCAGTCCGGCATCTCGGCCACGGTCTCGTCGATGCTGCGGTTGGTGTTGCGCTTCACGAAGGTCTCGCTGGCGGTCAGCGTCAGCTTGCCATCGATGTCGATCCGGCCGCTTTCGAGCGCCCGCTCCAGCCCTTTGGGGTTGAGCCAGAGCGCCGTGTAACGCACGCCCGGACGCTTGCGGAGCTGTGCGAAGACCTCCGCCGTGTCGGCCATCTGCGGCACCGCCTTCGGGTTGACGAAGGAGCCGACCTCGATCTCCCTGACGCCGGCATCCGCAAGCGCGTCGATCATGCGAAGCTTTTGTTCCGTCGAGAGAATTTTCGGTTCGATCTGCAACCCGTCGCGCGGGCCGACCTCGACCATCTTCACCGTCTTCGGCAGATCAGACATGCCTCGTCCTCTAAAGCGCGTTCGGTCCCGGACTGGCCTCGTGATGGGCCATTTCTCGCAATGCAAATAATCTATTCGCGTATTGAAATCCATCCCCGAAACGTGTCTATTCGCGAAAATCAAAAAACGACGAGGACGCGCCGTGGATAGCCTGTTGTTCACTCCCCTGGAGATTCGGGGAGTACGCCTGAAGAACCGCATCGTGCTCTCGCCCATGCTGACCTACTCGTCGGTGGACGGGGCGCTGAGCGACTGGCACCTGATGCATCTCGGCAAATATGCGGCCGGTGGCACCGGGCTCGTCTTCATGGAATCGACCAAGGTCGACCCGCGCGGCTGCACCACGCCGGCCGATCCCGGCCTGTGGAACGACAGCTTCATCACGCCGATGCAACGCATCACCGCCTTCATCAAGCAGTTCGGCGCGGTGCCGGGCATCCAGCTCAGCCATTCCGGGCGCAAGTCCCGACATGCCCGCCCCTGGGAGGGGCGCGGCCCACTGGAGATCGTCCCAGAACTGCCCGGCGGCGGGGAATGGGAGCTCGTCGCGCCCAGCGCCGTGCCGCACGAAGCCGATCATCCGGTGCCGACCGCCCTGACGCAAGACGGTATCCGCGAACTGGTCGAGGCCTGGGGCAAGGCCGCGATCCGGGCCGAGAAGGCCGGTTTCGAGGTCGTCGAGATCCACGCCGCCCATGGCTATCTGATCCACCAGTTCCTCTCGCCGCTCGCCAACCAGCGCAGCGACGAATACGGCGGTTCGCTGGAGAACCGGATGCGCTTCGCCATCGAGGTCGCGGCCGAAACCCGCCGCTGCTGGCCGCAGGACAAGCCGCTCTTCATGCGGATTTCCGCCGTCGACAACGCCGGCTGGGAGATCGAGCACAGCGTCGAACTCGCCAAGCGGCTGAAGGCGGTGGGCGTCGACGTGATCGATTGCAGCTCGGGCGGCCTCGCCGACATGAACCATGTCTCGACCACGGCCGGCACCGGCTATGGCTATCAGGTGCCGCATGCCGAACGCGTCCGCCGCGAGGCCGGGATCATGACCATGGCGGTCGGCCATATCGTCCATGCTGATCAGGCCGAGGCGATCCTGCGCGAGGGTCGGGCCGATCTTGTCGCGATCGGCCGCGAGATGCTGCACAATCCGAACTGGCCGATCGACGCCGCCCAGAAGCTCGGCGTCGAGCCCGGCTTCGACCATATCCCCTCGCCCTATGGCTACTGGCTGGAGAAGCGGGCGCGCTCGCGCGTCGCCGTCCAGCCCTCGACCTGGCGCGCCGGCATCGACGCTCATGGCGAGCACACACGCTCGCGCTGATCGTCTTGCCTGTCGCTTTTTGCCGCTGATCTTCGCCCGCTGATACCCTCGAGAGAGAGCGCCGCCCATGTCCAGACTTCCCGCCCGGCAGGTGCCTGCCGTCTATCATCGCCGTTTCGGAGACTGGCTGGTCTCGACCGTCAGCGACGGCTATGTCGATTCACCGCCCGGCGCGATGCCGGGCCTGACCCAGGACGAGGTCGACGCGCTGATGGTCGCGGCGCAGGGCACGGCTCCGATCCGCACCTCGGTCAACATGTTCGCGCTGCGCGGGCACGGAAAGACCTATCTGTTCGACGCCGGCTCCGGCACCACCATGGGGCCGAGCTGCGGCCGCCTGCCGGACTCGCTCGAGGCCGCCGGCATCGCGCCTAGCGATATCGACGCGATCGTGCTGACGCATGTGCACCCGGACCACTCCAACGGGCTGACCAGCGACGACGGCAAGGCCCTGTTCCCGCGGGCGGAGATCATCGTCCACGAGACGGAGATCTCGCACTGGTTCGACGATGCCGCGATGGCGGTCGCGACCGAGCGGGCCAAAACCCGCTATTTCGCCTCGGCGCGCTTCCGGCTGGCGCCCTATAAGGGCCGCATCCGCACCTTCCGCGATGGCGAGGAGGTCCTGCCCGGCATCACCGGCATCCTTTGCGCCGGTCACACGCCGGGCCATGCCTCCTATCGCATCGTCGGCGGCCAGGGCGGCCCTGACATGATGATCTGGGGCGATACGGTGCACATCCCCGAGATCCAGGTTCCCCGGCCCGAGATCACCATGCTCTACGATGCCGAACCGCCGCTGGCGGCCGCCTCGCGCAAGATGATCTTCGAGACGGTGGTGCGCGACGACCTGCTGGTCGCCGGGATGCATGTGCACTTCCCCGGCTTCGCCCGGATGGCGCTGGTCGATGGCCAGTACCGGCTGCTGCCCGAGCCCTGGAACTACGAGATCTGACCGCGATGCCCTGTTCTCACGCTGCGCGGGAGAGCAGGGTCCTCCCCTCATCCCCGGCGCGGCGGCGGGACGGCCTCGATCGCGTGCAGGTCGGCCTGCAGCTCGGCTGCGAGTTTCATCAGCTCCGGCGCGATCACCTTGCGCAGGAAGGCGGGACTATGGGTCGCCGAGGAGCCGGCGCAGGTGAGCGCGTAGGCGGGCCTGCCGTCGCGGCCGTAGATCGGCACGGCGGCCGTGTTGTAGCTCTTGTGGAACACGCCCATGTTGAGGATGTAGCCGCGCTCGGCGAAATCCCGCATCGCCTCGCGGAAGGCCGGCTCGGTCTGGCGCCAGCGCGGGTTCGGCAGCGCGTAGGTTTCGATCAGCTTCTCGCGCTCGGCTTGAGGGAAGCCGGCGAGCAGGCCCCAGCCGGCGGCCGAGGTGATCAGCGAGAGCCTTGTGCCGACGCGCAGGTTCATCACGAGCTGCGCCTCGCTCAGGCATTGCTGCACGAAGACGACCCGGCCGCCATCGCGCGCGGCGAGGCCGCTGGCCGAGCCGGAACGGTCGGCGAGTGCCTGCATCCGCGCCCGCGCCTTTTCGGCCAGCGGGACGGAGGCGAGCGCGGCGCGCCCGAGCTTCAACACCGGAATGCCAGGACGCAGCTTGTCGCCCTCGACCGGGATCAGGTAGCCCATGCGCGAGAGCGTATGGCACAGCCGCCAGACGGTCGGCTGCGGCAGTCCGGTCATCGCCGCGAGCTGGGTGCCGCCGATCTCGGATTTACGCGGACCGAAGCAGCTCAGGATTTCCAGCCCGCGCGCCAGCGCCGTGACGAACTGGCGGTCATCCTGATGAGCCTCGTCGTCGAGCAGCGATTCGCGCCGTTCCGGCGCGGCCTTCGCCGGCTTGCCGGCCCGTTTCCGCGGCGGTTTCAACAGCCCCCTCATGCTGCGCGCTCCGCCACGTCCTCGAGCATGCGGGCAAGCTCCCTCAATCTCGGCCCGACCTCGCCCTCCAGCACCGCGATCGGCAGCAGGGAACTCTCACCGCCGCAGTTGATCACGAAGGCCGTGCGCCCGTCGATGCCGCGCACCGGCACGGCGGCCGTGTTGTAGCCGGGATGGAAAACGCCGGCATTGATGATGAAGCCCTGCGTCCGGTAGCCCTCGCAGGCTTGCAGGAAGCTGCCTTCCACCGCCGCCCAGCTCTTGCGAGCGGCCTCGTCGTCGCCCAGTGCGACCTCACGCTCCTGCGGCGACAGGTCCGCCAGATAGCCCCAGCCGAGCGAGGAGGTTGCGAGCGAGACGCGCGAGCCCGTCTGCAGGTTCAGCACCAGTTCGGAGCTGCCCTCGCAACGCAGGATCAGCCGCATGCCGTTGTCCTCGCAGACTGCGATGCCGGAAGCGGCGGCGTAGCGGTCGGCGAGCTCCTGGAGATAGGGCTTCGCCAGTTCGGCGGTCTTCATCTCCGACAGCACCATGTAGCCCAGGCGCAGCACGGCCAGAGCCGGCCGCAGCCGGTCATCGCTATCAGTGGTGAGATAGCCGAGCTTCGTCATGGTGTGACACAGCCGCCAGACCGTGGGCTGGGGAATGCCGAGCAGATGGGCGATCTCGGTGACGCTCAGGCTCGGCCGGGCAGCGCTGAAACAGCCGAGAATGTCGAGCCCCCGCGCCAGAGCCGCGACGAACTGACGATCCTGCCCATCGCCATACGGCGCCGCCGGCCGGGCCGGTCGACCCGCGCCCGCACGTCGCGCAATTGGGGGAACGTCCGGGCTTCGCATCAAGGTCGGGTCCTACCACCATTTACAAGCAGCACAAATATCAATACGGTCGAATTCAGCGAGTGATCTACTCGCATAGCGAATAAAAAACGTCAAGGCTTGGACAGTCGCTGCCCGCTTCTCCGGCCGGAACCAAAAAAGTCGCGGAGGAGTCTCAAGGCATGGCCAGCCCCCTCGGTCACATCAAGGTCGTGGAGATCAGCGTCGCCATGGCGGGGCCGTTCTGCGGCATGATGCTGGCGGATTACGGTGCCGACGTCGTCAAGATCGAGCGCGTCGGCAAGGGCGACGACAGCCGCGAATGGCCGCCGCATTTCGACGGCGAGATGTCGCATTATTATGCCTCCGCCAACCGCAACAAGCGCAGCGTCGCGCTCGACCTGAAGTCGCCCGAGGGCATCGCGATCGCGCGCGGCCTGATCGACAAGGCCGATGTCGTGATCGACAATTACCGCTTCGGTGCGCTGGCCCGTGCCGGGCTGGACTATGAGAGCCTGTCGGCCCGCAATCCGCGCCTGATCTACTGCGCGATCAGCGGCTTCGGCGCCAGCGGGCCGCGGCGCGACGACCCGGCCAACGACCTGTTCATGCAGGCCTTCAGCGGCGGCATGAGTGTCACCGGCGAGATCGGCGGCGGGCCGATGAAGATGGGGCTGTCGGTGGCCGATCTCGGCGCCGGCTTCCTCGGCACCACCGGCATCCTGATGGCGCTGGAGGCGCGCCATCGCACGGGGCGCGGCCAGCGCGTCGATACCTCCCTGCTGGAGGGGCAGATCTCGATGCTGTCCTACCATCTCACCCGCTATTTCGCGAGCGGCCTCGTGCCCCAGCCGAGCGGCAGCGGCGCGCCTCTGGCGGTACCCTACCAGGCCTTCAAGGCGGCCGACGACTGGCTCGTAGTCGCCGCCTTCAACGACCGGATGTGGCTCGGCTTCTGCGAGGCGGTGGGCCGGCCCGACTGGGTCGCCGATCCGCGCTTCCTCGGCGCCAATGATCGCGCCGCCCATCGCGAAGTGCTGGTCGACCTGATCAACGAGCATCTCGGCACGCAAGCCGCGCAGACCTGGATCGCCCGTCTCGAGGCGGCCAGCGTGCCCTGCACCCTCGTCAACAGCATCGACAAGGTCGTCGAGGATGAGCAGGTGCTGGCTCGCGACATGATCGTCGACATCGAGGTGCCGGAGCTTGGCCGCATCAAGGTGGCCGGGCTGCCGCTGAAATTCTCGCAGACGCCGGGCGAGATCCGGCGCCACCCGCCGCATCTCGGCGAGCACACGGCCGAGGTCCTGCGCGAGCTTGGCTATGACGAAACCACGGTGGCCGCACTTGCCGGGCGCGGCGCGATCGGCCTGCGCACGCTGCGCCGGCCGGCATCCGCCTGAGGCGCGGGGGAGACACCCATGAGCACCATGCTGACCGACGAGATCCGCGGCTATATCGGGCTGGAGAGCGAGACGATCGAGGCCTGCGACGGCATCGAGCCGGGCGCGGTGCGCCGCTATGCGCAGGCGATCATGGACGACGATCCCGACTACGCGCCCGGCGCCGGCAACCCGCGCTTCGGCGGGCCGGTCGCGCCGCCGCTCTACCCCTCCTTCATGTTCCGCCAGCCCCTCGGCACGCCCGATGCGCTGAGCGAGCGCGCCGAGGACCCCGATTTCGACGGGCTGCTGGCCGGCGCGAGCGACGGGCTACCGGAGCTGCCGCTGCCCGGCCGCGCCCTGCTCAATGGCGGCTCGGAAATCGAGTTCTTCCGCTACGCTCGCCATGGCGAGACCGTGGTCCAGCGCTCGCACTACGCCGACATCTACGAACGCGTGTCCAAGAACGGCGCGATGCTCTTCGTCATCACCGAAACCGAATACCGCACCGGCGGCGGCGACCTGCTGCTCCGGGCCCGCAAGACCGCCATCCGGCGCTGAGAGCCGCCGCAATTCGTATCCAGGGAGCGAACCCGTGAACATGCACACCAGCCATCCGCGCGCCGAGGACGAGATCGGCGCCTTTCAGCTCCCGCCCTCCGTCCGCGAATACCGCGATCTGGCGCGCCGCATCGTGCGCGAGGAACTGATGCCGCTCGAGCGCGAATTCCTGGCGAGCCCCAACCATGCCTACGGCCTGCCGCCGACCGTCAACATCCGGTCGGTCTTCGACAAGAAGACGGCCGACCGGCTCGAAGGCATCTCGCGCGACAGCGGCTTGTTCAACGTGCTGGTGCCGGAGGAGTTCGGCGGCCCCGGCCTCTCGCTGCTGGCGCAGGTCGTGCTGGAGGAGGAGTTCAACTACTCGCCGGTGCCCTTCCCCTATGCCAGCGTCCCCAACATCCTCTACGAGTGCCGCGGCGACCAGGTCGAGCGCTTCCTGAAGCCGGTCGTCAGTGGCGAATGGACCACCGCTTTCGCCCAGACCGAGCCCGGCGCCGGCTCCGATCCCGGCGGCATGATGACGACGCGCGCCACCCGCGACGGCGATGGCTGGGTGCTCAACGGCACCAAGATGTGGATCTCCAATGCCGGCGACTGCGAACTGGTCATGGTCCAGGCCGTCACCGATCCGGAGAAGCGCCAGCGCGGCGGTATCACCATGTTCCTGGTGCGGCGCGACAACCCCGGCATGAAGGTCGAGGTGCCGGGAATCGCCACCTGGCTCGGGCCGCGCGCCTCGCAGCACATCATTCATTTCGACGATTGCCGCGTGCCCGATTCCGACGTGCTCGGCGAGGTCGGCAAGGGCTTCGTGCTCGGCCAGAAATGGCTGACGATCCACGACCGGCTGATGCGCGGACCCTATGCGCTGGGCAAGATGCAGCGCGCGCTCGACATGTCGATCGACTGGGCCAAGCAGCGCAAGACCTTCGGCAAGCCCATCGCCGAACGCCAAGCGATCCAGTGGAAGCTGGTCGACATGTATGTCGATATCCAGGCCCTGCGCTCGATGACCTACGAGATGGCCGCCCGTGCCGATTCCGGCGAGGATGTGCGCACGGAAGCCGCGCTCATCAAGATGACCTCGACCGATTGGGGCGCACGCTGCCTCGACCACGCCATCCAGATCCATGGCGCCATGGGCGAAGCGCTCGAGCTGCCGCTGACGCTGTTCTACCGCGTGCTGCGCCACGCCCAGATCGGCGGTGGCACCAGCGAGATCCAGCGCGTCCTCATCGCACGCAAGCTGCTCGCGTGACGCAGGAGGCGCAGATCGCCCGCCCGCTGCCTGGTCCGGCAAAGGACGGCGCGCCGCCCTGGGCCGCGCTCGCGGCACAGTCGCGCCAATTCCGCACGCCCTGCGGGGCCGGCGAGATGGTCTGGCATTGCTGGGGCGAAGGCGGCACGCCGCTCGTGCTGCTGCATGGCGGCGCCGGAAGCTGGCTGCACTGGATTCGCACGATTCCCGCCTTCGCGGGCGACCGGATGGTGGTGGTGCCGGACATTCCCGGCCTCGGCGGCTCCGCCGCACCGCCTGAACCGGACCCGGCGACCATTGCCGCCATCGTCCTGAGCGGCCTCGAGGAGGTCATCGGCAAGAGCCCGCAGGGCGAAGGCGCTCGCTTCGACATCGCCGGCTTTTCCTATGGCGGGGCGCTCGCCGGTTTCGTCGCCGCACAGGCGGGCACGCGGGCACGCTCCCTGACTCTGGTCGGCTCGGGTGGACTCGGCATCGCCATCAACAGCGTCGCGCTCGAACGCGTGCGCGACAAGAGCGGTGCCGAGCGCGACGCCGCCAACCGCGCCAATCTGCTGCGCTGGATGATCGCCGACCCGGCCCATCTCGATGCGCAGGCCGTGGCGATACAGGACTGGAACAGCCGCCACGCCCGCTATGACAGCCGGCCGATCGGCCGCGGCGCGCTCCTGCCGGAGCAGTTGCGCCAGCTCGACATCCCGATCGCCGGAATCTGGGGCGAACAGGACCACGCCGTGCGGGGCTCGCTGCACCATGTCGAGGCGATCCTGCGCGCCATCCGGCCGGACATGCCGTTCCGTATCGTTCCCGCCGCAGGGCACTGGGTCGCCTATGAAGCGCCCGACGCCTTTGCCCGTGCGCTGCGCGAGGTGCTCGCTCCGCCATGACGAATCCGCATGGCAACTCGACGCTTGACGATAGGTCCTCACCATGTGAACGTCGTCGATAACGAATGAATAATTTGCATAGCGAATACGGGAGGTTGTCATAATGTCTGCAGAAGCATTGTCGCCCCGCCCGTCCGCCGGCGTTTCTGGAGCGCGGCCATGACGGCCGCCGCAGCCCTGCGCCAACAGCCGCAGCCCATCGTCCGCGTCTTCGAGGATGTGGCGGTCGGCGACGAGATCGGCCCGCTGTTCAAGGGGCCGCTGACAACGGCGCATCTGATGCGCTGGTCGGCCGCCATGGAGAACTGGCACAAGATCCACTACGACCTGCCCTTCGCCACCGGCCACGACAAGCTGCCGGGCCTGCTGGTGAACGGGTCGCTCAAGCAGCAGTTCATCGCGCAGTTGCTGAAGGACTGGGCCGGCCCGGCCGGCTGGCTCTGGAAGATCCGCTTCCAGTTCCGCGCCATGAACCTCGTCGGCGAAAAGCTCTCACTCTGGGCCAAGGTCACCGCGACCCGCGAGTCTGCGGGCTATGGGCTGGTCGAAGTCGATCTCGGCATCCGCAACGAAGCCGGCGTCGAATCCACCCCCGGCGCGGCGACGGTCGCGCTGCCGTTCCGCGATGGGCCGGCAGTCCCCTACCCCTTCGTGCCGCCTGCCGCGTGAGCCGGCCCGCGCAAGACAATCTGGCGCGCCGGGCGACCGGCCGTGCCGACGGAGAAAGACGAGAGCCGACTGCGTGAACTGACGTCAATCAATAAGGGCGCATCCACAGAAGCTGCGCCTCATCCCGGGAGGTAACCAATGAAGACCCTGAAGAAAACCCTGTTTGCGGGTGCTGCTGCGGCGGCGCTGTTCGCTGCTTCGCCGGTTCTCGCGGCCTGCGAGCTCAAGATCGGCGTCGTCGGCGGCCTCTCCGGCGCGACGGCCCAATGGGGCCTGGCGCTGAAGGGCGCCGCCGAATATCTCGCGGCCGAGGCCAATGCGGCCGGCGGTGGCGGGCTCAAGGTCGGCAACGAGCTTTGCAAGATCTCGACCATCGCCGTCGACAGCAAGGCGACGGCCGAGGGCGCGGCGGCGGCCGCCAACCAGCTCGTCAGCCAGAACGTCAAGTTCATCCTCGGCCCGGTGGTGACGCCGGAGGCGACCGGCATCAAGCCGATCGCGCTGCGCAACAAGCTGCTGGTGTTCCAGAACAGCTTCGCCAAGGACGCAATCGGACCGCGCTGGCCGCTGGTGTTCCATGAGGGCCCCGGCCCCAGCGTCTGGGCGGATTCGATCGTCAAGGTCGCGAAGACCAAGTTCAACATCAAATCCGTCGTGCTGGTGGCTCCCAACGACCAGGGCGGCACCGACATCACCTCGGTCGACATCGAGGCCTACAAGGCCAACGGCATCGAGGCCTCGGAAGAGTTCTACCAGCGCGGCAACCCGAACTTCGCGGCGGTGGTGGCGCGCGTCCTGGCCAAGAACCCCGACACGGTCGATACCTCCTCGACGGCGCCCGGCGATGCCGGCGTGCTGGTCAAGCAGCTTCGCCAGGCCGGCTTCGCCGGCACGATCGGCCGTCTCGGCGGCCCGGCGACGGACGAAATCCTGCGTGTCGCCGGCGGCCCCGACGTGCTCAAGAACTTCTACTGGTACGAGAACGTGCCGCTGGAGGACCCCAACATCCGCGCCATCGCCGACGACTACAAGAAGCTGATGGGCACGGCGCCGCCGGAAAACACCATGCTCTATCTCTGGGTCGGCGTCGGACGCCTGCTGTTCCAGGCGATCTCGAACGCCGGCACGATCACCGATACCGAGAAGGTCGCCGAAGTGCTGCGCAAGCTGCCGATCAACGACAAGAATCTCGGCAAGGGCCGCTGGACCGGCAAGTCCTTCTTCGGCATCCAGCAGGAGGTCTCCTTCCCCTTCGGCATCGGCCTGATCGTCGATGGCAAGGTGCAGCCGATCCTGCGCGCCGAAGTGCCCGAGGTCGATTGACGACAATCGAGGGGTTCGTCGGCGCGACCGGCAAACCCCTCGATCCCACCGCCTTCGAACCGCTGCGTCTCCCTCAGTGGCGTCCTGTCGGCCCATTGCAAATGCATGATGCATTGATGCTGAGCCGAAGACCCGTCGGAACGCACCAAGACAAATGTCTGGCCGGTATAGCGCCCCGGGCCGCTTCGCCCCGGACGCGCCACCGCATAGGACCTGGAGGAACGGCTCATGACGGGCTTCGTGTCGGCCGGCTTGATCGGCATCAGTCTCGGCGCGCAATACGCGCTGCTGGCGCTCGGTTTCACGCTGATCTTCGGCATTCTCGGCGTGGTCAATTTCGCGCATGGCGGCTTCTATGTGCTCGGCGGCTATGCCGCCTATAGCTGCGTCGCCTTTCTCGGCATGCCGTATCCGCTGGCCGTGATCGTCGCGATGTTCGCGACCGGCGCGCTGGGCTACGTCTTCGAGCTCTTCGTCGTCGAGCGCGTGGTCGACGACCATCTCGCGACGCTGATGCTGACATTGGGGCTGTATCTCATGATCGGCACCGGCGTTCAGGCCGTGTTCGGGCCGGAATCGCCGCAATTCAGCTTCCCCATCACCGGCACGCTGCGCTTCGGCGGCTTCTACATCCCGCTCGAGAACCTCGTCGTCCTGGCCGTCTGCCTCGTCGCGATCGGCGCCGTCTACTTCCTGATGTACCGCACCGATCTCGGGCGCGGCTTGAGGGCGCTGGCCGACAACCGGGCGGTCGCCGCCACGCAAGGTTTGCGCCCGAAGCTGCTGTTTCCGCTGGCTTTCGCGTTGTCCTGCGGCCTCGCGGGACTGACCGGCGCGCTGGTCACGCCGATCCTGTCGCTCGGCCCGCTCGTCGGCGAGCCGGTGCTGGCGATGGCCTTCCTGACCGTCATCCTCGGCGGCTTCGGTTCGATCGTCGGCGCCACGGTCGCGGCCTTCCTAGTCGGCCTGATCGAAGCCTATTCGGTCGTCTATCTCGGCGGTTCGAAGGGCGCTCTCGCGCTGTTCGTGCTGGTTCTCATCGTGCTGATCGTGAAGCCCTCGGGCCTGTTCGGCAAAGAAGCGCGGGGAGCCTGACCATGGCGCGTATCAGCCAGTTCGGCAGCGAGATCGCCGCGATCGCCATCATCGGCTTAAGCTTCCTCATCCCCTTCATCACCGACAGCCCCTTCGCCTATTCGACGCATAACCTGATCGCGGTCGCGGTGACGGCGGCCTTCAGCGTCTACATCATGCTGCGCATGGACCTGCTGACCTTCGCCGTGCCGGCCTTCATGGCGGTTGGCGGCTATGCGGCGGCCATCGCCAGTCTGAAGGGCGGGATCGTCGACAGCTTTGCCCTGACAGCGCTGAGCTTCATCGCACCCGCGATCGTGGCGCTGCCGCTTGGCATCCTCGTATTGCGGCTGCGCGGCATCTACTTCGTGCTGGTCACGTTCCTGCTGACGCAAATCCTGCAATTGCTGATCTTCGAGACGCCCGGCCTGACCGGCGGCACCAACGGCCTTGTCGGCATGCCGGCCACCGTGATCTTCGGCTTCGAACTCGCCGACAACAAATCGGTGCTGCTGCTGGCCATCGGCGTCGCGCTCGCCGCCGCCATCATCACCGCGCTCACGTCGGGCTATCTCAGGCGCGAATTCGCCGCCATCGAGGAGAACGAGGTGCTGGCGCAGAGCCTCGGCCTCGTCGTCTGGCGCTACAAGGTGATCGGATTCGTGGTCGCGGCCGGGCTTGCCGGCATGGCGGGCTTCTCGCTGGTCAACATGCTCTTGACCGCGCATCCAACGTCGTTCTCGCCACAATCCTCGGTCAACTACATCGCCTACACCATCATCGGCGGACGCGGCTCGATGCTCGGACCGCTGGTCGGCAGCACGCTGCTGGTCTGGATGTCGAGCATATTCAGCACCCATGGCGAGTTCTCCGAAGGGCTCTACGGGCTGCTGATCATGGTCGTGGTGCTGGCCGCGCGCGGCGGCGTCGTCGGCACCGTGGCCGCGCTGTATCGGCGGCTGTTCCGGCGGGCCCCCGCGAAAACCGCCAAACCGATGGTCGGCACGGTGAAGGAGGCAGCTCATGAGCACGGATAATGCGGCAAGCCGCGCCGGCTCGCTCGAGGTCAGGTCGATCTCGAAGAATTTCGGCGGCCTGCGGGTGTTCAGCGAGATCAGCTTCACGCTGGCCCCGGGCGAGCTAATGGGCGTCATCGGCCCCAATGGCGCCGGCAAGACGACGCTGATCAACGTGATCTCAGGCAAGCTTCCGCCCAGCGCCGGCAGCATCCTGCTTGACGTTCGCGAGATCGGCGGCATGCCGTTCCATTCGCTGAGCCGGCTCGGCCTAGTGCGCAGCTTCCAGCAGACCAACACCTTCAAGAGCGCGACGGTTCGCGAGAACCTGGCCCGCGCGATCCGCTTCAGCGGCAGCCCGCCCTCGATCTGGGGCAAGCTCGACGGCATGCTGAGTCAGTTCGACCTCGCCTCGCGCCTCGATGTGCCGAGCGACAAGCTGCCCTACGGCCTGCAGAAGATGCTCGGGCTTGTGCTGGCCTACACCACCTCGCCGCGCGTGCTGCTGCTCGACGAGCCCGCGGCGGGACTGGAACGACGCGAGCGCCAGCAGGTCGACACCTTCGTCAAGGCGGCCCAGGCCGATCATGGCTGTGCCGTGCTAATCGTCGAGCACGACATGGACCTGATCAAACGGCTCTGCCCGCGCATCCTGGTGCTCGATGCCGGCCGCATCCTGGCCGAAGGCGCGCCCGCCGAGGTGCTGGCGCGGCCCGACGTCATCGCCGCCTATATGGGCATCGTCGACGACGAGGAGGCCGCCTGATGCTTTCGGTAGAGGATATCGAAGTCCGGTATGGCGGCATCACCGCGCTCCACAAGGTCTCGATCGAGGTCGAGGAGGGCGAGACCGTGCTGCTGATTGGCGCCAACGGCGCCGGCAAGTCGAGCCTGATCAACGCCGTGATCGGCGCGACGCAGATCTGCGGCGGGCGTATCCGCTTTCGGGGCCAGGACATCAACGCCCTGACCTCAGACCAGCGCGCGCGCGCCGGCATCGGCTATTCGCCGGAGGGACGGCGCGTGTTCGGCACCCTCTCGGTCGCCGACAACGTGCTGTCGGGCGCCTTCGGCATGGGCCGCAAACACCAGCAGGAAGCCTTCGCCTGGCTCAGTTCGACCTTCCCGATCCTGGCCGAGCGCGCCAACCAGCCGGCCGGGCAGCTCAGCGGCGGCGAGCAGCAGATCGTCGCCTTCGCCCGCGCCATGAGCTCCTATCCGAAGCTGCTGCTGCTCGACGAGCCGTTCCTCGGCCTCGCCCCGGTCTGGATCCAGCGCATCAGCGACGCGGTGCGCGAGATCCAGCGCCGTGGAACCACGATCCTGATGACCGAGCAGATGGCGCGCCCGGCGCTGAAGCTCGCGACGCGCGGCTACATCATGCGTGGCGGCGAGGTCCGGCGCAGCGGCACGGTCGCCGACATCGGCGATGCCGCCCTCGTTGAAGAGTATCTCTAAGGCCATGCGCGACACCTACGACACGCTTCTGATCGCCCGGCCGGAGCCGGAGGTTCTCGTCGTCACGCTGAACCGCCCGCAGGCTTCGAACGCCATGAACACCCAGATGGGGCTTGATCTCCTCGACGTGTTCGAGACGCTGCTGGCGGACCCGGCCCATTGCCGCGCCGTCGTCCTCACCGGCAGCGGCGAGAAGGCCTTCTGCGCCGGCGGCGACCTGAAGGAACGCAACGGTATGACTGATGCGACCTGGCAGGCCCAGCACCACATCTTCGAGCGCATGGTGCGCGCGATCATCGACTGCCCGGTGCCGGTCATCGCCGCCGTCAATGGTGCGGCCTATGGCGGCGGCTGCGAGGTCGCGCTGTGCTGCGACTTCATCTATGCGGCACGCGGCGTGCGCTTCGCCCTGCCCGAGGTGACGCTCGGTATCATGCCGGGTGCCGGCGGCACGCAGAACCTGCCGCGCGCCGTGGGCGAACGTCGCGCCAAGGAGTTGCTGCTATCCGGCAAGCCCTGGTCGGCGGAGGATGCCGCCATTTGGGGCATGGTCAACCGCGTCTGCGAGCGCGAAACCCTGCTCGGCGAGGCGCTCGCGATCGCGACGACCATCGCCGACAACGCGCCGATCTCGATCCGGCAGGCCAAGCGCTCGATCCATCACGGCCTCTCGCTCAGCCTCGCCGACGGCCTGCTCTTCGAGATCGAGGCCTATAACCGGATGGTCCCGACCGACGACAGGCGCGAGGGCGTCGCCTCCTTCAGCGAGAAGCGCAAGCCGCGATTCCAGGGGCGCTAGTGATCGTTTGATAGTTCAGCCCTCATCCTGAGGAGCCGCGAAGCGGCCTCTCGAAGGATGCTCCAGTGGGTTCGGGAGCCTCCTGGACCATCCTTCGAGACGCGATTCCTGACGGAATGGCTCCTCAGGATGAGGGCAGAGAAGATTTCGAAACAGGCCTCAAGGACGCTCCCATGCCGGAGACCTTCTGCTACGGCAACGAATTCGCCACGCTGGCGCAGCGCTTCGGCGACCGCGTCGCGATCGAGGACGTCTCCGGCACCATCAGCTATCGCGACCTCGGCACCAAGGCCGCAGCGCTCGGCCTCGCGCTGATGCAAGCCGGCATCGCGCCCGGCCAGCCGGTCGCGAGCTTCGTGCGCAACGGCATTCCAGCGGTGTGGACCAGCATCGGCATCGTCATGTCGGGTGCCGCCGAGGTCGCGCTCAATCCCGGGCTGAGCGAGTCCGATCTGCGCTATTGCGTCGAGCTGGCGGGCATCCGCCATGTCGTGACGACGCGGGCGCAGGCCGGGCTGTTCGAGGCGCTCGGCGCCCGCGTCCACTGCATCGAGGAGATCGGCTCGGCCGAATTCGGCCTCGGCAGCTTCCCGCGCGTCCGGCGCGAGGATTGGGCCCGGATCGGCTTCACCTCCGGCACCACCGGCCCGCCCAAGGGCATCGTCACCAGCCAAGGCGGGCGCTTTGCCGCCAACCTGCTGCAGCGCGCCGCGATGCCGCACAAGCCCGGCCCGAACAGCCGCCTGCTGCTGATGACGCCGTTCTCCCATGGCGCGGGACTGCTGACTTATGCCTATCTCGATCTTGGCGGCTCGGTGACGTTGCTCGACGGCGTCGACAGCAGCGTCGTGCTCGGCATTCTCGAACGCAGCGAGGCGGACGAGATGTTCGCGCCGCCGACTGTGCTCGCGAAGATCGTCGGCGCAGCCGAAGGCCGCAGGCTGCCGGGACTCAAGACGATCTATTGCGGCACCGCGACGCTGTCGCCGACGCTTTATGCCCGCGCCCGGGGCATCTTCGGCCCGGTGATCCGCGTCACCTATGGCAAGACCGAGTTGGTCAACCCGATCACCGTGCTCGAGCCGCCCGAGACCGATGCCTGGTACAGGGAGGGCGGCACCGACGCCGATGCCTGCGTCGGCTGGCCCGCGACCGGCGTCGAGGTATTCATCCGGACGGAGGACGAGCGGCCGGCAGCGCCCGGCGACATCGGCGAGATCCTGCTGCGCGGCCAGCAGATGATGGCAGGGACCATCACCAGCGGGGGCCGCTACGCGCCGCTGCCGCCCGATGGGTTTCACGAGACCGGCGATCTCGGCTATCTTGATGCGAAGGGCCGCCTGCACCTTTCCGGCCGCAGCGCCAACATGATCAAGACCGGCGGCTACAAGGTCGCTCCCGAGGAGATCGAGCGGCCGCTCGCCGCGGCGCTGGGCGGCGGCGAGATCGTCGCCTTCGGCATCCCTTCCGAATATTGGGGCGAGGTCATCATCGCCGTCGCCGAACGGCCGCAGCCGGGCTGGGAGGCGAAACTGGCCGGCGCCGTTGCGGCGATGACGAGCTATAAGCGCCCGCGCGCCCTGCTCGCCTTCGAGGACCTGCCGCGTAACGCCATGCTGAAGGTCAGCCACAACGCGGTGCGGCAGCATGTGCTTGCGACCCACGACCTGATCGACGGCCCTCACCCCAGGCTCGTGGCGCGAGAGCCTTCGAGCGAGCCATAGAAGCCAACCAGCCCGGCCTGAAGCGTGCTGCATCGTCTCAGAAACACGCCGTCATCCCGCGCTTGACCCGGGATGACGACGCGTTTTCGCAAAAGGCAACCTGCTCAGTTCCCGGACCGGGTACCGATTCCACGCGCCCGCTCAGCCTGCGGGCCGGACCGCTGCGTCCCCTCGCCCGGCAGCGTGCGCTTGACAGCCAGACGAAAGTCCCCTTAGCCTGAATATATAAAATGCATCGTTGGCCACGACGCGACGCTGAAGCGTTGGCGCGCGTTGCCGAAAAAGAATGCGACAGCGGGGAGGATTGCAGATGGCCTTTGGACACACCCTTCGAAATGTTTTGTCGGCTTCGTTGCTGGCATTGGGGCTCGCAGCCGCAGTTACGCCCGCCGATGCGGCGTCGGACAAGACACTGCGCGCCGTAGTCAACGCCGACCTCAAGATCATCGACCCGACCTGGTCGACCGCCTATGTCACCATCCGCCACAGCTATCTGGTCTATGACAACCTGTTCGCGCTGAACTCGAATTTCGAGCCGAAGCCGCAGATGGTCGACAGATTCACCGTCAGCCCCGACAAGATGACCTACAGCTTCACCCTGCGGAAGGGCATGAAGTGGCATGACGGCGCGCCCGTGACGGCGGCCGACTGCGTCGCCTCGCTCAAGCGCTGGGCCCAGCGCAATGCGATGGGCCAGCACATGGTCCGCGCCATGGAAGGCTTCGAGGTCGTCGATGACCTCACCTTCAAGATCAAGCTCAAGGACCAGTTCGGCCTGGTGCTGGAAGCGCTGGCCGGCGCCGAGGCCCCTGCCTTCATGATGCCGGCGCGCATCGCCGAGCAGCCGATCGACAAGCAGATCACCGATCCGGTCGGCTCCGGCCCCTTCATGATGAAGCGCGACGAATGGCAGCCCGGCCACAAGGCGGTCTATGTCCGCAATCCCGCCTACATCCCACGCAACGAGCCGGCCGATTATCTGGCGGGCGGCAAGGTCGCCAAGCTCGACCGCGTCGAATGGCTCTACATCCCCGACAACAACACCACGCTTTCAGCGCTCCAGGCCGGCGAGATCGACTATTTCGAGGCGCCGCCGCTCGACTTCGTCCAGTTGATGAAGAGCGACCCGAACATCACGGTGCTGACCATCGACAAGCTCGGCGTCCAGATGATGGCGCGCCCGAACGCGCTCTTCCCGCCCTTCGATAATTTCAAGGCCCGCCAGGCGCTGCTTCATCTGGTGAACCAGGCGGATTCGATGCAGGCCGTGGTCGGCGATCCCGATTACTACCGCAAGAGCTGCGTCACCTTCTTCATGTGCGGCTCCGAGAACGAGACCAGGGCCGGCGTCGTCGGGCTGACGCCCGATTTCGAGAAGGCCAAGGTGCTGCTCAAGGAGGGCGGCTACAAGGGCGAGCCGATCACCGTCCTGCTGCCCACCGACCGGCCGCAATACCAGGCCGCCGAGAACGTGCTCATCGCCAATATGCGCAAGGCCGGCATGAATCTCGACGTCCAGTCGCTCGACTGGGCGACGATCACCGCGCGGCGCGCCAAGCGCGATACGCCCGACAAGGGCGGCTGGCACCTGTTCGTCACCTCGCAGGGCGGGCCGGACGTCGCCTCGCCGCTGGCCAACATCTGGTTCAACTCGCAATGCGCCAAGGCCAATGTCGGCTGGCCCTGCGACGAGGAGCTGACCAAGCTGGTCTCCGACTGGGCCAAGGAAACCGACTCCACAAAGCGCCGCGCCATGGTCGATGCGATCCAGACCCGCGCCTTCGTCTCGGTGCCCTATCTCAACCTGGGACAATACGTCCAGCCGATCGCCTTCCGCTCCAACATCAAGGGCGTGATGAAGGCCGGGGTGCCGGTCTACTGGAACATCGAGAAGCAATGAGCGGCCGCGGGGACTGCCCGACACGCTGGAGCTTCGCCGTCTTATGACCGCCTTCGTTCTGCGCAAACTCGGCTCGACCGCCATCGTCATGATGGTGGTCGCAGTCATCGTCTTCATCATGATCCGCGTCGGCCCGGGCGACCCGGCGGCGGTGATCGCCGGGGAGCACGCCCACACCGAGGACCTCGAGCGCATCCGCAGGAGCCTCGGCCTCGACGAGCCGCTGATCTTGCAGTTCTATCACTGGGTGCTCAGGCTGCTGGGCGGCGATCTCGGCCAGTCGCTGTTCAGCCGCAAGCCGGTGCTCGAGCTGATCGCCGGGCGGCTCGAACCGACGCTCTCGCTGGCCGCGACCACCATGACCTTCGCGGTCTGCACTGCCGTCCCGCTCGGCATCGTTGCCGCCTGGCAGGTCGGCCGCTGGCTCGACCGCGTCATCATGGCGCTGGCGGTCGCAGCTTTCTCCTTCCCGATCTTCATCATCGGCTACGGGCTGGTCTGGGCCTTTGCGCTCAAGCTGCGCTGGCTGCCGGTGCAGGGCTTCAGGCCCCTAGCGCAGGGGCCGGCGCTCTATCTGAACCATCTCGTGCTGCCGTCGCTGACGCTCGGCCTGGTCTTCATGGCGCTGCTGACACGCATGACCCGCTCGACCATGATCGACGTGCTGGGTGAGGACTATATCCGGACGGCGCGCTCAAAGGGTCTCGGCCAGTTGCCCGTGCTGTTCAAGCACGCCCTCAAGAACGCCGCGATCCCGATCGTCACCACCATCGGCAGCGGCATCGCCTTGCTGATCGGCGGCGTCGTGGTCGTCGAGAGCGTCTTCGCCATTCCCGGCATCGGCCGCCTGACCATCGAGGCCGTGACGCAGCGCGACTACCCGGTCATCCAGGGCGTCCTGCTGCTCGCCTCGCTCGCCTATGTCGTGATCAACCTTCTCGTGGACCTCAGCTACGGGCTGTTCGATCCGCGTATCCGAAGTCTGTCCTCATGAGCACGGCCAATATCCAGGCGTCCTCCGCTCTCGACTTCACCCCAAAGCGCGCCCACTGGCTGCTTCGCGGCGCCGCACGCCATGTCACGGTCGTGATCGGCGGTACGCTGATCGCCGTGCTGATCGCGGCTTCTGTGCTCGCGCCCTGGATCGCCACGCATGATCCGATCGCGCTGGACGTCACCCAGCGCCTGCGTGCGCCGAGCGCGGCACATTGGTTCGGCACCGACAATCTCGGCCGCGACGTGTTCAGCCGCACCGTATATGGCGGACAGATCTCGCTGCTCGTCGGCCTGAGCGTCGCGTTGCTGACCAGTCTGATCGGCATCGTCTTCGGCCTGCTCGCCGGCATGTATCGCTGGTTCGACGCGGTCATCATGCGGATCATGGACGGGCTGATGGCGATCCCGGCCATCCTGCTCGCGGTCTCGATGATGGCGGTGGCCAAACCCGGCCTACTGACCGTGATCATTGCCATCACGGTGCCGGAGGTGCCGCGCATGGTCCGGCTGGTGCGGTCGGTCGTGCTGATCATCCGCGAACTGCCCTATGTCGAGGCTGCTACCGCCATCGGGGCGCGCACGCCGCGCCTGCTGTTCCGGCATATCCTGCCCAACGCGCTGACGCCGATCATCGTCCAGGCGACCTATGTCGCCGCCTCGGCCGTGCTGCTCGAATCCTATCTCGGCTTCCTCGGCGTCGGCATTCCGCCGGAGACGCCGAGCTGGGGCAACATTCTGTCCGACGGCCGCAGCTATGTGCAGCTCGCCTTCTGGATCATCTTCTTCCCGGGCATGTTCCTGGGGTTCATGGTCCTGGCGATCAACATGCTCGGCGACGGCCTGCGCGACATGCTCGATCCGAAGCTGGCCCGGCGGTTCTGAAGGGCGGGACCAGAGGATGCCTGTTTCAAGAGCTTGAGCGTCGACAAAAAGGGCGCGCCGTCATCCGGAGCGGAGCGCAGTGTAGACCCGGAATCCATTCCGGAGCGCTTGCCTTTGAGGTTCAGGAATGGATCCCGGGTCTCCCTGGGGTCGCCCGGGATGACAGCACGTTTGACCACATCGAACCGATTGGAATCATTGACGACATCGTCGACCGGGCACCGGCGAGCCGGCTGCCGGCTCACGGATGCCGCCAGCACTCCGCCGCGCCGGCCTCGACGAGCCGCGCGATCTCGTCCGGAGAGAAGCCGCCGACCTCGCCCAGCACGCGCGCCGTATCCGCACCGATATGCGGCGCGTCAGAGAAGATGGTCAGCGGCGCATGGCGCAGCTGGAACGGGAAGCCCTTGGCGAGCCTGCCTTGCGGCCCCTCCGCCAGCGCATCGCGCCAGAGCGTGCCGCGCCCGGCCAGCACCTCGGCGCCGTCGAGCACCGGCGCCGCCGCGATGCCCTTCGCCGCCAGCACCCGCACCGCCTCCTCGCGGCACATCGCGCAGATCCAGCCGGCGGGATCGGGGCCCAGCGTGGCGAGCGCGGAGAGCTGCTCCGGCGGCACGCTGAGCCCGATCCAGCCGTCGCGTGCCCGGAAGCACTCCTGCAGCGCGTAGCCGGCCTCGGCATTGCCGCGGCGCGGCGGCTCAGGCGGCTTGACGAAGGCCTCGCCCGCCAGGAAGGCGGTGAGTTCGCGCTGCGAGAGATCGAGATGGGCGCCCTGCCCCGTCCGCCGGCGCTTGAGCCAGGCGGCGGCGACCATGCCGGCGGCGAAGATCGCCACGACCTGATCGGGGTAGTTCAGATCCTTGCCGGAGACGACCGGGTCGCCATCGGCATAGCCGGTGAGCCAGGCGAGACCCGCCATCGCCTCGAGCGTCGTGCCATAGGAGACGTAATTCGCATCCGGGCCTGTCTCGCCCTGGCTCGACAGCGAGGCGAAGATCAGCGCCCCGTTCACAGCCTGGAGCGCCGGATAGTCGATGCGAAGCCTCGCCATGACGCCACGGCGGAAATTCTCCACCACCACGTCCGACTGGGCCACTAGCCGCAGGAAGGCATCGCGTCCCGCCTCCTGCTTCAGGTCGAGGCTGGCGCCGGATTTGTTGCGGTTGGTGTAGCGGAAGAAGGTCGGCAGATCGGCATCGACGCCGCCGTCATCGCCATGCCAGAACCGGAACGGATCGCGATAGCCGGGCGATTCGAGCTTGATGACCTCGGCGCCGAGATCGGCCAGCAGCGCGCTGGTGGCGGCGCCGGCCGTGATGATGCCGAGATCGAGAACCCGGCAACCCGCCAGCGGTAAGGCGCGCTTTGCGTGTCCCGATCGTATCGACGCGAATGCCGCAGCCGCTGGCTGCGCGCCATCGCAGGGGGCCGCTCCGGCGCCGAGCGTGGGCACGGCTCCCGCCGCGAGCACCTCGCCATCCCAGAGCAAGGGCAAACGCGGCATCGGCACGGCGCCGCTTGGCCCGCCCACCTCGACCATCTGCAGGAACTGGCGCGCGACGAGATGCGGATCCTCGATGAGTTCGGCGACGCTGGAAACCGGCCCCAGCGGCAGCCGCGCCGCCAGTGCGCGGTCATGAATCTCGTGCCGCGTCAGCTTGAGCAGATGCTCCTCGGCGATGCGGCCGATCTCGCCGGTGCGGCCACGCCGCCCGGCGGCGGTCGCCAACGCCGGGTCGGCGAGGCGCGGATCGTCGCCGGCGAGCTTTCGCAGGTTCGGCCAATCGGCATCCTGATAGACCAGCGCCACCCAGCCATCGGCGCAGCGCACCACCGGCCAGTCGCCAGCCTCGCCGGAGCGACGCGGCACCGGCTCGCCGGCCGCCGCACAGGCCACGCTCTTCCAGTTCAGCCAGATCGCGGTTTCGAGCAGGCTGACCTGAACGATTTCCGGGGCGCGCGCTCCGCCTTCCTGTCGTGCCGGCAGGCACAGCGCGGCGACGAGCCCGGTCAGCGCCGAAAGCCCGGCCGAATAGGCGAGCTGGTGTCCGCCGAGCCGCAGCGGCTCGCGCGCCGGATCGCCGACGATGTCGAGCATGCCGCCCAGCGCCATGACGGTGAATTCGCTGGCCGGCACCCCGGGCGGCACGTCGGCGCCAAGCAGGGAGACCGCGACCACGGCCGTCGGCCGGTCGGGCGGCAGCGCCGCACCGGGCGCGCCGAGCCTGGCCGCCGTCGCGCCATCGGCGATCAGCGCATCGGCCCCGTCCAGCAGGTGCCCGAACGCCTCGTCATCCGGGACGACATGCGACTGCTTGCCGGCCGCGAGGAAGGCGAACAGCCCATCATTATCGCCTGAATACACGCCTGCCCGCAGCGGATCACCGCCCGGTGGCTCGGTCATCAGCACCGTGGCGCCAAGATCGGCGGCGATGCGACCGGCCAGCATCACCGCCAGGCGTTCGCCGGGCCGCGCCACAGGCCCGATGCGCTCGACGATGCGCAGACCAGCGAGCGGGCGCGTCAAGACTGCCTGCCTTGACCTGGGTTCTTCTCCCCTGCCGCGAAGCGGCCGAGGCCGTCACGCTGGGCGGTGCTCTTGGCGCGAATCGTGGCGTTGGTCGACAGGCCGAGCTCGAACCCGGTCGCGAAATCGCTGATCTGGCCGGGAATCAGGCTCAGCGCCTTGCGGCTTTCGGCGAGCGCCGTGGCGTCGAACTGGCCGATCCGGCGCGCCAGCGTATCGCCTTCCTCCAGCAGGCGCGCTCGGGGCACGCTGCTGTTGACGACACCCCAGCGTTCAGCGGTCTTCCCGTCGATCCGGCTCGCGGTCAGGATCATATAGGCGGCATGCTTGGGCAGCAGGCGCAGTTGCGCCGCGGGCCCCGCCATGCCCGGATAGGTGCCGAAGCCCATTTCCGGCATGCCGATCTCGGCCTCGTCAGCCGCGATCGCGAGATCGCAGACATGGATCAGCGTGCTGCCGCCGCCGAGCGCAAAGCCGTTGACGGCCGCGATGAACACGGAGGGGTGGCGGTGGATCGCCATCAGCACCGAGATCCATTCGCGCGAAGCAACCTCGCGGGCATAGTCGGAGCCCGTGGCCTCAGCCTCGGCGGCCTCCTTGAGATCGACGCCGCTGCAGAAGCCAGGACCATTGCCGGTCAGGACGACGACCTTGTGTGTGCCGTGAAGCTGCCCGAGCCGGGCCAGCAAGGCCTGTCGCGCGGCCGAATTCATCGCGTTGCGCTTGTCGGGCCGGTTGAGGCGAAGCAGCGCATAGGCGCCGTGATCCTCGAACTGGACGAGGTCGTCGCCCGCACTGGAAATCATGGTCACGGCGTCATTCATCCTGCGGCGGTCAACACAAATATATTATGCATTGTGTATGACGGAAAGCTAGTCCGTCGACCGGCCGACGCGGGACAAGTTGGAGGAAATGCGAGGCCTTCCGGAATGCCTGGCCGCCTGCGGGCCTACGCCGCTTCCTCCATCTGCGCCGTCTCTTCCATCTGCGCCGTCTCCTGGACGATCCACTCCTCGAAGGCGCGGATCAGCGGCGAATTCTGACGCGCCCGCGAGAAGGCCAGGTAATAGGCGTTGGAGGTGCGCACCCTGAGTGCCAGCGGCGCGACAAGCCTGCCGGTGCGCAGATCCTCCTCGACGAAGGCCCGCTGCGCCATGACGATGCCGAGCTCGTCGATCGCGGCCTGATAGGCCAACGCCGAATTCTCGAATTTCAGCCCGCTGTTGCCATCGACGGTGTCGAGTTGCGCTGCCCTGAGCCAGTCGGGCCAGTCGGCAGCCCGGTGCATCGAGCAGAGCAGGACGAACCGAGCGAGATCAGCGGGCTCGCGTGGCGCCACAGCGCGAAACAGCCCCGGACTGCCGACCGGCAGCAGGATCTCGCCGAACAACTTGCGGCAGATCGCGCCGGGAAGCGGAGCCGATCCGGAGTGGATGCACAGGTCGATGTCGTCGCGCTCGAAATCGACCGGCTGGTGCGAGGTCGTGATCTGCACGTCGATATGGCGGTGCAGCGCGTGGAACCGCGCCAGCCGCGGCACGAACCAGCGGATCGCGAAGGTCGGCGGTAGCTTGATGCGCAGCGTGTTGTCGTTCGAGCGAGCCCGCAGGCGCTGCGTCTGCGCCTCGATCTGGTCGAAGGCGGCCCTCAGGGCGGCCGCATAAGCTGCGCCCTCCGGCGTCGTCTCGATGCCGCGGCGCAGACGCAGGCACAGCCTGACACCGAGCCAGCTCTCGAGCTGGGTGACGTGCCGGCTCACCGCCCCCTGCGTGACCGACAATTCCTGCGCAGCCCGTGTCAGGCTGCCGTTTCGGGCGGTGGCCTCGAAGGCTCTCAAGGCATTCAGCGGTGGCAATCGGCGTGTCATCTGCTCTGAGTTTTTCTCATGAAATTCTGCGTAAATTGTGCCTTTGCGGCAGCGGCGCGCAGATTTACGCTCATTCCAAATCAGCCTGCAAATTCTGATCATATCTCGACGATCGGACGCAGGCTTCAATAATGAACCGATGCGGCAAAGCATCGGATCGGGAGGAAAAGTCATGCCACCCCTGACACGGGCAGAGTACGCCTGCGCGCGCCCCTGCTCACCCGATGGCTCAGCCCATCGCTTGCGCCATGGCGCCTGACGCAATGGCCGCTCCCGCCACGAGCTTCGACAAAATCTGGGCCGCCCATCTCGTGGCGCAGCTTGAGGACGGTCGCGACCTCGTCTTCGTCGATCGCCATGTCCTGCAGGAGACGACCTGCGCGGTCGCCTTCGCCGGGCTGAACCGCGCCGGCCGGAGCGTCGCCCACCCCGAACTCACGATCGCGACGCAGGACCACATCGTCTCGACCGATCCAGGCCGGAACGAGGACAGTAATGCCGGTGGCCGCGAGCTGCTGACGCTGATGCGCAGCAACGCCTATGCCAGCCGCATCCGGCATTTCGGCGTCGGCGATCCGCGCCAGGGCATCGTCCACGTCATTGCGCCCGAACTCGGATTCGCCCTGCCAGGCAGCATCCTGGCCTGCGGCGACAGCCATACCTCGACGGTCGGCGGCCTCGGCGCGCTCGGCATCGGCGTCGGCACCAGCGAGGTCGAGCATGTGCTGGCAACGCAGACGCTGGCCTTGACCCGGCCCGCCAATATGCGCGTGCGCTTCGAGGGCAAGGTCGGCCCCGGCATCACCGCCAAGGACCTGATTCTGCGGGCGATGGGCGAACTCGGCGTCGCCGGGGGACGCGGCTGCGCGGTCGAATATGCCGGCTCCGCCATCGAGGCGCTGACGGTCGAAGCCCGTTTGACCTTGTGCAACATGTCGATCGAACTCGGCGCGCGGCTCGGCCTGATCGCGCCCGACGAGAAGACCTTCGCCTATGTCGAAGGCCGTGAGTTTGCGCCGCGCGGCGAGGCCTTCTCCCGCGCCGTCGCAGCCTGGCGCGGCCTGCGCAGCGACGAGGACGCCGTTTTCGCGCGCGACGTCCTGATCGATTGCGACACGATCGCGCCGCAGGTGACCTGGGGCACGACCCCGCAGGACGTGGCGGGGATCGGGGAGCGTGTGCCGGACCCTGCCGGATTCGCCGATGCGCGGCGTCGCGAGAGCGTCGCGCAGGCGATCCGCTATATGGGGCTCGAGCCGGGCATGAAGCTGGCCGGCATCCCGATCGACGTCGCCTTCATCGGCTCCTGTACCAATTCGCGCCTCTCCGACCTCGAAGCCGCCGCCGCCGTGGTGCGCGGGCGCCGGGTCGCCCCCGGCGTGCGCGGCCTCGTCGTGCCGGGCTCGATGTCCGTGAAGCGCGAGGCGGAGGCCCGCGGCCTGCACGAGATTTTCCGAGCGGCCGGGTTCGAGTGGCGCGAGGCCGGCTGCTCGATGTGCGTCAGCATCAACGAGGACGTCGTCGCGCCCGGCCTGCGCTGCATCGCCACGACCAACCGCAATTTCGAGAACCGGCAGGGCCCGCAAGCCCGCACCCATCTGGCGAGCCCCGCCATGGTCGCGGCCGCCGCGCTCGCGGGGCGGATCACCGATGTGCGCGAGGTGCCCCTGTCATGACCCTGGAGCCTGTCGCGTGAGAGATCCGGTCAGCAGCGTCGAAGGCGTCATGGCGGTGATGCCGCTCGCCAACGTCAATACCGACGCCATCATTCCCTCGGTCTGGTTGCGCACCGCCACCGCCGATCTCGGCAAAGCCCTGTTCGGCGGCCAGCGCTATGACGAGCATGGCGCCGAGCGGCCCGATTTCGTCCTGAACCGCGCGCCCTTCCGGCAGGCGCGCATCCTGCTCGCCGACGAGAATTTCGGCTGTGGCAGTTCGCGCGAGGCGGCGGTCTGGGCGCTGGCCCAGTTCGGCATCGGCTGCGTGCTGGCGCCGAGCTTCGCCGACATCTTCTACGAGAACGCCTTCAAGAACGGGCTCGTGGCCGGGCTGATCGAGCCCGCCACCTATCTCACCCTCAAGGCGACGGCGGACGCCCATGCCGATGCGCCGGTCTTCCGCGTCGACCTGCGCAGCACGACGGTCACCGGCCCCGACGGTCTGTCGCACGCTTTCAGGATCCCGGCCTCCCGGGCGCAGGCGCTGATGCGCGGCGACGACGAGATCGCGATCACGCTGCGCGAGACCGATGCGATCGAGGCTCACTACGCGGCGGCGCGGGCCCGCGCCGACTGGCTCTTCCCACCGGCCCTGGAGCGCGCGCGCACCTCATGACACGTCTCAGCATCCGCGACGCGCTGGCGCGCGAAAATCCGCTGGTCACCCCCCTCGCCCATGACGCGCTCTCGGCGCGGATGATCGAGCAGGCCGGCTTCCACGCCTTCGCCATCGGCGGCTCTGCCCTGCTCGCAGCGCGCCACGCCTATCCCGATATCGGCCTGATCGGCCTGACCGACATGGTCTCCGGCATCAGGGACATCGCCGACGCCTCCAGCATCCCGTTCATCGCCGATGCCGACGACGGCTATGGCGACGTCAAGAGCGTCGCCCGCCTCGTCACGGCCTACGAAGCGATCGGCGTCGGTGGCTTCCTGGTCGAGGACCAGGACCGCGACCGCAAGCAGCAGCGTGCCGACAAGGCGGCGGCCGTCGTCGACGAGGCGGTGATCGAGGCCAAGCTGCGTGCCGCCATGCGGGCCAGGACCAACCCAGAGACCTTCGTCATCGGGCGCACCGACGCCTACGGCCCGCTTGGGCTGGACGCCGCCATGCGCCGCGCGGAGCGCTTCTTCAAGCTCGGCGTCGACGGCGTCTTCATCGCCGGCCTGCGCACGGAGGCGGATTATCGCCGCGTCGGCGCCGCCTTCAAGGGCAGCTACCTGTCGGCCGCAATGTTCGAAGGTGGCGACACGCCCTGGCTCAGCCCCGCCGAACTCGGCGCGATGGGCTTCACGCAGGTCTCGTTTCCGGCGAGCCTGATCTTCCGGGTCGTCGCGGCGATGCGCGACGGGCTGGCGGAGCTGCGCGGCCATGCCGACGGCACCCGGCCGCTCAAGGCCTTGCAGCAGGGCCCGGCCATTCGCGATACCCTGGACAAGGCGGTCGATCTGGCGCGCTGGCGCGCGGTCGAGACGGCGCAGGACCAGGATTGACGGAGACGAAGCGACGACGAAGACGGCCGCCGACCGGCGGCTGGACCATGAAACGATCCGCGCAAGACGGACACGGGAGGAAACCATGACCATGCAGACAGACACGAATCGCAGAATCGACCGGATGGCAGTGCTCGCCGGCGCGGCCCTGTTCGGCCTGGCCCTCGCCGCGCCCGCTTCGGCCGAGGAAATCGTCGTCAGCAATTACGGCGTCTCGGCCAACGGCATGCCCTATGCTGTCGCCATGGAGAAGGGCTTCTTCAAGGAGGAAGGCGCCAACGTCACCGGCATCCTGACCTCTGCCGGCGGCGGCACGACGCTGCGCAACATGCTCGCGGGCAACGCGCCCTATGCCGAGGTCAACCCCAATGCGGTGATCGCGGCGGTGCAGCAGGGCGCCGACATCAAGATCGTCGCCGGCACCGTCCTGACGGTCGCCGAGTTCATCTGGGCGGTGAAGCCTGATTCCCCGATCAAGTCCGTCAAGGACCTGAAGGGCAAGAAAATGGGCTACACCAACCCGCGCTCGACCAGCCAGGCGCTGGCGACACTGGTGCTGCAGTCCGGCGGGCTGAAGACTGAAGATGTCGAACTGGTCAAGACCGGCGGCTTCGGCGAGGGCGTCGCCGCCCTCGATATCGGCCTGGTCGACGTCACGCCGATCCCCGAGCCGCTCTGGGCGAAGTTCCAGTCGAAATACCGCGCCATCGCCAAGGCATCCGACCTGCTACCGCCGATGGCCAACGTGCTCGGCGTCGCCGCCGGCGCGGGCGCCGCCGGCAAGGACGACTTCATCAAGGGCGTGATCCGCGCCCGCCGCCGTGCCGTCGACTACATGGCCAAGAATCCGGATGAATCCGGCGACATCATCGCCAAGGTCTACAGCCTGGAGCCGGCGGTCGCGCGCGCAGCGGTCAGGAACCTGATCAGCAGCAAGACCAACGGCATCGAGTACTGGGGCGCGGGCTATATTCACATGGAAGGCCTGCAGCGCGCCATCGACGTGCAGAAGATGGTCGGCGCGATCAGCGGCGACATCGACCCCGCCAAGCTCGTCGACACCCGCTATCTGCCCGACGACCTGAAGGCCTTGAGGTGACCGTGTCTGCAACTGCGCAAGTCTCGCTGCGCGACGTCGACAAGCTGTTCAGCCGGTCCGGGCGACCGGCTGACACCGTCCACGCGCTCGGCCCCATCAATCTCGACCTGCGGCAGGGCGAGTTCTTCGCCGTGGTCGGCCCCTCCGGCTGCGGCAAGTCGACCTTGCTCGAATTGGTCGCCGGGCTTTCGACCGCGACGCGTGGCGAGGTCGCCTTCGAGGGCAAGCCGATCCGCGACAGGATTCCCGACGGCGTTGGCGTCGTCTTCCAGGAGGATGCCTCGTTCCCCTGGCTGACGGTGCGCGACAACATCGCCTTCGGGCTCCGGCGGATGAAGCTGGCACCGGAGGAGAAGGCCCGGCGGATCGCGAGCGCTCTTGAGATGATGGGGCTCGTCGCCTTCGCCGACAGCTATCCGGCCCAGCTCTCCGGCGGCATGCGCCAGCGCGTCTGCATTGCCCGCACGCTGGTCACCGAACCGCGCCTGATCCTGCTCGACGAGCCCTTCGGCGCGCTCGACCAGCAGACGCGCCTGCTGATGGGCGACGAGGTGCTGAACCTCTGGCGCAAGACCGGCGCGACGGTCTTCCTGATCACGCATGCATTGGACGAAGCCGCCATGCTGGCCGATCGCATCGGCGTGATGTCGGCGCGGCCCGGCCGCCTGATCGACATCGTCGAGACCGGCTGGCCGCGCGAGCGCGACAGCCGGATCGTGCAGGAGGAGCATTTCGGCGCGATCACAGCCCGACTCTGGCGCTCGCTGCGCGAGGAATCGATGAAAGCGATCGGCAAGACCGGGGCGGCGGCATGAGGAGCCCCGTCCTCTGGCGTGTCATCATCATCGCCGGCTTCGTGGCCCTGCTCGAGGTGCTGTGCCTGACGCGTGTGATCGACCGGCTGACGATGCAGCCGCCACACGCCATGATCGCCGACCTCGCCAGGATGCTGCTGTTGGGCTCGCTCAACGCCGCCATCGCCAAGACGCTCGGCAATGCCATGGTCGCCTTCGTCATCGCCATGGTCATGGGCGTGACGAGCGCGATCGTAATCCACCGGCTGAAGCGCGTGCGCGACACGCTGGAGCCGCTGTTCGCGACCTATTACGCCATCCCGGTCTTCGCCTTCTACCCGCTGCTCATTGTCCTGCTCGGGCTGGGCGACGCGCCGCAGATCTTCATCGGCGCGATGCTGGGCGTGGTCGCCGTGATCGTGAACACGCTGAACGGGCTCGACCGGGTCCCTGGCGTCCTCCTCAAGACCGCCCGGATCAACCAGATGACCGCGGCCGAGACCGCCGTCAGGATCACCCTGCCCTATGCCTCGCCCTATATCCTGACCGGCGCAAAACTCGCCGTCGCCTATTCGCTGATCGGCATCATCGGCGCCGAGTTCATTATGTCCAATGGCGGCATGGGGTACGAAATCAGCTTCGCCTACAACAACTTCGATAACGCGACCATGTATCCGCTGATCCTGCTGATCCTGCTGGTCTCGATCTCGATCAACATGCTCCTCGCCCGTTGGGAGAAGGCGCTGATGGTACGGCGGGGACTGCGATGAGATCCGGCATGAACCCGCTCCTGCGCAATACCCTGACGCTCGCGGCGATCGTGCTCGTCGCCTGGCAGGCTCTGTACTGGATCGTCGGCGACGTCGCCCTGCGCTCGCCGCTCCAGACCTTTGCCTTTGCCGGCAAGCTCGTCGCCACGCCGCAATTCGCGGCCCATCTCGCCGAGACCGGCAAGGCCTTCGGACTCGCCCTGCTGCTGGCGATCGCGATCGGTCTCGCCATCGGCTTCACCCTCGGCATGAACCGCTTCCTGAGCGAGGTGCTGGAGCCCGTCCTCGTCGCGCTCTATTCGGTCCCCAAGATCACGCTCTACCCGATCCTGCTGCTGGCCTTCGGGCTCGGCATGTCGGCGAAGGTCGCCTTCGGCGCGATTCACGGCGTCATCCCGATCGCGCTCTTCACCATCACCGCGGTGCGCAATGTCAAGCCGGTCTACATCAAGACGGGCAGCGTGATGGGCCTGAGCCCGCTCGAAACGGTGCGCCGCATTATCTTGCCCGCAGCACTGCCGGAGATCTTCGCCGGCCTCAGGATCGGCTTCTCGCTGACCCTGATCGGGACGCTGCTGGGCGAGATGTTCGCCTCGCAGCGCGGCCTTGGCTTCCTGTTGATGAGCGCGATCGGCCTGCACAATGTCGAGCTGATCATGGCGCTGACGCTGCTTCTGACGCTGTTTGCCGGCACGGCCAGCATCGTCCTGCTGGCGCTGAACCAGCGGCTCTATGCTAGGTGCTGAGCTGGGCCGCCGCAGGGAGAACCAGGAGGGAGGTCATCCATCCAGGACGCGACATGCGCTCTCGAACACCGCCCATGCCCGGAGCCCCGTCCGGCGTGGGGCCGCGGGGTTTCGGCAGGCGATCCCACAGTAAACACGCGGCGCCGGGCGGGGCGGCTGTCGCTGTGCGCCCATGTCGATGTCGAAGTGTCGAGGCGACGGCAGCTCAGCGTCGCCCAGGCTCCGCGCGGGGTGTATGTGGCCTGGTGCCGGGCCTCATCCGCGTCTGCGGGATGGGGACCCGCGCCGGTCTCCGCGAGATCCGGCCTGCGACAGCCGATCCTCGCGAAACCCGCTCCTGCACCCGGCTGCACGACGTCTCGCGACAGCCCCTTGGTCGGGCATCCGACACGTTCGTCCCGCCATACTGCGCCTTGAACTTGTAGAAGGTCGCCGAGGAGATGCCGTGCTTGCGTCAGGCGTCACCGCTCCGGTCTGACGTTGCCCCTCGGGCTTGATCCGGTTTGAAATTCGTTCTGGCCATTGAGAGGACCAGAACATGATGCGCAGCCGCTTCTCGGAAGAGCAGATCATCGCGATCCTGAAAGAACAGGAATCGGGAGGCCGACCGTCAGTGTTGGGCCCCGCCGTCTTTTTGAAACTCAAGCTTCAACAGTGACAGGACCCTTTCTGAGCGTTCCGGGAAATGCACTTCCGAGTCCGGGATCGTGTCCAATGCCTTCTTGAGAAAGTTTGTGATATCCATTCTACCGAGCATTGTAGGCAGGAGCGATGCCGCCATGAGCAAATCTGGCGATGCTATCTGCGATTGTTGACTCTCGAAATGAGAGGTTGTGTTGAGGACGGCGCGCTGCAGGCTTTCGTCTGCCAATACGAAGTCGGTCGCTTCCAGCGCTTTCGTCGATGCGTTTCCTAATGCGATGACCAGGCGCCGAAACTCTGGCTGCGTCAGCATTTTCCCCATTACCGATGCCGCATCCTGCACCTCTTCGTTGCTGACCGGCCGCCGCTGCGTCGTTGCAAAACCGGATTGCGCCACTACTTCGATCTCCTCGGCTACAATCGCCACCCAGCGCAAGAAGTCGGGATGGCTCTCGCATAGTTGAAAGACAGACATGAACACAGGCGCGCCGAGAATACGCTCAACCATCTCCAGCAGACCTGGCTTGGAACCAAGGGCCTGAAAAACACTGGTCTTTCCGGGCTCGACCGGTCTTCGGGCAATCGTTCGGATCAAACTCCGAATGGCCTCGTCGTCGGGCGCATCGACATTGATCTGTTTAAAGCCTGCATCTTCCTTCGCCTTTCGGCTGCTGGCCTTCCGCTCAGCGGCGCTGGATGCGGGCCGCGCCTCATCATCCGCGCGCGACTTAGCGATCTCGCCAACCGCAATCGGCTTTGGAATGTAGACCGTGAACGGGGATAGCCCTATTTCGTCGGCCTTGGCCCGATCGATTTTAGTCACAGCGGGTTGGGTCCGCTTGATCGTCGGTTTGCAGGCTCGGCTTTTCGTCATTTTCCGCCGACTGCCCTTCGTCGTCCAAGGCGTTCTCCAATGCGGCAGGCTGTGTGACTAGTCAGTACTAGTCTCGTCCTAGTCACATGACGCTATCACGCGATTGTTCGGCTCCCCTGAACGCAACCTGGGCAATTTTCCCTATTCGAGGGTATTTTTTATCGGGACCCGCGGCAACTCTGCCGGCAGCCGCGATATCCTCAAGTTGAATTCGGCGGATCGATCGGGTCGGGTGGATCGATCGCGAGGATCGACAGTCAGAGAGCGTCCGCGCCCGAACGCGTCTTCGACTCTCCCAAGCGGCGGCTCCCCGCGATCCGGCCTACGACGCAGTTGATCGTATCAGCATCGATCGTGCGCTGAGCGATGAGGCGCTCGGCGATGCGCAAAACGGTCAGACGGTGATCCGTGACAATCGAGGTTGCTCGTTCGAGGAGCCGCCGCAAATCAGCATCCACGGCGGCGGCAAGCCTCGGGTCCAGTGCCAGAACCTCGATCGCCCGATCGGGCGTTGCCCGAACGACGAGGTCGTCTAATAGGCCATAGCTGAAACGCGCGGCCGCCAGCATGGCTGTCGCCTCAGCCAAGTCAGCCACGGCTCCTGCATTTGGGCCGGCGCCGAGCACGACATCGGCGGCGCGACCTGCAAGCAGAACGGTGGCCTTGGCCTCAATTTCGGTTCGGTCCGGCACGGACTTGATCGTGAATTCCGTCCAGCCCTCGGCCCTATCGTTGCGAATGATGGATGCCGAACCCACACGGAAGCCGAGCGCGCTTGCGACGACGACGTGTCCAGCCTCGTGAATAGCGACCCCCTTGATGGTTTCGGACGAGCGAAGATCCGTCGGGAGGATGACGCTGCGCAGGTCGTCGCATGTAACGTCGCGCTTTGCCTGACGTGCAAGGCGCCGGGCGGCCTTGACGGCCGCCGTGACGTCCGCGCCAGTGGAACCGTGCATAAGGCGGGCAAGCGGAAGCAGATCGGCACCTTCGCAGTCCTGCCCCAGATGACCGCGCATGATCCCGGCTAGACCATAATCGTCAGGCGGCTCGATCTCGATCTGACGATCAAAGCGACCCGGACGAAGTAAAGCGCGATCGATGTTTTCTAAGTGGTTAGTCGCAGCCAGAAGAACAACTCCGCGCTGACTTGCGCGCGCGCTATCAATACGCAATAGCATATGCGTAACAACTGGCGTCCACCAAGAACGACCCCTGTTATCCATTTTTTGTCTATCTGGAAGGCTATCAAGTTCATCTAAGAACAAAATCGATGGCGCAGATGACAATGCTCTATCAAATACATCGTTGATCTGTCGAATAACGTCGTCGAGCGCTCCGTCCTTCCCCGAAAACCACGCACCAACGCTTGTGGCGATCAATGGCAGCCGGGTCGACCGGGCAAGGCTCTTTGCGAGCGTCGTCTTTCCCGTTCCAGGCGGGCCATAGAACACGCAGGACTCAAGTTCCCCGGCAGCTACTTTGCCCTCACGGATCAGGGCTAGATCCTCGGCCAGATCGAGGCACCACGTCTTTGCGGCGTCGTAGCCAAAAAGATCCTGGAGCAACGGCGTCTTGTCGTCGATTCGTACGGTGCTCTTGCCGGTGCTGGCTCGCTTGAGCCTCTTGACGCAAGCAGCCGGCGTCGTCATCGGCCGCAAGGCCGCTACCAGTTCGACGAAGCTCAGGCCGGCGACATCCTCGGTCGTCATCGGCGGCGCAGATCGGCCGGTCCAGCGCGTAATCGCGCGCCGGATCAAATCGAGCGACGGCGTGGGGACCGTAAGGACGGTGTCGGACGCACCGCGCATGACGGACGGCAATTGCGAATCAAGATCAGTCACGATCGATATGACGGGCATCGCCGCTGCGATGGCGGAAAGGAAGGACCGGGCCTGCTCGTCAGAGATCTTCTTCCCGGCCTTGGCCTCGAAGATCGAAATTCGGCCATCAGTTTCGCCAAGGAAGTGCGACAGGGGGCCGATCCAAGTCGGATCAGGGACGCAGATGACCAAAGCAGTGTCTTCTGGAAGTGGAAAGCGCCGCAGGGCCTTCGGCTTCGCCAGAGCCTTCCACGCAAGCTCGACGAGCATCTGGCTTGGGAAACGACCTGCCTCGTGCATGTCTCCCTTTCGACGCTTGGCGGAATGGGACGACGCAGCGGTGGCGACCAAATCCTGGTCGTCGGGAATGTCCACGTCCATGAAAAGGTCCTCGGCCTCATCGGAGGGGTCGCGGCTCATGACAAGGCCTCCTGGATCGCCCGGAGGGCGGCAGCGCGGGCGCGGTTGGGAGCGGAGGTCTTCCAAGACTCGATGATCGGTTCGGCGTCGTCATCGACATAGCGCCGCCGCTCCAGCGTGAAGGTCAGAACGCTGCGGGCTCCGGAGGACCCGTCCAAAGCACAAATGAGCAATGCCGACATGGCGACGTCGTGCCGAAAGGTATCAAGCACGTCGATGCCGGCCAGCTTGAGAACGATCGCGACAGCGGCCGCGGCATCGCCGGCAACGGCTTCACGCCAGTGCTCGACGCCGAGCGGGCGAACCGTCTGCAACAGATGAGCCAGCACGACGCGTTCGGCGGATCCGATCGCATGCGCGGGCAGCTTCCGCCAGATCTGGTGGGTGGGGAAATCTTTCTCACCTGCGTGAACGCTGGCGTCGTTGGCGGCCGTGCTCGTGAACGACGGCGAATGCGCAGGTTGCGGATGGTCTGAGATACGAAACGGAAAGACCTGAGGGGACATGACGACGTGCTCCGGCGATCACCGAATCGCTGAGATCCGGCGTCGTGCGATGGGGGAATGAAAAGCGGGGTGCAGGCGAAGCGGCTATCGGGCCATGTCGGCCAAGCCGCTCCGCCCGCGGCTCACTGGAGGGCGGCCCGCCGCGCTGAGGGCAAGGCCCGGTTGTTCCGACGGCGCGGCTGCGGCGCAGCAACCCCAACGTCGTCGTTGGCAGCAACCTTCGGCTTGGGCGTTACCGCGACCGGATTAGCGAAGGGGTGCGCGACGAGACTCCCGTCCGTCTCCGCCGTGACCATGTTCTGCGCGATGGTCAGGAGCCGCGGCACGACCCGCAACAGCTCGGTACGGAAGCGCGCCGTCACCCCATCGACGAGGTGCATGACCGGCACACCGAAGAGCGCGTCGATGCCTTCGCGCGTCACGGTCAGAGCGGCGGGAAAGCCGCTCCTCCCGTAATAATCGATCAGAACGCTGTTGTAGGCGTTGAGCTCGCAACCATAGCGCGGCTGGAGAAACGACCGCAGCTGGAGCCGAGCGCACTGCAAATCGCGCTCGATCAACTTGCGCTTTTTCACCTCCGTCGTTCCCGATCCGCGCTTGATCTCGACGACGGTCGCGCAGCCGGTCTCCGTATCGATCGCGATCATATCGAAGTAGGCGACGCGCCGGTGAGGACCGAAGGCCGTCGTGACGAAGCCGGAGAGGTTCTTGGACGAGTTGGAGGCAACGAGAGCTTCCGCCGCGTCGGTGATCGGCATTTCGACCTGGCGGAGTACGATGTAGCGGCCGCTGCTTTCCAACGCGTAGCAGATGGCCTCTTCTACGACGCCGCCATGGCGCTTGACGGCGGAAGACAAGACCGAGTTAAACGAGCCGAGGCCGATGCCCAACAGCGGATCGTGGGCGAAATCCGCCTGCAGCGCACCGGTGACGGCGCGCTCGATGCTCGCGATCAGCGACACCGGCAAGGGGACAAGCTGGGACGTGGAAGAGGTAAGAGAGGAAAGGGTGGGCGACTTCAGGACGGGGGTGGCCATGATGTGGTGCTCCAGGCATGGACGGGGTGTCCACTCCAATCATGAGAGCATATAAATGGCACCTGTGCATCAAAAGAGCACAAACTTGGTTAATCGTTTCCAGGTCCTTGCTGCACGAGCCTGGCTTGGGCTTTCACAGCAAGAGCTGTCCGACATCTCCGCAGTCGCGAAACGCACGATAGCGCATCTAGAGTTAGGAGATCGCATTCCTCACGATCGAACGGTGAGAGATATCCAGGCCGCGCTCGAGAGTCGGGGTATCGAGTTTTTGTTTAAGGATGGCCGTGGAATTGGCCTTAAGGAAACCGAAGCCGAAGCGTAGAGGCTGACGCTCCTTCGCAGCGCAGCCACACACAGACCGGCCCCGTCGATTGCTCGTTCAAAGAAGTCGCAAGGTAATCGCTTCAGCAGTAGACTCTCACGCTACGGCATGGCTTGATGACGTCCAATAGGTTGTCCTTTTGCCGCCCGGGCGCCAAACAAGATGAGAGACACCCAGCGTATTGAAGACGTCCTCGCCGAAGAGCAGTTTAGCATCGCGACATGGCGTCAGGCGTGTGGAAAGCCCGTTGACGACGTTTCGTCCGATTCAAGCAAGGCCGGGGCCGAGCACCGCCCTATAGACACCTCCGGGATAGCGATATCCGGAGGCGGCATCCGATCCGCAGCGTTTTCGCTTGGGGTCACGCAAGCCCAAGAGGCGGTTCTGTCACGAGAAAAGGTCACGGCACTCCGGCATTTTGATTACATCTCCACGGTGTCGGGCGGTGGATATCTCGGCTGCTCGTTCATCGCTGGGATGAACGCGGACGAGGGCCGGTTTCCGTTTTCGTCCGATGCGCGCGACAAGGTAGATAATGTCGCCGTCGGACATACCGAAATTACTCGCGATACCTGATGCCGAACGGCCTGCCCGATCTGATCGATCGCTGCAAGTTGGGGCCGTTCTGACGCTGGTTTCCAGAAGGAATCAGCACGATGAAACAGCGATTTGAGGCGGTCAGCCTCGTTCCTACGGGTTTGGCTGTCGATAGCATTGCGATTGAAGCCGAACGCGTTGTCGACCGAGCGCGATCCCCCGCTGGCGAATGTCCGTGTCCAACCTGTGGCGCATTCTCGCGACGGGTCCAGAGCCGGCATTGGCGACGGGCAAAGGATCTGCCGATTAGCGGCCGGCGCGTCGAGCTCCAGATCCGCGTACGGCGGTTTTGGTGCGATGCTGTCTATGCGGCCGCCAGGTCTTTGCGGAGCGTTTTGGCGAAGGCGTGCTTGTGCCGCGAGTGCGCCGGACCGATCGCCTCGATCATATCGTCCAGCATCTCGGCCTTGCTTTGGGCGGCCGCCCTGGAGCGAGTTTTGGCGCGGGATGAGGAACAGGGCTTCCATGGAAGCCTCAGGGTGATCTCGGAATGGACGACACGCCGCCGCCGGGCGGAGAAGGCGGATGCAAGCAGCTTGGCGCGCGTGCCGTCGGCGCGCACCATCGCGCGGTTGATGAGCAGTGGTCGCGACGGCCTCACAAAGGCCGAAACTGTCATGATCGCAGCGATCAAGAACGGCGTGCCGGCCTTGATCGAGGCACGCGAGATCGTCGCCGACTTCCATACCATGATAAGATCCAGGCGGGTCGAGTCCTTGTCGTTCTGGCTCGATCGCGCTTCTACAAGCCTCGTCGCCTCCTTCGGCAGTGGCATTAGGCGGGACGAAGCTGCCGTGCGTGCCGCGATCGTCTCGCGCTGGTCGAACGGCCAGACCGAAGGCCAGATCACCCGGCTCAAGCGCGTCAAACGCCAGATGTATGGCTGCGGAAAGATCGATCTCCTCCAGGCTCGGCTGATTGGCGCCCCATGACCGAGAACGTCAGCGAACTTGCGTCAGACCCAACCTTCAACGCGATAAAAGCCCCTCACGAGGGCAAGTCTTGATCGTCGAAATGCGAGTGGACGTAGGGAAGGAAGATCGGGCCAATGCGGTCTCGGATGAGATTGACCAGATGCAGGCCCATCCTGTCCTCATCCGGGAAGCCATCGGCGGCCAGCCCGACTACCTTGCCGTCGTCCGCCACCCCGACGACCAAGGTCCGCCAAAACGTGCCTCCGAGAATCGATACAATACTACTAAGAGGCGGAAAATAGCGTCTGTCGATGCCGGCCCAGAGGAGCGCAAGCCTTATGAACAGGGCTCGATTGTCGAAGAGGGTTTTATGGGGGCACAGCCGTGGTCGGGCGTCATGTTGGGCCCCGAGACCGGCATCGAAGCGTTCGGATCCGTGAGTCGCGACCGAAGATCGCCGGGCAATGACCGAGAGAATCGTCGGGCTCGTTGTATGCTCGTTGTATCGCACGATTTCAACGTTTCCGAAAATCGCTCGAAAAAAACTTGCTAAACGGCTGTGATTTCAGAGAAAAAAAGTTGGAGCGGGTGGAGGGAATCGAACCCTCGTATTCAGCTTGGAAGGCTGCTGCTCTACCATTGAGCTACACCCGCGCTTCCCCCGAAATTCCCCAGCGGCGGCCCAAAGTCAACCCGTCGCGTGCGAGCATTCCCGCGTTTCGCGCATCAGGCGCCGCGTGGCGCGCTGTCGCCCCTGAAATAGCCGAGCAGCCGCAGCGCGTTCAGCGTGACCAGGACGGTGCCGCCGGTATCGGCGAGGATCGCGACCCAGAGCCCGGTCGCGCCGATGATCGTGGTGACGAGGAACAGCCCTTTCAGCCCGAGCGCGATCGCGATGTTCTGGCGGATATTGGCCATCGTCGCCCGCGCCAGCGCGATCAGCGCTGGAACATCCGCGACACGGTTGTGCAGCAGCGCCGCATCGGCCGCATCGAGCGCCACGCCGGTGCCTGAGCCCATGGCGATACCGACATGCGCGCTGGCCAGCGCAGGCGCATCGTTGATGCCGTCGCCGACCATGGCGATACGCACTGACGCGGCCATCGCCATGATCGCCTGCGCCTTGTCGGATGGCAGCATCTGCGCCTTCGTCTCGATCCCCAGCGCAAGGCCGATTGCCTCGCCGGCGCGCTGGTTGTCGCCGGTCAGCATGATCGGGCGGATGCCGAGCGCCTTCAGTTCAGCGATGGCCGCAACCGAATCAGCGCGCGGCTCGTCGAGAAGCGCGACGATGCCGATGGCCTGCGCACCGCTGACGACCACGACGACGGTCTTGCCCTCGGCCTCCAGCCGCGCAATCGCGTCCGTCGCATCGAGCGGCAGCGGCGCCCAATCGGCCGCATGGCGGGGCGCGCCGACGAAGACGGCCACATCCGCAACGGTGCCGGCCATGCCCTTGCCGGGCACCGCCGCGACGTCCAGCGCCTCGATCTCAGGCAGACCCTCCGCATCGGCACGGGCGACGAGGGCCGCCGCCAGCGGATGGCTCGAACGCCGCTCGACCGCCGCCGCCAGCGCCAGCACTTCGGCTTCGCTGCCGACCAGCGCCAGGACGTCGGTGACGGCGGGCTTGCCGAGCGTCAGCGTGCCGGTCTTGTCGAAGGCCACCGTCTCGATCGCCGCAAGGCTTTCCATGACCGCACCGCCCTTGATCAGCAGGCCCCGGCGGGCGGCCGCGGCCAGGCTCGAGGCGATTGCCGCCGGCACCGAGATCACCAGCGCGCAGGGGCACCCGATCAGCAGCAGCGCGAGACCGCGATAGACCCATTGGCCCCAGTCGCCGCCGCCCAGCAGCGGCGGCAGGATCGCCACCAGTGCCGAAAGGCCGACGATGAACGGCATGTAGAGTCGCGAGAAACGGTCGATGAAGCGTTCCGTCGGCGCCTTGGCGTCCTGCGCCTCCTCGACCAGCGCGACGATGCGGGCGATCATGTTGTCCTGCGCCGCGCGCGCCACGCGCAGCTTCAGCGCCGCATCGTGGTTGATCGTGCCGGCGAAGACCTCGGAACCCGGCTCCTTGGCGCGCGGCACGGATTCGCCGGTGATCGAGGCCTCGTCGACGCTCGACAGCCCCTCCACGACGACGCCATCGGCAGGGATGCGGTCGCCGGGGCGCACCAGCACGATCTGGCCGATGGCCAGCGTCGCGGCCGGAACCTCGGCGAGGCGTCCATCGACCTCCAGCAGCGCCGTTTGCGGCACGAGGTCGCCCAGCGCCCTGATCCCGGAACGCGCCTTGTTGGCCGCGACGCTCTCCAGGACCTCGCCGACGCAGAACAGGAAGACGACGATGGCGGCTTCCTCGGCCGCGCCGATGAACAGCGCGCCGACCACCGCGATCGACATCAGCATCTCGATCGTGAACGGCGCCCCGGCCCGCGCCGAGGCGAAGGCCCGGCGCGCGACCGGCGCGGCCGCGATCAGGCTGGCGGCGATGAACAGAGGATCATGCCAAGCAGGCGCGACGAGGCCGGCCAGATAGGCCAGCACGACCAGCCCGCCCGAGACGATCACGAGACGGCCCTTGGCCTGGCGCCACCATGCGACGGGCGCGTCGCGCACAGCCGGTGCCGCCCCGCCGGGTTCAGTGGCGAGACGGTTCGGCTTGTAGCCGAGCGTCCCGATCCGGCTCTCGATCGTGGCGGCCGTGGTCCGCCGCTCGTCGAGGACGAGGCCGAGCGTCTCCTTGGTGATCGAGATCCGGATATCCGACACGCCCGGCAGACGTTCCAGGGCGGTGCGGATGGTGTTGGCGCAGTTGCCGCAATCCATGCCGTCGACGCGCCAGACGACGGACCCGGCCGCCGGTACGGCAGAGGCCGCGTCGGGCTCTGCAGGGCCGTGATCATGGTCGCAGGACGGACCGTGGACATGGCTCGCCACAGTGGCGGGCTGCGCCGCGGGAGCGTGATCATGCCCCCCGCAGCAGGGCGGACTCTCCCCGTGGTCGTGCTGGGAGCGGCGATCGTCGGACGTGGTCATGGGGCACCGGTGCTTTGGAATCTCGAACCGGCACGGACCATAATCCCTCTAGCGACTAGAGGTTCAAGCGTTTTCTTGGAAAAACCGCTGCTTCACGTCGCCGGGACAAGGCGCGGGCTCGCCTCCCGGTTGGCATGCGCACTGAGCGGCGGCCGAAACCGCTTCAGCCGCAGCGCATTCGCCACCACGCTGACGCTGGACAGCGCCATGGCGAGGCCGGCGAACATCGGCGACATCAGGATGCCCCAGGCCGGATAGAGCGCGCCCGCCGCGACTGGGATCAGCACGGCATTGTAGCCGAAGGCCCAGAACAGGTTCTCGGCGATGTTGCGGATCGTCGCCCGCGACAGCGCGATCGCATTGGGCACATTGCGCAGATCGCCCGACATCAGCACGACATCGGCGCTTTCGATGGCGATGTCCGTGCCGGTGCTGATGGCCAGGCCGACATCGGCCTGCGCCAGCGCCGGCGCGTCGTTGATGCCATCGCCGACGAAGGCGACGCGCGCGCCGTCCGCCTGCAGCCGCTTGATCACCTCGACCTTGCCGGCCGGCAAGACCTCGGCCACGACCTCGTCGATCGGCAGGCCGCGTGCGATCGCCTCGGCGGTCAGCCGGTTGTCGCCGGTGATCATCACGATCCGCAGGCCGAGCCCCCGCAGTGCCTCCAGGGCTTCGAGGCTCGTCTCCTTGAGCGGATCGGCGACCGCCAGCACCGCCGCCAGCCGCCCATCCACCGCCGCATAGAGCGGCGAACGGCCCTGCCCGCCCAGCCTTGCCGCCACCGCCGCGAAGGGCTCGACGTCGATGCCCTTCGCGCTCAGCAGCCTGTCGGCGCCGACCAGAAGCGCGCGTCCCTCGACCGTCGCCGAGACGCCGAAGCCGGGCTCGGCCGCGAAGGCATCCGGTTCGGGAACGACAAGGCCACGCCGGCGCGCATCCGCGACAATCGCCGCAGCGATCGGATGCTCCGAGCGTGTCTCCACAGCGGCCACGAGGCGCAGCACCTCATCCTCGGCAAAGCCCTCGGCCACCACGATGTCGGTCAGTTCAGGCCGGCCCTTGGTGATGGTGCCGGTCTTGTCGAGTGCGATGACCGTGACATCCCGCAGCGCCTGCAACGCGTCGCCACGCCGGAACAGCACGCCCATCTCGGCAGCCTTGCCGGTGCCGACCATGATCGAGGTCGGCGTCGCCAGCCCCATGGCGCAGGGACAGGCGATGATCAGCACGGCCACCGCATTGACGATGGCGAGCGACAGGGCCGGGCTCGGCCCGAAGATCATCCAGATCGCGAAAGTCAGCAGCGCCGCCGCTATCACCGCCGGCACGAACCACATCGTCACCCTGTCCACCAGCGCCTGGATCGGCAGCTTGGAGCCCTGCGCCGCCTCCATCGTCGCCACGATCTGCGCCAGCAGCGTATCCGCGCCGATCTTCGTCGCGCGGAACCGGAACGCGCCGGTCTTATTGACCGTGCCGCCGACGACCGCGTCACCGGCACTCTTCCGGACGGGGATCGGCTCACCTGTGATCATCGATTCATCCACATAGGACGAGCCCCCGACCACCTCGCCATCGACAGGCAGGCGCTCGCCCGGCCTGATCACGACGATGTCGCCGAGCCTGACTTCGGCGATCGCGACATCCTGCTCGCGTTCGTCGCGCATGATGCGAGCAGTCTTGGCCTGGAGCGTCAGCAGCTGGCGGATGGCCTCGCCGGTGCGGCCCTTGGCGCGCGCCTCGGCATAGCGACCGAACAGGATCAGTGTGACGATCACGGCCCCGGCCTCGAAATAGGTGTAGTCCAGCCCGGCCGGCAGCAACGACGGCATGAAGGTCGAGACGACCGAATAGAGATAGGCCGTCGTCGTCCCCAGCATCACCAGCGAGTTCATGTCCGGCGCGCCGCGCAGCAGCGCCGGCCCGCCCTTGCGGTAAAACTGCAGCCCCGGCCCGAACTGCACGAGGCTCGCCAGCAGGAACGACAGGATGCGGATATTCGCCTCGCCAAGCGCGCCGGCAAGCGCATGGTGCAGCCCTTCGAACAGATGCGCGCCCATCTCGAAGACGACGATCGGCAGGGTCGCCACGGCGGCAACGATCAGGGCGCGGCGCAAACCGGCAAGCTCCGCCTCGCGCGCCTCCCGGTCGCGGTCGGTCTGCGCGGCGGCATCGGCGATCGGCTTTCCGGGATAGCCAACCTTCGCCAGCGCCACCGTCATCGCGGCGACCGTCTCGGCGCCGCCGACATAGCGCAGACGGGCCCGACCCGTGGCGAGGTTGACCGTGCCGTCGAGAACGCCGGGCACCGCCTTCAGCGCGCCCTCGACCCGGCCGACGCAGGAGGCGCAGCTCATGCCTTCGACCGCGAGGTCGACGACGTCCTCGCGCGGCTCGTAGCCGGCGTTGCGGATCGCTTCGAACACCGGCGCCACCGCGCCACCCGCGCCCAGCGCGACGCTGACACGGCTGGTCGCGAGATTGACCGAGGCGCCCTCGACGCCCGCAACGGCCAGAACCGCCTTCTCGACGCGCCCCACGCAGGAGGCGCAGCTCATACCGTCGATGGGAATGACGATCCGGGTGGCTCTCGCCAGGTCCGGCCTTGCTTCGCTGATGGTCATCTCGCCTTCAAACCTGAGTCTCTGCATCAGGGGGCAAGATGGAGTTTCCCATCATGGGAAGGTCAAGGGGTAAAAATGCCGATACGCCTCAGGTGATGCGGCGCACGCTGGCGGCGATTTCCTCCGGCTCGAACAGCCGCTTCCAGTCCGGTTTCAGGATCGTGTCCTTGCCGAAGACGATCGCCTTGTTGCAGGCGTCGGAGAACACGCCCTGGACCTGCTCGAAGGTGACGGCGGCGAGGATGTTCATATGGCCGAGCAGGAAGTCGCGGGCCGCCTCGCGCGGCACGCCGCGCGCAATCGCCTCCTCCATCGCCTCGCGCATCGCGTCGAGCAGCGTCGCGCAGACGGTCTCGGACAGGCCGGGCTCGAGGATCGCCATCTGCTCGACGGTGACCCGGTGCGAGCGCATCACCGGCGCCCAGATCACCCGCGCGACCTCCTCGCCGAGCGCGTAATGCGCCTCGGGGCCCTGCGCCAGCGCGTTGACGATGTGCTGCTTGGCGGCGATGCCACCGAAATGGTCGGCCTTGGCGGCCGGGTCGGTCTCGTCGTTGAAGATCGGCGGATGGCAGGGATGCGTCACGAAATAGGTGATGTCCGCCCGCTCCGGCAAATGCCCGGCATGGGGCGCGGCGGCATCCAGAATGACAACGATCGTGCCGGTCGCGAGCTTCGGCAGCAGCGTCTTCGCCACCGACCCCACATGGGTGTCAGGCACAGCGAGAACGACGACCTCGGCCCCCTGGATCGCGTCGTCAGCCTCGATGCAGGCGACGCCGAAGGCTTCGCGCACGCGCTCCTGGCCGGCGGGGCTGACCTCGACATGGCGCGTGATGAAACGCGAGCCGGCGAGATTGCGGCCCAGCCGCATGCCCATCTTCCCACCGGCGCCGAACAGGGCGACCACCGTCATGCTGCATCTCCCATGAGCGACAAACTGGTATGATGAGTTGATCACACGCGCTTTCGATGCCGTCAATCTGGTATGATGACCTCGTGAGTTCGATGAGATGGAAGCGCCGGCGTCGGCGCCGGATCATGACGCATGAGCGAGCCCCTAGCGATGAGCGAAGCCCCGGAGCCGATCCCGCGCCGCAAGCTGCATCAGGAGGTGCTGGACCGCCTGATGGCGCGCATCCATGCCGGGGAATTCGCGCCGGGCGAGCAGCTGCCCTCCGAACGCGACCTGATGGACGCCTATGGCGTCGGCCGGCCGTCGATCCGCGAGGCCTTGCAGCAGCTCGAACGCTCGGGCCTCGTCAGCATCAGCCACGGCGAGCGCGCCCGCGTGCTGCTGCCGACCGCGCAGGCGATGGTCGGGCAGATGACCGATGCCGCCCGCTATCTCCTGAGCGTCGAGCCGCGCACGCTCGACCATCTCAAGGAAGCGCGTGTCCTGCTCGAGGCCGGCGTCGCACGGCTCGCGGCGGAGCGCGCCGATGCGGAGGGCCTCGCCCTGCTGCGCCAGCGGCTCGACGAGCATCGGCAGGCCGGGATGGAAGATTTCCTCAAGCGCGACATCGGCTTCCATCGCCAGATCGCGGCGATGAGCGGCAATCCGGTCTTCCCGGCCGCCATCGAGGGCATGCTGACGTGGCTTGGCACCTATTACCGCTCGCTGGTGCGGGCCCCCGGCGCCGAGAGCCTGACTTTGCAGGAGCATCAGCGCATCTATGACGCCATAGCGGCCGGGCAGGCCGACGAGGCGGCACAGGCGATGTCGGACCATCTCAACCGCGCCAATGCGCTCTACCGGCGCCTGTCGGAAGCCGACGCCCAGCCCGGCTGAGGCATTCTCCGGCGCCGGCCGCCTCTCAGATCATGACCTCGTAGCTGCAGTTCACCAGAAGCTCGGAGATCGAGGCGGTGTTGGGCAGCTCGACGATCAGTCCGACCAGCTTCGCCAGATCCTCCGGCTGCGTCATCGCCTCCTGCGGCAGCGGCGCCTGCGCCGTCATGTCGGTCGCGACATAGCCTGGGCAGAGCGCCAGCGAACGGACACCGTCCTCGAACGCCGCCTGCCGCACCGCATGCGACAGCGCCACCATCGCGAACTTGCTCATCTGGTAGCCGGCATTGCCGTTGCGCACGCGCTTGCCGGAGAGGGAGGCGACGTTGACCACCCTGCCCCGCCCGCTGACCCGCAGATGCGGCAGCGCGGCCTGGATCAACCGGAACGGCGCCTTGAGATTGACCGCGAGCATCGCATCGAGGTCCTCCTCGGTGCCATCCGCCAGCGAGACGTTGCGCAGGATGCCGGCCGAATTGACGAGGATGTCGATGCGTCCGAAGCGCGCCATCGTCGCCTCGACCCAGGCTCGTTCGGAGCCGAGATCGGTCGCCTGATAGCCGAAGCTCATCATGCCGGCCGGCGCGAACCCCTCTCCGGGCGTCAAAGCCGGATCGCGGATGGCGAGGCTCAGCGCGATGCCCTGCCGACCCAACTGGTCCGCAATCGCCCGTCCGATCCCCCGGCTCGCGCCCGAGACCATCGCAACCTTCGTCATCGTCTCGCCCTTCAAAGCCGCGCCAGACGGCGATCGATCGCGTCCTGCAGGTGATACCAGCCGCTGACGATCGGCACGAACCAGGGCCGCCCGTCATAGAAGGGCACGGGAATTTCGGGAAAGGCGGGGCTGTCGAAGGCGCTTGGCTGGTTCTGGTGACCGAGCAGCTTCAGGGCCGACTGGTGCCCGAGATAGGTCATCAGCGCCACGCCATTGCCGTTGCAGCCGATGGCGAAGTCGATGCCGTCGCGGCGGCCCATATGGGCGATCTTGTCGGCGGTCATGCCGACCTTGCCGCTCCAGCAATGGGTCACCCGGTAGCCGGCGAGTTGCGGCCAGACCTTCAGCATCATCGCATGAAGGCGTGGTGCAGCCTCCCGCTCCGGCAGATCGAACATGCCCGGCCGGCAGCCGAACAACACGCGCGTCCCGTCCGGCGAGGGACGCGAATAGACCAGCTCGCGCTTGGAGTCGGTGATCATGCGGCGGCCGGGATTGATCTGCGCCATCAGCTCCGGCGGCAGCGGCTCGGTCGCGATCTGGTAGCTGCGCACGCCGACGATGCGCTTGCGCAGATCGGGATTGCCCGTGCCGGTGTAGCCATTGGTGCCGAAGAAGACGTTTCGCGCCCGGACCGTACCGCGGCCGGTCTCGACGCTGTGGAACCCGTTCACGAGCGGCCCGACCTTCAGCACCGGCGCATGCGAGCGCAGCCTCGCCCCGCTCTCAGCGGCCAGGCGCCGCAGCGCGCGGTGATATTTCGCCGGATGCAGGCCGCCATACTCGTCGATGACGATGCCGCCATGGTAGAAATCGGTCTGCGTGACCTCATGCTGGCGCGATTTCGGGATCTCGTGAACCGTCACGCCCGTGTGTCTAGCGAGGAGTTCGCCATGCCGCCGCAGACGGTCATAGTGGCGCGGAACATGCGCGCCGAAGTAGCGCCCGAAGACGCCGAGATCGGCATCGAGCTGCTTCTCGGCGATCAGGGTCCTCAGATGCTCATAGGACGAGATCGAATCCGCGAGCAGCCGCTCCATCCGCGCCGCATCGACGCCTTTGACCGCGCCGCCGATGACGAGCTTCTGGCCGCTGGAGACCATGCCGCCCGAGCGGGTCGAGGCACCGGCGCCGAGTTCCTCGGCATCGACGACCGTGACATCGACGCCGTTGCGCGCGAGCTCCGCCGCAGCCGACAGGCCGCAATAGCCCGAGCCGACGACGAGCACATCGGTCTGCTCCGGCAGCGCCTCGCGCGCCGTCTCAGGCGGCGCCGCATCCCACCAATACGGATCGGTGGTGAAGTTTGGGGCCAGCACGCTGATCTCGTCAGGCATGAGCAGCCTCTCCGAAGGGTCTGATATTGGACAGGAAGGCGCGCGTGCGCTCATGCTTGGGATGGGCGAAGAACTCTTGCGGCGGGCCCTGTTCGACGATGGCGCCATCCGCCATGAAGACGACGCGGTCGGCGACCTCCCGGGCAAAGCCCATTTCATGGGTGACGACGACCATGGTCGTGCCCTCGCGGGCGAGATCGCGCATCACGTCGAGCACGCCGGTGATGGTTTCGGGATCGAGCGCCGAGGTCGGCTCATCGAACAAGATCGCCTTCGGCTGCATCGCCAGCGCCCGCACGATCGCCACGCGCTGCTGCTGGCCACCCGACAACGCGGAAGGATAATCCTCCGCCTTGTGGGCGAGGCCGACCTTGGCAAGAAGCGCCCTCGCCCGGTCCTCGGCGGCCGGCCGCGACAGCTTGCGGCGACGCCGTGGCGTCAGCGTCATGTTCCCGAGCACCGACAGATGCGGGAACAGCGCATAGTCCTGGAAGACCATGCCGATCTCGGTGCGCAGCTCCTGCCAGGCGCTCTCGTGATGGATGTCGATGGCCTTGCCGGCAACGATCAGGCTGCCTTCGTCGGGGCGGACGAGCCCGTTGATGCAGCGGATCAGCGTGCTCTTGCCCGAACCGCTCGGGCCGATCAGCACCACGACACTGCCGGGCGCGACATCGAGGTCGATCCCGCGCAGCGCCTGATGCGCGCCGAAGCGCTTGCCGATGCCGCGCAGGCTGATCAGCGGCTGCGCGCTCATGCGGCCAACTCGCGCAAATCGCGCTTCAGCGTCTCGCGTGCCGCCTGCAGTTGGCCCCGCTTGGCCGCCTGCGCCGCGCGGTTGGTCTCGAGTCTCGCCTGCGCCAGCTCGACGGAGCGGGCGACGGCTTCGGGCGCCGGTCCACCCGGCAGCGTGCGCGCCGCCACGCTCGCCACCGGATCGAGGCTGCGGCGCACGACCTCCGGATCGAGCCCGAGCGGCCGGCCGAGCTGGTCCCGCGCGGCCTCGTCGACCATCTCCGTGGTGATGCCGTCGGCCGCGAGCCCGGCATCCATCGCCGCCCGCACCACCGCGCCGACAACGTGATGGGCCTCGCGGAAGGACAGGTCTGCATCGCGCACCATGACGTCGGCGAGGTCGGTCGCCGATGCGAAATCCTCCGTCACCCGCCGCTTCATCAGGGCGGCGTTGGGCCGACCGGTCGAGATGATCAGGTCGAATAGCGAGAGGCAGCGCAGCGTCTCCTCGCCCGCCTCCCAGACACCGCGCATGCCTTCGCGGTTGGCGTCGATGGTGTTGGTAAAATGCGTCCCCTTCACAGCCGTCGCCGCGGCGACGTAGAGGCCGAGCAGATGCCCCGCCTTGCCCTTGAGATGTTCCAGAACGACGGGGTTCTTCTTCTGCGGCATGATGCTGGAGGTGCCGGTGACGCGGTCGGGGAATTCGACCGTCTGGAACTCGTGGCTGACCAGCACATGGTAGTCCTGCGCGACGCGGCTCCAGCCGATCGCGATCTGCGAGAGACCGTTCAGAATCTCCAGCCCGAAATCGCGGGTCGCCACCGCATCGAGCGTGTTCTCGACGAGGCCATCGAAGCCGAGCGAGGTCGCGATCGCGTGGCGGTCGATCGCGAAGGTCGTGCCGGCGAGCGCGCCGGCGCCCAACGGGCTGATATTCGTACGGGCCCAGGCATCGGAGAGACGGCCGAAATCGCGTTCCAGCGATTGCGCGACGCCAGCCAGAAAGAAGCCATAGGTCACCGGCTGCGCCGGCTGCAGATGGGTGTAGCCCGGCATCACGGCCTCGCGGAAGCGGAAGGCGCCGTCGAGCGCATGCTCCTCGACGGCGAGCAGCGCCTGCCCGGCGTCGAGCAACAGATCCCGCGCCCGCATGCGGTCGAGCCCAGCACTGAGATCGTTGCGGCTGCGGGCGATGTGCATGCGGCCGCCGGCATCGGTGCCGATCAGCTTGATGAGATGGGCCTCGTAGTTGAAGTAGGAATCCTCCCGCTGCGGATCGAGCTCGACGACGTCGGGGCCCTCCGCCTCCATGCGCAGGAGCCCCCCTGCCAGCGCCTTCGCCGCCTGCGGCGAGATCAGTCCGCACCGCGCGAGCATGAGCACATGGGCCTGGTTGAGGTCGCTCATATGCCCGAAGACGCTCTTGAAATCGCGGGCGAGGCGCGGCGCGTAGATGTGATCGCAGACCTCCTGAGCGACCTTTTCGGTCAGGCGACGGCTGACTTTGGATTCCATGGCGAAGTCCTTCGGGGAAGCGAGAAAGCAATCGGGGATCAGGGAAGCTGTGTGACGGGCTGCTCGACGACCGGCGTGCCCGACGCCACGCGGCTCCGGTCCGCCTTCAGGCGTCGTTCGAGCCAGCGGCCGAACCAGCTCAGCGTCGAGCAGATGACGAAGTAGATCAGCAGCACGGCGCCATAGACGGTGAAGGCCGGATTCCAGCCCTCCATCATCGTGGTGCGCTCGACGATGATCTGGCCGACCTTGAAGAATTCGGTCACCCCGACGAGCGCGCCCAGCGACGTCGCCTGCACGAGCAGCGTCAGCAGGCCTACGAAAGGCGGCAGGATCGAGCGCAGCGCCTGCGGCCCGGTGACGAAAAGATAGACCTCGTAAGGCTTGAGGCCGAGCGCGGCCGCACTCTGCCACTGGTGCCTGGGCACGGCGTTGAAGCCCGCCCGCACGATCTCGGTGCCGTTGGCGCTGCCCCAGAGCGAGAGACCGACCGTGACCGCGGCGAAGGGCGAGAGCTCGAGCCCGAAGAGCGGTGCGACGAAGAACACGAAGAAGATGTTCACGATCAGCGGGATGTCGCGGAACAGCTCGACATAGACCTTCACGGCTATACGCAGCCAGGCGAAGCGCAATGTCGCTAGCGTGCCCAGCACGAAAGCGATGAGGGTCGAGAAGAACAGCGTCGCCAGCGCCAGCGAAAGCGTCATGCCGATGCCCTGGAGAATGAAGGGCAGGTTCTTGATCAGGAGTTCCATTGCCGCGCCCTCAGGTCCGGAACGGCGTGTTCAGCCGGTATTCGAGCCGGCTGGCGAAGAAGGAGAGGATGAGGACGAGCGTCAGGTAGATCACGCAGATCGCGGCGAACATCTCGACCGTGCGGAAGTCCATCGAGATGCGGTCGATCGCGACATAGGTGAGTTCGGCAAGCCCGATCGCCTGGAGATAGGAGGAGTTTTTCAGAAGGGAGATCGAGGTGTTGAGCATCGAGGGCAGCCCGACGCGGATCGCCAGCGGCGCCGCGACCAGCCGGAAGAAGCGCCAGGGCGAGAGACCCAGAGAAAACGCCGCCTCGCGCAACCCCTTGCCGACCGTCTCGAGCCCGCCGCGGATGTTCTCGATCTGGTAGGCGCCAGCCCAGAGCGTCAGGCTCAGCACGCCTGACCAGAACAGCGAGAGCTTCAGGCCGAGGCCCGGCAAGCCGTAGAAGATGAAGAAGAGCTGGGCGAGCAACGGCGTGTTCCGGATGAACTCGACATAGGCCACGACGAACTTGTCGAGCACCGGCACCTGCAGGACGCGAATGGCCGCGCCGCAGAGCCCCACCGCGATGGACAGCACGATCGAAAGGGCGCTGACCTGAATGGTCAGCCACAGGCCGCGCATCAGCGCCGGCCACTGGGCCGCCAGATAACCGAGGTCGAATTCCATGGTCGCGCCGGCCCCTGGCCCGAGGGAGGAGCCGGAGGCGGTCTTCCGCCTCCGGCGAACGCAGGATGCTGATCAGCGCGCCGTCGGCTTCGGCTTGGTGAAGGCGTCGGTGTAGAAGGGCCGGATATCCGCCGGCACCCACTTCTCGACCCATTTGGCGTAGAGGCCTTCGGCCTTCATCCGGTCGAGCGAGGCGTCGACATAGGCCAGCCAGGCCGCCTCGTTCTTGCGCACCCCGACGGCTGCGTCCGACACGGCGAAGGATTCGCCCACGAGGCGCAGCGAGGGGTCCTTGGCCGCGATCACGATCAGCGTCGCCGCGTCATGGGTATAGGCGTCGCCGCGTCCCTGCTTGAGCGACTGAAGCGCGTCGGAGGCCGTGTTGAGCCGTAGGCTCTCGACCTTCGGCATGGTGTCCTCGAACCACTTCGCCTGGGTCGAGCCCTTCAGCATGATCACGGTCTTGCCGGCGACGTCGTCGAGCTTCTTGATCGGGCTGTCCTTGGCGACGAGCATGTCCGACCCGCCCCAGCGATAGGGCTTGGAGAAATCGACGACGCGGGCGCGCTCGGGCGTCACGCCCAGCGTGGCGATCAGGAGATCGACCTTCTTGCCGTTGAGCTGCGGGATGCGGTTCTCGGCGGTGACGCAGGTCAGCTCGATCTTGTCGGCCGAGCCGAAAGCCCAGGTCGCGATCTGGATCGCCATATCGGTCTCGACCCCGGCGAATTTGCCGGTCTCGTCCTTGTAGCCATAGGGCGGCTGGTCGCAGCGCACGCCGGCCTTGAGCAGCCCGGCCGATTTGATGGAGTCGGGCAAAGGCGGCAGGCTCTGTGCCTGGGCGCCCGAAAGCGTGGCGGCCAAAGCCGTGGCGGCGAGTGCGGAAACAGCGCCAAGGCGCCTGAAAGAAAGATGGGTCATCCGTTGTCCCTCTGTTGGATGGTTGGTCGGGGTGGAGCACCGGTCTGCGCCGGTTGCGCGCGCGCCCGCTCGGGGCGGCGATCTCGTTGCGGGGGGGCTGGCGGACAGCGCCCCGTCGATGCTGTCTCTGAAGCCGGAGCCGGTAAGCACGAGCACGGCATGGCGCCCCGCCAGTGCGCCATCCCCAGCCAGCTGCCCCAGCGCCGCCAGCGCCGAGGCAGCCGAAAGCTCGGCATGGAAGCCAAGGCCCGAGAGTTTCGCCTGGGCCGATGTCGCAGCCTGGTCGCCGACCGGCACCGCCAGGCCGCCGCTGCCGCGCAAGGCCTGCACGGCCTGCCAGGTTACAGTGCTGCCCGCGATCGAGAACTGCGCCGTCTCGCCGGCGAAAGCCTCGCGATAATCGGCCCCGGCCAGGACGCGCGCCAGTCGCGGGAAGGGCTCCGCGGCAACCAGCCGCGGCACGCCCCGGCCCAGCTCGGCGAAGCCGAGATACAGCCCCGACAGCAGGTCGCCGCGCGAACAGGGCACGATGACAAGATCAGGCGGCGCGGCCGCCGCGATCTCGGCCGCGACCATCTTGTAGCCCTCGATGCCGAAGGGGTTCGTGCCGATCGCCGGCAGCCGGTAATTCGTCGCCGCGAAGGCGCCCTCCGCCGCGACGCGGCGCGCCAGATGGTGCCAGCGCGCCATGCTGTCGGAGAAGCCGATGATCGTCGCGCCATGGGCCGCGATCGCCCGGCGATAGCTCTCCGGGAGATCGTCCGTCGTCGCGATCTCGGCGGGAATGCCGGCACGCGCGGCATAAGCCGCGACCGACAGCCCGCCATTGCCGCTCGACGCCGCCACGATCCGCGTCGCGCCGCGATCGCAAGCCCGCGCGACGAGCTGGGCGCTCATCCGATCCTTGTGGGAGCCGGTCGGGTTGCACCATTCGAGCTTGAGCGAAACCCGCCCGACGCCAAGCAACGCCGCGAGTTCCGGCACCTCGACAAGAGGCGTGCCCCCCTCGCCCAGCGAAAGCGCTCCCGGATAGGGCAGCGCGACGGGCTCTGCCCCGCGCGAATAGACCAGCCGCAGGTTGGATGCATGCCCTTCCGAAGCGCAGCGCGGGCATCCGGCCTCATGCTCCGCCACCGGCCAGTCGGCTTCGCAGCGCAGACAGACCATGCCTGTCAGGCGGGGCGTCACGGCGTTGGCGGGACCAGCGGACATGGACAAAAGTATTGTAGCCGGCATCCATCTGGTCAAATGTCAGTTTTTGGCCCTTCTATTCACTGCTGATATGAGGTCGACGTGAATCTGAGACAGGTCGAGGCGTTCCGGAGCATCATGCTGCGCGGCTCGATGACCGCAGCGGCGCAGGAACTGCGGACCTCGCAGCCGAGCATCAGCCGCCTCATCGCCGAGCTCGAGGCGGCGATCGACCTGCAGCTGTTCGAGCGCAAGGCCGGCCGCATCCGGCCGACCGACGAGGGGCTGTCATTCTACCGCGAGGTCGAGCGCAGCTTTCTGGGCCTGGAAAACCTGTCGCAGGCGGCCCGAGACATCAAAGCCTTCGGAACCGGGCGGTTGCGCATCGCCGCCATGCCGGTGATGGCGCTCGGTTTCATTCCGCGCTGCATCCGCCTGTTCAAGCAGCGCTTTCCCAATGTCACGATCTCGCTGCAGATGGGCAGCGATGGCACCGTCACGCGCTGGATGTCGGCCTATTACTGCGACATCGGCTTCGTCGCCAACATCGTCGACACGCCCTCGATCGAGCAGCGCCCCCTCTACACGGTGCCCGGACTCTGCGCGCTTCCACCCGGCCACAGGCTGGCCGAACACGAGGTCATCGTGCCCGAGGATCTGGAGGGCGAGCCCTTCATCTCGTTGTCGCTGGAGGACGGTGCGCGCAACCGCGTCGACCGCATCTTCGAGCGGGCCGGCGTCCGGCGACAGCTCACGCTCGAATCGCCCTTCGGCGCGACGATCTGCGCCCTGGTCGAACAGGGGCTGGGGATCGGCATCGTCAACCCGATCGCGGCCGATGATTATCGCCGCAGCGGCATCGTCTTTCGGCCGTTCGAGCCGCAGATCATGTTCCACGGCAATGCTCTGTTTCCGAGCCATCACCTGAACAATGTCCTGATCGACGGCTTCCTCGCCGTCGTCACCGACGAACTGGCGGGCTATCAGTCGATCGCGCGCAGCGGAACGCGCGCAGCTGAATGAGCCTCAGCGCATCGGCGGTGCGTAGAGCACGCCGCCCATGTTCCAGAGCTGGTTCAGCGCGCGCGGAATGCCCAGCTTGGAGCCTGTGCCGAGATTGCGCTCGTAGATCTCGGCATAATTGCCCGTCGCCTTGACCGCGCGGACCGCCCAATCCGGATCGAGCCCCAGCGCCTTGCCGAAACCGCCCTCGGCGCCGGTGAAGCGGCGCGCATCGGGCTTCGCGGACTTGAGAGCATCGTCGAGGTTCTTCGAGGAAATGCCGAGCTCCTCCGCATTGATGAGGGCGAAATTCACCCATTTCACCAGGGTGAACCAGGCGAAATCATCACTGCGGACGACCGGCCCCAGCGGCTCCTTCGAGATCACGTCGGGCAGGACGATCGCATCAGTCGGCTTGGCGAGCCGCAGCCTTTCGCCATAGAGCGCCGACTGGTCGCGGGTCAGCACGTCGCATTGCCCGGCCTCGAAGGCGCCGAAAGCTTCGGCGGCGCTCGGAAACAGCTTTTCCTCATAGCTCATCGAATTGGCGCGGAAGAAGTCGGCGAGATTGCTCTGGGTCGTCGTGCCCGCCTCGACGCAGATTTTCGCTTTGTCGAGCGCCAGCGCATCGTCGACCTTAAGGGCACGTTTGGCCAGGAAACCCTGCCCGTCATGATAGGTGATGCCGGCAAAGGCCAGCCCCAGTTCCGCCTCGCGCGCAAGCGTCCAGGTCGAGTTGCGCGAGAGCAGATCGACCTTGGCCGTCTTCAGCGCGTCGAAGCGCTGGCTGGCCGAAAGCGGCGTGAAGCTGACCTTCTGCGGATCGCCGAGCACGGCGGCCGCGAGCGCGCGGCAGAAATCGACATCGAACCCGCTCCACTTGCCCTGCGCATCCTTGTCGGAGAAGCCGTTCAGCCCCTCGCTGACGCCGCAGGCCAGCGTCCCCCGCTGCTTGACGGCCTCAAGCGTTCCCGCCCCCGCCGGCCCGCTGACGCCGACAGCCAGCGCGCCTGCCGCGATGAGGCCAAGCGCGTATCCACGCATCCGTGACGTCTTCGACATGCCCTTACCCCCCAATTCGATGGCGAACCGTCGCGACGGCGCGGCTTACAGCGTGGCCTTGTGGCGGATGATCACCCTGGTTCCGAGCGGCACCCGCTCGTAGAGATCGGCGATGTCGCCATTGGCGAGCCGGAAGCAGCCCGACGAGATCGCCTCCCCGATCGTCTCGGGCTGGTTGGTGCCGTGGATGCGGAACACCGTCGAGCCGAGATAGAGCGCCCGCGCGCCCATCGGGTTGCCCGGCCCGCCGGCCATGAAACGAGGCAGATAGGGCTGGCGCTGCAGCATGTCCGGCGGCGGCCGCCAATCCGGCCATTCCGCCTTGCGGCTGACCTGGACCTGGCCGGACCACTGGAAGCCCTCGCGGCCGACGCCGATGCCGTAGCGCAGCGCCCGGCCATTGCCTTGCACCACATAGAGGAAGCGCTCGGCCGACTGGATGACGACGGTTCCGGGCGGCTCGCTGGACCGGAACAGCACCATCTGGCGGGCATAGGGGCCCTCGGTGATGCTGACCTCTTCGGTGGAGACGCGGCCGGGCTCGTCGCCGACATCCATCGTCTCCTGCACGGCGGCGGGGGGGCGCGGCTGGGCGAAGGCCGCCTGAGGCAGCGACAGGCCGGCGACCAGCGCGGCTCCGATCAGCCCGACCCGTGCCAGGACAAAAGTTCTGGATGTCATGTCTCGTCCTCCCGCTCAGCGGCAACGCACATAGATGAAGGTGCCATAGCGGCGATGGGCATCGGGATCGACGAAGCGCATCACCAGCATCGAGTCGGTCGCCGAGAGGATTTCGCGGTCCTGCGGATCGCCTGCAGGCGCTTCGAATCCAAGGAAGGTGCGCCCGCCCGGGCCGGCCTTGAGCCTGAGTTCGTAGAGCTTGGGGTCGTCGGCGGCGTGCATCATGACGCCATCCTCGGGCCCTTTGCGGATGACATAGGGCTGGCTGCAGCCGGCCTTGGCCTGCGCCTCGGTGCGCTTGCGGTCTTTTTCGGTGTGGAACGAGGCGATGCCCCAGCTCCCGATCAGCTTTTCCACCCCGATATTGGTTGGCGCCGTGATCGCGGATGCAACCTGCGTCTGCCCGGCGCGCGGCTCGTCGCCACTGGAAAGGCAACCGCCGAGCGTCATGGCGATGCCGAAGACCAGCAGCGGGCCACTGACAGGATTTCGATGCTGGTTCTCGTGTTGACTCGACACCGCCACCCTCCGTTCAGGTTTGACCCGAAGCCATTTCGACCGATAGTGACGGAAATAGCGCATGATTTCGGCAAGAGGGCAATCGCCCTGCTGGCGGCGCGGTCCTGCCGGGCGCAGGCGATACGCCGCGCCCCGGCAGGACCGCGATGATCGGATGGCGGTCGTCAAGGCTGGTCGGATCGGCCGCGCAGGGGCGAAGGCCTTGAAATCCCTGACGCCGAAGCCGGAACGGATGACCCCGTCGGCGGCTGGAAGGGAGGTGGTGGGGGAAGCAGGACTCGAACCTGCGAAGGCATAGCCAGCGGATTTACAGTCCGCCCCCTTTGCCGCTCGGGACATTCCCCCGCCCGCGCCGCTTGCGGCCAGGCCGCAGGCGATCTCTCGTGTCACTTGCGTGACGGCGACAGGCGCGGCCGGACTTATGGTGACGGGGCTGCGCGCTGTCAACGGCAAAAAGCCCGCTGCCCTATGGGCATCGCGCCTCACCCCCGCAATTCCAGACTGGTCAAGCCAGGTTTGTCATGTCAGGGCATTCGCCAGCGACCGAGGAGAAACCCCATGCCTGCGCCGTTTCGACCCAAGCCGGACCGAAGCGATCGGCCGCGGCAAACCAGCCCGCGGCGCGCCGACGGCACGCTGCACCATCGCCCCGGCGACATCGACGAAGCCGTTCTCTACGGCGTCCATCCAGTCATTGAGGCGCTGCGCAACCCGAAGCGGCGTCATCGTCGCCTGCTCGCCACCGAAAACGGGCTGAAGCGCCTGGTGGAGGAGATCGGCGAACTGCCTGTTCAGGCCGAGATCGTGCGCCCCTCCGAGATCGACCGGCTGCTGACGCCCGATTCGGTCCATCAGGGCCTCTATCTCGTCTGCGATCCCCTGCCCTCGCCCGATCTCGAGAGCCTGGCCGACGACGCGATCGTGCTTGCGCTCGACCAGATCACCGACCCGCACAATGTCGGCGCCATCCTGCGCTCGGCGGCGGCCTTCGGCGCGGCCGCCGTCATCGTCACCATCCGCCATTCGCCAGCAGCCACGGGCGTCCTGGCGAAATCGGCCTCGGGTGCGCTCGAGCATGTGCCGCTGATCGCCGTGCGCAATCTCGGCGACGCGCTCGACCAACTCGGCAAGCGCGGCTTCCAGCGCATCGGCTTCGATTCGGACGGCGACATCCCGTTCGACGATGTCACGCTCACCCGTCCGCTGGTCATGGTGATGGGCGCCGAAGGCAAGGGCCTGCGCCAGCGCACACGTGACCTCTGCGACCAGGTCGCGCGACTGGAAGTGCCGGGCAGCATCACCAGCCTCAATGTCTCCAACGCGACCGCCATCGCGCTCTACGCCGCCAGCCGGCGGCGTTGAGGCACCGGCGTCGAGACATCGGCGCAGCGCTGTCTTGTTCAGCGCCGCTTTTGCTCAGCGCACGTTGTGCTCAGCGCCTGGGCACGGTCAAAAGCAGCGCGCCCGTCTCGGCATGGGCGAAGCGGCTGCGCCGGCCCTGCGGCTCGGGATCGCTGATCCGGATGACGCGCGTGGCCGGCCGGCCGGGGCGGCCTTCGAGCCGATAGAGCGTCGGCTCCGGCGTCGGCGCCCGCGCGATGCCCATCCGCACCGGCATGGTCTCGAAGGAATTGCGATCGACCCAGCGCTGCGGGCCGTCGCCATCGCTCGAAAGCGCATGCGACGAGGTCGCGCCGGTTGCATAGGCCCAGGGGCCGAGATAGCCGGCCGAGGTGAAGAGACCGCGCCGGTCACGGGACCAATGACGCCGGCCCTGATCGCGAGACCCGTCATGCCGCGTCCATCGGTGTTGCCGTGTCACGCCGTCTTGCCGCGTCCAGTGGCTCCGGGACAGCCTCTGCGGGACACCCGACTCAGGCATCAGCGCCGCTTTCTGCGCGCTGGCGAAAGAGCCGGTCCCCGGCCCGGCGGCCTCGACGGACGCGACAGGCGCGATCAGCGCTGCCAGCAGCAGGCCAAGGCGAAACGTTCTGGTGCGCGACATGGCGCTCCTCCTCATCCGCATCCAAAAGGCCTCCGGGATGCGAGTATAGGCGGATCGATCGCCTTGGGAAGCGGCCGCGAGCCCCCACCTGCCGGTGGCGGCGCGAAAGCCCGGCTTTTGCCTTTCGCAAGCGCGATATGCGGCGAATTCGCGCCCTTTGTTAGACGAAGTGCTTGGTAGACGAAGTGCTTGATTGCCGAGCCGTCACCTCCCGCGCATTGCTGTGCGCCAGACCGGGGTGCTGGGCCTGAAGGCGTGGCTACCGGCATGCTGGCATCGCATCGTCAGAAGGCGAGCCAGGCAAACAGGCAGCGCGGATCGTCCCGCTGCCGGGGAAATCGCAGGGGAGAAGACGCCATGAGCATGGCAGCGAATACATCGGGGGCGAAGGTCGCGCCGCGCCCCATGACGAGAGAAGAAAAGCGCGTCATTCTCGCATCCTCGCTGGGCACTGTCTTCGAGTGGTACGATTTCTATCTTTACGGCTCCCTTGCCGTGATGATCGGCGCGCATTTCTTCTCGGCCTTCGATCCCAACACCCGCGCCATCTTCGCGCTGCTCGCCTTCGCGGCCGGCTTCCTCGTCCGCCCTTTCGGCGCGCTCTTCTTCGGCCGCCTGGGTGACCTGATCGGCCGGAAATACACCTTCCTGGTCACGATCGTGATCATGGGCGCCTCGACCTTCCTGGTCGGCCTTCTGCCCAGCTACAACACGATCGGCTGGGCTGCCCCGGTGATCCTGATCGCACTGCGTATGCTTCAGGGCCTGGCGTTGGGCGGCGAGTATGGCGGTGCGGCGGTCTATGTCGCCGAGCATGCCCCTCCCGGCCGTCGCGGCTTCTACACCTCCTGGATCCAGACCACGGCGACGCTCGGCCTGCTGCTCTCGCTGATCGTCATCCTGGTCATCCGCGTCAACATGGGCGAGGCCGATTTCGCAGCCTGGGGCTGGCGCATTCCGTTCCTGCTCTCGATCTTCCTGCTCGCGATCTCCGTCTGGATCCGCCTGCAGATGCAGGAATCCCCGGCCTTCATCAAGATGAAGGAAGAGGGCACCGGCTCCAAGGCGCCGCTCACCGAGGCCTTCGGCCAGTGGAAGAACGCCAGGATCGCCCTGATCGCGCTGTTCGGGCTCACCATGGGCCAGGCCGTCGTCTGGTACACCGGCCAGTTCTACGCGCTGTTCTTCATCCAGAGCATCCTGAAGGTGGATCTCTACTCGGCCAACGTGCTGATCGCCTGGGCGCTCATCATCGGCACGGGCGGCTTCATCTTCTTCGGTTCGCTCTCGGACAGGATCGGCCGCAAGCCCGTCATCCTGGCCGGCTGCCTGATCGCGGCGCTGACCTACTTCCCGCTCTTCGGAGCCCTGACCAAGGCCGCCAATCCCGGACTCGCGGCGGCGCATGAGAACGTCAAGGTCCAGGTCGTCGCCGATCCCGCCACCTGCGGCTCGGTCTTCGATCCGGTCGGCATCCGCACCTTCACCGCCCCCTGCGACATCGCTCGCCGCACGCTGGCGACGCAGGCCATCGTCTACACCTCGGCTCCGGCGCCTGCCGGGACCCCCACCAAGGTGACCGTCAACGGCAAGGAACTCGCCGTCGACGCGACCTTTGCCGCCACCGTCGCCAAGGAAGCGGTCGCCGCCGGCTACCCGGCTCCGGGCGATGCGCGCATCGTCAAGACCGGCTTCTTCGGCGCGCTCTTCGGCGGGCAGTCGCTGACGGTCATCGCGATCCTGACCGTGTTGATCATCTACGTCACGATGGTCTACGGGCCGGTCGCGGCGGCACTCGTCGAGCTCTTCCCGACGCGTATCCGCTACACCGGCATGTCGCTGCCCTACCATATCGGTAACGGCTGGTTCGGCGGGCTGCTCCCGGCGACCGCATTCGCCATGGTGGCCGGCACCGGCGACATCTTCTACGGCCTCTGGTACCCGATCATCTTCGCGCTCGCGACATTCGTCATCGGACTGCTCTTCGTGCCGGAGACCAAGGATCGCGACATCATGACCTACGAGAACTGAGCCTCGGCTCATTCCCGACGCACGACCGGGCCCCGCCTTTTCAAAGGCGGGGCCCTTTTCTTTGGTGACGGCAGGTTCATTCTCGATCTTGCTCTGGCGTCGCACGGCTGGTAACCGCTACGCACAGACGCCGGCGACGAACCGGCCTCGGTCGATATCAGGCTCGCCTCCCATCGGGAGGGCCATGTCGGCGCCGGCGTAGCACAGCGGTAGTGCAGCGGTTTTGTAAACCGAAGGTCGGGAGTTCAATCCTCTCCGCCGGCACCATTTTCACCACGAGCCCAATGTCACCATCAGCGCAGACGTTTTCGCACGCCCTGAACGAACCGGCGACATGTGCTCCCGGCATGTGCAGGCCGCGGATCGGCCTGTATCTTGCGTGACGAAACGACCGGGCGGGTCGCCGCGCCGCCGCCAAAGACAAGGCCACGATGAACGGACCGGAACATCTCCTCGCCCTCGCCGATCGCTGCGAAGCCGCCGGCAAGCCGGACAGGGCGCTGGATGCGGACATCTATGAGGCGCTGGGCTTCACGGTCCGGCGCAAGCCCAGGCATCTCGTCAGCCGCAGGGCGCCAGCGGGCGGCATCTACCAGCAGGGTTCGCTCTGGAAGGCGCTCGGCACCGTCAGTGCCAATATCGACGTGGCCATCGGCCTGCTGCAGCAGAAGGCCCCCGGCTGGCGCTGGAGCCTGCAATCCGTGGCCACCGACGACAGCGTCGCCTTCCAGGCCCTCGTCGCCGAATGCTCGGCGAGCGGGACCATCGGCGCGCTGGCGCTCTGTGCGGCGATGCTGCGTGCCCTCGCCGGCAGGCAGAGCGCGGCCCTTTCGGCCGACGCCCCCGCCAAGCCTAAGTGAGGCGCGACCGCCCCTCACGAAAACTTGACCCGCGTCCTGCCCCTGCGACAGCACCGGGCAATTGAACCATGCGCGCCGCCCGCTAGGGTCCGCGCAGGCTCCACCCGAGCCGAGGGAGAAAACAATGACCGATTTCAACCTGTCGCGCCGCGGCGTGATCGCCGGTGCCGGCGCCCTCGCCGCCGCCGCCACATTGGACCTGCCCGGGCTCGGCTCGGCCCATGCGCAAGGAGTTCCCGTGAACCAGGCCCCCGGTTTCTATCGCTACAAGATCGGCGACATCACCATCACCGCCATCAATGACGGCTTCGCCAGGCGGCCGCTCGAAGGCTTTGTCCGCAATGCCGAACTTGCCGACGTCAAGAAGGCGATGGCCGAGGCCTTCCTGCCGCCAGACGCGCTCAACATCAGCTTCACCACGCTGGCGATCCAGCAGGGCGGCAAGCTCACCCTGATCGACACCGGCAACGGCGATTCGGGCGCGCCGACCTCGGGCGCCTGGGCTGCCAATTTCAAGGCCGCCGGCTTCGACGCCAAGGATGTCTCGTCCGTCGTCTTCAGCCATTTCCACGGCGACCACATCAACGGCTTCCGCCTCAAGAACGGCACCACGATGTTCCCCAATGCCGAGGTCATGGTGCCTGCGGCGGAGTGGGCCTTCTGGATGGACGACGCCAAGATGGGCGCCGCTCCCGAAGCGATGAAGGGCGCCTTCGCCGGCGTCCGCCGCGTGTTCGGACCCATCGCCAAGGATGTGAAGCAGTTCGAGGCCGGCAAGGAAATCCTGCCCGGCATCACCGCGGTCGCGGCGCCCGGCCATACGCCGGGCCACACCGTCTTCGCCGTGACCTCGGGCGCCGGCAAGATGATGATCATGTCGGACACGACCAACCACCCGGCCCTGTTCGTGCGCAACCCGGACTGGTCGGCCGTCTTCGACATGGACGGCCCGCAGGCCGCCGCCACGCGGCGCAAGCTGCTCGACATGGTCGCCGCCGACAAGATGCAGGTCGCATTCTACCACGCGCCCTTCCCGGCGACCGGCTACATCGCCAAATCCGGCAACGGCTTCGAGATGGTGCCGGTGCAGTGGAGCACCGCGATCTGAGGCCGGAAGGCCCCATCCGATAAGACACGAAGGCCGGGGGCGACCCCGGCCTTTTCTTCATCGTCCTTTTTCATGCCCGCCCGCTCGCGATCATCCTGCTGCCCATGCTAAGCCACGGCCTGCGCCGCCACGGCGCGCCGCTTCAGGACCCGCGATGACCGAGCGCTTCCAGGCCATCTCCTTCGTCGCCAGCGACACGCCCGAAGCGCAGGCCGCCCTGGTCAAGCTCACCGAGCGCTATGGCAATGCCGACACGGCCATGGCCGACGTCATCGTGGCACTGGGCGGCGACGGGCTGATGCTCCAGACCCTGCATCAGTTCATCGGCACGGGCACGCCGATCTACGGCATGAATCGCGGCTCCGTCGGCTTCCTGATGAACGAGTTCCGCGAGCGCGGCCTGCGCAAGAAGCTGTCCGAAGCCCAGCGCAGCGTCGTCCATCCGCTCTCGATGAAGGCCGTCGACAAGGATGGCACCGAGGTCAGCGCCGAGGCTATCAACGAGGTCTCGCTGCTGCGCCGCTCCTACCAGGCGGCCAAGCTGCGGATCTCGATCGACGGCCAGGTCCGTCTCGCCGAACTCGTCGCCGACGGCGTGCTGCTGGCGACGCCGGCCGGCTCGACCGCCTACAACCTCTCCGCCAACGGCCCGATCCTGCCGCTCGACGCGCCCCTGCTGGCGCTGACGCCGATTTCCGCCTTCCGCCCGCGGCGCTGGCGCGGCGCGCTCCTGCCCGACCACGCCAAGGTCACGATCGAGGTTCTCGAATCCGAGAAGCGCCCGGTCAGCGCGGTCGCCGACCACGTCCAGATCGACAATGTCGTCCGCGTCGAGATCGAGATCGACCGCGACGTCGACCTCGTCATGCTCCACGACCCCGGCCACAGCCTCGACGAGCGGATCTTGCGCGAGCAGTTCGGGTATTGAGGCCTTCCGTCCCGCATGGTTCAGTAGATCGTCGCCACCGGCTCGCCCAGGGCCATGGCGCCGGCATAATGCGCCTGCGGACCAGCCTGCAGCGGATGGAACCTCGCCCCCTGAATATCCCGGAAGCAGCGCTCCAGGCCGTTGCGCCGATAGAAGCCCGCGCCACCCGCCAATTCCAGAGCCAGTTCGACCGTGCGGATGGCGTGGTCGGCGACCAGCGTCCGACCGATCATGACGTCGTTGACGGTCTCGCCCGATGGCGCGTTGCGATCGACCGCCTTGAGCATCCAGCCATGCGCCAGTTGCGCCGCGCGCAGCGAGGTTTCCATCCGTCCGGCCAGATCCAGGCTGTAGGATGTTGACGGCTTCCTCCTGGCGAGGCCGATCGCCAGGTCGCGGGCGTGTTCGGCGACACCGAGATAGGCGGCGTAGACAAGTGGAAAGGCGATTGTCGCGATGATCTGGAACACCGGGTGCCATTCGCCCGCCCTGCGCGAGAAGGCGACCCCGGCATCGGGAACGAACAATCCCTCGATCACGACGTCATGCGATCCGGTGCCGCGCATGCCGAGTGCGCGCCAGCTTTCGACGATGCTGACCTCCGGCGCCTTCATTGGCACTGCGAAATGGATGACCAAAGGCTGCGCCTCATCGCCATCGAGGATCGCCCCCGTCATCAGCAGATCGCCTGCTGCAGCCCCAGAGGTGAAGACCTTGCGGGCCGATATCCGGTAACCGCCCTCGACCTTGGTGGCCTTGCCCGAGCCGCCGATCCAGTCCGAGCCGCCACTCGACAACAAGATCAACTGCTCTGTCGCGACACGCTTCAACAACGGCTCCACCGCAGCCACCTTCTGATGACGCCAGCGCCATGCCGGCACCGCCACCTGATGGCTGTGCATCGAGAAAGCCAGCGCGGTCGAGCCGCAGGAATGCGCCATCACCCTCACCGTCTCCGCCAACTCCTCGATCGACGCCCCCCCGCCGCCCAGCTCCTGCGGAACCCCGGCCGCGACCAGGCCACGGTCCTTGAGCAGGGCAAAGTTCTCCGCGACGAAGATATCGTTCTCATCGACCCGCTCCGCTCTCTCAGCCAGTATCGAAGCAATCTCGCGCACGGTCTCGGCGGCGCTGAAGCGGGTTGACGCAAGGGTCTGTGCCGGCGCTGGCATCGTTGCTACGTTCGCCATGGTCGTCTTCTCCCTGAACTCGGTGTGAACCAAGATCATCGACGCAAGGCACCAGACCTGCTAGTTCACGAAGTGAACTGCCGTCGTTTCCGCCGCTGCGAATTATGCACTGCCTTTACGGCACATCAGCATGGGCGAGTTTGATGGATGAGCGTGGGGGATACGGACAGTTCTGCCCCGTCTCGATGGCGTCCGAGATCCTGTGCTCGCGCTGGACCACGCTCGTCATTCGCGAACTTCTGTGCGGCACGACGCGCTTCAACGAACTGCGCCGGGGCGTGCCGAGGATGTCTCCGGCGCTTCTCTCCAAGCGGCTGAAGGAGTTGGAGCGCGCCGGCATCGTCGGCATCATCCGCAACGACAAGGGCGGCCCGGAATACAATCTGACCGAAGCCGGGGAGGATCTGCGCCCGGTTATCATGGGAATCGGAATCTGGGGCCAGCGCTGGGTCGAATCCCAGCTATCGCTGCGCAATCTCGATCCGTCACTGCTGATGTGGGACATGCGGCGCAACCTCAATCCGAAGCCGCTTCCCCCCAAGCGGTGCACGATACAGTTTCAGTACCCAGAACTGCCGATCGCCAAGCAGAACTGGTGGCTGGTCGTCGACTCCGGCGCGGTCGATCTCTGCGGCTTCGACCCCGGATTCGACATCGACCTGCTCGTCACCTGCTCACTGCGCAACATGACGGCAATCTGGATGGGGCTGACGATCGTCCGCAAGGAAATTGAGAGCGGGCATCTCGCGCTCGACGGAGACCCTAAAATCGCCCAGGCGATGCAGCAGTGGCTCGGCCTCAGCCCATTCGCGCCGGAACAGCGCAAAGCAAGCTGACGGGCTTGGAACCCACCGCCGCACGATGGCGTGGCCCCTCAGGCTGCCTGCCTCAGATCCTCGATCTCGAGTTCGACCAGCAGCGCCGGGTCGGCCTCGACGAGATAGGCCAGCGCGGCGTCGTCGGCGAGCGAGTCGGCCATCGCGCGGGCTTCCTCGCGGGCGGCTTCGGCGTCCATGCGGCGCAGCAGCCCCATCAGCGCATGGGCTTCCGAGCCGTCGAGCGCCTCGCAGGCGATCAGCACCTCGCGCAGCAGGCCACGCTCGACGCCGCGCCCGGCCCCACCCGCATCGAAGCCGCGCAGGTTCAGGGCCATGATGGCCGCGGTGAAGGCCGGCTGGAGCGAGTCCGGCAGCCCGGCCTTGCGATAGAGCGCCTTGAGGCCGGCGCCGCGACGGTCGCGCAAGAGCGCTGCGACGCGAGCAGGCGGCAAGGCCGACAAGGCGACGAAGGCGGCCTCGGCTAGCGCCGGCTCGCCACTCAGCAGGGAGCGCAGCATCAGGCCCGGCGTCAGCCGCCCATTGATCCTGAGAACGTCGACGATGGCCGGCGCGTCGCTGTCCTCGCCACCGGCGGCGAGCGCGACCGCGACGCGCTCGGTCGATTCGCGCGCGAGCCTGGCGCTGCGCTCCGGCGTCAGCCAGCCGCAGCCGGTGACGAAGCTCGCCAGCGCGTCCGAGACCTTGGCCGCGATCGACTGTCTCAGGCCGGCGGGAAGATCGGCGCGGGCCAGCAGCGCCTCGCGCAGCGCGCCGCAATCACCGGCGCGCTCGACCATGCGCTCCAGCGAGAAATCGGGAACATCGGCGGTGCGGTTGCCGGCCAGCGTGACCAGCGCCTCCTCGCCGCCGACCTCGGCCAGCGCCGCACAGACACCGGCAGAAAGATGGGGCCGCATCGCGATGGCGCGCTGGGCCAGCACGTCGCCGACAGCCGCCGCATCGACCAGATCGGCCTCGCTCAGAACCGGCGAATGGGCGAGCACGAGGGCTGCGACATCGCTCTGGTCGGCGATCAGCCCGAGCACGAGATTGCGCGGCGCGCGCGGCGACGAGGCCATCTCCTCGGCGATGGCGCGGCGCACGCGCGGCGACGGATCGTCGATCAGCGCCATCAGCGCCGTCTCGGCCTCGGCGCGATCCTCATCGGCCATTCCGGAGCGCAGATAGGCGCCCGCCAGCGCGGCAGCGCCACGGGCGCGATCCTCGGCATTGGCGGTGCGGGCCCAGAGCAGGAAGCGGCGAACGATCATGTACCGCTCCGCTGGGTCATGAAGGAGGAGAGATCAAGCGGCGCGCGGCGCGTCCGGGCCGCAGGGCGCTGCTGGGCTGCGGTGGCGGGTTGCGTCAGTTCGACGGGCCGCGACGGTGGCAACGGCGCGCTGGCAGCCTTCGCCATAGATGAGGTCGAGGCGGAGGCATTGGCGGCAGCAGCATCCGACGCGGTCGGCACGACGGCCGTGGCGTCTGATTTCGTCTGGCGCGGGAAATAGCGTTCGGCCGGATCGAGCGAGGCCGTGCGTGTCGCCCCTTCGCGGGGCGAGGTCCAGAGATTGGCAACGGCCTGCGACACGGGCGCGCGCGAGCCCTCGGTCGAGAACAGGCCGATCAGGCCCTTGGCCCGCCCCGGCTGCAGCGCTGCGGCGATCTCGGCCGGCTTGTCGGCGCCCTGCTGGGTAGCCGCCTGGGTGATGGTGGCCGAGGCGGCAAGCTGGGTATTGGCGTGGCTCGCGGCGAGCACACCATAGACCTCCTGCGCGCTGCGCGCCCGGCCAGTCTTGTCGAAGAAGATGCCGCGATTGGCAGCCGCCGCATCGGGAAAATCCTTCGCCGCGCTGCGCGTCGGATCGCTCGCCGCCGTCTTGATCAGGTCGGAGGCGCCGCGTGCGCCGAGCACATGCGCCATGTAGAGTTCGCCGGCATGCGGCTGGCGGCCGAGCGTTCCCGCGAGCTGATCGCGGTTCTTCTGGGTCAGCGCGCCCGCCATGACGGCGGCAACCTGCGGGTCCCGACGAAGCTCCAGGATTTTTTCGCGCGCCGCCGGATCGGCGACCGTCAGGCGGCCATTCGTCTCGCTGATCGCATCGGCATAGCTGGAGAGCCCCTGCTTGGGCCCTTCCTGCTTCACCATCGACAGCCAGGTCTGCTCGATGAACTGGAACAGGCCCGTGGCGCTCGAGGTCTTCGCCTTGGCGTCCGGCTCCAGCGACGATTCCCGCTGCGCCGTCTTCAAGAGATAGTCGAAGCCGGCACCCGTCTTGGCCGCACCGTCGCGGATCGCGCTGACCACGGGGCTGGTGGCCGGCTGGGATTCTCGGGTTGGCGGGGTGGTGAACAGGAACATCGAGTGTCTCGGGCGAACCCGCCGCCGGCGGCCTGCCGCATGACGTTGCGGCGCTGTGGGGAGAGTGGCCCGGTTATGGTAAGCGAACGGTTAATCGCGACGAGTCGCCAGAGCCGACCCGTTGCCACGACAGCGCCACGGAGGATGTCGATGCCAGAGATCAAGCGCCACAAGCGCGGCGGGATCTATTTCGAGGACTTCGAGATCGGCGCCATCATCGAGCACGGGCTCACCCGCACCGTGACGCAGATGGACAACATGCTGTTCTCCAATATGACTCTCAACCCGCAACCTCTTCATATCGATGCGCATTTCTGCGCGACCGAAACCGAATGGGGCAAGCCGCTGATGAACTCGCTGTTCACGCTCGGGCTGATGATCGGCATCTCCGTCAACGACACCACGGTGGGCACCACGATCGGCAATCTCGGCATGACCGACGTGACCTTCCCGGCGCCGCTATTCGAGGGCGACACGATCAACTGCACGACCGAGATCATCGCCAAGCGCGAATCGCGCTCGCGGCCCGACGCGGGCATCGTCGAGTTCCAGCACAAGGCCTACAAGCAGGACGGCACGCTGGTCGCGCAGTGCCGCCGCCAGGCCTTCATGCGTCGGCACCCCGCTCCAGCAACCCTGCCGGTCTGACCCCTCATGCGCTCACTCCTCTTCGTTCCCGGCGACAGCCTCCGCAAGCAGCAGAAGGGCCTCGACAGCGGCGCTGACGCCCTGATCCTCGACCTTGAGGATTCCGTCGCGCTCGATGCCAAGCCCCAGGCCCGCGAGATCACCCGCGCCTTCCTGGAGGCCGCCCGCGCCCTGCCCCGGCGGCCACGCCTGATCGTGCGCATCAACGCGCTCTCGACCGGGCTGGCGGAGGCCGATCTCGACGCGGTCATGCCCGGCGCGCCCGACGCGATCATGCTGCCGAAAGCGGAAGGCGGCATCGATGCCGGCCATCTCGCCGCCAAGATCGCGGTTCGCGAGGCCGAATGCGACCTGCCGGACGGCGCGACCCGGATCATCCCGATCGCCACCGAAACCGGCAAAGGCATCTTCGGGCTGGGGACCTATGCCGGCGCAACGCATCGGCTCGCCGGCCTGACCTGGGGCGCGGAGGATCTTTCGGCCGATCTCGGCGCCGAGACGAACCGGCTGGAGAACGGCACCTACACCGATCCCTACCGGCTCGCCCGCGCGATGACGCTGTTTGCCGCCGCCGCCGCCCAGGTCGATGCGATCGACACCGTCTTCACGGCTTTTCGCGATGCGCAGGGCTTCCGCGCCGAATGTCTCGCGGCGCGGCGCGACGGCTTCACCGGCAAGATGGCGATCCACCCCGATCAGGTCGCCCCGATCAACGAGATCTTCGCGCCCTCGGCCGAGGCGCTGGCGCGGGCGGAGGCGATCATCGCCCTGTTCGACGCCAATCCCGGAATCGGCGTGATCGGGCTCGATGGCGAAATGCTCGATCGTCCCCATCTCATCAGGGCGCAGCGCGTCAAGGCGCGCGCGGCGAAACTGGCCGTCTGACACGGCTCTGCCCGGCGACCTTGACGGTAAGGCATTTTCGCCTTACAATGAAATCTCATACTCGGGGTCGCCACCATGGCAACGCTTACGGTCACAGCCAAAGGTCAGGTCACCTTGCGCAAGGACCTGCTCGAGCATCTCGGCGTAAGGCCTGGCGACAAGCTCTCGCTGGACAAGCTCCCCGACGGGCGCGTCGAGATCAAGGCCTCGCACCCGTCCGGGGCCATCTCGGACGCATTCGGCTTCGTGAAGCGCAAGGGCGGGCTCTCCCTGAGCATCGAGGAGATGAACGACATCGCGGCTCGCGGCTGGACTGGCCGGCGATGAAGATCACGGCCGATACGAATGTTCTCGTACGGGCGCTGGTGGAAGATGACGAACGGCAAAGCCGGATCGCGCAGGCCGAACTTGCTGGCGCGGGCAGGGTTGCGATCCCCCTGCCAGCGCTTTGCGAACTGGTCTGGGTGCTGTCCCAAGGCTATCGCGTGCCCGCTTCGGATATCGCGGAAGCGATCCGACGGCTCGCCAACAGCGCCAACGTGGCCGTCGATCGGCCGGCAATGGAGGCAGGTCTCGCTCAACTCGATGCGGGCGGAGACTTCGCCGACGGCGTCATCGCCTATGAAGGCCGTTGGCTGGGCGCCGAGACCTTCGTCTCCTTCGACCGGAAAGCCGTGCGGTTGCTAACCGAGCGTGGTGAGCCAGGCCGGCTTCTATCCTGAGAACTGGCAGGAACAGACCGGGGCTCCCATATCGGACGCAACATGACCCGGCCACGTTCAGACATCGGCCGAATGAACCGCTGGAGGCTTTTCCAATGACTCAGGTTTTCGAAGTTTCGGGGATGCATTGCGGCGGTTGCCTGTCGCGCGTGCAGCAGGCCGCAGAAAAGCTCGCGCCGGGCACGAGCGTGACGCTCGATCCGCCCCGGCTGACCCTGCCCGAGGGCGCAGTGCTGGACGCCACCGCGATCAACGCGGTGCTCGCTCCGCTGGGCGATTACCGGGTGAAGGCTCCGGCCGCAGGCTGAGCGAAGGGCAACCACCCTACCCGCCCGGCGGACGCTGGATCGAGAACAGGTGGTCGACCTCGGCATAGTCGGCATAGCCGCAGCGCGCGATCGGATGCGCGGCGGCCGTGTCGAAGCGGCCGTCGCGAATGAAGGCGTCGTCCATGAAGATGCCGACGACCTGCCCGAGCACCATCCAGCGGTCGACAGCGCGGCCGTCGAGATCGACGAGTTGCTGTACCGAGAGCAGCTTGCATTCGAGCGCGGCCGGGCTTGCCGCGACGCGCGGCGGCCTGACGAATTGCGAGGCCGCCATCTCGAGCCCCGCATGGCCGTATTCGCTCGTGCCACGCGCCAGCGGCGCCGAGGTCTGGTTCATCGGCTCCAGCAGCGCCTTCGTCACCATCGAGCAGGTGAACTCTCCGGTTTCCTCAATGAAGGCGATCGCGTCCTTCTTGCCCTCGGAAGAGAACATCACGATGTGCGGCCGCGTCGAGACGGCGTTGAAATAGCTGTAGGGCGAGAGATTGACCTCGCCCTTGGCGCTCATCGCGGTAATCCAGCCGATCGGGCGCGGCGTCACGATCGCCTTGAACGGATCGTGCGGCAGGCCATGATCCTGCAAGGTCGGCGAATAGATCATCGCTTCAGGCTCCGTAATGGCTGACGATATCGGCGAGAACCGGCCGCTCGCGGTCGGGCGGGACCGATTGCGCCGTGCCCAGATGGATGAAGCCTGCGATGCGCTCGCCGGCCGCAAGCCCGAAGGCATCGAGCACGCCGCGATCGAAGGAGAACCAGTTTGTCAGCCAGCAGCCACCGAAGCCCATCGCCTGCGCGGCGACGAGCATCGTCATGCAGACGGCACCGGCCGTCAGCTCCTGCTCCCATTCCGGGATCTTCACATGCGGCCCGGCGCGCGAGACCACGGCGACGATCACCGGGGCCTGGAGCAGGCGGTTGCGCTCGAACTCGACCTGTTCGGGCCGGGCGTCGGGATTGCGCGTGCGAAAGGCCTCCGCGACCACATCGGCCGCGGCCAAGCGCCCCTCGCCCGAGAACACGATGAAACGCCAGGGCACCAGCTTGCCGTGATCGGGAACACGCGAGGCGATCGTCAGCAGCTCGTCGATCTGTGCCGCGTCGGGGCCCGGCGCGGCGAGGAATTGCGGCGGCACCGACCGGCGCAGCTTGAGCAGGGACAGCGTATCGGTCATGAAGCATCCGGATGCGAGGAACCGGTCAAGACCTAGTGTCTTGCCATGATCAGGACAAGCGAACCTGCTGATACGTGACCGCAAGGGCGCCAAGGGCTGTGAGCATGCTTGAATTCGAACGGTTCGAGGGACGACGGCTCGTCATGGGCCTGTTGGCGCTCGCGCTCGTCCTGCCGTCGCCCCCGGCCCTCGCGCAGACGCAGCCGGCGATCCAGGCGCCGACGCCAGGCAGTGGCGTCGGAACCGGCCCGGACCAGCCCCCTTCCTCCCCGACGGCGGTGCTCGCCACCCTCTCGCTGGCCGCGCAATTCGCCAACGATCGCAAGCCGATCCGCTCAGGCCTCGTCTGGCGCGTCCTCAGCGAGACCGCCGACGGCTCGCCGCCCCGCATCGTGGCGCGTTCAGCCGAGGCGGCGCCCATCTTCTCGCTCGAACCCGGGACCTATCTCCTGCACGCGGCCTATGGTTTCGCCAGCGGCACCAAGCGCATCACGCTTGGCCCGCAGGGGCTGCGCGATCAGGTCTCGATCAGCGCAGGCGGGCTCTCGCTGGCAGGCTCGATCGGCGATGCGCCGATCGCCGCAGCCCAACTCAGCTTCCAGGTCTTCGTGCCGTTGCAAGGCAACTCTGAAGGCCGCCTCGTCGCCAACGCCCGGGGCGGCGAACTCATCCGCCTGCCGGAGGGCACCTATCACGTCGTCTCGACCTATGGCGATTCCAATGCGATCCAGCGCGCCGACGTGAAGGTGGAATCCGGCAAGGTCACCGATGCGACGCTGCATCACCGGGCCGCCCGCGTGACGCTGAAGCTGGTCGCATCCGCCGGTGGCGAGGCCTTCGCCGGAACCGCCTTCAGCGTGCTGACGCCGGGCGGCGACGTCATCCGCGAGGCGATCGGCGCCTTCCCGCAGGTCATCCTGGCGGAGGGCGACTATGTCCTGATCGCCCGGCAGGAGGGCCAGGTCCACTCGCGCGACTTCAAGGTGGAATCCGGCCTCGACCGCGACATCGAGGTGCTTGCGCGCTGAGGCGGCCGGAACGTCCCTCGGCGGCTCGTGGCCCTCAATTCGTCGGCTTCGGCCCTTCAGCGAGTTCAGGCTTGGTGCCGGTCAGGGCGCCGGCGATGCCGTCGGCGATGCGGATGGCAAGGCAGCGATAACTCGCCTCGACCATCTCCATCCCGTTCATCCCGACGAGTTCCTCGGGCGTGAAGCGCTTCGAGCGCGCCCAGTGCCGCATCATCCCGTAGCGCGGGAACAGCGAGACGCCGTGCTCGTCGGCAGTCTTCTTCAGCACGGCGCGGTAATCGTCATAGTGCGGATAGCGCCCCGCGCGCGGCAGCCAGGGGAGGTCCATCATCACCACGTCGATGCCGGCGGCCTGAACCTTCCTGATGCCCTTTCTCAGGATCTTGGCGAGCTTGTCCTCGCCGATGTTGTTGACGACGTCGTTGACGACCGTCTGCCAGATGACCACCGACGGCTGCTGTTCGATGACGTCCGTGTCCATCCGCAGCACCATGTCATAGGCCGACTGGCCACCGACGCCCCGGTTGACGACGCTGACATCGGCATTGGGCAGGCGGCGCCGCAGTTCATCCTGCAGGATGGCAGGATAGCTCCTGTCCTCGGCGCTGGCGCCGGAGCCGGCCGTGGTCGAGGAACCGATCGCAACGATGGTGAGCTTGCCGGTGTCCCGCAACGCCTTGACGGCGGCCGGCAGCACGGGCTGGAAAGCGTTCTGGGCTGCGCCTGAGCGGCAGCGCATGTCGGCCGCTGCGGCCAGCGCCATGGGGCTGGCTGACGCGGGACCCGTCCAGGCGAGGAGGCTCAGTGCTGCGCCGACGCCTGCCGCGAGGGCGCGGCGGCTGTCCCGCCGGAAAGCGTGAGCGACTGATACCACGTCAGGAACATCCCCAACCCAACCAGCAATGTAATCCCGGTCAGGCAAACGAGCAACTGCGGCCCCAGCGCGAAGCCGGTTTCGGCCATGACGATCTGGCCGGCGATCGCCAGCACCGTCCCGACGCAGAACACATCGAGCGAGTGGCGCCCGACCACAGCGAGCGTCCTGCCCGCCGCATGACGCAGCAGGCCCGCTCCGGCGGGAAGCCAGCGCATCGCCAGCCAGGCCAGCGCCAGGACATGCAGCAGGCGGCTCCAGGCCAGGTTGGTCTTGTCCGAACCCAGTTGCACCGAGTCGAACCAGTCGTTCAGGATCGCCAGCCCGGTCGGATTTCCCGACGCGGTCTTGGCCAGGAAGGCCAGGGCCAGGAAGGCGAGCGCCGCCGCATCGAGCCAGCGCAGCCGTGGCGCGGCGAGGCCGCGCTGCGCCGCGCTGCCGAGGATGACCCCCAGCGTGAAGACGACCTGCCAGGCGAAGGGATTGAAGAACCAGCCCGCCGCATGGACGTTGGGCAAATTGAGGCCAAACCACAGCGCGCCCTGCCAGACCGCAAGCGAGGCCAGCAGCGCCCCGAGCGGGCTGATCCGCACGGCCAGATAGATCATCGGGAACAGCCCCAGCAGCACGATATAGAGCGGCAGAATGTCGAGATAGGACGGCTGGTAGCGCAGCAGCAGGACGTCGACGAGCGCGGCGAACGTATCGCTGAAGAAGGGCTGGATGTTGATCGCCTCGACATAGAGCGGGTTCTGCGTGCGCGTCACCGCAGCCGCCACCACGCCGCAGACGATGATGAACAGCGCGATATGCGCGATATAGAGCGTCCACAGGCGAGCGCCGAGCTTCAGCGCCCCCACCGCAAGCCCGCGCCGCTCGATCAGGCCGCCATAGGCCAGCGTCGCGGAGACACCGGCCAGCAGCACGAAGGCGTCGGCCCCATCGGAGAAGCCGAAATTATGCGGCATATAGGCGGCGACGACGTTTCCCGGCATGTGATTGATGAAGATCACCAGCAAAGCGAGCCCGCGGATCACATCGATGCGCGCGTCCCGCTGCGCCGGGCGCGGCTCCCCATCCGGGCTGCGGCCCAGCAGGAGGAAGCGGGAAAGGGCACGTGCCTGCGTCACCAGCGGCATCCGGCTAGGGGAAACGAAACCTTGGAAGGAACACGTCAAGACGGCGGCAGGTTCCCGAACATGAACGTTTGCCAACACATTCGTTCATCTGCCGTTCATAAAACGAAGCCCGCCCGCCGTCACCAAACTTCGCTTCACAAGCCTGTGTGCCGGCCCTGCCGAAGGACATGCGCGTCTGTTGAGCCACGCCACGCGGCCAAGCGTGGATCGGGATCTTCCGGAACGGAAAACTGCGCTTGGAATCGACAGGTTTGGCTCGTCACGCCGACGGCTTGCCCGGGATGACGCCTGCTGCCAGGGAAAACTGGCAGGCCCTAGTAAGGCGGCTCCGCATAGACCAGCTTGCCGTCGATCAGCAGGCGCTTGATCGCGGCCTCGCCTCCGGCGGAGACGGCAGCCACCACCTCGATCCGCGCGCGCGGCGTGGTCTCGATCGCGCGGCCTTGACCCTGGGGCACGAAATAGCTCTCCAACCCATAGGCTATACGCAGGCGCCGGCGCCCGGAGGCGCAATCGGCCTCGCCCGCATCGTTGAGCGCGCAAGCGCCCGTCGACTGGACGCGGCCTGCGATCACCACGTCGCCGCCGGTCGCAGTCGGGCGCGTCCGCGCCACGGCCGTCGCCCGCGCGAAGCCCTCGGCATCCCGCCCGAGGGTGACGAATACGGCATCGCCACGCCGCAAACCGCCATCGCCGCCGACGGGCCCCTCGACGGTGCTGATCGGATAGGCCAGCACGACGTAATCGCCGCGAAACAGATCGCGCGGATCGACAGGAACGGTCCTGAGCCGAACCTCCGTCCCGCCGCGCAGGATGCTCGCCCGGCTCTCGACCAAAGCGAGCAATCCACCAGTCACGAGCAGCATCGCCGCAAGCGCGCGCCAGAGCAGCGGCACGCGCGTGATGATTGCGTCGGCGGAAGGCACCCGCATCACGCGACTTCCCCGGCCGGCCGCGAGAGCCGCGCGAACAGCCGCCTTGCCCCGCCGGCCAGCCCGAGCAGGATCGCACCCGCCACGAGGAAGAACAGCGACTGGTCGAGCAGCGTGCCGATCGTCTGCCAGAGCAGGATCAGGATCGCGATGCCGAACAGGCCCGAGCCCGCAAGCGTGAGACGCCGCACGCCGCCCGTCACGCCCGCCACGACGAGCGCGATCGCGGCCGACAGGATCAGGCTGGCGACCACGACCTTGCCCGGCAGGCCGACGACGCCCCCGCTCCAGAACACCGGCGGCACCAGCAGGGCAAGGATCAGCCCGACAGCCAGCGGCCAGGCGAAGCGCTTCTCGCGCGCCAGCGCGGCGAAGCCCAGGATGACGGCCAAGGCCAAGGCATAGGCGACGTAGTTCAGCCAGATCGCCGTGCCGGCGCGCGACTCGCGCGCATCCAGAATGCGGATCAGCTCGACATCGAGGACGACGAGCAGGCCCAGAAGTCCCCAGGGCAGACAGCAGGTCAGCAGGGCCGGCCCGCCACGGTCGAGCGCCCAGCCCCCGAGCGCGACATAAGCCGCCGAAACGGCGAGCGCGTAAGCGAGCAGCCCATAGTCGAAGCGCCCGCTGATCCAGTCGCCCGGGACCAAAGCGAGCCAGATCCCCAGCGCCAGAACGGCCAAGTGGTGCACCAGCCGGTTGCTGCGCGACAAGGCGAGCCACAGCGCCGGCAGGTAGAGCACGAAAAAGGCGACATGGAGCGCCCCCTGGCTTTCCTGCCAGCGCCCGCCGCTCCAGGCGCAGAGCGCCACGAAGGCGATCACGAGCGCGCCGTTCGAGCGCAGCAGAGCCGCCACGACGAGCGCGCCGAGCGCGACCAGAAGAGCGCCGGCCGGCCAATCCGCCGGCAGATGATACATCTGGCCGATCAGCGCGATTCCGGCCGCGAAGACCAGGACGCCGCAGGTCGCGGCTGCATCGCTCCCCGACGGCGAGCCCTTGCCGTCCAGCCGTGCGGAGATGCCCAGAGCGATGATGACGCTGATCAGGATCATCGCCAGCTTCACCAGCCTGGGGATCTCCTCCCAGTTCGCCGCTACGAACGCGGCGACGCTGGAGGCGATCAGGAGCCCGCCGAACAGCCCGAGCAGCGCCGGCAGCCGAAAGCCACCCTCCGAGGCCACCGAGCGGCGAATAGCGCTGGCAGCCCCCGCATCGAGCAAGCCCTCCGCCGTCCAGCGGGTGAGATCGGCATCGAGCCGCTTGCGATAGGACCCCGTCAGCATGGGCGGCAATCTGGCATGGGGGGATGGCGCTTGGCGAGAGGCGTCGAGGCGAAGGAAGACCGCGTCATCCCGGACAAGCGGCGAAGCCGCGCAGATCCGGGATCCATCATCGGGTTCGACGGCGCCCTACGATGGATCCCGGCGCTTCGGCCGGGATGACGCAGTGTTTCCGAGCGAAATAACGATCAGCCCGCAGCCTTGGCCGCTCGCGCCGCCTTGACCCGCTTCAGATCCGGCGGCGTCGCCTCGTCGGTCATCGCCGCCAGCATGGCGTCGAGCGACATCACCGTCTGCGCCTGGCTGCCGAGGCGGCGCACGGTCACCGTGCGCTCCTCCGCCTCGCGCTTGCCGACGGCCAGGATCACCGGGACCTTGGCCAGCGAATGCTCGCGCACCTTGTAGGAGATCTTCTCGTTGCGCAGATCAGCGCGCGCCCGCAGGCCGGCATTCATGCAGGCGATGGTGACGTCCTCGGCATAGGCATCCGCTTCCGAGGTGATCGGGCAGACCAGGATCTGCTCGGGCGCCAGCCAGAGCGGGAAATGCCCGGCGAAGTTCTCGATCAGGATGCCGGTGAAGCGCTCCAGCGAGCCGCAGATCGCGCGATGCACCATGCTCGGCGTCTTCTTCTCGCCGTCCGAGCCGATATAGAAGGCCCCGAACCGCTCGGGCAGGTTGAAGTCGACCTGCGTCGTGCCGCATTGCCAGTCGCGGCCGATCGCGTCGCGCAGGACATATTCGAACTTCGGCCCGTAGAAGGCGCCCTCGCCCGGATTGATCTCGGTCTTGATCCTGTTGCCCGACTGCGTCGCGATCTCGATCAGGACGCGGTTCATCACGTCCTCGGCATGGTCCCACATCGCATCCGTGCCGACGCGCTTGTCGGGCCGCGTCGAGAGCTTGATGACGAGATCGTCGGTGAAGCCGAAATCGGCATAGACCGACAAGATCAGCTCGTTGATCTTCAGGCACTCGGCCGCGAGATCATCCTCCGCGCAGAAGATATGCGCGTCATCCTGCGTGAAGCCGCGCACGCGCATCAGCCCGTGCAGCGCCCCCGACGGCTCGTAACGATGCACCGCGCCGAATTCCGCGAGCCTTATCGGCAGGTCGCGATAGCTTTTCAGGCCGTGCTTGAAGATCTGGACATGGCCGGGGCAGTTCATCGGCTTGAGCGCGAAGACCTTCTGGTCCTTGGTCGCATCATTGGGGTTCTCGAAGGCCGAGGCCGATTTCACCGCGAACATGTTGTCCTGGTACCAGCCCCAGTGGCCCGAGGTCTCCCAGAGCGACTTGTCGAGGATTTGCGGCGCGTTGACCTCCTCGTAATCGGCGGCGAGCCGGCGGCGCATATAGGTCAGGATCTCCTGGAACAGGCGCCAGCCCTTGGAGTGCCAGAACACGACGCCCGGCCCCTCCTCCTGGAAGTGGAACAGGTTCATCTCGCGGCCGAGCTTGCGGTGGTCGCGCTTCTCCGCCTCCTCGATCTGGTGGAGATGCGCGTCGAGTTCCTCCTGCTTGGCGAAGGCCGTGCCGTAGATGCGCGTCAGCATCGCGTTGTTGGAATCGCCACGCCAATAGGCACCGGCCACCTTCATCAGCTTGAAGGCGTTGCCGACCTTGCCGACCGAGGTCATGTGCGGGCCGCGGCAGAGGTCGATCCAGTCGCCCTGCGCATACATCTTCAGCGTCTGGTCTTCCGGAATCGCGTCGACCAGCTCGACCTTGTAGGCCTCGCCCTTGTCGGCGAAGAAGGCCTTCGCCTTGTCGCGGCTCCACTCGTCCTTGGTGAAGGGCGCGTCCTTCGCGATGATCTCGCGCATCTTCTTCTCGATGACGGGCAGGTCCTCGGGTGTGAAGGGCTCGTTGCGCGCGAAATCATAGAAGAAGCCGCCCTCGATCACCGGGCCGATCGTCACCTGAGTGCCGGGCCATAGCGCCTGCACGGCCTCGGCGAGGACGTGGGCGCAATCGTGCCGGATCAGTTCGAGCGCGCGCGGATCATCCCGCGTCAGGAACTCGATCTTCGAATCCTTCGCGATCGGGTCACCGAGATCGACGACCACGCCATCGATCGCCATCGCGACCGTGCGCTTAAGAAGAGAGGGCGAGATGCCACCCGCGATCGCCTTTCCGGTGATGCCGGAGGGAAATTCGCGCTGCGCGCCATCGGGAAATGTCAGGGAGATCGTCATCGATCGCACTCCTGCTCACTCGGGGATACGAACCCCGTAAGTCAAGGCCGGATACATGGGGGAACTTGTGCGGAGATGTCCGTATCCGGTTGAGGACACCGCGCGAAAGGCCTCGCCTATAGGACCGGGAGCCCGCAGGCAATTGCCACGCGCCAAAGCACAACGGAACCTGTCGGTTTCGTCATGTTTTCCTCATTGCCCGGCAAGCTGTCGCCCCCATGATGCAGGTCGCCGCCCCGTTTCAGCCACAGGAGAACCATGCATGATCCGCGTCCTCGCAAAAACGCTCGCCGTGTCCATCGCGCTCGCCGCCCTCGCCCAGCCGACGCTCGCCCAGGATCGCGCCGCTGCCCTGCGGGACGCCTGCGGCAAGGACATCGCGACCCACTGCCCGGGCGTGCAACCCGGCGGCGGCCGGATCGCGGCCTGCTTCAAGGAAAACCTCCCCAAGCTCTCGGAAGGCTGCCGCACCGCGCTGAAGAGCAACGCGGCGGACTAAAGCTCATCGGGCGCGTTGACCCCGCGCCAGCGGCCATAGGACCAGGGCCGGTGCCAGCTCGCATCGGGCGGCAGTTCCTCGCAGACGAGGTCGATGCCGCTCGTGCCCAGCGGGGTGCAGCGGCAGATTCTGGCGACGCCGACCCAGCCGCCGCGCCACAGGCCGAAGCGCTGGATCGCCTCGTCGGTATACGCCGAACAGCTCGGCCAATGTCGGCAGTGCCGGCCGATCAACATCGACAGGCTGAGCTGATAACCACGGATCGCCCAATGGGCGCCGCGCCGCGGTACCCGCTTTAAACGCGCCGCCTGCGCAAAAAGACGTGACAAGCCGCGCTGCGATGCCATTTCATCGCGCTCGTCATCAGATCCGAGATTCGCCATGCACCGCCCCGTTTCGCGCCCGCTCCCGTTTCGCCGCACGGCCATCGCGCTGGCCATGGCGGCCGGCATCATGATGGCTTTGACCCCGGCAAGCGCCCAGCAGCGCGCCAATCTGCTCTGGCTCGAGCCCGGCAAGGTCGATGTCGCCCGGATTGTCGGCCTGCCCCCGGCAATGAACTCGCCCGAGCAGAAGCGCGAATTCGACGAAGTTCTCCAGATCAGCCAGAACCGCACGCCGGAGCGCGAGAAGGCAGCGATCGCCGACCAGTACCAGACCCTCGCGCGGTTTCTCGAGGGAGCGGGCATCCCCTTCGCAGGCAGCGAGCATCGCGAGGTGCGCCTGCTGTTCCGCGAGGCCCAGGTCGAACTCAGCATCGTGCTGCTCGGCGTGCGCCGCCTGACAAACCGGCAGCGCCCCTTCACGGTCTGGAACAAGGTCCGGGTCAAGCCCTGCCCCGGCGGCCGCCCCGAAGGCACGTCCTTCCCGGCCGGTCATGCCGCGACGGCGGCACTCTATGCCGATCTCCTCACCGAGGCCGCGCCCGAACTCGCCGCCAAGGTCGAGGAGCGCGTGACCGACTACAATGAGAGCCGCCTCGTCTGCGGCTTCCATTATCGCAGCGATCTCGCAGCCGGCGACAAGGCCGGCCGCGCCGTCGCCAAGGCATTGCTCGCCGAGCGCGCGTTCCGGTCCCGCTTCGACGAGACGAGGGCTGAAATCCGGCTGGCACTCGGCCTGAAATAGTCCCCGGCCGAGATCGCTCGCGCGCACACCGTTCACGCGCAACGCGCTCACGCGACCACGTGCTGGCCGCGCTTCTGCTCGATCTGGCCAATCGCGTCCACGACGGCGTCGAAGGTCAGCATGGTCGAGGCATGGCGCGCCTTGTAGTCTCGCACCGGCACCAGCACGGACAGATCGGCCCATTTGCCCGCAGGCGGTTCGGCATTCTCCTTGAGGATGGCGCGGGCCTGTTCGCGGACATGGCGAAGCTCGGCGGCCGTCGAGCCGACGACATGGCGCGCCATGATCGAGGACGAGGCCTGTCCGAGCGCGCAGGCCTTCACATCATGCCCGAAGCCGGTGACGACATCGCCGTCCATGATGACATCGACTGTCACGGTCGAGCCGCACAGTCGCGAATGCGCCTTGGCCGTGGCGTCGGGAACGGGCAGCCGTTCCAGTAGCGGGATGTTGGCCGCGAGTTCGAGGATCCGCTTGTTGTAGACGTCGCTCAGCATGTCAGTTTCTCCACCGGGCCTTGGGAGTGACCGGCGCTCGACACCCATATAGGATGGAAGGCTGGCCAGCGGGAGAGCATCCGCACTCCCGCGGTCTTCGAAAAGAACGTGTCGCAGCGTCCGTGCCCCATGGTCCAGACGGGCCTGTACGGCGTATGACGCGTGACCGTAACGAGAGGCACCACATGAACCCTGTGGTTAAGTCCTTGTCCGTCGAGCGGGCCCTTGGGCCCTCCGCAGACAAGTTTCTGATCAAGCAGCCGACGCAGGAGCAGGCCGAGGAGGCCGTGCGCACGCTCATCCTCTGGGCGGGCGACGACCCCTCGCGCGAGGGCCTGCTGGACACGCCGCGCCGCGTCGCCAAGGCCTACCGGGAATTCTACAGGGGTTACGGCGAAGATCCCGACGAGACCCTGGACCGCGTCTTCGAGGAGGTCGAGGGCTATCAGGACATGGTCCTCGTCCGCGACATCCCGTTCTATTCGCATTGCGAGCACCACATGGTGCCTTTCGTCGGCAAGGCGCATATCGGCTATTACCCGTCGAAGGGCGTCGTCGGGCTCTCCAAGCTCGCCCGCATCGTCGATGTCTATGCCCGCCGCCTGCAGACGCAGGAGACGATGACCGCCCAGATCGCCAAGGTCATCGAGCGGGCACTGAAGCCACGTGGCGTCGCGGTGCTGATCGAGGCCGAGCACATGTGCATGTCGATGCGCGGGGTCCAGAAGCAGGGTTCGTCCACCATGACCACGCAATACACCGGCCTGTTCAGGGAGCCCGCCGAGCAGGTGCGCTTCTTCACCATGGTGAAGTCGCCCGCCCTTTAGCGATTGCGCATTTGCGATTGGCCGGCGGATCAGCCGGCCCTACAAGGGCGCATCCTCGCGATGCGCCCTTGATCGTTCCGGAGCCTCCCATGTCGCCCTTCCCAACCGCCCCGGACAAGCGCGCGCTCGAGGAAGGCACGACGCTGTGTCCTCGCTTCGACGCCAGCGGCCTCGTCACCTGCGTCACGACCGACGCCGCGACAGGCGAATTGCTGATGGTTGCCCATATGAACGCCGAGGCGCTCGCGCGTTCGATCGAGACCGGCGAGGCCTGGTACTGGTCGCGCTCGCGCGGCGAGCTCTGGCACAAGGGCGCAACCTCCGGTCAGGTCCAGACCATCGTCGAGATGCGCGTCGATTGCGACCAGGATGCGCTTTGGCTGAAGGTCAACGTCGCCGGCGATGGCGGCTGCTGCCACACCGGGCGCCATTCCTGCTTCTATCGGGTCAAGCCGCTGCGCGAGGAGGCCAAGAGCCCCCTCTCCTTCGCCTGAGCGGCGCCGCCATCATTGGCATTGTTTTCACCAAGCTTTCATCTTTCCGTCAAAAGCCACCGATAAGTGCAAGCTTTGCTTCGGCAGTGACGGTTTGATCATGGATTCCTGCGACGCTTCGACCTCCCCCGGAGGGACAGGCCCATGTTGTGGGAAAATGTCGCGCGGCGTGCCTTTGGACTTGGCGGCGGTGGAAGTGGACTTGGCCGAGGTGGAATGCCGATGAGCGACACGAGCGTCGAGGCGCCCGCGCCAAACGGCCGGCCGAAGATCGGGCTGGCGCTGGGCGGCGGCGCAGCCCGCGGCTGGGCTCATATCGGCGTGCTCGAAGTCCTGACCGAAGCGGGCTACACGCCCGACGTCATCGCCGGAACCTCGATCGGCGCCGTCGTCGGCGGCTGCTATGCCGCCGGCAAGCTGCCCGAACTCGCCGAATTCGCCGTCAGCCTGACCAAGCGCCGCGTCGTCGGCCTGATGGATTTCCATATCGGTGGCGCCGGCCTGATCGGCGGGGGCCGCCTGAAGCGACTGCTGGAGCGCGACCTCGCCGGGCAGCGCATCGAGACCCTGCCGATGCGCTTCGTCGCGATCGCTACCGAGCTCGGCACCGGCCACGAGATCTGGCTGACGCATGGCCCGCTGGTCGATGCCCAGCGCGCCTCCTATGCGCTGCCGGGCGTGTTCGACCCGGTTAAACTGAGCGGGCGCTGGCTGATGGATGGCGCGCTGGTCAACCCCGTCCCGGTCACGGCCTGCCGCGCGCTCGGCGCCGACGTCGTGATCTGCGTCAACCTGAACAGCGACCTGGGCGGACGCGGCACCACAATCCAGCACCACGCATCCGACCCGGACCCCGAGATCCTGCCCGAACTCGACGTGCGCCCGACCTCGCGCTGGCTTGGCGGCATCACCGGCGCCGCGCGCCGGGTCCGCAGCCTTGTCGGCCGGCACAACGAAGACCGTCCCGGCCTGGCGGGCGTCATGATCGACGCCTTCAACATCACCCAGGACCGGATCTCGCGCTCGCGGCTCGCCGGCGATCCGCCCGACGTCATGGTCGGCCCCAAGCTCGGCCGCATGGGGCTGTTCGACTTCCACCGCGCCGAAGAGACGATCGAACTGGGCCGCCAGGCGACGCGACGCTGCCTCGACGACATCGAGGCCGCCATCGCCGGCAGCAGCATCTCCGCCTGAGGCCAATGGGCTTGCCTCAGGCGATGGCGATGTTTCAGGCCATCATGCCTTCAGGCCATGGCGATATAGTCGCGCATCGCGCGGCTTTCGGCCTCGATCGCCGCGACGCGATACTTCACCACGTCGCCGATCGAGATGATGCCCATGACGCGGCCGTTCTCGACGACGGGGACATGGCGGAAGCGTCCCGACGTCATGATCTCCATCAGCTCGTCGATGCTGGTCTGGGAGCGACAGGTCACGACCTTGGCCGTCATCACCCGCGAGACCGGGCTTTCGAGGGCTGAGGCGCCGCTCTCGCCCAGCGCCCGGATGATGTCGCGCTCGGACAGGATGCCGACCAGCGCCCCATCCGCACCCATCACCACCACCGCGCCGATGCGGCGCTCGCTGAGCGTGCGGACAGCTTCTCCCAATGTGCGATGCGGCTGGACCGAAATGACCTCGTGGCCCTTGTCGCCCAGTAGCTGCTCGACGTTCATGGCTTTTTCCTCCTTGGCGAGTGGCGCCGTTGTCCGGCACGCGGGATCGCTCTGGTCCCCGCTGCCGCCGACGAAGATCACCTGCCGGAAAGGCCTCGGGAACGCTGCGAATAGCGCGAGTGTGGGGGAAGACAACGGCGCAGGCAAGGCGCGTCGCGGGCCTGCGTTCAGCGACGCAGCGCGCCCCGGTCGAGCAGGGGAAACAGCAGCAAGCCCACGAGGAAGCCGCCGATATGGGCCTCCCAGGCGATGCTGGTTTCCTCGCCCAGGATCGGCACGAGCCCCGATCCGAACAGGATGTTCGTCGCAAACCAGATCACGATGAACAGGACGGCGCGGGAATTGCGCCAGAGCTGCCACATGGGTTCGGCGGGAATGGCGCGTACGACCGCGTCGTCGGCGAGCGAACCGAAGCGCAGGCCCGGCGCGAAGACGAATCGGATCGCGGCCGCCGTCGCGCCCGACACCGCCGCCGACGCCCCGACCAGCGGCAGCACGTCGAGCTCGCGCGAGAACCAGTGCAGCAAGGCGCCGCCGATGGTCGAAAGCCCCATCAGGCTCAGGAAACGCCCGGTGCCGAGCCGGCGGGCCACCGGGCTGCCAAAGGCCGCGAGCCAGACGACATTGGTGATCAGATGCACCCAGGAGCCGTGCAGCAGCCCGTAGCTCAGCAGCGTCCAGAGCCTGGGGCCGCCATCGGCCAGCAGCAGCCGGACGAGTTGCAGCCGGTCCGCCAGATCGGGGCCCTGGCTCGCCATCGCCATGGCGTTGACCATCTCATCAAGGCGGTCGGGCGCGAGCCAGAGGCTCAGGCGCGCCGGAACGAAGGCGAGCCAGGACATCACGACATAGTCGTCCGAGGCCGACAGCAGCGACCGGCCGCCCTGGATCAGTCCAAGCACCACGCTCAGCCAGACGATCGCGGTGGGCAGGTTGAGGACAGGCTCGCGTGGCGGCGGCGCGGGGTGACCGGAAGGGGTGTGGGACATGCGCTCCAACCCTTGCCGAAGCCGCCGCCCGTGGCAAGCGAGCCGATCGCCGCTTCGACGAAAAAGGGGAGCAGCCTTGCGGCGCTCCCCTTTTCCCCGGCTGTGCGGGCGCTCCGATCACGCAACTGGAACGCCGCGGCCACGTCCCCGCCGGCCCCTTCGGGAGCGGGCCGAAGGCCCGCTTGTTACAACCAATTTGATAAGCATTTTAACGGGTTATCCACAATCTCAACCCTTTGTTAACCTTAACACATTGTTCACCCGAACAGACCGTCGCGAGCATGGCAAGACGGCACGAGCCCTGCGTCCTTCGCTGTCAGAAGGATCGATTCGTCCCTCCTCCTGACGCTTCTGCGCCATTACTGGACGCAAAGGCTTCGGAGGAAGGCACGACGGGCAGCACTGGGTCATGGAATGAAAAATACGAGCACGCGCCTGGTTTTCGACTACTGGGACTCCCTCCGGGGCGAACGGGCGGCGCCGGAGCGTGGCGAGATCGAGCCGGGCGCGCTGCGTCACGCGCTGGCCGACACCTTCGTCCTGGAGAATGAACCCATCGGACCGGTCTTCAGGCTTGCGGGCACGCGGCTCTGCGCCCTGTTCGGCCATGAGCTGCGCGGCCGAGCCTTCACCGCGCTCTGGCCCGATGTCGAATCGCAAACCGAGATGCGCCGCCTCGCCCAGACCGTGATGGACGAGACGGCCGGCGCGGTCGCCGGCCTCACCGCCGAGACGCGCACCGGGGCGCCGGTCTATCTCGAACTGCTGCTGCTGCCGCTACGCTACCGCGGGCGCACCCATGCGCGCATGCTCGGAGCCCTGTCGGCGGCCAGCACGCCCGCATGGCTCGGCCTCGACACGCTGGAGTCCATGCGTATGATCTCGCTGCGCATGCTCTGGCCGGGCGTCGGACTGCGCCAGCAGCCACGGCCTCCGCTCCGTTCGCAGCCGCCGAAATTCATGGTCCTTCCGGGCGGGCGAGCCTGAAAGACTAACCGTGCGTTAACCAGAGCCCTTATAGGATCGGCCCGAAATCAGGCTGACCCTCGATGTTGAGCGCTCTACAAACGCCCCGGACGGCCGCCCGCATTACCGAGCGCAGGCGGCATCATCGCATGAAGGTCGTCCTGTTGGGCCGCTACATGCTGCCCAACCGCATGGAATATCCCTGTCAATCGATCGACATCTCGCCGGGCGGCGTCCATCTAGGCGCCCCGGCGCGGGCCAATCCGGGCGACCGTGTCATCGTCTATCTCGAACATCTCGGCCGCATCGAAGGCACCTGCGTGCGCACGACGATGGAAGGCTTCGCGATGACCATCACCGCGACCAGCCGCAAGCGCGAGAAGTTCACGGCCCAGCTGACCTGGCTTGCCAACCGCGAGGAACTCGGCTTGCCCGAGGATCGTCGCCACGAGCGCATCGTCCCGCGCAACCCGCGCGCCATCGTCACGATGGATGACGGCTCCGAGCATGTGGTGCGCCTGATCGACATCTCGCTATCGGGCACCGCGTTCACAACCGATCTCGACCTGCCGATGAACACGCCGCTGCGCATCGGCTCGACGCCGGCCAAGGTCGTGCGCCGTTTCGACGGCGGCTATGCTGCGGAGTTCCGCTTCCCGCTCTCGGCCGACCTGCTCGACGAAAATCTCGAACTCTGAACCCGCGACGCGGGCTTTAGCGCGGCGAGCCCGCGCGCGTTTCGCGCAAGCCGTGCTTGCGCGCGTCGGCGGCACCGGCGATAGCCGGCAGCGGTCCCGTCACGCTGACAACATCGGCCATGCCTTACAAACTGATCATCTTCGATTTTGACGGCACGCTGGCCGACACCTTCCCGTGGTTCGCGAGCGTCCTGAACGGCGTCGCCGACCGCTACCGGTTCCGGCGGATCGAACCGCACGAGGTCGAGGGTCTGCGAGGACGCAGCGCGCGGCAGCTGATCGCGCATCTCGGCGTTGCGAGGTGGAAGCTGCCCTTCATCGCCGGCCATATGCGCCGCCTGGCGGCCAGCGACGACAGCCATATCGCCCTCTTTCCCGGCATCGAGCCCATGCTGCGGCAGCTCCGGCAGGAGGGCTTGGTGCTCGCGATCGTCAGCTCCAATTCCGAAAGCAACATCCGCCGGGCATTGGGCGTCGAGACGGCGTCCGGTTTCACGCATTTCGCCTGCGGCGCCGGACTGTTCGGGAAGGCGACAAAGTTCCGCCAGATCGCAAGGCGCGCCGGGATCGAGCACGCGCAGTGCCTCTGCATCGGCGATGAAATCAGGGATTTCGAGGCCGCGAGCAATGCTGGCATGGCCTTCGGCGCCGTGAGCTGGGGCTTCACCAGCGCGGCCGCGCTGCAGGCGCTTCAACCGGCGTTCATGTTCGCGCATCCCCAGGACATCGGCGCGCAGTTGCTCAGGCAAGAGACCGACGTTCGCTGAGAAACCATCGGCGGGATTGCGGCACAAGCGGCTGTCCTGGCGAAAGGCGGTTCATCAACTCCGCCCTCGCGAAGGCCCGCCATGATGAATGAGCCGTGAATCCAGAGTTCCCATTTGTTACCGGCATGTTGTCCGGCGATTTATACTAAGTTTCGTTGCCGGCATCGTCGGGCGAACTCGCTACAATTGTTCGTTTTCATTTCAAACCAAATCCATGCGCTGACGGCATCGTCCACCCCAGGGACAGAAAGGGGACGACATGCTTTCAAACAACCGCAGCTTCATGGGGACCGCGCTGGCGCTTCTGTTGACCGTGGGCGGCGCATCCGCCGCACAGGCCCAGCAACAGGCCAGCCCTGGCATTCCGGTCGCCAGCGCCCCGGCCAATGCATCGGGCGATGCCAGGGCGCCTTATGCCTGGACCGATTTCTGCAAGCGCAGCCCGGCGGAGTGCCGCGTCGAAGTCAATGAGCCTGAGCGCGTCGAGATGACGCCCAAGCTCTGGAAGGCCATGATCGCGCTCAACGCCCGCATCAATCGCGAGATCGAGGCGATCACCGACGAGGATCACTGGGGCGTCGTCGACCGCTGGAATCTGCCCGAAGACGGCAAGGGCGACTGCGAGGATTTCGCGCTGCTGAAGCGCAAGCGCCTCGCCGAAACCGGCGTGCCGCGCCGCGCCATGCTGATGACGGTCGTCATCGACGAGGAGGACGCCGGCCACGCCGTGCTGATGGTCCGCACCGATCGCGGCGACTTCGTCCTCGACAACAAGCGCAACGCCGTCCTGCCCTGGAACCAGACCGGCTACGTCTACGTCAAGCGCGAGTCGCAGGTCCGGACGGGCTGGACCTCGCTCGGCGGCGCGCAGACATCGACCGTCGCCTCGGTCCGCTGAGGCCGGGAGACGAACCGCCCAGGGCCCTGAGTCCGGCGCGCGGTAGATGAGATCGGACGGGGCAATGCCCCTTCCGCATGGACGGCGAGACTTGGTCACGTCCCCACCCACCCGTCCCCAGGCCGGGTTTCGCCACAGGGCCGGCCCCCTTCCCCGGGGGGCCGGCCCGCTGCGTTTTATGGGGCTGCTATTTCAGTCCAGCGCAACCAAACCGGCGGCAAACTGCTTCCAGCGCGCGACATAGTTGCGCGCCGAGCCCGTGATACCAGCGGCTGCCGCCTCGTCGAGCGTGCGGATCGCGCGCGCCGGCGAGCCGACGATCAGCGAATTATCGGGAAATTCCTTGCCTTCCGTGACCAGGGCGTTCGCCCCGACGAGGCAGTTGGCGCCGATCTTCGCCCCGTTCAGCACCGTCGCGCCCATGCCGATCAGGCTGTTCTGCCCGATGATGCAGCCATGCAGGATGGCGCGGTGGCCGATGGTGCATCCCTCCCCGACCACCAGCGGCGAGCCCATGTCGGTGTGCAGGACGCAGCCTTCCTGAATATTGCTGCCGGCCCGGATCTCGATCCACTCATTGTCGCCGCGCAGCACGGCGCCAAACCAGATTCCGACATCGACGCCGATGCGGACCTTGCCGATCACATGGGCATCGGGCGCCAGCCACCACGCCCCGTCCGGCGGCGTCTCGGGCTTCAGTCCATCGAGCGAATAGAGCGGCATGGTCGATATCCTTCGGCGCAGGCATGCGCGCTAGGAGTGAGCGCCTCGCAGCCTTGGCGTCAAGAGCCGAGCATCTGCAGGAGATCGAGCACGATCCGGCCACAGGCGATGCTCCAGACCGAGGCGATCACACTGGCCAGCATCACGAACAGGATGGGCCGGCCCTCGATCCGGCGGCCGCGCACCGTATTGCGCACGATCAGGAACGGCGCACTGAAAACCACGACGGGCACGCTCGCCACAGCAAACAGCCCGCCGGCCTGGAGCAGCCGGAAATCGGCACGCTTCGCCGTGAAGAGTTCGAAGGCGCTGGCGAGCAGCCCCGCGAAGGCGAACCCGATGACCAGCGATTGAAGCGCCTCGAGCGCGGCAGGTTCGATCGTCAAGCGCTTCGAGCTCCAGCAGGCGATGCTGGCGGACCCTGCCGCATGGTTTACGAAGTGTGAAGAAAAGCCTGAAGCGATGGTTAACGCCTGAATGGCAGGCAAGAACGCGAACCGGCATGGTTTACGGGGCGTTAACGCCCTGATGCTTCAGTGCTGAGAGCATTCTCGCAAGGCGTCGCCCGTGACCGCATATGATCCCCAGGACCTGGCAGCCGAGCAGGGCCTGCACGCCCCGCAGGGCCTTCCGGCTCATCCCGGCGCCGGGCTCGCGAGCCTGGTCCGCGCACGCCTCAAGCGCCCGCCCCCGCCCTTGCCGCGCGCCGACGGCGCCGTGTTCAAGGCCGCCGCCGCGATCATGCTGGCGGGCGGGCTCGCCTCCGGCCTCGCCCTCTACCTGACGCACAGGGACGAGGAGCGAGAACCTGTCGTTCAGCCGGCTCGGATCGGATCGATCGCGCTGATGGTGCCGCAGAACCTGACCGGCGTTGAGCCCGATGATTCGAGCCGGCTGGTCGGCATGGTCCGCCTGCGGCTCGACTGGCCGAGCCTAGGGCCCGCCCAGGTCGGCCCGTCACAGGACGGCTCATCCCAGATCCAGAACCGCCCGCGGCTGCTGGTGACGCTGACCCCGCAGGACAAGGTCAACGAACCGCAGACGCAGCTCTCGGTCTATGCGCGCTTCCTGACGCCGACCGTCTGGTCCAACCCCGGCGGGCTCGTGGTGCGCGGCTTCCGCAAGGGTTCGCCCTATGAAGGCGACGAACTCTATGTCTCGGTGCCCGATGGGCGCGGCTTTGCCGCGCGCTGCCCGCTCGACGCGGGCAAGTCGGATCCGGGCCGGGCCGATCTGGACGAGCCCTGCCGCGTCACGTTCCGGCATCGCGGCATGGATGTGAACATCCGCTTCCCGCGCAGCATCATCGCCGATTGGGAACTGATGCTGGGCGGCGTCCGCCGCACCATCGACAGCATGATGCGCTGACACGACCGATGCGAGACCACCGGATTTCGCCAAGTGGCCGACCGGGGCTGCTGGAATGCGCTCCGGTGAGTCGGCCGGCGTGGCGTTCGAGAACCGGAGCGCAGCGGACATCTGTCCGTGAGCACCGGAAGCGCAGAAGGCCGCGTCGAACGGCCTCCGGAGTAGCATTCCAGCGGCGCCGGGCTCAGTCTTCGAGATCGACGTCCAGGATCGCCATCGTGAAATTGAACGAGCGATCACCGTCCTCGTCATCGACATGGATGATGCCGATGAATTCGCCGGCGAGATAGACCTCGGCCGAATCGTTCTTCTTCATCCGCGCGCGAACGCTGATCGACGCGTTGGCGAAGGTGCGTCGCAGGTAGCCTTCGAGCTTGGCGAGTTCTGCTTTGTCCATGGTGTCGGTCCTTATCTGTTGGCGGGAGCGATGCCATGACGGGGCCTTGAGGGCAACCTCTTCCGACACGCCTTTCCCGCGCTTGCGTGCTTGCGAGCCCGCAGGCAAGCGGATGAAACGGGCGCGCGGCAACGGCGGCTTCCGCCCTCGTCCGCCAGTGGTCTTGCGTTTCGCGGCCTCAGATATACGAGCCGCAATCGCCCGTCAGGATCTGGTCCATCGAGCGCGACGGCTCGGCGCAGCCGGCCTCGCCCACGACCTTGGCCGGTACGCCCGCCACCGTCTTGTTGCGCGGCACGGCCGCAAGCACGACGGAGCCCGCCGCGACGCGGGCGCATTGCCCGATCTCGATATTGCCGAGGATCTTGGCGCCGGCGCCGATCAGCACGCCCTTGCGGATCTTGGGGTGACGATCGCCGCCCTGTTTTCCGGTGCCGCCCAGCGTCACATCCTGCAGCATCGAGACATCGTCCTCGATCACTGTGGTTTCCCCGACGACGAGGCCGGTGGCATGGTCGAGGAACACGCCCTTGCCGATCACCGCCGCCGGGTTGATGTCGGTCTGGAAGACCTCCGAGGACCGGCTCTGGAGATAGAGCGCGAAATCGCGCCGGTCCTGCCGCCAGAGCCAATGCGCCAGCCGGTGGCATTGCAGGGCGTGGAAGCCCTTGAAGAACAGCACCGGCTCGAGAACACGGTAGCAGGCCGGATCGCGATCGAGCACGGCCAGCACATCGGCGCGCATGCCCTGAGCGACGCTCTCGTCGGCAGCCAACGCCTCGGCGAAGGCCTGCTCGATCAGGTCGGCAGCGACAGAGGGATGGCCCAGCCTGGCCGCGACGCGGTGACTGACGGCGGCCTCGAAGCTCGGCTGGTTGAGCACGGAGGCGAGGATCAGGCTGCCCAGCGAGGGCTCGGCGGCAATCGCGGCCTCGGCCTCGCGGCGCAGGCGCGACCAGACCGGATCGATCCGGTCGAGCCCCGTGGCATGATCGCGTGCTTCCGCGACGGAACGCCCTGACGACATGGTTGGTCTCCGAAAACGCGCGTGGAGCGGTACAAACACTAGCACCGGATACCGCGTCCACGCCAAAGGTCTTTGTGCGCTGCGCGGGATGCGCAATTGAGCCGACGGATTCAATCTGTCAAAAGTGCCAGCCAACCTTTTGGCAGGACTCATGTTTGGGCGCCCTGCCCGGCGCCTTCACAAACGCGACAGGAAGTCGAGAACCGCCTGCTTGTGGCTCTTGTCGCCAACCGCGAGGTTGTGGTCGCGCCCCTCGATGCCGAAGGCTTCCGCACCCGGAATCAGCGCCGCGAGCGGCGGCCCCGATCCCGCGACATCGTCCTTGGTCCCGACGCTGACGAGCGTCGGGACAGCGATGCGCCCGACCTCCTCGACGCTCAGCGTCTGGCGCGAGCCTCTGATGCAGGCCGCCAACGCCCTCAGATCGCTCTTCGTCGCATCGGCGAAGGCGCGGAACATGCGCTGCATCGGATCGGTGAGGACATCGAGCGACGGCGCCTCCATCGCATCCGCGATGCCCAGCGGCAGGCCGACGCCCTCGACCAGATGAATGCCGAGCCCGCCGAGCAGCAGCGCCTTCAGCCGCTGCGGATGCGCCAGCGCCAGATGCGCCGAGATCCGCGCGCCCATCGAATAGCCCATGACGAAGGCGCGGGGGATGTCGAGATGGTCCATCAGCCGCCGCACATCCTCGGCCATGATCTGCGAGGAATAGGCGGCCGGGTCGTAGAGCTTCTCGCTCTGGCCATGGCCGCGATTGTCGAGCGCGACGACGCGGTAGCCGGCATGGGTCAGCGTCTTCGTCCACTGGGTGTTGACCCAGTTGACCATGTGGCTGGAGCCGAAGCCGTGGACGAGCATGATCGTCTCGTGACGGGTGACGTCGCCCGTCGGGGCGAGATCGATGAAGGCGAGGCTGACGCCGTCGGATGAGAAGCTCTGCATGGCAAACCGTCGTGATCGGCGAGAAGCGGGCCTCCCACCTGCCATGCCAAGCGCGCCTTGGGTAGCGGGCCGCGCGCAAGCTGCCTATGAAGGCGGCCATGAGCGACGCCACGCCCCCCGCCCTGCAGACCCTCGCCCGCTCGCGCTTTGCGGCCGTCGATCTGGCGCGCGGCCTCGCGCTCCTGGCGATGTTTATCTTCCACTTTGCCTATGATCTCTCCTATTTCGGCCTGATCGACGTCGACGTGCCCGCCGAGCCGGGCTGGCGCCTGTTCGCGCGGCTGATCGCCGGCTCCTTCCTGACGCTCGTCGGCATCAGCCTCGTCCTGGCGACGCGAAACGGCCTGAACCGCGCCGCCTGGCTCAGGCGCCTCGCCATGGTCGCGGCAGCCGCCGCGCTGGTGACGCTCGGCACCTACTTCGCGATGCGGCCGAGCTTCATCTTCTTCGGCATCCTGCATCACGTCGCGCTGGCGAGCGTGCTGGCGCTGCCCTTTCTGCGCGTGCCCGTCGTCGCGGTCGCAGGCGCAGCGCTGGTCTCCTTCGCCCTGCCCGCCCTCATCGCCCATCCGCTGCTCGACGAGCCGGCTCTCGTCTGGCTCGGCTTCTCGCGGGCGCCGCTCACCACGGCCGATTTCGTCCCGGTCTTCCCCTGGTTCGGCTGCGTGCTCACCGGAATCGTGCTGGCCCGGCTGGCGCTGCCACGGCTTCAGGCCTCGAGCCTCGCCGGCTGGCGGGCGACGGCACGGCCGGCGCGGATCGTCGTCTGGGGCGGCCGGCACAGCCTTCTGGTCTATCTGGTCCATCAGCCCGTCTTCATCGGGTTGCTGATGGTCGCATTGCAGATCATGCCGGCGCCTCCCGCCTCGGAGGAACGGCCCTTCATGCTCTCCTGCCAGCGCAACTGCGCGCAGGGCCCCCTCGGCGCCGATGCCTGCGAGCGCCTCTGCGCCTGCACGGTCGATTCGCTGAAGCGCGACGATCTCTGGCGCAGGGTAATCAGCAATCAGGTCGACGACGCCGGGCGCGACAGGATTGCGGCACTGGCCCAGGCCTGCCTTCGTCCGCCTTCGCCCCGCTGAGACAATCGCGCACTGGCGCAAGCCGGCGCGGCGCGATAGTTTGCTGGGACATCACGAGACAAGAGCGACGATCATGGCCGATCACGGCATTCCGCATTTCCACAACGACGCTGGCGTCGCCGTCATCCATGTCGGCGCGCATGAATTCATGTGCATCGGCGCCAAGCCGCCCTTCGACCACCCCCATGTCTATCTCGACATGGGCGCCGACCACGAGATCGTTTGCCCGTATTGCTCGACCCTGTTCAAATACGACGCCTCGCTGAAGGCCGGCGCCTGCTCGCCGCCGGACTGCGCACATCACGAGACCGCCAAGGCGGCCTGAGAAAACCGCTCAGTCCGTGAGACCCGACCCACGGCGCGCGTTCTGAGGGGCACCCGCGCCTGTCCTGATTCGACTGCGAAGGCATTGCCTGTGTATGCTCCTCATTTTCTGATCGTCGGCGCCGGCATCGGCGGGCTGACCATGGCCCTGTCGCTCGCCCGACGCGGCATCTCCGCCACCGTGATCGAGAAGCGCACCGGCTTCGGCGAACTCGGGGCCGGCCTTCAGATCAGCCCCAATTCCGGGCGTGTGCTGGACGGGCTGGATCTGACGCTGCCGTTGAAGCGCGTCAGCGTCAGTTCGCATGGCCTGGTTGTCCGGCGCTGGAGCGACGGCGCCAATCTGGTCGAGATGCCCCAGCATCCCGAACGCCTGCCGACGCCGTTCCGCATGCTCAAGCGCAACGACCTGCACTCCGTGCTGCTCGACGCAGCGCGCGCCATGCCCAACATCCGCCTCGTGGTCGGGCGCGGCATCCAACAGGTCAGCCAGGGCGAAACCGGCGTTTCCGTCACCCTCGCGGGCCAGAACGGCCATGTCGAAAGCCTCGATGGGCTCGGCCTGATCGGCGCCGACGGCGTGTGGTCGCAGATCCGCGACGTCACAGGCGACACCTCTCCCCCGGTCTTCACCGGCTACGAGGCCTGGCGCGCGCTCGCGCCCGGCGCCAAGGCGAGCGCGAAATCCGACAAGCCCCGCGTCACCCTCCATCTCGGGCCAGGTCGTCACAGCGTCCATTATCCCGTCGCCGGCGGCCGCGAGACCAATGTCGTCGTGGTCAGGCAGACGAAGGAGGCTCGCGAGGGCTGGTCGCGCGACGGCGACACCAGCATTGTGACCGATCATGTCTCGGGCGGCTCGCAGGCGCTGCGCGAACTCATCGCCTCCGCCCGGGGCTGGCAGGTCTGGTCGCTGTTCGATCGCAAGCCGGCGGCGATGGCGAAGGGTCGGATCGCCCTGCTCGGCGACGCCGCCCACCCCGTGCTGCCCTTCCTCGCACAGGGCGCCTCGCTGGCGATCGAGGATGCCGCCGTGCTGGCGCGCCTGCTGGCGGACACCTTGCAGGCCGAGGGCGCGCGCGGCGTGCCGGCGGCGATGGCGGCCTATGCGGCGGTCAGATCGGCGCGCGTGGCGCGCGTGCAGGAGGCCAGCCGGGGCAATGGCCGGACCTATCATCTTGGCTGGCCCTGGAGCATCGGGCGCGACATCGCCATGCGGCGCCTGGGCGCGGACGGGCTGCAAAAGCGCTATGATTGGCTCTACGACTGGCGCGACGCCTGAAAGCCGAACCGGCCTGCCCCTGGGTGATCTCGCCTTCGCCGCATTTCGTACCTAGCTTCTGATCTTCCTCAATCGGACGAAGGCGACATGATCCGCGTCAATCTCTACGAACAGCTTGGTGGCCGCACCGCCCGCATGCCGCGCTGGGCCGCATGGCTGGCGATGGCGGGCAGCCTCGTCGTCGGCGTGGTGCTGTTCCTGGTCGCCGCCAGCCTCGCCTTGATCCTCATTCCCGTGATCGCCATCGTCGGCACGATCGCCGTCTGGCGGCTGCGCAGCCGGATGAAGGCGGCAGGCTTCGGCCAGCCCGGCCCGTTTCCGCCGCAAGGACAAAAGGGCGGACCGGCCGAGATCATCGACGCCGAATATCGCATTATCGAGCAGGGCGAACCGCCCCGCCGCTGATCGCAGGCGTCAGGGCGAAAACCGCGTCAGCAGAGCGCCCGCCGCGGCGCAGACGACGAGCGTCGGGATCATCCCGGTCTTGAAGCGCAGCATCGCGACCATCGCGCCGGCAGACAAAAGCGCGGCGCGCCAGTCGTGCGAGGCCAGGACGGGCCAATTCGGTGAGAGACCGAGGAACGCGACCGGCCGTACCTGCGCAAACAGCACATGCAGGCCAAACCAGAGCGCGAGGTTCATGATCACGCCGACCACGGCGGCCGTGATCGCGCCCAGTGCCGCCGACAGCGCCCGGTTGCCGCGCAGCGCCTCGACATAAGGCGCACCGAGGAAGATCCAGAGAAAGCAGGGCGCGAAGGTCACCCACAGCGTCAGCAGCGCGCCAAGACCGCCCGCGAGCAAGGGCGGCAGGTCTCCGGGCGCACGAAACCCGGCGAGGAACCCGACGAATTGCAGCACCAGGATCAGCGGCCCGGGCGTGGTCTCGGCAAGCCCCAGCCCGTCGATCATCTCGCCCGCCAGCAGCCAGCCATGGGTCTCGACGGCCGCCTGGGCGACATAGGCCAGCACCGCATAGGCACCGCCGAAGGTCACCACCGCCATCGTGCTGAAGAAGCTGCCAAGCTGCGTCCAGACGCTGCCGCCGCCGGTCCAGAGCCAGAGCGCCAGGACAGGACCGAGCCAAAGCGGCAGCCAGATCGCAATCGTCCGCAGCGCCTTTCGGCGCGACGGCCGCACATGATCCAACTCGCCGCGGGCGAACAGCACATCGACGAGGCCCGTCACGTCGGGGCCCGACTTGCCATGGCCGGCCTGCGCCCCGAACAAGCGGGGCACGAAGCGATGGCCGAGCCAGCCAACGAGGCCGGCCGCCAGGATGATCGCCGGAAACGGCGCCTTGAACAGGAAGATCGCCACGAAGGCTGCGACCGCGATCGCCACCATCGCCCCGTTCTTGAGCGCGCGCCGGCTGATCCGCAGGCCCGCCTCGACGACCACGGCCAGCACCGCCGCCTTGACCCCGAAGAACAGCCCGTCGACCACAGGCACATGCCGATAGAGCACATAGAGGACGCTCAGCCCCAGCATCACTGCCGCGCCGGGCAGGATGAAGAGCAGCCCGGCGATCAGCCCGCCGATCGTCCGATGCATCAGCCAGCCGATATAGACGGCCAACTGCTGCGCCTCGGGGCCCGGCAGCAGCATGCAGTAGTTCAGCGCGTGCAGGAAACGCTCCTCGCCGATCCAGCGCCGCTCCTCGACCAGTTCCTTGTGCATCAGGGCGATCTGACCCGCCGGCCCCCCAAAGGAGAGCAGGCCGATGCGCGCCCAGACGCGCGTCGCCTCGGAGAGCGTCGGCAGTGTCGCAGGCGCCTCGATGCCCCTGTCGGTCGTCACGGTGGTCATGTCGGCGGCCCTACGACAGTGCCGGCCCGGCGGGCCAGTTATGAGTTTCCTCGCTGGCATCCCGGCACCAGCGATAGAACGCGTCATAGAGCAGCATGCCGGCGTCCAGCTGCTCGAGATCGTCCCTGAACATGCGCGACAGCCCCAGCGACGCGGCCAGGAATCCCGCAGCCTCGGGGACCGTTTCCAGCGTGGCGGTGTCGGCCGCCCGCACTATTCCCGCTAGCCGGTGGAGCGCCGGGCTTGCAAGCCCGAACTCCTCGACCATGACGTCGAAGGTGCAGCGCTCGCCCCGATGGCTCCAGAACACCCCGTCGATGTCGAAGGGCGTCGCGCCGAACCGATCCGCCACGGCCGCGACCTCCGAGGGCGAGACGAACAGGAACACGGCTTCGCGATCGACGAAGCGCCGGATCAGCCAGGGGCAGGCGATCCGGTCGACCTTCGGCCGCGTTCGGGTGACCCAGACGGTGCGGCCGGAGGCATCGCGCGACGGCAGCTTGTCGCTGCGCAGCAGCAGGCCGCCCGCATCGCGCCAGGCCTCGAAGCCACCCGTCAGGTTCTCGGCGGCAACGCCGTGATGGCGCAGCCAGGCGGCCACGCCTTCGCTGAGTTTCAGGCCGCGCTGGCACGACACGACGACGCGCCGGCCGGCATAGGCGCAAGCCCATGCCGCGACATCGGCATGGGACCGTGTCTCCGAGGCCGGCAACAGGCGCGGATCAGCCGCGACATCGTCGGGGATACGGACATCGATGATGACCGGTGCATCGGGCAGGCCGACGAGCCGGGACAACTGGGCAGCGCTGATTGAGATGTTGGAAGACATGGGCGTCCATCCTGAGCTGAGGATTATGGACGCGAGCCTTGGGCCGAAGCCTCACGGGGTCGTCGCGAGAAACCCCTTGCCGATGTTAGATCACGCTGCCCGTGTTCGCGTCAATGTGGGGCGCATCAGTCGATCCGGCTGACCAGGATCTTGTCGATCCGGCGGCCGTCGAGATCGACGACCTCGAAGCGCCAATGGCCCTTTTCGAAGACCTCGCCGACGATCGGCAGATGGTGGAGCTCGGCCAGGACGAAGCCGGCGACCGTCTGGAAATCGGCATCGCGCGGAATATGGATGCCGAGTTCGTGCGAGAACTCGTCGACCTGCATCCAGCCGGCCACCAGCCAGGAGCCGTCGGCGCGCGCGACGATCGGCGGCTCGTCTTCCTCCTCCTCCTGGAAGGCGCCGATGATCGCCTCCAGCACGTCGCCCGGCGTGATGATGCCCTCAAAATGCCCGTACTCGTCGAAGACCAGCGCCATGTGGACGCGCGAGGCGCGGATTTCGCGCAGCACCTGCAGCGCACCCGTCGTGTCCATCACCACGGGTGCCTCGCTGACCAGCCCGCGCAGCTCATGCGTGCCGCCATCGGAGAGGAAATCGATCAGCTCCTTGACCACGACGACGCCGACGATCGAATCCGCCTCGCCATCCTGCACCGGCAGGCGCGAACGCCGCGTCGCGCGCAGCTGCGCGCGAATCTCGTCGGCGCTGTCGGTGAGGTCGATCACCTCGACCTCGCGGCGCGGCGTCATCAGGGCGCGGGCCGAACGGTCGGCCAGCCGCATCACGCCCGTGATCATCTCGCGCTCGTCGCGCTCCAGCACGCCGGCGGTCTCGGCCTCCGCGATGATGGTGCGGACCTCTTCTTCGGTGACTTTTTCTTCCGGCTCGCCCTTCTGGCCAAGCAGGCTGAGCACGGCGCGGCCCGACAGGTCGAGCAGGAAGACCAGCGGCGCGCCGACCTTGGAGAGCACCAGCATCGCCGGCGCGACGCGCGCCGCCATCCGCTCGGGATCGCGCAGGGCGACCTGCTTGGGCACGAGTTCGCCGAGGATCAGCGAGAGATAGGTGATCGCGACGACGACGATGCCGACGCCGAACCCGTCCGACACGGCGGGGGTGAAGCCCTGCGTCATCAGCCATTCGGACAGGCGCGCGCCGAGCGTGGCGCCCGAGAAGGCGCCCGACAGAACGCCGACGAGGGTGATGCCGATCTGGACCGTGGACAGGAAGCGGCCGGGATTCTCGGCCAGGCGCATCGCGGTGGTCGCGCCCTTGTTGCCTTGATCGCTGAGAACCTTGAGTCGGGCCGGGCGGGACGAGACGACGGCGAGTTCAGACATGGCAAGCAGACCGTTGATCACGGTCAGGGCCACGACGATCAATATTTCGGTTAACAAAACCAGTCCGTGCCATGCGAGGCCACGCTGTCGGCGGCCCGCTTCGAGCTTTTCTTATAGCGGATGCTATGGGTCTGGCGATGCCCCGGCGCAAAAAATTCGGCGAGGCTGCGGGAAGGATGCAAAAATGACCGAAATCAGACCCGCTCCCTGGGAGCCCAAGACCGACGCGGCGCTGGAGGACCGGCGTCTGCGCGCGCCCGCTGCCGCCCGCAACCGCGACGCCATCCTCGATATCCTGCGCGGGGTGCTGCCGGCCAAAGGCACTGTGCTCGAGATCGCCAGCGGCTCGGGCGAGCATGTCGTCCATTTCGCGCACGCCCTGCCCGCGCTGAGCTTCCAGCCGAGCGACCCGAGCCCCGACGCCCTTGCAAGCATCAAAGCCTGGGTGGCACAGAGCGGCGCGGCCAACATCCTGCCGCCGCTCCAGATCGACGCCGCCGCCGAGGACTGGCCGGCAAGCCTTGCACAGGGCCACGCACCTGACGCGATCCTCTGCATCAACATGGTCCACATCGCGCCCTGGTCGGCGGCGCAAGGGCTGGTCCGCCACGCCGGCGCCCTGCTGCCACCGGGCGCACCGCTGATCCTCTACGGCCCGTTCCGGCGCGCCGGCCGCCCGCTCGAACCCGGCAACGCCGCCTTCGACGAAAGCCTGCGCGAGCGCGACCCGGCCTGGGGCCTGCGTGATCTGGACGCCGTGGCGGCGCTGGCGGCGGAGGCTGGCTTCGGAGAACCGGAGGTGATCGAGATGCCGGCGAACAATCTGAGCGTCGTGTTCAGGCGCGCGTAGCGGAACCCGTCGCTACCGGCCGAAGCTCATTCTTCCGGAAACAGGATACGTTCATAGTCACGGGCGCCGTGGAGAATGTGGAGCACTTCGACAGCATCCTCGCCGATCCGGTAGAAGATCAGATAGGCCCCGTGAACGCGGCGCCGCACACCGGAATTCTCCCGGTTTGGCAGGAGAGGATAAGCCCTCGGCATGTCAGCGAGCCGAAGGCAGCAGTCATGGAGTTCGGCGACAAAGGGTTCGGCGCGGGCCGGGGCATCCATCACAATGGCTCGCCCGATTCCGACGAGGTCGGCGAGCGCCGCCTCGGTGACGACGACCCGCACTATTTCGCGCCTTCCTCGGACAGCTTCAACTCCGCGCGCAAGCGTCGGAAGGCTTCATCGACCGGCATGGTGCGCCCGGCTTCCGCATCGGCGATACCGCGAGCAAGCGCGGCGTCGAGCGCCTTCAGCTTTGCGGCGCGCTCGTTTTCCTTGAGATAGCGCTCACGCACGAGGTCGCGGACATATTCGCTGTTGGATGCAAACGCTCCCCGCTTTGCCTCGGCACGAACGAACTGTTCGAGTTCGGGGGTGAGCGTCAGCGTCATCTGGCCCTGTGGCTTCACGACAGCCTCCTTCAATCGCCAAAGTGTCCCACAACCTGAGAGAAGTGCAAAACACTTTCGGCAGACCTGCCCCACACGAGCTTGATCGCAGCCATACTGCCAACGGACGCCGACGAGCCGTTATCGACCAGTTGATTCCGGATAACGTGGTGCGGACGGCGGGGGTCCAAAGACCCTCTTCCAAATCATTGAAATCGCTAGTGAATTTCTCTCGCTGTTGACCGACTTTGTAGTGGGCTTTGTAGCGGCTGGCAATCCACGTCAGGGCAGAATTGCTCGGGTGGATAGGTTGCAGGCGCTCGCTGACGCAGGTCCGCCTCCCATCCACCCCTGCGCAGCTATCCGCCCTCGCGTGGCGTAACCGCTGGAGCGGATGATTAAATCTCCCGAGGCAGACCAATCCACCCCCGGATAGTTTCGATCTAACCTTTTGAAAAATATCAGAAAAATGTGATTTTGGTTTGACAGCGAGAGTCAGCCCGTGAGAGTCTTTGGTGGTCGCTTTCCTCCCAACCCCAGGCATCACCTCATGACCTTCGGCCTCTCGATCATCCCGCCCAGCATCACCATCGGCCCCTACTCCGCGACCTTCGACAGCCTCGGCTTCATCGCCGGGAAGAGTGTCGGCATGCCGGGAGCCTGGGAATGCGGATGGACCCGAGACGGTTGGACATGCAGCGCCATCCCCCGCGTCCTGCCGCACGGCTATCCGCATTTCCCTGACGAGATCGGGGTTGGCGGCGTGGCCTCGCCTGACGCTGGCTAAGCGCGACTGACGATCCGCCGGCAAGGCGCGGCGGGCGACGCTGTGACTCACAGCAGCCCAAGGAGCGGCCAAGAGCCAGCTTTCCTCACCGACCTAGCCAAAACCGTCAACGGCCGCCCTTGGGGCCTCTAGGGTCCAGGGCGATTAGGGCCACCCCTCAGATACTTAGAGGGCAAAATCCATGACCAGCACATACGCCGACGTGCCGCTCGACCAGCTCGGGCGGGAGGCAATGGCCCGCATCGCAGCGGGCGACAAGCACAAGGATAAGGCTGACCAGATGTTCGTCTCTGCGGGTCTCTACCTGATCGAGGCGAAGACCCGAGTGGCCCAGACGAAGGGCATGTCGTGGTCGGGCTGGCTCAACACCCACTGCGATGTGGGCCGGCGCCGAGCTGACGAGATCATCATGATCGCGGACGGTCGGACGACCATCGAAGAGCTGCGGGCTGCGACCAGGGACAAGGTCAAGGCCCACCGCGAGAGGGCAAAGGCGACCAACCCGGCGTTACGTAACGCCCAATCCGTCGAGAGCCCCACCCCCGAGGCGCCCCCCTGGGAGCCCGAGCCGGCCGCTGACGATCCGCGTGCTGTCCTCCTGGCCGACCTGATCCGACGCATCAGCGCCGCATCACTCCAAGACCTCGGCTGGATCGACACCACGATCCGCAGCCTCCGCGACATCTGACCCCGCGTCTTCACGCACTCCGGCTTCTGGAAGTCAGGCCGTTCCTACACCGGAGCGGGCCTTTTTCGCGCCTTCAATCCCCCTCAACGACCTGCGAGAACACATGACCGAACGCTTAGACACCGCATACGGCTACCTGAAGTCCAAGGGCTACTCCGACATCGCCGCGTCGGGCATCGTCGGCTCCATCCGTCACGAAAGTGGCGAGGAGCTTAACACCACGGTGACCCACGACGGCGGCACGGGCATCGGCATCGCCGGCTGGCGCGACCCTACGCCCGGCCGAGGCCGCAAGACCGACCTCATCAACTTCGCCAACGGCTCCGGCCGTGACGTCTCCGACCTCAAGACCCAGCTCGACTTCCTCGACCACGAGCTGCAGACCAAGGAGCGTGGCGTCTACAATCGCCTGCAGGAAGCCAAGACCCCGCAGGAGGCTGCCGCCGCCTTCCACTCCTTCGAGCGGCCGGGCGGCTGGACCCCGCAGAACCCGACCGGGGGTGGCAACTTCCCCGGCCGCGCTAGGACCGCCACAGAGCTGTTCAACCGGCTCTCCGGCTCCGCTGCTGTAGCCCTACCGGACGTCGCCTCAACCCGTGTCACCGGCCGCGTAGGACTGCCTGACGAGGCCCTCGGCATCAACCGTCCGCTCACCGATGTGCAGCGCAACGAGATGTCATGGACCCAGCAGAACGCCCACAACGACGCCCTCGGTTTCGGAGGGGCGATGTGGGAAGCCGGCAAGGACGCCTCACCGATCACCTGGGCTCTCCAGGGCCGGGAGGAGTTCAAGCCCAACCCTGACTTCCTCTGGAAGAACAGCCGGCCGCTCTGGAACGAAGTCACCAAGGGCGTCCCCGAGCAGTTCCACGGGGCCTTCACCAACGCCCAGTCCGAGGCTGAGGCCTGGGGCACCCGGAAGCGCATCGACGCCCAGCTCGACATCTCCCGCAGGATCGAAGCGGGTGGCTGGTCCTCCAAGGCCGGGGCGTTCCTCGGCGAGATGCTGGAGCCGGTCGGCTTGGTCGGCTCCTTCCTCGTCCCTGAGGTGGCACTACCAGCCAAGATGGGACGCCTCGGCCGTATCCTCGGCGCAGGTGCGACCGCTGCGGGAACCAACGTGGCCCTTGAGCTGCCCCGCTACGTCTCCAAGGAGACCGCCTCGGGAGCCGACGTGGCTATCGCAGCGGGCGCCGGCCTGGTTCTCGGGGGCACCTTCGGGGCTCTCAGGCGGAACCCGGCCATGCATGCAGAGGCGGACCAGCTTGTCGCCATCGGCAAGTCGCTGCGGGCGATGGGTGAAGCTGATGCGGCCGGCATGGGTGGCTCGGTCGGCGCGATGAAGTCGGCCATTCCCAACCGGCTGACGGACAACCTCGACGCCTTCGGGAACGTCCTCCAAGACACTCGACCGGAGAGCTGGCACGACCGCCTTGTGGCCGCTGCTGACTTCAGTTCCGTGGGGCAGCTCCGCAAGTCCGCCTCGGATGTCGCGCGGGTGATTGCTGACCGGGTCGGGCTCAACGCCATCGGCAACGTGGACAAGTCCATGGCAGTCGAGATCGCGGCGACTGAGTTCGCCCGCGTCAACCATCGCCGCATGTCCACGCAGATGGCGACGGAATGGCAGGCCGTCTTGGCATCGCACCTTGAGGACGTTCCGGTGGGACAGCGAGGGGTCGCAGAGGGGGCTCTACGTCGCGAGGTATGGGCCGCCACGACCAACCGCAACGTCGCTCGCGACGGGGAGTTCTCTCCCGCAGCGAAGCGCATGGCAGTCAAACTCAAGGAGCTGTACGGCCGCTATCAGGACCTCGCGTCGGACCCTGGACAGCTCAGCGGCAAGCGCCTGGAAGCGTTGCCAGGATGGGAGAAGCTGGAGGCCAACGAGTTCTATACGCCTCGCGTCAGGGACGACGCCAAGGTGGTAGAGGCCATCGCCACCCACGGCAATGACCAGCTCGCCAAGGCCTATGCGGACGGCATCGTGGACGCATCCAGCAGCGCCATCGCCCCTGCCCTCGCGCGCAAGTTCGCAGACGGCTACCTCTTACGCATCCAAAAGGCTGCCGCCCAGTTCGACACCAAGCTGGACAAAGCCGTGTCGGGTCAGGACCTCGGCAAGATGCGCGAGCTGCTGGAGGACTTCGGCAACCTGTCGAAATCCGAGATGGACACCATCATCGGCCATTTCGAGGGCAAGGCTGCCAAGAAGGAAGGGAACAGCCCACGCTCCAAGCACCGCGCGGTCTTCGACGACCATTACGAGGTGAAGATGAAGGACGGGACGACCTTCCGGCTGGGCGACCTGTTTATGGACGACGCCGTGGAGCTGTTCGAGCAGTACTCCCGGCACATGAGCGGGCTGTTGGGGCTGCATCAGGTCCGGGTGAAGAACCCCCGGTTCGGCCCCGACAATGTCCGGCCGATGGAGCGGGCAAAACTCGAGATCATCGGGGACCAGATGAACCCTGTGGTCCGCAACGAACACGCTGAGTTCACGTTGCGGGAGACGGGCGGTGCCCTCCACGTCACCGGCTACAAGCTTGAGCCGACCTCGACCCCAGCCGAACGCCAACAGGCCTTCGACGCGGTTGCGGACTATGCCAGCAGCCGTGGCATGGAGCTGCATTCCCCGGCGAAGGTCGGGGCGGACCTTGACGCCCTCTTCCGGGGCGTTGGGGACGGCTTCACGGCGAAGTCAGTGCAGGCACGGCTTCGGACCATGGCGAAGGCCAAGGTTCCCGAGACCAAGGACGGCAGCCCCGTCTATCGCGTCACTGGCGAGTGGTCCCCGCCCAGCAAGATCGAAGAGTATCTGGTCAAGGGCCTGTCGGACGAAGCCTCCTGGGCGAAGTTCGATAAGGAGCTGGCTGCCAGCTACGACGACCTCGTCATGGGCGGGAAGCTCAACCATGAGCAGCGCGTCAACGGCCTCCAGCTTGATCGGGCCAACCTGCAATTCTTGCGGGACCAGATCATGGGGAACGTCCCCGACAGCGATAAGACGGCCTTCGGGAAGAACCTTCGGCGCCTACGGGACTTCAACTATCTCCGCGTCATGGGGAACGTTGGCTTCGCCCAGGTGACGGAGTTCTTCAACGTCGTCTCGACGTTCGGCCTCAGGGCGTCTCTGGACGGCATCCCGGCATTCCGCAGCCTTGTCCGCGACGCCCGCACCGGGAAGCTCTCTGACGAGGTTGCCCGCGATCTGGAATACGTCACGGCCTACGGGACGGACGTGGTTCGCGGGAAGATCGGCGGGGTCGTTGACGAAGCCAACGGGGCGCGGATGCTGCAATCCAGCGGCGCCGGCAGGGTCCTTGACGAGGGCTTGGAGAAGGGCAAGCGCCTCACCTCCAATATCTCGCTGATGAACCCGATCAACACCGGGCTCCAGCGGTTCGCGATCAAGGCGGCTTACGCCAAGTTCGTGCGGCTGGCGGACGGCGTCGATGCGCCCAACGTGGCCCGGCTGCGGGCTCTCGGTGTCGGTGAGGAGATGCAAGAGCGCATCTTCAAGTCCATCCGTGAGAGCCGGAGCGTCGTGGATAACGACATGGGGACGGGTCAGCTTCCCCGCCTCAACCTCGACAAGTGGGTTGATCGCGAGGCAGCGGCCAACTTTCAGATGTCGTTGAACCGCTGGGCTGAATATGCCGTGCTCAACAACGACCCTGGCGCCATGCATAGGGTTGTGGGGTCCACGCTGGGCAAGGTGATCCTCCAGTTCCGGTCCTTCGTCATGGGCTCCTGGGGGCGTCACCTCCTCCACAATATCCACATGAAGGACGCCCAGACGGCCTATACCTTCCTCCTCACGGGCCTCGGCGGGGTGCTGACGCATGTCGCCTACAGCCACTTGCGGTTCGCTACGGACCCCAAGCGGGAGGAGAAGCTCGACAAGGCCCTGTCGCTGGAGGGGATGCTTGCCGGTGGGTTTCAGCGGACCAGTTGGTCGTCGTTCATGCCCATGATTGCCGACAGCGCCCTCGACAGCTTCGGGGACCCGGTGTTCGGCTACCGGATGTCGGACCAGCCCTCGAATGCCATCTGGGGCAACCCTACGGCGGGGCTGTACGACAGCGCTTCCAAGGGCCTCAGCAGCGTCGTCAGCGCTGTTCGCAGCGACAACGACTTCACCCAGAAGGACGCGCAGAACGTCGCCAAGGTGTTCCCGTGGGGCAATTGGCTGCCGTTCGTCCATGTGATGAACCTTGGCATTCGTGGCTTGCCGGACCATGAGCCGACGAAGGCGAAGAAAGAGAAGCCCGTGAGGCTGTTCTGACGAGCAAGACCCCCGCGCCCATTAAGCGAAAACAATGTGCCGGCCCCTGTGACCATCTTGGGGCCGGTACAGCGGCGCGGGACAGCTACCGTGCCGTCGTCTGCATGGTGTCGCTGCATAGACAACTTTAACTGGCCACCTCGTTCGCTTTTGCAATGCCGCGTTCCACGCGAGCGGTCAGTACGAAAAGAAACTGGCCAAGGGCGGTTGCAAATTCGACCGACTGCGCCGCCTCGGCCGGGGAGACGTGGGGGCTTTCTTCGTCCGCATGACGTGGCCGATTGGACCCAAGCCGCACGCTGTGGGCCCACTCGCCCATGCCCTTCGTAAGCACGTTGGCTTCCACCGCCTGCTCGATCCGCTTGTAGACAGACCCTTCGGTGAACTTAAGCTCCTTCAGCATAGCGTCTACGGCACTTCCTGCCATCACGGCCGCAGCATCTGGCGCGTAGATCGTGTCGTGAGCCTGTTGAAGATAGCGCCTTGCGGTTGCCGGTATGTCGTCAGCGACTGTTGTTGGCTTCGGATGAAGTTCTTCAATTTCATAGCCGGAATGAGCGTTCCCCGAACAACGCGCAGTGACGACTGAACCGCAGGTCGAGCAAGAGAAAGCAGCCCACGTTTCGGGCGGCTGACCGTCCCCTCGCTTGGTGGGGGTTGGTTGCCAGCACATGTTCAGGGTTGGATTAGCGGTCGAACAGTGCGGACACCGCGCAAGCTTAAGGGCTGCACTCAATTTTGCTTTTGCCAGCAACTTCGTCAGTTCCGTCGCCGTCGCCATTTCACGCCCCCGCCGCCGCAACCTTCATATCGGACAGCATTATCTGAGCACAACCGCATCGGCTGACGCTGTAATGCTGCTCCAGCAGTTGGTCCCCCAGGCATCCGTCCCCTGCTCGTCGTAGGTGATGTTGGCGATGGCGTTTGCCCCCTTGGCAGCCGCCTTGACCCGTAGTTGCATTGTCGCGTCTCCCCGCGTCGGCGGCGGGTCCCACGTCTTGTTCTTGCACGAGGTCGCGTTGACCATGCCCAGCGTCGAGCGGACCACGCTGGGCTGATAGCCCGCAGGAAGCACCTGCACCCGCTGAGCCTGGGAAACGGTTGCCGCGTCCAACTCAGCGACCTTGATAACGTCCATCTGCGGATTGGGGCCGATGCAGCCGCCCATGAGGGTGGCCAGGGCAACGGCCGTAGTGGTCAAGACTTTCATCGGCATTCCCCGAGGGCGTCCAAGAGGTGCCCTGAGGATCACATGCGCAGCCGCAGACCCCGCTTGCAAGGGTGGCGCATGACGACCCCCGGCAGCTTTTTTCCCAGAAAAATTCAGCGGCGCCACTGAGAGGACCAGCCCCCACTTTCAGGCAGGTGCGGCGTTCAACTGCCATCAGCCCCGTGCCGACTCACAGGAGTCCATGGGGCCGCTTGGAGCCCGTCCCCGTCACCGACGTAGCCGGAAACGCTATCGGCCGCTGACGACCCCCCTGAGAGTCTTGGCGACGGCCTACCACCACCATGACCTCTGCTCTGATCCTCTCGACCGTTGCCGACGAGCCCCGCGTCCGCGACGTGGACCTTGCCACCGAGCTGGGGCTGGCTCAGCCGCTCAACATCCGCGCCTTCATCCTGCGGAACATGGACGAGCTGAGCGCCTACGGCTTGGTTCACTCTTCGCGTGAGCCATACGTCAGCGGACGGGGGCGCCAAGGAGAGCGCACGGTGTTCTGGCTCAACCGGAACCAAGCCCTGCTCACCTGCATCCTCTCGCGCACCGAGAAGGGCCGGTCGATCCGCGCCGAGGTCATCGCGGCCGGAAAGCAGGCAGTGGTGAGGGACCCATTTGGGATGGCAAAACAGCAGCGAGTTGAGTGGGTTAGATCCAAAAGCGGCGATTAGGGCCACCTCTAAGAAGCATCCCCCTTTCAGATATACACAGCGTTGATCTCGGCATCCTCCGCAGCGCCCCCTTCACGATCGCTGAGGCAATCGCAGCGGTCACCGTGAAGGATCACGACACGGCTGCATGGACCTCAGGGTGGCCGGGAATAGCGCCTCCGCTTGTGCCCGCAGTCATGGTCTCCCCTGACACCGTCCCTGAGGTCTGCTGAATGCAGGTTCGAGGTCGATTTGAATTAGGGCCACCTCTTAGAAGCAGCCCCCCGTTCAGATACCTTAGAGATTGGCTTGTCTGATTATCGTCAACCACTGCTCCTTAGAGACTACCCTTAGGTCACCCAGACGTCACCGTCAGGATACCTAAGAGGCCGCCTCCGCTTGTGCCCGCAGTCATGGTCTCCCCGAGACAGCCACCCACCATCGCCACCACGGCGCTAACCACCTCCCCGGTGACGCTGCCCCGACCCCTATCGATCACGCCATGGCCCTGCGGCTCCCGAGCTGTATTGCAGGTCCGGCCCAGATGAGCCCCAGGTTGCCCTTTGGGTGGCCTGACGGGGCCGTGGCGTGATCCATGAGGGCCGTAGCGGTGTCTCAGGATGATTTTGGGGGAAAAATGTCTGACCCCACTCGATTGTGGAGCAGCGCGAGGTACCCCCCGTGCCCCCTCCCGTCCAAGCAAAGGCTGCCGCAAAGGCGCCGATTGCGGTGCCCAGGCGGCCCCAGCGATGGCCGCTGCCACGCCTAACAGCCACGACCCTGCCCTAAGCGCCTGCGATCATTGGCAGCGCGTTGGATGTCGAAGGCAGCGGCGGGCTCGTGCTCTCCGTTTGGGCCGCATCGGGAGGTTTGAGTGCTAGGAACTCAAACTCAGTGCCCGCTAGAGATTGTCAAATTCCCCTAACGTCCGTATGGTCCATTCGACACAGGTTGAGGACCGTCATGGATACGAGCCGCCCGCTGCTGGCCTACTACCGCGTCTCGACCCAGAAGCAGGGCCGCAGCGGGCTGGGGTTAGAAGCCCAACGTGAGGTCGTGGAGCGGTTCGCCGCAGCCAATGGCCTGACCATCCGTGCAGCATTCACCGAGGTGGAGACAGGCAAGGGGTCGAATGCCATCGAAGCGAGGCCGCAGCTCCGCGCTGCCATCGAAGCCGCCCGCAAGGTCGGTGGAGACGTCATCGTGGCGAAGCTCGATCGATTGTCCCGAGACGTCCATTTCATCTCGGGGCTGATGGTCAACAAGGTTCGCTTCATCGTGGCTGAGCTAGGCCCCGACGCTGATCCATTCATGCTGCACATCTACGCCGCCTTCGCGCAGCGAGAGTGGTCCATCATCTCTGAACGGACGAAGCAGGCCCTCGCAGCGGTCAAGGCGCGTGGTGTGAAGCTCGGCAACCCCAACGGCGCCGCTCACATGCGTGGGCTGTCCACGGGGAACGCTGAGGCAATCGCTGCGATTAAAGCCAAGGCTGACGAGAAGGCCGCAAGGCTCTCGACCGTCATTGACGCTCTACGCAGTGAGGGGGTCACGTCGGCCAACGGCCTCGCGAAGGCCCTCAACGGCCGCAACGTGCCCACCGCCCGTAAGGGCATATGGACTGCCAAGGCGGTTCAGCGGGTCCTAGAGCGCGTCTGAGAGACCCTCCCGCCCACCTGGGCGACCCGCACTGAACCGCGCCGGGTTTCCCGGAGGCCATTTCGTTTGAGTCACGCCGCCATGGCTGGCTCGTCCAGCATGGCGTAGTAGCGCTCCTCGGCCTCGGCCGGCGGGATGTTGCCGATAGGCTCCAGCAGCCGGCGATTGTTGAACCAGTCGACCCAGGCAAGCGTGGCAAACTCGACTGCCTCGAAGCTCCGCCAGGGTCCGCGGCGGTGGATCAGCTCCGCCTTGTAGAGGCCGTTGATCGTCTCAGCGAGAGCA